>ERZ1740058.176-NODE-176-length-55246-cov-7.121687_pt1 | contig 55246 bp, 56 predicted proteins | sample MGYA00581745_ERZ1740058 | MGnify/ENA primary metagenome ERZ1740058 (study PRJEB43018, sample SAMN04849742) | marine metagenome | isolation source: floating plastic debris | place: Pacific Ocean | collected 2008-08-30 | study: EMG produced TPA metagenomics assembly... | reverse complement strand
TCACAATGCGATCGGACAGCAGCAGGGCTTCCTCAATGCTGTGGGTAATCATGATTACGGTCTTGCGCTGCTGCTCCCAAATTCGCTCTACCTCACTCTGCAAAAAGCCTCGTGTCAGCGCATCGAGCGCACCGAACGGCTCATCCATCAGCAGAATTTGTGGGTCAATGGCCAGCGCCCGCGCAATCCCTACCCGCTGCCGCATTCCACCTGAGAGCTGATGCGGATGCTTACTCTCAGTCCCCTCTAGCCCCACTAGCTGAATATTCTCCTTGATGCGGCGAGTCATCTGCTTCGGCGGCAGCTTTGGATACACCGTTTCAACCGCAAACCGAATGTTTTCTTCCACGCTCATCCAGGGCATCAGCGCATAGTTTTGAAACACCATGCCACGATTGGGGCCGGGCCCCTCAATCGGGTGATTGTTCAACAAAATCTCACCGCTGCTGATGTTAGAGAGCCCTGCGATCATATTCAGCAGCGTAGACTTGCCGCAGCCAGACGGCCCGATGATAGAGACAAACGTATTCGGCTCTATATCCAAACTGATATCTTCAATGGCTGTAAAGTCTCGTGTGGTTTTGCGAGAGAGCTTGCTGAAAAGATCTTGCTTTCCTTTGAATACTTTGGTCACACCCCGAATAGAAAGCTGTGCTGACGGAATTTCAGGTTGTGGGGATGCATCTACAGGCACATTCACAGGCACATTCATCTGCTTTGAGGAGTTATCTGGCGGGCGAACAGAATTAAGAGTGACACGACTCATGTTTTACGACCAAATTCTACAATCTTTTCAAGCGCGGCAAACACACTGTCTAAAATCAGTCCAACCAACCCAATAATAAAAATCGCAACCAAAATGTTAGGGATATAAAGGTTGTTCCATTCATTCCAGATAAAATAGCCTAGCCCTGTCCCCAAGAGCATTTCAGCAGCTACAATCACCAGCCAAGAAATGCCCATGCTAATTCTGAGTCCCGAAACAATGTTGGGCAGCGCCGCCGGGATAATAATCTTGAAGATAGTTCTGAGCCTGGAAGCGCCCAGCGTTTTAGAGACATCCAAATATTCAGGATTAACGTTGGCAACCCCAAACGCGGTATTGGTCAGCGTTGGCCAAATGCTAGAGATCAAAATGATAAACACACCGGTTACTTCTGAATCGCGGAAGATATAGAGCCCTAAAGGTAGCCAGGCGAGGGGAGACACTGGTTTTAGCAGCTGTACGTAAGGATTAAACGCTTTGTAAGCAATCGGCGAGATGCCAATCAAAATGCCCAAGGGTACTGCAATCAAGGACGCTAGCGTATAGCCAACTGCCACTCTCCGTAGGCTAATCAACAGATTCCAGCCAATGCCCAAATCATTCGGACCGTTGTCAAAAAACGGATGAGTGGACCACCACCAAAGCTCTTTTAAGGTTTCTGAGGCTGTGGGCATGCCCTTGGCGAACCATTTCATGTTCGCGCCGACTTCCCAAAATATAAGGAACAATACGAGGGAGAGTAAAAACAGTCCAGTGGCCCTAACGTTCTCGTTTAGCCACCATGACGCATCCTCTTCTACGGCGTTGACTGTGCCAATTGTGGCTTTTCCTGCGGTCATTGTTACAACTTCCTATCAAACCCTATGACAGACAAAACTGATGACAGATAAAACTGATGACAGACAAAACTAAGCGCGGTTCAAACTTGTTTTTTGAATTGACTCGCTATTGACTCGCTATTTATTAGTGAAGCTAAACGCCGTTTTTATCGATTTGTTCTTTGATATACTCTCCAGGGCTCGCCGGGTCAAAGGTGTCAAATTCAAGCGTTTCAGTCCGATAAATCTCTGAAGGCGGATTGAGTCCTACTTCTTCTGCCAGTTCTCTAGCAAGGTCGGTCAAGAAGACGGTCTCGCCCACTTCGTTGTAAGTGTCATCTGTGATTTCTTTTGCGGCTTTTCCATCTCCTTGCAGATCCCAGCGCACCAGCTGAGAAGAGATCCAGTTCGCAAAGCTCTGCCAGGGGTAAGGGTCAAAGTCAATTCGATCGGGAACTTCTAGCGTGTTGCCCAGCCCGTCTTCAAAATTACCGGTTAGCACCGCTTCGACCACTTCAACCGGCTGATTGAGAAAGGCCCGCTCAGAAATAGCCTCTGCAATTTCTACTCGGTTGGTGGGGTCGCTGGCGTAGCCTGCCGCTTCAATGATCGATTTGTTGAGCGCTCTAAATGTGTTGGGATTAGCGTCTATCCACTGGTCGCTCGCGGCAAAGGCGCAGCAGGGGTGACCCGGCCAAATGTCTTTTGTAAGTTTGAAAATAAAGCCTGCGTCTTCGTACACGGCCCTTTGATTGAATGGGTCGGGCATAAGATAGGCGTCAATGTCTCCCGCAATTAGCTGAGCGATACTGTCTGGTGGCGGTACGGGGCGAATTTTAACATCAACATCTGGGTCAATGCCGCCGGTGGCCAGGTAATAGCGCAGCAGCAGGTTGTGCATGGAGTAAGGGAACGGTACGCCGATGTTAAAGCCTTTGAAGTCGGCAGGGCCGTTGACCTGGCCCTGGTATTTGTTGGCAATGGTAATGGCCTGGCCGTTGATGTTTTCAATGCTGGCTAGCTTGACGCCAAAAGCGCCGGAACCCAAGCCCAGCGTCATGGCAATCGGCATAGGGGCCAGCATATGATAGGCGTCGAGTTCGCCGGCGATCGCAGAATCTCTTACCGCCCCCCAGCTCGGCATTTTCACCACTTCCGCGTTGAATCCATACTTCTCATAAAAGCCCAACGGTTCAGACATAATAATGGGCGTGGCGCAGGTAATCGGAATAAACCCGATCTTGAGGTCAGTTTTCTCTAACCCTGAGGTATCTACCGGTTCGCCCTCATTGATAGCGGCTGGCCCAGGCTCTTCTGCTGAAGCGCAGTTCGTCAAGGTCACCATAGCCGCACCAATCGCAACATTGCGCAGAAACTCGCGGCGGGTGACGTTGCTGGTGCGTACGGTGTCTGCAAAGAACAGCCCAGCCTGTGGGCCAAAGGCGGCTGCAAAGGCATTTTCAATCCCACCAGCCTGCTGGGCTAAGGCCAGTACCAGCTTCTCTCTTTTAGGACTCCCTTTACCGGCTGCCTTTAGTAATAGCGCCTGTCGCAGCTCGTGCGTGTTGAGCTTATCAGCTACCTTCAACTGCTGCTGTTTGTACAGACCCATCTTGACCAAATCATTCACCATATCCAAAGGATCGGTGGGCATGGTCTGCATAAACTCCCAGTGGTCACGAGTCTGAGCTGTTTGCTTAGCTGTTTGCTTACCCGTCTGTTTCCCTGTGTGGGAGTCAGTAGCGCCAGGTGCCCTCGTTTTGCTGCAAACACCACAGTTGCAAAGTGCTGTCGCGGTTGGCCCCGCTGTTGAATGCTGGGTTAGAAGATTTCCTCGACTAAGATGGCTCTGCATTTGCCGTGCCTGTTGCCTTTTCATATTTCTTGAGCGCTTCTGTTCTTTGGCGCTTTTACTCTCAGGTATACCAGCAATATATCGGCTAAAAGAAACCAGCAAATAGGACAATTCCACGAAGGAAATAGGACTTTTTGCCAGTCTTCTCAGATCTCTAAACCTGTTTGGTTACGGTTGCTACAGAGTCTCTAATATTTTGTTTCTGTTGTTACCAAATTTGTCTTGGCAATCTTTAGCGCTCAGTCTGTTGGGTTGCGCCGCCAGGACTTTGGTGGAACGCCATGCAGCTTGCGAAACTGCCGGGTAAAGTATCCGGCATCGGTGTAGCCAATATCTTCAGAGATTTGTTTGATCGAGCGTGCGGTATCTTTAAGCAGCTGCCTTGCCTGTGCCATACGCCTTTCGGTAATCCACTTTTTCACCGTTCGGCCAGTATGATTTTGAGAGAGATTGGTCAGGTAAGATGGCGTATAGCCTGCCGCCTGGGCGACATCGCTAAGGTGAATGGGCTGTTGATAATGGCTGTCGATGAATTGAAAAACGGGCGCTAGCTTAGGGCAATCAGGGAAAATGCTAAATGGGGTGGTGGCTGTGGTATGTTGCGGTGTGGCTGATTGAAGACTGCGTTGAATTTCTTGCTTTCGCTGCAATCGAGTGGCGATCGCACTCAAAAACTGTTCAATCGTACAGGGCTTTGCCAAATAATCATCTGCGCCTAGTGCCATGCCCTGTCGCAGGTCTTCCATTGTCACTTTTGCCGTCAAAAAGATGAAAGGACTGGTCTGTAGGTGAGCGTCTCTCCGCACGGCTTTGAGTACCCCATAGCCATCCATCTCAGGCATCATAATGTCGCAAACAATCAGATCGGGGCGATGCACTTTTGCGAGTTCAATCCCCTTTGCGCCCTCTTTGGCACCAATGGCATTAAAATTTTCAAAGGTCAAACAGCGGAGAAAAATCTCTCTTGTTTCGTCTTCATCTTCAATCACGAGAATTGTGGCGTTCATCGCGTGTGACTAACTTTTTGATTAGCCCTTATAGAGATAGATCGTTAAACAAACATTATGCTTAACGCCTTTAAGGTTACGGCGTCATCTACGTACCGTGTGGTGTAACTCGTCACAGTATGAAATACGACTCCAAATATGACTCTAAATACGAAGAGCTAGCAACCCTGCGGCGTCAGTATCAGCTCATCCTTAACGCTGTCGGTGAAGGCATCTATGGCCTAGACCTTAGCGGCAACGTGACCTTTGTAAACCCGGCGGCAGCCGCCATGATCGACTGGCAAATGGACGAGCTCATCGGCCAGTCGATGCACCGCGTGCTGCACCATTCCCATCTCGATGGCACATCTTATCCGCGCGAAAGCTGCCCTATCTACGCGGCGCTGCACGATGGTACGACTCACCGCGTAACCAACGAAGTCTTTTGGCGGAAAGATGGCAGCAGCTTTCCGGTGGAATATATCAGTACGCCTATGCGCGATGAGCAAAGGCAGGTGATTGGTGCGGTGGTGACCTTTCGCGATATTACACAGCGCAAGTGGGCAGAAGCTGTTTTGCAGCAAACCAATGAAGACTTAGAAGAGAAAGTGCGATCGCGCGCCGCCGAACTATACACCGCCAATGAAAACCTGCGAGAACTCAGCGCGCTTAAGTCTAGATTTGTCTCCATGGTGTGTCACGAGTTTCGCAATCCGCTCAACAACATCGCGCTTTCCGTCTCTGCGGTAGGCCGCTACGACGAAAAACTGTCTTCGATTGAAAAGCAGCAGTATCTACAAAGCATTGCGGCCAACGTAGAGCGTATGACTCAGATGATCAACGACATTCTGGTACTGGGCAAGCTCGAAGCCAAGCGCCTGAGCCCCAGCCCTCAGCCTGTAGATCTTGTGGACTTTTGCCGCGGATTAATAAAAGATATTCAACCACAGCTCAACCATCGTTCAGATGGCCTATCAAATCAGCGGTCTCGAATTGTGTTTGTCGGTCGATTCAAACCGCTAATAGCCGCGCTAGATCAAACCTTACTGCGCTCCATCTTGACCAATATCTTATCCAATGCCATTCGCTATAGCCCAGAAGGCAAACCCGTTCAGCTGCTGCTTGCTCAGCGTAAGCACCAAGCTATTTTTGAAATCAAAGACCAAGGAATAGGCATTCTGCCAGAGGACTCCCCGCATCTGTTCGAGCCCTTCCATCGAGGCAAAAATGTGAGCAACATTCCTGGTACGGGGCTAGGGCTAAGCATCGTCAAACAGTTCGTAGAGCTTCAGCAGGGAGATATTAGAGTAGACAGTGAACTTGGTGTGGGAACGACCTTTCGTATCAGGCTGCCACTGCGACAGGGCGCATAGTCTCGGCAACCTGTCTCTATTTTCAGGGTTTCTGATGTCTCTCGTGAGACTTCTTCTACAAAAAATCCTACTTCCTCAAAAGATTGTCCTAACCCCTACGGTGTCTCATCTGCATAAATAATAGAGTTCCTTTTTGCAAAGTCTGGAGTTCCTGTGATGTCTGCGCCTAAACTGGTTCCGCCATTTACTTATGAGACGGCAGCTCAAAAAGTGCGAATGGCGGAAAATGCCTGGAACAGCCGAGACCCGCAGCGCGTTTCAATGGCCTACTCTGAAAACAGTCACTGGCGCAATCGAGCCGAGATTTTTCAGGGCAGAGACACCATTCGTAAGTTTCTTGAGCGGAAGTGGAACAAAGAGCTTGACTATCGGCTGGTCAAAGAAATGTGGGCTTTTGGAGAAAACCGTATCTCTGTTCGCTTTCAGTACGAGTGGCATGACGATGCTGGGCAGTGGTACCGCGCCTACGGCAACGAAAATTGGGAGTTTGATTCAGAAGGTCTTATGCAGCGCCGAGAGGCTAGCATTAACGATTTACCGATTAAAGAGAGCGATCGGCGCTTTCACTGGTCAGCGCCTGGGCCCCGCCCCGAAGATCATCCTGGGCTAATCGACTCTCCCGTTTAGTATCTCCTCTCTAACAATGGCGTAACAGTCAGTGGCGTAACAGTCAATGGCGTAACAGTGACGTACTGCCAAATCGATTCTTCTATTTCTTCTTCTTTTTTGATTTCTTCTTTTTGCTGCCGCCAAACCCAACCGCCTCAGAAGTCTTCTTCTTAACTGCCTTCATCGGCGGCTCAAAACTAGGCAGATTCGAGAAGTCAGGTCGCCTATCATCGCGCACCCAAGCGAAATTGGGTTCTAGCTCAGATGGATCAAAATCTGCTTTGGTGGCTAGCCCCAGATCAATCTGCACGTTGGGCCAATTGCCGCAAATGCTCTCATCGACTTCCCCGGCGGCATAGGCTCTTTCAATCACGTTGGCCTTAGAGACCGCTTCTAGCTCAATGAGCGAACTGACTATAAAACCATTGAGTGACTCACCGTTGTTTCTGAAATCGGCCAGCTGAGAACCCAGCTTTTTAATGCAGGTCTCTTTTAGCGCTGGATGTAATGTTGCGATGTATTCTAGTGCTGAAACAGCGGCTGTGCGGGACCAGTCAGCATATTTTCGACTGGCGAGGTATAGCGATGTGGGTGCGATCGCATCCTCTCCAATCATCCCTAGAACCCAGGGAATCTCTTCCATCATCCAATCGGCAAATTCATCATCGTCTAACATCCTTAGCAAAGGGCCCACTGCTTCTGGTGCCTTCAACAACCCCAAGCAGCGCCACGCATGAACCGGGGCCCATACTTCCAAAGACTCTCCATCGGCATAGTTGAGGTCTTCATCAGTGGTCATCCGAATCAGCTCGGGTACGTGCTCAGCGGTAATGCCAAGCTCTTCTAGATAATTTGGCCACTTTTCAAATCGATAGCTTGGTTTGAGCTGAGCCATCAACGAACGATCAATCTTTGAGATGTCACCGCTTTCTATTATCTGTTCAATAATGCGCTCGTTCTCTAGATTCTTGACCTTTTTGTCTATCTCCAGACAGCTGCCGTAGGTTAATAGCGCTGATACCGGCTCTTGGTAAGTTGTGTCATTCACGATTGTCCCATCCACGATTGTCCCATCCGTAGTCTGTCGTTTCTACTTGTTCAATCATCTAACCAAGGAAAATATTTAGGCTAAAACTTCAGCCTAAACCGGTAATTTGCCACCGACTCTACCAGTCCAATCGCCATAAAGTTCGTCAGCAGCGCCGATCGCCCGTAGCTCATCCACGGCAGCGGAATCCCGGTAATCGGGGCTAGCCCTATCGTCATGCAGATATTTACAATTGCCTGGAAGACAATCATCGATAGCACACCAATAGCCAGCAGAGACCCAAAGTTGTCTTTTGCGTTCTGCGCAATCATCACCAGCCGCAGACAAATCAGCCAAAACGCCAGCAGCAGCGCCATTCCACCAATAAACCCGAGCTCTTCTCCCACTGCCGAAAAGATAAAGTCCGTATGCTGCTCAGGAATAAAGCTCAGCTGTGTTTGCGTCCCTTGAAACAGCCCTTTTCCCCACATTTCTCCAGCACCAATCGCAATCCGCGACTGAATCAGGTGGTAGCCTCCGCCTAGAGGATCTTTGTCCTGGTCCAAAAAGAGAATTAATCTGTCTTTTTGGTAGTCCTTTAACAGGCCCCTCATAATTGTGCCTAGTTTGCCTGATGCCGCATTTACAGCCAGTGCCACCACCGTACTCGCAATAGACCACCACGGTAGAGAAATGTAGGCGACAACGCCCATCATCAGCACCCAGCCAATCCATACCGGAACAGATACGTGAAAGATAATTGCTGAGACCAACGGCGAAATCATTAGCACCAGCCAGCCGGGATTGGTGCCGCTCCAGTAGAGCATACCTAGCGTAATTGCCCCAAATACCAAAGACGTGCCCAAATCTGGCTGCAAAAACACCAGGGCCCACGGCACCGAGGTAATCCCAATTGCTTTCACCATGCCAAACAGCGTTGAGGCATCTCTGTCTTTTAGCGCAGCGGCCAGCGTGATAATCGCCCCGAGTTTGGCAAACTCAGACGGCTGTACGTTGAACCCAAAAATAGAAATCCACCGCTGGGCGCCGAGTCCTGTTGTACCAACCGCCATCACCGCAATCAGTGAGGCAATCGTTGCGCCATAAACAATCCAGCGCCACTGGAGCAAAGACTCATAGCGACAGCGCGAAATCCACAGGGCGATCGCTACACCAATACCGCCTAAAATCGCGTGATTAATAGCAAAGCTAGTTTGGCCTGTGTACTTTTGCGTGCTGCCAATCAAGATGCTGGCAAACATAGTGACGCCAACTGGCAGCATAAACAGCAGCCAGTCAACACCCTGCCATCCTTGAGTGAGTCTTTTCCAGCGCTTTTTCAGCGAAGAGGATGAATACGAGGTCATGTGCAGTTATAGAAAAGACAGTTACTAGATGACGTTCTTAGCAAGAAAAGGCTGTAGCCAGAAAAAGGCTGTAGCCAGAACAAGGCGGCTGCAAAATAGAAAGACTGGCTCAGGTATAGGGTCAGCCTCAGGTATAGGATCAGCTATGCGGTCAGTGCAGCCACGGAAATTTTAGCAGCTGTTTTTTTCGCGATGTCCATAAGCGCGATCGCACTAGCCGACTCAGGCGCAGCCAGTACAATTGGCAGCCCCTGATCGCCCCCCTCTCTCACGGGCATTTCTAGCGGCACCTTGCCCAGTAACGCCACGCCCAGCTCTTCTGCTGCCTTCTCACCGCCGTTCGTCCCAAAAATCGCATACTGCTTATCCGGCATATCTGGCGGCACAAAGTAGCTCATATTCTCCACCAGCCCCAGAATCGGAACGTTCAGCTGCTCAAACATCTTCAGTCCGCGCCGCGCATCCGAAATTGCTACATCTTGAGGCGTGGTCACAATCACTGCACCCGCCATCGGTACCGCCTGTGCCAGTGTCAGCTGAGCGTCGCCCGTCCCCGGCGGCATATCCACCACCATGTAATCCAGCTCGCCCCACTGCACCTGATATAAAAACTGTCGAATTACCCCGTTTAGCATGGGTCCGCGCCACACGACCGGCTGGTCACGGTCGATCAAAAAGCCCATCGACACCATCTTCACACCATGATTAAAAGCAGGCTCTAGTACCTGCTCTCCGTTCTCATCGCGTACGGTGACGTTAGCTTCCTTCAGGCCCATCATAATGGGTGCATTAGGGCCATAGATATCCGCGTCAATCAGACCGACGGTTGCGCCTGTTTTCGCCAGCGCGACCGCCAGATTAATCGCGACCGTGCTCTTGCCTACGCCGCCTTTGCCGCTGGTGACTGCCAAGATATTCTTCACGCCGTCAATGCCAGTCCGATCAGGCAGGCCCTTTTGCTGTGGCGTTTCCGCCGTAATTTCTATCTCTACAGTTTCTACGCCCGGTAGCGTTTGCACTGCCTTTTCACAGTCTTCTCGAATAAATTCACGCAGCGGACAAGCAGGCGTTGTCAGCACCAGCGTAAAGCTCACATTGCCACCGTCTACCTTGACATTGCGAATCATGTTGAGGTCAACCAGGCTCTTCTGTAGCTCAGGGTCTTGAACAGGTTGTAGGACCTCTAAGACGGATTCGGTATCAAGCGTTTTAATCATTAATTTGAAGACGTGAAGGGTTTTCGAGTCGGGGCGACAGCGGCTATTTCTGCCAGTTGGCAGATTCAAAAATATTAGCGTGGGGCGATCGGGTTTTAGCGGGGCGATCTGGTTTTAAAAGATATCGGTTTTAGGATCGATTTTAGGATCGATTGGGTAAGCTCGGTGCCGAAAGCCTTTGGGTTGCGCGGCAGCTTCTTCCGCTGCTTGAACCAAAGACGATGCTACCTGAGTGACCTGTGGCTTCACCATCGGCCAGACTATCGGCGATAGCCAGCCGCTCAGCGTAATAGAGTACAAAACGCAGGTGCCACAAAGCGTGGAGACAATTCTGTAAGAGGCTCTCTCTTGCAGACCTGGAAAAGGAAACACTCGAACGCTCAGCAGCTCGCCTGGGCGCACTCGCTCAACAAAAATCTGAGTAGAAACGGGCAAATAGCGGCTAAAGACGCGATAAATCAGACCCGGTTTGGCGCTTTGACCCCGGGGGGCATTGGTGCCCGTAATCAGCGGATGCCACGCTGCTATATCAGCCAGATTATTGACGGTTCGCCACAGGTCTTCTGCTGGGGCGGTGCTGCTGACCCAGTAATAGTGTTCAGAAACGCAGGCTTGCCGAATCCGACGGATGAGTGACCACAGTGGCTGAAGCATGTCCGTACAAATACCAAGGAACTCTTCTAGTCTAGAAGAAGACTTCGACGTTGTTCGGGGCTCCTCAAAGAGCGGCTTTCTGCCGTTTTATCGGGTTGTTCTTGCGTAAGCAGTGGGTTTAGGTCACCCGTTAGGATTTTATCTAGCCGGATGATTTGTCACAGATTGTCACGCTCTGTTGCAAAAGTGCAATAAAGGCTTCCGAATCGTGTTTGACTAATTGAAGGAATATTTATAGTTACAGACCGCTATGACCCTTTCTCCTGCTAAGGCTGTTCGCCCAACCTCCTCGCCAGAGGTAGCCCCTCCTAAGGCTCATCCCTTGCCCCCTAGCGACTCCCGTGAGCGAGTCAGCAGCGCCTTTAAAGGATTACAAGATCGCATTTGTCAAAAGCTAGAAGCAGTAGACGGGGGCGGTAAGTTTCAGCAGGATGCTTGGAAGCGGCCTGAAGGCGGCGGCGGTCGCTCTCGGGTGATGAAGGAAGGCAATATTTTGGAGCAGGGGGGCGTTGGCTTTTCTGAGGTCTGGGGCGACAAGCTGCCCCCTTCGATTTTGGTGAAGCGCCCCGAAGCCGAAGGCCATCAGTTTTATGCAACGGGCACTTCAATGGTGCTGCACCCTCGCAATCCTTATATTCCGACGGTTCACCTCAACTATCGTTACTTTGAGGCCGGTCCGGTCTGGTGGTTTGGTGGCGGCATTGACCTAACGCCCTATTACATTACCGAAGCGGATGTGACGCACTTTCACAAGACGCTCAAAGAAACGTGCGATCGCCATAACTCTCAGTACTACCCCAACTTCAAGCGCTGGTGCGACGAGTACTTTTACCTTAAGCACCGCGACGAGCCTAGAGGCGTCGGCGGCATCTTTTTCGACTACCAAAACGGTCAGCGCGGCGAACTCTATCGTGGTCACAACCAGGATGGCCCAGCCGCACTGTACAGCAAAGAAGCTGGCACCGCGCCCAAACGCTCCTGGGAAGAAATCTTCCAGTTTGCCATCGACTGTGGTGACGCCTTCTTGCCGTCTTATATCCCCATCGTAGAAAAGTACGCCGACAAACCATACGGTCAGCGCGAGCGAGACTTTCAGCTCTACCGCCGGGGCCGCTACGTCGAGTTTAATCTGGTCTTTGATCGAGGCACTCTGTTTGGTTTGCAAACCAATGGCCGCACCGAATCTATTTTGATGTCTTTGCCACCGATGGTGCGCTGGGAGTATTCCTACGCGCCAGAGCCCGGCACCCCGGAAGCCAAACTGTACGATGTTTTCCTCAAGCCTCAAGACTGGGCGAATAAGTAGCATTGATTCTGCTCAGCGATTTTACTCGGCTCATTGAGCCTAATCTATGAGGTCAGCTCATAAGATCGTCCGATAAGCTGAGTAGAGTTTCCGATAAGCTGAGTAGAGTTTAAGCCTGGTGGGCACTCTAAAGGTCAACATGATGCGCTCATCCTGCCATTTGGGTAGGTCTGTCTGTTTGGGTAGACCTGTCTGTTTGAGTAGGGCTTTTTGAGCGTGACGTTTTGAACCCATTAGAGAGAGTGACATCAACAGTATGGAGCAGCGAGAATTTACAACTCCCCAGGGCGATTCAGTCGTGATTTTGGCCCCTACAGGTCGGCTAGATATCACGACTGCCTGGCAATTTCGACTGACGCTACAGGAATCTATTTCTGAACAAACTCCCCATATTCTGGTCAACCTGAGTGAAGTTAACTTCATTGATAGCTCTGGCCTAACTTCCCTGGTTGCTGGCATGCGCGATGCCGACAAAATCGATGGCAGCTTCCGCATTTGCAATGTTCACCCTGAAGCTAAGCTCGTATTTGAAGTCACCATGATGGACTCCGTGTTCGAGATTTTTGAAACGGAAGAAGAAGCACTAGCGGCCCCCTACAGAGTCGCTGTGGCGTAGCTTTTTTGCTTAACCATATGAAACGGCCCCATGAGGGCACCCCATAGACCTCGACCTGTGTCGGGGTCTATTCCTTTGTCATATGTTTTTAGCAGCAGCTGGTCTCCGTTTGGCTCAATATCGAATCCCAAGTAGACATAGCGCTGCTGTCCGCCATACTCAAATGAACATAGCTGACCGTCTTTGAGTGCAGATTGAAATCGATAGCCGGCACCGATCTGTTGATATTGAATGGCCGCGCCGCTGTTGGGCAATGTGACTAAGTCTGCTTTGGAAAGACCCGATAGTTTGCTTGGGTCGCTGCCTGCACCTTTGAACTTAAGCGGATCTTTCAGCGCAAAGTATTGCCCCTGTAATTCCTGCGATCGCTCCGATTCACGAGACGCTCGAATTTGTAGAATGCGCTGCCGGTAAGGTGGCTGCCCAGAAATCACATTGGCCTGCTCTAGTAGCAGCGTATGCACGGTGCTAGATGATAACGCCGGAACCGGTCTGTGCCAGAGGCGTAGGTGAACATACCAGGCGGGTTGTGCTGCGGCCTGCGCCTGGTTTTCAAACTCACCAGCAAGATAGGTTGCCAACGTAGCCAGCGGACGATTTGCCATAAAATCAGAAAAAGGGCACAGCCTATTTATTATTGCGTCTTATGATCGTGAATATGACGTAATCTTCGGTTCATATTTCGAGTCAACGGCTTGGCAAAGCGACTAAGAAGCGTAACAATAAGTTTACAAAGAGTATTTAGAGCGTTTACTTGTGAACAACGTCCGCACGGTTTCAGATACAAAGCGAGCCTTCTACGGCCAGCACACTCGCCCCATCAATGCGATCTATCGCCGTGTGGTTGAAGAGCTCATGGTAGAAATGCATTTGCTACTGGTGAATGCAGATTTTAACTACGACTCTGTCTACGCCTTAGGCGTTGTCAGTACCTACGATCGCTTCATGCAGGGCTATGAGCCTGCGGGCGATCGCGAGGCTATCTACAATGCGATCATCCAGGCGGTAGAAGCCGATCCTGCGCAGTACCGACGTGATGCTGAAGAAGTGCTTGCGGCGGCCAAATCAGTTTCCAGCCTAGATGGATTTAAGTCAGCGGTTGAAGAGGCGAAGACGTCTGCCGGTAGCGACGCGCTCAAAGGCAATCTCCACAAGATTATTGCCAACCCCAAGTTTAAGTACAGCCGACTGTTTGCTATCGGTCTGTACAACATACTTGAAGTTATTGATGCAGACGCCCTGAACGAAAAGGAAAAGCGTGAGGCACTGTTAGAAGATCTCGCTGGTTCATTTAGCCTAAATGCCGATCTCTTCAAAAAAGATATTGACCTGTACCGCAGCAATCTGGAGAAGATGGCGCAGGCTCAAGAAGTGATGAAGGATATGATTGAGGCTGAGAAAAAGAAGCAGGCAAAGCGTGAGGAAGACAAGAGAAAGCGCGCTGAGGCAAAAGCTGCCAAAGAGTCTGCCGAGACAGCGCCTGCCGATGCAGAATCAGGCAGCAGCGCAGAGTAGAGCCCTGAGTGCTCCTGAGTGATTCCGAGTACTCCCAAGTGATCTAAAGTTCCGAGCAAAACGTCTGATCTCCATAAGATTAGGAAAATTAGGCGTTTTGCTTTGATTTTGACGCGGTGCTGTTCGCTCGAAATCCGCTGCGTCGCAGAATGCGCTTCTGCCGCTGTCTGGCTAGGGCTTGCAGGTCAACGTTGCGGTCTGTTTCGTCAACAATTTCGCCGGTGAGCACTTCAAGCGTGTCTTCGAGTGTGACGACGCCAGAGACGCCGCCATATTCATCCACAACGACCATTAAGTGCTCGCGTAGCGACTGAAAGGTTTTGATCAGACTGTCCGTACGTTCTGTATCGGGAACGTAGTGAACTGCTCGCATGAGCGTTTTGATCGGTGCATTGCTCTGCCCGGTGACGAGCGCCGCGAGCAGTTCTGCTTTCAGGGCAACCCCAATCACGTGGTCGAGATCTTCTTCTATCACCAAAATACGGGTGTGCTGAGACTCAATGATTTCGTTTTGGACCTCTTGCAGGATGGCGCTACCTGGAATGTAGGTAATGGCGACTCGTGGGGTCATGATATCAGCGGCCATCAGGTCATTGAGCCGAAAAACGCGGTCGATCATTTCCGCTTCGTCATCTTCAATCAGACCTTCCTGGTAGCCCAAGATAGTGAGCAGTCGAATTTCTGATTCGTTAGTCACCGGACGCCTACTGCCTTTGGTGAGAGGCGCGGTAATTTTTTCTAATAGCCAAATGAGCGGCGTGCACACAACGGTAGCGCCTTGAACTGGTATGGCAACGGCGATGCCGATTTTCTCGGCGTAGCGTTCGCCCAGCGTTTTCGGTAGGATTTCGGCGAACAGGATAATGGCAAAGGTAAGAAAGGCGGAGAAGATACCTAGCCCCGTGTTGTCGAATAGTTGAGCCGCGATGCGACCGACGACGATGCTGCCAACGATGTTGAAAATATTGTTGAGAATGACAATGGTCGCAATTGGCCGCGAGACGTGCTGCCGGATGCTGAGTAGAGCGATCGCACCTGGACTAGGCTTACTCTGCGCCAGCTGTTTTACTCTTAACAGGGGCACCGAGAGCAAGGCTGTTTCTATGCCAGAGCAGATCGCGGAGCCAATAATAACGATGAAAACTGCGATCGCAAGTTGAATCATTGAGCAAGCCTGAAAAGCGTCAGAAGACGCACACGAAGGAAGCAAAAGGGTTAAAAATCGAAATGGAAAGTGCTTAGGAGCAACAGATGGCTACTGAGCAGATTGCTATATTTATCAGTGTCTGTGTTTAGTTTTATGCACCATTTAGCTTTCCCAAGTCCTTACAGCCCGATGGCTGACCATTGGCCTAGCCAAGTCAACCTATGTCTGGACGACCTGGGCTGTCAATGCTGGAACATGGCTGATATGATGCTTGCTAACTTATGATTTGCCAGCCGCCTGATTGATATCACCTTTTATGAATGACACCATCTTAGATGTTCAAGGTCTTACTATTGAATTTGCCTCTGCTGACGGTGAAGAGCGTAAAAGCGTTCGCGCGGTAGATGACGTTTCGTTTCAACTGCAGCGCGGTCAGACCCTTGGAATTGTTGGCGAATCAGGCTCAGGTAAATCAGTCACCTCGCTAGCAATTATGGGGCTAGTGCCTACTCCCCCAGGTAAGGTGACTAGCGGCCGCATTATTTTTAAGCCGGAAGATAGGCCGCTAGTGGACCTGCGTCAGGTTCCTAGCCGCAAAATGCGGCAGTATCGCGGCGGCCAAATCGCGATGATCTTTCAAGAGCCGATGAGCTCGCTCAATCCGGTGTACACCTGCGGATTTCAGCTGATTGAGGCGATTCGACAGCATCAAAGAATTTCTCAACGTCAGGCGTATGAACTGGCCGTTTCCCAGCTGCAAGAAGTCAGACTGCTACCCCCTGAAGTCAAGCTATTTGAGCAGGTTCAGGGCGAGCTAAATATTGAAGATACAGCGATGATTAGCCGTGAGGTGAAAAAGCGGCAGCGGGCCATGATGGATCGCTTTCCTCATCAGATGTCTGGCGGGCAGATTCAGCGTTTGATGATCGCAATGGCACTTTCTTCTAACCCGTCATTGCTAATTGCCGATGAGCCGACGACCGCGTTAGACGTGACAGTGCAATCGACGATTCTGGACCTACTGCGCGAGCTGCGCGATCGCCGAGGCATGTCCATGGTCTTCATTACCCACGACCTAGGCATCATTGCCGAAATTGCTGACCAGGTTGCGGTGATGTATCAGGGGCAGCTGGTCGAAACAGGCTCTGTCCTCGATATCTTTGAGCGGCCCAGCCATCCCTATACCAGAGGCCTGTTGGCCTGTCGTCCTCAGCCTAAGCAGCGGCTGCGCGAGCTGCCTACCGTCTCTGACTATATGGAAGTCGTGCCTGGCCCAGAGGGCGAGCCGCTAATTCGCGCCAAGCCCCAAACTGACTTTGGCTCTGGGTTGCCACCTGCCACTGAAATCACCCCCAGAGAAATGCAGATGCGCTTAGAGGAACTGCAGGATAAGGGGCCGCTACTGACGGTTGAAAATCTTAAGGTTGGCTATCCGGTACAGGGTGTGTTTGGCCGGATAGAGCGTCACGTTATGGCGGTTAATGACGTGTCTTTTCAGGTGTACAAAGGTGAGACCTTTGGCCTAGTGGGTGAGTCCGGCTGTGGTAAGACGACGCTAGGCCGCGCGCTTTTGCAGCTGATTAAGCCGATGGGGGGTCGGGTGTGGTTTGAAGGCCGCGATTTGACCCGCCTGGGTAACTGGCAAATGCGCAAGCGTCGCCGCGAGATGCAGATAATTTTTCAAGACCCTTACAGCTCCTTGAATCCTAGGATGACGATCGGCGAGGCTATTTCAGAGCCGCTGCGGATTCACGGTGCCATCCGAGGTAGACGCAACCTAAAAGAGCGAGTTCAGTATTTATTAGAGTGTGTGGGGTCAGATCCTACCGCTATTAACCGCTTTCCCCACGAATTTTCGGGTGGTCAGCGGCAGCGGATTTGTATTGCGAGAGCGCTGGCATTGAACCCCAAGTTTATTGTGTGTGATGAGTCTGTTTCTGCGCTGGATGTCTCTGTGCAGGCGCAGGTGCTGAACTTGCTCAAAGACTTGCAAAAAGAGTTTAAGCTGACCTACATTTTTATCTCTCATGATTTGAGTGTCGTGAAGTTTATGAGTGATCGCATCATGGTCATGAATGCTGGTCGCATCGAAGAAATTGGCACCGCAGAAGACATCTACCAGCGCCCTCGCCGTGACTACACCCAGGCGCTAATTTCGGCGATTCCAGAAGGTACCCCAGAACGAATTCAAACGTTACAGCTAGAGAGAGAGCGGCAAAAGGCCTTGCTTTAGAGCGTCCTCTTTAGCATCTCTCTTTAGCGTTCCTCTTTTCTTTCACCCGTGTTTTTACGAAGCAATTCACAAAAACAAATACTTGACTTGATTTGGATTCAAAAGCTAATTAACTGACTAGTATCCGCCACCTTGTCGTCAGACGCCGCTAAAGCGGTGCCTTGCGTAGTGATGAGTTCCTTGGCTAAAGACCTCGTCTGTGGGTTACTAGATGTTCTGCTAGCAGAACATCTACAGATATCCTGATTGGGTTTAAGGTGGTGTGGATCTTGTATCAGCTGGCGTTGGTGACATTGCAAGACAGTCCCCTCTTTCAGTTCTTTCGACCTATTGCGCCAGCGGTTGCCTCACCAATTGCTAATTTTGCCATCAGCTATTTTTGGCATCACTCTTTGGCACCCATTTCCTCATCACTTTCCGACCCGTCTACGTATGCTTTGCTCACGCATTAGCCGAGCAAAATCACGGGCACAATATGGCGGCACTGATTTCATTGCGCAAAACCATAAGCGTTTCTGCCGCACCACCTCAACTCAATACCAATTAATAGGGGACATGAAACAAGCACTTACCTTCTCTCAGCCCGCTACAATGCCGTCAGTCAGCTCGTCAGTTGATTGGGCACCTCCGCAAGTGACTTTTATGACGGCTGTATCTTCTCCCCCGTCTGAACAGCCGTTGCAAAAGTCTGCTTCTGCCGTGGTCGATACCGATGCTTCTAGCGCTAATGCTGGCCCTATTGACGCTCACGCGCTAGCCTCTGCGGTTGAGCGCAACGACGTTGACGCTGTAAAAGCGTTGATCAAAGCGGGCGTAGACCTCCGCCCGCTTTGCTGGTACGACACGCCGGTTCTAGTGACTGCAGCCGCCAAAGGATGTTTTGAAATTGTGCAATTGCTAGTCGCAGCGCGTGCCAACGTGAATACTGGCTACGACCGACTGCCGCTCCACAGTGCGGCTGAAAATGGGCACCTAAATATTGTGCGTTACCTACTGACCGCAGGTGCCTATGCGGAGTCTGAAGATGCGCGTGGCTATGACGTGCTGACGGCGGCAGCTGCTGGTGGGCAGCTGAGCGTCGTACGGTTTCTGGTGACTCACGGTGTGATTACTACGCCTAATGTCGCTCTGCGTGCGATGACGTTAGCGACTCAGAACGGCCACGCCTCAGTATATGCGTTCCTGCAATCGATTTTTTCCCCGGGTGCCACAGTCGCGCCATTGTCTGTCGCGCCATTGTCTGTCGTGCAATCTAGTGAACCTCAGCCCAAAAGCGTCATTGATGAGCTGATTGATCGGTCTGTGGCAGAGCTGAAAGACGCCTTATTTCAAGAGGATTGTCAGGAAGCCTGACTGAGTAGTGGCAAGCCTGGACAGCGGCAGGTATGAGATTGGCTACCTTTGAATGCAATAGACGCTGCCGGTTACAACTCTATTCTCCGGGCCAGGTGCCTTCATTTTCTGACGTGTAAATTCGAGCTGGGCCTGTTTTAGTGCGTAGCAAAATCCTCCGCGGGTCGATCTATCTGGATCGCTGAGCAGACAAATGCCGCCGGGGGAAAGAACGGCTTTGATAAAGGTAATCAGCGGTGCTATGTTCCGTTCTTCGTAAATGACATCGGCTGCCAGAAGTAAAGGAACCTGTAGATTAGGGGGGACGCGCCAGTCGAGAGGTCGGGTTTTGAAGTTGTGGAAGCCATTGGCGATCGCATTGCGCGCAGCAAACTTTACTGCCGTGGCATCGTAGTCGCTAAAAATAACGTGCATGCCTAGAGAGAGGGCCACAATGCCAGATAGGCCCACGCCGCAGCCAATTTCTAGGGCCGTTTGGTTCTGGGGCCAGTCTTGCTGTAGCAGTACTTCGCCCAGCATCTGTGAAGACGGCCAAAGCTCCGCCCAATAAGGCATATATTCGTCAGCGTGAAAAGCGTCGTGCGTGCTGGGATGATCTAGCAGCTGGTCAGCATTGCCAGGGTAAGCAATGCTGAATGTTTTAGTGTTAGTGCCAGTACCAAGCGTGATGGATTGGTATGTAAGCTGTTCTACGGCCTCTGCGGGCGTGGTGTGGATAAAGCCTTTGGTTTCTTCTTTAGTTTTTTGGGGTGAAGAAGAAGCTAGAGGGCTATCCGGCTGGTCGTTTGCAGAGGGCATAAGATAGGATCGAAAATATTTATTGGTTAGTCTCTCACAAGAGTCGCTTGCGGACTCTGTTTTGGAGGCTAAGCGCAAAATGGCTAAAAGAAGAATGGCTGCAAAAGCTGAAGTGTTTACTGTTCCTGCTATTGTCGGTCGTCTTGCGCTAGTCGCGCTGGGCACGATGCCCTTGGTGATGAGCTGTCAGCCTCAGGTCAATGACGAGGCAACGTCTGGCACTGTTTCAGAAACGGGTAGTATCGCGGGCTCTCAGTCTAAGGATGAACCGGCAAAGCCTAGCGGTTCTGTTGGAGGGGTGCGATCGCAAAAAATCACCTTCCGAACGCCCAACGGTACGCCCGAATTTTCTCTCCAGTTCAAATCCAGCGGCGGTAAGCTGCTGGATGCTTCTGGTAACGTTATCGCCAATCTCATTTTGCAGAGTGACGGTGCGGTAAAACTAACAGACGCTAACAACAACGTAGTCGGCTATGTGAATCAAACCGAAGACGCTGTTCTTATAGAAAGTCCCAAACGCAGTAAGACGCTATTTTCCTTCGTTCAAGAATCCGATGGCAACGCACTGTTGACCCGTAACAACGGTTCTACGGTCTATCAACTTACTGCAACAGATGATGGATACAGCGTTGACTCAGGCAAAGCTGTTCTCTACGCAGTACAGGCTAAAAAAGGCTCGGGGCAGCTGCAAACAACAAACGGTCAAACTGTGATGGCAGCAGATGGTGAGATCACCCCAGCGGCCCTGGCCGCTTTTGGTTTTGAGAAGCTGTCTCAAGCTCAGCAAGCGGGCTTAGCCTATGCTCTTTCGATTGAATCAACTTAGAGCTTGCACTTGGAGATAGCCTTACGATTTTGTGTTAAATGCCTACTCGAACGTCTCTTGCTTGAAAGGATAGGGTAGCAGGCTCTAAGCTCCCAGATGTGTTTCCCAGCAAGTCAACAAGAGAGATTTGGCTTGCTCTTGAACTGGCATTTGTTACAACCAGAGTAACTTTCACAGGAATGTTACTTGCAAAGGGGACAACCTGATAATTTTGAGCTTCTATATTCCCGACTTTAATAGTGCTGACAGCGTATTGATTTCCTTCTCCGTCAACTAATCTACTGTTCGCTCTATGTCCGCTCGCAAAGAGTCGAATATCGATATCTTCATTGGTGTTCGTGACTAACGTATCGCAAGTGATAGTGCTGTCTCTTTGTGAGCACCCTCTAGATTGAAAAATGAATCCATCCGGTGCTGAACTGCTACCTGCTCCTACCGTGGCCAACAATTCTGGCTCTGACGTGTCTTCTACTGATGGGTCTGCGGCAATGGGTTCAGCCTCACCGCTCTCAAAGTAAGCGGAAATCGCCTCTGAGAGAACGCGAGATTTGTTTTTATCGGTGATATTCTTGCCTTCAGTTTGCAGATGAGTTTCTAATGCCTTGACAGTAGCTGGTGATAGCTCCACCAAGGCAGGGTCTGTAATCGCAATTTCTCGGCCTGTCTGAAAGCCACTAGACGCACCTGCTACTAGTGCGGAAAACGCCAGCGTTAGCAAGAACAACGTCGTATAAACAAAGACCCTCTCTTTTTGCCGGGTCTCTGAGTTCTTAAAGAAGAACACGACCATCAGCGAGATGATAATGGCTACTAGCGCAAAGATACCAAACATACTGCCTGACTCTCGCAATATGTCTGGCAGGTACTCTACTAGACTAAACGCGTCACCCGCTCCGGTTCCTAGCATGTCGAGGAAATACTTAATGACATCGGTGATAATGTCCTTCACGTCGCTCAATGACCTCGCTAAGATTACGCATACCAAATGCTACATCAGAGATCCTTGTGATTTCTTACGAAAATATTGAATTTGGCTCTGTTTTCTTAAGCTGCTTCAGGTTGTTCTCAGTGATTTTGCGTTGGAGCTGCGATCGCCTCTACGCTATGCTCAGCCTGTCATCAGATTGCACACTATGAGAGTTTTGAGAGCGTCGATTATTACGGTTGTAGCGGTTTTGAGCCTCTATGTATGTAGCTCATTGTTTCTAGAGACAGCAGACGCAGAGACCGCAAACGCTATTTCTGAAATAAATTGGACCTATCAGGGAGAAACAGGGCCGGATTTTTGGGCCGACTTAGATACCGACTTTGCAGCTTGCAAGAGCGGCCAATCTCAATCACCAATTGATTTAACAGGTGCGAAAGCCGTAGATTTGCTCAACCCCGAGTTTCATTACGAGCCAGTGCCGCTAAACCTGCTGAACAACGGCCATACGGTTCAAGTTCCCTACGCGCCGGGCAGCTATCTAATGCTGGAAGGTCAACGATACGATCTGTTGCAATTTCATTTTCACAGCCCTAGTGAGCATGCCATCGATGGTCAGTCAGAGCCAGTAGAACTACATCTTGTTCATCGAAACGAAGTAGGTGAGCTAGCGGTTGTTGCGGTATTACTGCATGCCGACGAGGTGACAGGCGCTGCGTATCAGCTTATGAGCCAAAATCTTCCGTATAAAGCTGGTGATAAAGTCCGCACTGACGCAACTATAAATGCCGAGGATCTCTTGCCACAGCAGACGACAACCTACCGATACAGTGGTTCACTCACAACTCCACCTTGCTCTGAATCAGTCACTTGGCTCGTAATGAGTCAGCCAGTTTCCTTACCCAACGAGCAATTAACTCAGTACGAAAAGCTTCTCAATCACAATAATCGTCCGCTTCAGTCTCTACACAAGCGCTCAATACAGCTTGATGCATCAAGTTAACCCACGGGCGTTAAAAAGTTGACATACTCTCATTTTGAGAGTAGACTGTATTGGCTGGTAGTCAAAAATCACACGCTCAGGCGAAGTAAATCTGAGTCATATAATTAATTATGAACCAAAAAATCTATGCACTTCATCAAGAGAAAAAATGTTGAACGTGATTTAGCAAGACTCCCAAAAGAAGTGAAAACATCTGCGTTAGCGTGGCTGTCTGTTGTAGAGAAGAAAGAGACCAAGTGGCTGAACTTTTCAGATGTCCGAAACACCTACGCTAGAGCCAGTCAGGTCGGAAAGCTATATGTATTCGATATCAAAAGCTACAGACTTATTGTCGGTATCAACTTTAGAAAGCAGACCGTTTACTACAAAGCAATCTTGTCTCATTCTCAATATGACAAAGGTCTTTGGAAAACAAAATTTTCTCGTAGCAAGCAATAGTCTGTATTCTCTTTAAGTTCACACTTTAATCTATGGTTTTTTTGGAGGAACGATTTGCGCATATGCAACAATTTCTGGTCTCTGATGATGCTTCTGCTGATGTATCCTATGGCAATCTTTTACAGTCAGTTCAACCTAAAAAAATAGAAACTGAGAAAGACTACGAGAAGTTTCTATCTGTGCTGGAGAGTTTGTTGGAGAAAGACGAAGATAGCGGGCTTTTACCCTCGGAGGATCTTTTGGTTGATTTGTTACTTGTTTTGGTTCAAGCCTATGAGAAGCAAGCTACAGACCTGCCCAGTGCTAGCCCTCTGGATGTTTTACGCCATCTAATGGAAGCTAATAACTTGAGCCAGGCTAATCTTGTCGGAGTCATTGGCTCTAGTGGGGTTGTCTCCGAAGTTATGAATGGCAAGAGAGAAATCAGCAAATCACAGGCTCGTAGCTTAGGTGAGCGCTTTAAGGTTTCCTACAAGCTCTTTCTTTAGGCTCTTTCTTTCCTTGAAAAAAATCTTCGGTTAAAGCTCCTTTCAAGATCCAGCGACTTCTACTCTTCCTCTGCGCTTGTCTCATCTACTGCAGAGTATTGTGCTTTGCCGTCCTCGGAGCTGGTGTCGGCGGCAGTCTCATCCTCTTGTTCAGTTGCTACAATCACTTCTTTGAATCGCACCATCTCCTGCCTAGGGTCAGCGTAGCTCAGTCGAATAGTCAGTCTTTCCCCAACTTCCACGGCTCTATCAAAGCGCATCACAAATTCTAGCCCTAAGTCTTCAAATATAATTAGCCCAAGGCTTTCGTGCTCCCTGAGCCAACGAACCATCATCACATCCCACGGCTGCCCGGGGTTGGCTTCGTCCTGCCGCTTGAGATATTCAATAGCCCAATATTTTTTGGTTTGTCGCTCTACCATTGTCGCTTCGTAGGCGGCGTTAGAAACGCTGGCAATAATCTCTGGCATTTCGGTTGGGGTAAAGGGTAAGGCTGCGCCGCGTAAGTGCGCTTTGATTTGAAAGTGACCCATCAAGTCGGTGTAGCGGCGGATGGGGGAGGTGACCTGGCAGTATCGGTCGAGCCCGAGGGTGGCGTGGCGAGCAGGGGTGATGCTCATTTCGCTGCGGGTCATGCAGCGACGGATGGCGGAGTCGCGTACCCAACCGGCTTCGAGCTGCATAAGTTCTTCTTCGGGGGGAAGCTCTGGCTGGGGTTGGCTGCGAAAAGGCAGTGGCAGTTCGTTGTCTTCGCCGTAGCGAGCGGCAACTTCGCCGGTAAGAATCATCATTTCGGCGACCATGTCGCGCGAGTTTGATGAAGTGAGCATGTCGATAGTGATGGTGTCGTTAGCTGAATCGACTTTGATTGAAGATTCTGGAAGTTGAATGTTGATTGCTCCTTGGGTTTTCCGCCAGGCTTGGCGACTTTTCGCAAGTTCTGCGATCGCCAATAACTCGCCTTCTGCCGTCACCCCTAGCTCAATCATTTCATCCGCGTCTTCGTAGGTCAGCCTGTACGTCGGCTTTACCAGACTCGGTTGGATACTGTACTCGGCCACACTACCGTCTTCATTCAAAATGACGCCAAAGCTCAACGCATGACAGGTCTGTCCCTGCACTAAACTCATTGGGCCCGACGCTAGCTCAAACGGAAACATCGGAATCACGCCTGTAGGTAGATACACCGTGGTGCATCGTCTACGGGCTTCTGTGTCTAACAGGTCGCCTGTCGCAAGCCAGCGAGTTGGGTCGGCGATATGAATCCACAGCTTTTGACGACCGTCTTCTAGGGGTTCACAGCTGAGGCCGTCGTCGATTTCTCGGGTGCTTTCATCGTCGATGGTGTACAGCTTGAGGTGTGTGAGGTCAATGCGATCGCCCCCGGATTCAGCTGGCGGCTCATTGATAATCTGCTCAACTTGAGCGGTGAGTTCTTCTGGAAACTGGGTAGGAATCTGACGCCGGCGCAGGGCTAAGTTCTCATGCTTTTCCCAAATGCGAAGGGCAACAAGAAAATCAAAGGCCGCTTCGGGCGACTTCTCTTGATCTAGTGCGGTGAGGATGTCCTGCGCGGCTGCCTTTTGGGTAGATTCATCCCCGAGTAAGGCATACCGCTCAACAATTTCAAGGCGCGGGCGATCGCTCTTTTCCCAGACGGCTGCTTCGCCTGCCAGAACGGCTCTTGCCCGAGAAAAGAACCCTTCTTTTTCCTCTGCTTTTGCGGCCTCACGGGCTAGTTTATGCTGTAGCTCTTCGACTTGAGCGGTCGAGCGGGGCTCGTAGTGATCGCCTTTTTGCTTGAAGAAAATTTTGTCAGCGCTGAGCAAACAGTGAGCTGCGTAGCAAAGCGGTGGGCTTTGATCAGAAAACAGCAGCTGTGCTAGTGATTCTGGTGTAGCGGTTTCTTCTAGCTCAGTGAGTAGCTCCCAGGCAATCTCTAAATTATCTGGATCAATATAGCCTTCTGCTTCTTTGATAAACCATTCAATTTCAGACTGCTCGTACGTTGCCTTGGTAACTTCATAGATCACCTGGCGCGGATGGATCGTATGAGACTGTCCGCGCTGATCTACTAGCACCCAGTTCTTTTTGCCTTCAGGGCGATCGGCGACCGCTAGATGAGGGGTCCCTTTAAGCTTAAATTCTACGAGCGTTCCTTTTTCCACCGGGTCCTATTTGATTTCCTAAGGCAATAAAAAAGCTATCAGCGCTACTTGTCAAAGTACCAGACAAAAGAAACCGTCTTTATGTCTAACGCGGATAGCTTGATATTAATTTGTTTTGAGCTACACAAATTCTGGAAAACCCAGTTCAGCCGCTAGGCCAAAATGGGCATATCTCTCTAGCCGTCTTCGTTGACGTAAGGTAGCAGTGCTACGACGCGAGCCCGCTTGATTGCTTTTGTCAGGTCGCGCTGCTGCTTAGCCGTCAGGCCCGTAATGCGACGAGGCAAAATTTTGCCTCGCTCGGTGACAAACTTGCGGAGCAAATCTACATCTTTATAGTCGATTTTTTCACCCGGCTTGATGGGCGAAACTCGACGACGGAAGTAAGCCATAATCCTTGATCTCTATTTCTACTGATTTTCTATTACTTAATTTCTTTGTGGTTGGTGTGCTTATTGCAGTGGGTGCAAAACTTCTTCAGCTCTAGGCGACCCGTCGTGTTGCGACGGTTCTTTTGGGTGGTGTAGCGAGAAACCCCATTGGAACGCTTTTCGGGGTTAGTGCGGCACTCGGTACATTCGAGTGTGATTACGAGACGGACGCCTTTTGCCATGATCTAGAAATTTGTGTTAATGCAGTTTTCAATTATTACACAAGAAGGCCGAAATTTAACCGGCTAATTTGATTCAGATAGACGGGACTATCTGAATCAAATTAGCCCGGTCTGGTTTGATTATTCTGATCTCTTTACTTTCTGTGTTTCATAGGGGTTAAAGCTTCATTGCCATTTCTTGCTCTCTTATTTGCTGTCTTGGGTACGGAAAGCTGCTTATCTTCCCGGTCGCTTGGAATCCTTTTCTTTTGTAGAGTGCGATCGCGAACCTGTTCTCATTGCTCACTTCTAGAACCAAGCGACTATAGCTCTCTGCGCGTGCCCAACTAATGACAGTGTCAATAAGTGCCTCGCCAAGCCCAATTCCTCTCGCCTCTGGGGCAACCCACATTGAAATCAGCTCTGCTACCGTTGTCTTTTCCGCATGTGGTGAGCTTCGTACAATGCCACTGTCCTGCCCATTGAGGAGTGCAATAAAAGTAGGAAGTGATTGAAGTTGTGCGGACCAACGACTCTTTGACCAGGTGTTTGCTTCCTGAAATGTCGTACCAAAAGCGTCAGGAGCGTCTTTAAGCGCATCCAATCGAACCTTCTGGAGCCGTTCTTCCTCACCTGGCTGCAATCGCTGAATTTCTATAGCCATTCTACGTAATTTGGAAATCGTCTATGTTGTCCTTTGCGATTACCTTTAAGCATTTCTAAATTGTACCGGTCGACTTTTGCTCAACCCCAAATCCAACGAGTGCCAGCTTGTCTAGCGGTTGCCCCTCGGGTGGGCGGAGGTAGTTAAAGATGCGGCGGATGCGCATTTGGGGGTTGATGAGGGTGATGGAATCGACGGAGATGACGCGGGTGTAGCGAGTAGTCATGAGTAACTCGCGGGTGCGGGCGTCGAAGCGGAAGTCAGAGACGATGGGTCGCTCTTCTTCGTAGGCTTTGTCGCGCAGGTATGCGCCTTCTAGTACGGTTTCACTGTTGACGGTCTCGTCATTGGGGACGAATGCCAGGTTGAGTGACTGGTCTTTCGTGACGCCTGCTTCAGAAATGGTGTGAAAGACGAGGTGGAAGCCAGGACATATTTCCATTCGATCGCTCACCTTAAAAGCATTGTCTATCATCACTTTGATCTTTTGCTCGGCGGTGAGAGGCTGCACTTGAAAGTCGGTGTGCGATCGCTCAATCGCCCCTTCACTCAAGTAGTGATACGTCCGCTCAGAATCCCAGCTACCGACACAACTTTCAAAAAACTGATGAAAAACCGTAAGCGCTGACGCCATCGAAACCTGCCTGTTGTTGTAAGCCAATACCTTTAGATTACAGAGAACTCAGCTTTTCTTGAACTAGCCAATCGGTAGACTCTACGTTCATAGCCTTGACGGATTCTCCCAATTTTTCTAGCGCCATGATGGCGGCGTATTGTAAATCCCAAATAGGAACCGTGAGCGCGGTTTTGAGTTCGCTGATTGCGGTCGGCACTCCGAGTTCTCCTAGCGCGATCGCCGCGGCTACCCGAGACTTTTGAAACTGAGGGGCCTTATTGTGCAGCGCGGTGACAAGCAGGTCATACGCCTCGGCAACGTTTAGCCAGCCGAACAGCCGCATCATATGATAGTGCGCGCCATAGTCGTTGTAGCCTTCTGCCTCATAGCTTTTAATCAGCGCAGCGGGCGCGGCTGCGGCGTAGTTTTCAATCAGTGTCAGGCTACCTAAGTAGCACCGCCCAAAGTCTGTGCCATACAGCTCTTGAATTAGGCCGCTGACGTCTGGAACCTGCTGATAGCTATGCACGAGCGCCACATTACCTGGATGGTCGCGAATGACTTTTTCTAGGGTTCGTTGAATTTGCGAAAACTTGAGGTCTCCTGCGGCTATAGCAGGCTGAGCCAGCAGTCGAATGCCCCTAAGGCGGAAGACCATCGAAACCGGACATTGCGCAATGTTGGGAATAGCGCGAAAGTAGCCCGTGTCAATCAGATCTTGAATGCTGCCGCGCCGGGCATTGACGTTAGTACTTTGCAAAAAGCCCAGCACCTTGGCCATTACCTGCTCGTCGCCCGTAAGCTGATACATTGCCGACAGCGCTGCGCTGGCAATTGGACCACTATCGCTGCTGACAAATCGTTTGATGCGCTCGGCAGCGGGCGTATAGTTCAGGCTTGCCAGGGTGTGAATAATCGTCCGATAGCTTTGATTATCTCGCGCTAGCTGTTTGGCCAGCTTTTCTAATATGTCGGTATTGTCGGTGCCAATTTCACCGATTGCCCAAGCCGCGTTTTCTACCAGATAGTTGTCTTCATCGTCCAAGCAGCTTTCGATGGCACCCAGGGCAGGTTTTGCCTTCAGTCGGCCCAGACTTTCTACCGCTTTGCGACGAACGATACGATTATCCAGATCAGTGTCAGTATTATTAGCCGCTCTGATTAGGGATGCGATCGCCGCCTCACTGTCAAAATTTACCAGGTGCGAAGCCGCAATGTATCGGCTAGAGGCTTCATCCGAATCGTCTGCTGGACTATCTAATATTTCGATTGCCTGCGCTTCAGTAAGATTAAACAGACTAGAAAATCGATTATCCATCTGATCTAAAGCGGCCCGAAAACTGTTTACTCTATATAGGATCGCACTAGTCGGACGAAAATCAAAAATTACTGACGGGCGGTCATCTCCTTTAGCGAATTTTGTAAGCGACTTTAAAAAATAAACATGACTAGCCCCCATCAGCCTGCTCCTCTTTCTCAATCAGACGCCGACGCGCTGATTATTGATGTGCAGACACAGCTGAATACAGAGACCTTCGACGCAACAGACGACGCGCTGATTGTGAAGCTAGTAGAAGGGTTTAACGACACGCGTGGCATGAAGCGGCTGGCCTTTGCTGAGATTTTAGGGCGAGTAGGCAAACCCGCAACCCCTGCGCTGATTGATGGGTTGGCCAATCATGAGAACCCTGTGGTGCGCCGTGCCTGTGCCAAGACGATGACATTAATTGCGGACCCAACCACGATTCCAACGCTGGTCCATGCGCTGCGGCACGATGACGATACGGTAGTGCAGGCTTCGTCAGTAGGGGCGATCGCAGTGATGGGAAAAGAAGGCGCACAGGTGCTGTTAGATATTGTGCGATCGCCTGACTACCCTGACAGCTCCAAAGGTTTGGCAACTTGGGGCTTGGCTTTTGTGGGTACAGAAGGCGCGGAGTATCTGTACGCGTCGATTGATTCTGACCAGGAAGAAGTCCGCAGCGCGGTGGTGGGCGCTTTGACCTCGCTAGTGCAAGAAAAGGAAGACCAGCAGGCACTGGGTCTGATTATCAGCGGGCTGACCGATTCCGCTGCGATGGTGCGCTCCGAGGCGGCAGCGGCCCTGGGTAAGCTGAGCAATCCGGAAGTGGTGCCTCATCTGACGACCGTGCTAGACGATGCCGATGTGGACGTGCGTAAAACAGCGGCGATGGCGATGATGAAAATTGGGGATGCGAGTGCGATCGCGCCATTGCAAAGCGCTCTGGAAGAAGAGACAGACGAAGCGATTGTGCCAGTCTTTAAGCTTGCGATCGCTCAGCTGAAGAAAAAGCAAGAAGAGGACGAAGACGGCTGGGATTAGGCCAGTGAGCTGAGCTTAGAAAAGCCCGTACCGCTCAGACCGCGAAGGCTCTCATAGATTCTTGCCGACAATTTATCAGACACAGTTGATTTTCGGCGTGTATAGCAATGGCCAGATGCATTTGGCCATTGTCTTAGTGAACATTCCCTGGCGCCGCAGAGCGACGCGGGGTCTCATCGCTGCTGACCACATACGATTGAGCTTGAAAATTCAGCACTCTCCCGCGAGCTACAAAGTTATTCGAGACAGCAGAAACTAATCGTTTTCCAAGCTTTTAGCTGTGTCATCACTGGTTCCGTAATCTATGTGTCAGTAGAAGTCAGCCCTGATAAGTTCTGGCACGGAAAATGAGGTGCGATCAAAAATGAGGTGCGATCACCTGATGCAGTACTCTGATGTCAGCTTGCACCAGAAAAGGTACGATAGTGGCCGATAACCAAAAACGCATACCTGCTCTGTTTTACCAGTCTGAATCTGGTAAGCAGCCTGTTCGGGACTGGCTTATGAAGCTTGAAGTCGCTGATAGAAAGACAATAGGCACAGATGTCAAAACCGTAGAGTTTGGTTGACCTATCGGGATGCCGACCTGCCGCCCAATGGGTAAAGGTCTATACGAGGTGCGCTCGTCTCTTTCGGGTAGGCGGATTGCGCGAGTCCTCTTTTGTATCTACGACGGCCAAATGGTTCTGCTACACGGGTTCATCAAGAAGGCACAGAAGACACCGAAGCAGGAGTTAGACATCGCTCTTGATAGAAAGCGCAAAGTAGAGGCCAGCTCATGACGCACAATCTGCATATTGGCTCTTCGCTCGATGAGTTACTAGAAGAAGACGGCATCCTAGCCGAAGTTAGTGCGATCGCCATCAAACGAGTGTTGGCATGGCAGGTATCTGAAGCAATGAGCAACCAGGGCTTGAACAAGTCCCAAATGGCAGAACAAATGAGGACAAGCCGGACATCGCTCGATAGGCTGCTAGACCCAGAGAATACGTCTGTCACGCTAAAGACACTGGAGCGAGCTGCGACTGTATTGGGTAAGCGTCTACAGATAGAGTTAGTGGACATAGACGAGAGCGACGTGGCAGTGGTCAGGTAACCGTTATTCTATCCAAGTAACGACTAGCTGTGTCCTATGCTGTACAGGCATTTCTTTAATCTGAGGAGATGCCTGTTATACGCACCAAGCTTATGTACATCAGCTGTCAATTCTGTTATCTTGCGCTTCCCTTGGCTTCGCGCGAACTGATGGCATGTTCTAGTCTAGGCAGCGCACTTTCAGCCGTCTCGCGCACGTAGCTATCGACAGACTCATCTTTGATCAGTTCTTTGAGCACGTCTACCGCGCGTGGATCGCCGATAGAACCCAGTGTATTTGTAATCGTGAGTGCGATCGCCACATTATCTGTCGTCTTTAGCACCTCCAGTAGTGTCTCAACCGCAGGCACCCCAATCTCGCCCATTGACATCACCGCTGCAATTTGTACCACCGGATATGGATCTTCCATCGCCTGGCGCAACCCGTCTAGCCCCGCCTGTGGAAAAGGCTCGTCTGGATGATAGACCGCAATTTGTGCCATCGCTTTTGTACAGCTAGCACGAACCGTATCATTTTCAGCATTCAGCATCTGGTCAACCACCGTAGGCACAGCGTCCATGCCCACCGCACCCAGTGTTTTTACACAGGCCCGGCGATACACCACGTCCTCTTCACCCAGCGCTGACATCAGCGTTGGAATCGTGTTCTCATCGCGATTCTCTACAATTTCAGTCATCGCGCGCTGACGCATCTGCGGATTGGGATGCTTGAGCTGGTTAAAAACGGATTCGGCAACCATGAGCTTTAAATGAGAGTTCTGATTGAGTAAACGGCAAAAAGATTGACAGTAAATTGGCAGTAAAAAGGACTCCTGGAAGTCCCTAGCAACAGGGTGGAAAACCAGAAGTCCTTATTTTTCAACACCTAAGCTAGGTAACAACTAAGTGACTAGCTTAAGCCCATTCAATTAAGAAAGGGAGTTGATAACGTAGTCGAGCAAGGAACGGAACTCAGTGAGTGCCTGAGGAGACATGTCACGAGGCGCACATGCACGGTCACGAGTGAACTGCATAGCAGTTACGTAAGGTGCTGTAGGCAGGTTCAAAGAACGATACACTTCACGTGCACCTGCAATGCCCCACTCGTCCAAAGGACCAGTACCGCCAACAACTAGGCAGTAGTTGATCAGACGTAGGTAGTGCTTGATATCGCGAAGGCACTTGTCCTTCTTGCCTTGGTTGCCGCCCGCTTCACCTTCGTTGGTGAGGTAGGGGTACTTCTTGAACGCAGCGTCGTAAGCTTCCTGAGCGACCTGGTCGATACCAGCGTTTAGCTTCTCAGCAGCTTCTAGGCGAGCAGCCGCACGCTGCAAACCACCTTGAACAGCCTGCAAATCAGCAGCGCCAGGGAAACGTCCAGCTGCATCAGCTGAAGCGATAGCAGAGGTTACAACAGATTTCATGATTTAATTCTCCAAGTGATGTTTGATCTATCAACTAAATAAAGTCGAGGTTGTTTTGGTCTGGGCTAATAACCTAAAGAAGTTACTAGGAAAGAGCAGAAACAACGCGATCAAAGTAACCAGCAGCTTCAGAAGCGAGCGCTGAGCAGTCGCCTTGAGCAGCTTCGTTCTTGTTGTAGCGCTGACCACCAGCTTCAGGGCTGTTAGTACCCTTGAGGTGAGCAATGCTGGAAGCCTTCATGATGTTTACTGCGCGAGCAGAGGAACCAGTCGGTACGCCTAGCGCAGCGTAAGTTTCTTTCAAACCGTTTAGGCAACGATCGTCGAGTACGGAAGCATCACCTGCGAGCAAAGCGTAAGTGACGTAGCGTAGAATGATTTCACCGTCGCGTAGGCAAGCAGCCATGCGACGAGTGGGGTAGCAGTTACCGCCGGCTTGAATCAAGCCAGTGTTCTCACAAATCATGCCGGAAACTGCGTCAGATACGATGCAGCTAGCGTTGGAAGCGATCGCATTTACAGCGTCCAAACGCTTGTTACCTTCGGATACGAAGCTTTTTAGAGCGTCTAATTCGCCGCCGCCGATAGTAGCAGTCTTAGTGTCGGCCGTAACAACGGCTCTAGAGAAAGCGTCAAGCATCAAGCTCTCCTTCTTCTTAATACAGCAGCTGGTGTTTTGTAACCAGTGAGACAACTTTAAAAGACGACCCCCCTGTCAGTCTTCTTTATTAAAAACAAAGCAATAATCCGTTACATTGGTGATTGAACTAAGGCTACAGGTCAATACCATAAGGGAATCAGGCTTATCATAAAAGAATGGCTACTCGTTACAAAAGCGAACTTTTGCTTAGCGTTTCGTAATATTCTGGCGTAGGTGCGATCGCCTACCCCTCTCTGCTAACTTCAACATGCATATATAAGGAGAGTATTTATACATCTATATATAAAGGAGAGCATGCACATACAGGGCGAGCCTGCAAATGGATGCAGTTCTCTCGCGCTCTCGCGCGCTCTATTGATAGAAGTGATAGAAGCGAAGCCTGATAGAGGCAAATAGAGGTGATCGAGGTCGAGAACGCCAAGGCATAGAGACAGCGAAGACAAGAGTAAGACAATGACAATAGGGCCGCGTTGATCAAGAGAGATTAACGCGGCCCTATTGTCGAGATATATAGTCTGGGTTTCTCTGGTCTTGTAATCATAGACTGATTACAGTTGTGACCGCTGGGGCGGCAGTCATTGCCTTGTTGGTGATTGCCCCATTTTATAAGAGGCAAGATGGGTTAGACCGCCTATGCATTTTTAAGCAAATGCTTGACGAGATTGTCTTTAACCATCATCTGTCTCATCACCTCAACGACGTACTCTTGAGCCTGCTCTAGACTCAGGCCCTTCACCTGGTCTTGAACCACTTTTAGCTTGAACTGCTGCTCCATACTGAGATTCCCGGGCATGTTGTCTTTGCCTGTTGTACTCATGGCGTTTGCTTTCCTCAAAAAGGTTAGATAGATCTTGATAATTTAGATAGATCTTGAATAGGCGATTAGCCTAAATCTGTAGAACCCATAAAGGCTCCTTGTTGCTAGAGGGCAATGTGACGATAGTCACTCTTAAATCAGGCTCAATCAGCTAGACATAGCCAGCGGTAACTAAACTTGATTAATTGGATTCTAGCTTGCACGCACATTATCGTCAAATTGTAAATGCATTCCGTAGCAAGTGTTACTTAAGTTTATTTTTTTAGGGGCTTGGGTGGTTTATCCCTCTTTAGACAGAGTGTCTAGAAGAATGGAGGGCGATGTACGCTCTTGATGACCTTTGCCTGAGCTAGTTCAGCTGCTCACGGCCTTTCTGAATTATGAATAAATGTTAACGATTTGCCTATCAAGGCGAACTCCTTCATAAGGCGTGTTTTGTGGTGGCGCAGTTCTATAGCAAAAGAGTGATGCCAATCAGCCTCCCTAAGTTGGGCGCGTTTCTATCGTGCTGCTGGCACACTGCTGGAATATATATGTCCGTACTTGGCAAAATCTGTATTGGCAGTAGCAAAGTGTAGGCCGCTATAGTAAATAGATACTTAAGTTACTGACAGTCTGAGTAAAATCGACTTTGTAGAAGGGAAAAACGGGCGAAATGAACGTAATGGAATTTTTCCAGCAGAGTGCTGGGCAGTGGCAGTCTCAACGTACGACACACCACTTACCTTTTCGCCGGGCTGAGCTAGGCGGTTCTAATATCTCAGTCGAAGCGCTGCGGGCGGACAACGAAAAAGTGGTCGAAATTTGTAAGCTTCACGATGTAGACCCGACTACTGCAGTCGGCGGTGCCTACGTCGAGTGGAACGGTGCTATGGCCTGGGATAAGGACGATGAAAGCCACAAGGGCTCTACCGTGTTTGCGCTCGTCCCAGATGCAGACAACCCGCAGACTGGCAACTTGCTCAGAGAGCGTGGCTACGCAGAAATTGTGCCAGTGATTGGCCGCTTTGAAATGGACAGTGAAAACGGCTTGGTGCTCACGACCGAGTACGAAACGATGAGTTCTATTGAGCGGTTTTGGTTCCCTAACCCCGATCTACGAATGCGTACTAGCGTTGTGAAGCGATTTGGTGGGCTGAGTACGGCTTCTTTTTGCGCGGAGTCGCGAGTTGAAACGGTGCCAGCGCAGGAGAAGGATGATGTAGCGGCGAGAGAGGCCGTTGCGGTCGGCGCGCAGTAGTGTTCGTTTGGCTGGTGATCGCTTGGACAATAGTTCGCTCGGGCAGTAGACCCTGCCGTCTAGGCTTGGTGAGTGGGATTTGATGCCGGAGTGCTTAGCTGCTGGATGATTTCAGTCCAGTTGAGCGCTCGGGCATAGTCTAAGGGCGTCCAGTTGCGATCGCACCGCAAAGTCCTATCTGCCCCCAGCGCCAGCAGTGCTCTAACCGAAATAGTCCGCCCATACAAAGCCTCTAGGTGAAGCAGCGTCCGTCCCCCGTCGAACTTTTCGGCCAGTAGCGATGGATTCGCGGGTATTTGTTTGCGCATCTCATTGGCAATGACGGTTTCAAATGGGCTTGTCCCATCGGGTACATGCACCGTCGCGGGTGGCGGAAAACTTAATCCCCAGGCAGCATCGTAACGCGCTCGTTCGGCTGTATCCATTCCTGCTCTGGTTAGCTGAACGGTGTAGCCCCCATAGACTTTTTCCTTGATTACCCCAATCCAGTCACCCAGTTGGGCGATCGGAAACGTGACGGTATCACCTGCTGCGACAGACATCAGCTCGTTAGGCGCATTCATCAGCACGCCCGTCATCGCAACGCCGTCAAAATCTATCTTCTCTACCCACATATGCTCGACTGGCGCATCAGAATCTGCAAAGTTATCTGAGAACGCAACCTTTACAGCGGCTAAAGATAGCGCTGGCACAGGCCGACTAAAATCTAAGGCGACCTCCTTCCAAAAGTGCTTAAAAGTAGCCCTGGCGTTTTGAGAGGCTCGCAGCATCTGAGGGGCAGCATTTCGGTGAAATGTCGCTGGCATACCGCGTTCAGACTGCGCTTGGGTAGTATCGCTCATGAAAGCTTAGAGATATATTTTATTGATACTGATGCACCGAACACTTGTAGACATACTATCTCTGTTTAGTCATCGCAATAACGCTGGCTACTGTCATGGCAGGCACTTCGTCTAGGGTGGGCAGCGGTTCATCACCTGAGTAAATGAGCGGCAGATCTTGTGCTTGCCATGCCCAAACCTGCTGACGTCGAATATCAATCAGCCAGGCCAGCTGTGTTCCCTTGCTAATACAGTGCAGAATTTTCTCTTGAAGCTTGAGGGTACTTTGATCGGGTGAGCGAATTTCAATCAGCCAGTCAGGCGCACCCTGAAAAGGGCCGTCCGTTTTAGGTAAACGTTCGATCGCTATGACTGCAATATCAGGGACGGGAGAAAAGGGCGGAATAATACAGCGTAGCTCTTGAATGGCTTCGTATTGCTGAGTTTGCTGATTAATTGCGATGACAAGATTACGCTGAAGGCGAGAGTGGAAAAGTGTAGGCATAGGCTTTTGCTGCGATCGCCCATTAATAAGCTCCCAGGCTGGTGATTCCTCTATATCAGGCTGGTTAAGGAAGGCTTCCAAGGGGTCAGCTGTAATAGGAGATTGCATGATTTCTAGCTATTACTCTCTTTGTTCACGCGTTCTTTGATTATAGGAGCAGGAAATATGTAAACCATGCCTAAAAAAAGAAGGCTATGCCTAAAACAAGAAGGCGTCTGTGAGTAGAGCTTACAGGCGCCTTCTTGTTATCTATCTGTTTGTCATTCTCTGCGCTTATTCGAAGCCCAGTAGATCGAATATATCGCGGTCTTTGAGCGGTTCTACTTCCAGCGGCGTCGCATCTTCAAGCATGCCTTTAGCCAGCTGTAGGTACTCATCACGTACGACCTGAATTTCAGGATCAGGATCGTCCATTTCGAAAACAGTGCACTTTTTCAGGCGACTGCGGCGGATAGCGTCTACGGTCTTGAAGTGAGCCAACGTCTTGAGGCCGACGCGCTCGTTGTATTTATCAATTTGGTCTGTGCCTTCGCTGCGGTTAGCGATGATTCCGCCCAAACGAACCTTGTAGTTTTTGGCCTTGGAGCGAATCGCCGCTACGATGCGGTTCATTGCAAAGATGGAGTCAAAGTCGTTAGCGGTGACGACTAGGCAATAGTGCGCATGCTGCAAGGGTGCTGCAAATCCGCCGCAAACAACGTCGCCAAGCACGTCAAAAATTACAACGTCGGTGTCTTCTAGCAGGTGATGCTCTTTTAGTAGCTTGACCGTTTGGCCCGTGACGTAGCCCCCGCAGCCTGTCCCCGCCGGTGGTCCACCGGATTCAATGCACTGAACGCCGTTGTAGCCTTCAAACATGAAGTCTTCAGTTTGAAGCTCTTCCGAGTGAAAGTTAACGGTTTCGAGAATGTCGATCACCGTAGGCACCATCTTTTTGGTTAGGGTGAAGGTGCTGTCGTGCTTTGGGTCACAGCCGATTTGGAGAACGCGCTTGCCAAGGTGAGAGAACGCGGCAGACAGGTTAGATGATGTGGTGGACTTGCCAATGCCGCCTTTGCCATAAACCGCGATGACGAGTGCGCCTGTCTCAATGTTCATGGACTCGTCCATATGGACCTGAACACTGCCTTCACCGTCTTCTCCTCTGCCTACTTTTTTGGAGGTCTGCGGGGGACGAACGTTTGAAACTACCAAAATGTATTCTCCTGTCTCTATCTAAAAGTTTGACTTAAGTTAGCGATCTATCTTTGCTATGTTGCGCACTGTTTACGATGCGCATTATTTGGTTATGTACTATTTCCCGATGGCGGCTTTAGCTTCATAAAGCGTGTCTACCGTGATGGACGAAATGCCGCGATCGCTGGCAAATTTCTCAGTATTTCGCTTTACTTTTCCCCGTACAAAGAAAGGAATTTTTTTCAGCTCGGCGATGCCGTCTACCGTCCAGCTGACGCCTGTTTCCGCACCGGTTCCTAAACTGGTTCCTAGACTGGCTTCTGGTGCCAGGCCCATGGCTTTAGCATCGGCATTGGGTTCTGCCGCCGTGCTTGCACCAACGGCTACAGGCTCAGCGTTGATCGGTTCTGCCTGATGCGGTGCGGTATGCAGGTGGCTCATATGGCCTTCTGCAAACTCAAAGTCTTCTCGGAACATGCCGATGAGATGCTCTTCGAGGCCCATCATCAGCGGATGTACCCAGTCGTCAAAGATAACGTTTGCACCTTCCCAGCCCATCTGTGGTGAGTATCTGGCCGGGACATCTTGAACGTGAATCGGTGTGGAGATGACTGCACACGGAATCCCGAGTCGCTTGGCGATATGGCGCTCCATTTGAGTGCCCAGAACTAGCTCGGGAGCGGCTTCTGCTACGGCGGCTTCAACCGCGAGATAGTCGTCGCTGATGACGGCTTCTAGGCCGTGGTCTGCGGCGACTGCTCGCACCTGACGGGCGAATTCTCGGCTGTAAGTACCAATGCCAACCAGGGTAAAGCCAAGCTCTTCGGTGGCGATTCGTGCAGCGGCGATTGCATGGGTCGCATCGCCAAAAATAAACACTCGCTTACCGGTGAGATAGGTTGAGTCTACCGACCGTGAATACCAGGGCAGGCGCGATGCGCCGGGCGTGGCCGAAGACGAAATTCGAGCCGCATTCCAGCTGCCAAGCGTCTCTGCTTTTGATCTTCGCAGGGCGCTGCTGACATCAATACCGGCCACTTCACCAATTTCAGTGATAAAGTCGCGGGTGGCTCCAACGCCGATGGGCACAGTTTTGACGATAGGCTGCTTGAAGCTGCGCTCTAGCCACTTACAGGCGGTGAGCGCAATTTCTGGATACAGGCAGATGTTAAAGTCCGCATCAGGAATGCGCAGCAGGTCGCTCGGTGTTGCACCCATTGGAGCAATGACATTGACATCGACGCCGATATCAGCCAGTAGCTTGATGACTTCTTGAATATCGTCGCGACAGCGAAATCCGAGCGCAGTCGGGCCAATGATATTAGCTTTGGGGCGAATCGCCGGGTCGCGTTCGGGGCGGATTGTGCCAGGCGGCGGGACTTTGGAGAGAAGCAGCGATCGCACCAGATGATACAGCGTCTCGCTAGCGCCCCAATTCTCTTTCTTAGAGTATGCAGGTAGCTCTAGACTGACGACCGGCACTGGCAAATTCATACTCTTTGCCAATGAACCGGGCTGATCTTGAATCAGCTCTGCCGTACAGCTTTCACCCACCAGCATCACCTGAGGCTTAAACCGCTCATAGGCTTCGCGTACAGACGTTTTAACCATTTCAGCCGTATCGCCGCCCAGGTCTCTTGCCTGAAATGTGGTGTAGCTGACCGGCGGACGATGGTCACGCCGTTCAATCATTGTGAACAGCAGGTCGGCGTAGGTATCTCCTTGGGGTGCGTGTAGAACGTAGTGCACGCCCTCCATCGCAGTGGCAATGCGCATAGTGCCCACATGCGGAGGGCCTTCGTAAGTCCAGAGGGTGAGTTCCATATTCAGAGGCGATTGAAGGGAAGTTGACGGGGAGATTGAAGGGAGATTGATGGAGCCATGACTGAGCAGATGAGCGAATTAAACGCTCAGGCGTCTGCGGCGTTCGCTCGATCGAACGAATAGCTCAGCCAGGTCACCGGCTTGGTCATAGCCATGTAAAGGAGAGAACACCAGTTCGATGGACCATTTGGTCGATAGGCCTTCCGCTTCTAACGGATTGGCTAAACCGAGACCGCAGACCGTAATATCAGGACGGGCTTCGCGGCAGCGATCCAATTGCTTTTCAACGTCTTGTCCTTCGGAGAGCGATGTGCCTTCTGGCAAAAGGGCGATCTCTGCATCCATTAGCTTTCGATCGATATAGGGCGTTCCGACCTCAATCAGTTCCATGCCGCACTCTCTAGAGAGAAAGCGGGCCAGCGGAATTTCGAGCTGAGAGTCTGGAAAGAGAAATGCCTTGCGACCGCTGAGCAAGGCTCGGTAGCGGTCTAGGCCGAGCTTGGCACGGGTGACTGAAGGTGCGATCGCCGCTTCAAATTGCGCATCATCTATTTCCCAAGCCTCTGCCGCTGTCCGCAGCCAGGCCGTTGTTCCTTCAATTCCAAACGGATAGGGCGAAGGCAGCAGCTCAGCGCCTCGTCTCATCAACAATCTGACCGTCTCGCTCAAGAAGGGCTGGGCGACCAGCAGCTTTGTCCCCTTGCCTACGCGGGGCAGATTTGCTGCTCTTCTAGGTGGAAAAAAAGCAACAGGCCCAATGCCCATTTTGTTGAATAGTCTGGTGAACTGGTCTTCTACAACATCGGCTAGGCTACCGACAATCAGTAGCTCCGCGGTTTCACCCGTCTCAGGTGGTTTCTCGGGCAGCACAGGCACCATTGAAGCCAAACAAGTATCTTCGCCCTGGGTAAAGGTCGTCTCGATCCCACTGCCAGAGTAATTAAGAACTCTTGTTTTTGGAAAGTGGCGATGGTTCAGCTTTTCAGCCGCCTTAGCAAGGTCAAGCTTAATCACTTCAGAGGGACAAGAGCCGACCAGAAATAGCGTACTGATATCTGGGCGGCGAACCAGCAGCTCTTCTACAACACGCTCAAGTTCTTCATTGGCATCGGCCAGTCCTGCCAGGTCGCGTTCACCCAAAATAGCGGTGCCAAATCTGGGCTCTGCAAAGATCATCACGCCAGCGGCAGACTGAACCAGATGGGCACAGGTTCTAGATCCCACCACCAGAAAGAATGCGTCCTGCATCTTGCGGTGCAGCCAAACAATGCCCGTCAGGCCGCAAAAAACCTCTCTCTGTCCCCGTTCTCTTAAAACGGGTAGCTCAGCTGTGGCAGTCGCTGCAGGTAAGGTTGCGGTAGGACTTTTGGTGCAGGGCTCTAGCGCCATAAACATGCTCTCCTATTGTGCTAAAACCTCAGCTTTTGACCCTTGCTTTTGGTGCTGTAAGAGAAGCTGTCCGTCCTTCTCTACAGGCACGTTTGTCGTGGGTTAAAAAAGCTTCAACCTAATTATTTTTCTTAGGATGTTTAAGGTTGAAAGTTCAGTATAAGCATGAGCCAAGGCCGGTTTGATTTCGCCTCGGCTTTATTTACATTCGGCTACCAATGTTTACTCTTTGCAGTTTTGTAACGGAGAATTGCCCTGTCTGTAGTGAATAATGCTCAAAAGGATAACGTTATACGAAGCTATGCGAACTAATGTTTGCTAGCGGCAAGCTCACAGTCGTTCGATAGAAGAGCCGCTATCACGCCTTAATTTCATCAGCGAAGCGCTCCCTTTTATCGAACTCAAAGGGCCCTGCTACCGAGCCCCACACCAGTTTATCGGTATTCGGATCGCGGCCTCGGTCGTAGCTCGTCATGTGGCTTTCGGTGACGATAAACTTATTATCCAAATAAGTAGTCGCTCCGTTACGAACTACCGTGCACTTCTTGCCGGGTTCTACCTCCCCGATAAAGCTGTTGTTTTCCCAACGTACGATAATGTCACAGCCACCCATGGGTTCAAGTGCCTCAGCGGTAAGGGTGGCGAGCTTATCCAAATCGCGAGCGGCCCCGTAGTAATTCTCTTCTTCTTTTACCCGGTAGTTTTCTAGCAGAACATCGTTCTCTCTTTGAATGAAGTGCAGCACCCGAACGCGATAGGGCTTATCGATTTGAAAGTTATAGGCCTGCTCTAGATACAGGCTAATGCCAGGTTGAAACCCAGCCGGAAGCGGCCGCATACACACCCGAATATGCGCAAAGAACGGCGGGTTTTCAATTGCCTGCTCCTGGTTGCTGAAATCGGCAGCCATCCACTTCGTCAGCGTGGCGATGTCGGTTGAATGAGGCATGTGCTTTTGGTATTGAAAAGAAAGTAAAGCGCTAAGTATGAAATGCGCTATGAAGTGCGCCAAGTATAAAAGGCAATAAGCGAAGTGAGATCCTACTCCGCTTATTGCTCTTTTTAAGGGCGAGTTAGTAAGAATTAAAGGCGAGTTAGTAAGAACGCTGACGCCACTTATTGAGCTTAAATTCAGCAATCGTGGAGAGTGAGCGGGCACTCATAAGTTCGCCTTGCAGCTTTTCGATCTGCTTTGCTTGGTCGTCAATTTTCTGCGCTAGAGCACTGCCGCTGCCAAAGTTAGGCTCTGCCGTAGCGGCGGGTGGCTGTTGACCCTTACGCAAAATAGCTTCGCCAATCGTAGACAAGGGTCTCAACTTAGCCAATTGTCTTTCAAGCTGTTCAATCTGCTCTGCCTGTGACCTCGATTTGTCGCTCAGATCTGCCCGAGCTGTTTGTGGCTTATCCTGTGGCTTAGTCTGTGGCTCTGCCCAACGAGCAGCACTCACCGCTGAGGGGGCAACGGTCGGTCTATTTAGGACAGATTGAATGAGACTATTGATATCTGCGTCCTTGCCAAAACCCTGTCGATTCGTCGCGCCAGAGGGTGAGAGGATGGGGCTAGCATCATCTGCTAACAGATGACTGGTTAACTTGGCCGGGTTATTTCTAGTTACATTTTTGTCACTGCTAGAAGCACCCCGTAACAGCGAAAACATGTGAGTAAAGCCTGTAGGTGTACTGGCTTCTGTTTTGTAGCCCCTATAAAAAGGCACCGTGTTAGGACCAAAGGCTTGGTTGTATTCCTCACCGTCAAGGTATGAATCTATTTCAGCTTCGTAGCCTTTATTATCCAAAGTGGCACTATGCTCTGCAAACTCAGACCGGCTTTCCGGTGCGCGACCTAAGAAATGCTTAAAGTTGAGTTCGATAAACCGATTGCGTGGTCCATTTTCAAAAAAGCGAGTGCGATACAGATCAGACTTAGCGATTTGTCGGATAAATTCGGCTACACTCAATTCTCCACGCTTGAACTGAGACTCTGGCACCTGCTGACGTTCGCTCTCCATCACGTAGGCGTTACTCAAAACCTGTTTGTAAATCGCGTTAATAAGCCCTTCTAAATCTTCAGAAGACTTCGCAGACCAGCTATCAATAGGTGGATTGTCTACGAATGCGTTAATTCCCAGAGCGCGATCAGGATTAACCACAGGATTAATAAAGGTGCTTACCATTAGGAAGATTCTCTTGTGAAAATGTTTACTGGAAAAAGGGGGCAAAGCGCGAACAACAAGACCGTTTGCTATACCGCTTAGAGTCTGTGATCCTGCTTTCCTTCATAGTAGGAAGTTTGATCCCTGCTAAATGTGAGGGATTGTAAAGTCAAACAGCGTTAGACTATTCACGTTCGTCAAATCGGGTGCGAAAGCTGCCGTACTTGATCCAATACTGGTTAAGCTCATGGTGCGGCGTATGCAAGCTGGCTTTAGCGTGGTAGAGCACCACCCGGCGGTGCTTGCCAATCCAAATTTTTTTGAGCGGTTCGACTGAAATCAGCGTGCCGCCCAGGGCCTCTACGCAGGCCTCGAACTTATCGACCGTTGAATACTCAACCGTCTCAAAAATGAAGAAGTTGCCTGAGCAAATGAGGTGACGGCTGCGAATCCATGCCTGCATTTTCTTTTTGGCAGGTGGAGGCAGCATTTTATACCTCGCCTTGGATGTGTTGCAGCGGTAGCTCTTGGGCAAAGCTTTCTCTTTTCTCAAACTTCAAGGCCCCTTCTGTGGAGCCCCATACGTGCTCGTGGGTTTCTAAATCCATGCCCTGGTCAAGGCTCATCCAGCTATTTTCGGTAACCTCTACGTGGCTAACCAGATAGGTGAGCTTGCCTTTGCGAGGAATCTGACAGTTGTTCCCCGGCTCTACGCTGCCGATGAACTTATCGCCATCATCGTTTGACTGACGCCGAAAAACCATAGAGCATCCGGCTCGCCGGATAGCGCCCTCTGCCGGAATCGTGTTGAGAATGTCTCGGTTATGACCAGATCCGGCGTACGGCACGCCATCTTTAAAGCCGTAGTTTTCGATGTAGACGTGGTCTTCTTTGGCGATGACTCTGTGTAGACCCTGACGGTAGGGACTCCACAGATCATAGTCGTAGACCTGCTCAGAATAGAAGCCGATGCCACCGGGAAAGCCTAACGCTTCAAAAAAATCGTACGGCAGCGGGCGGAAAAATATGCGGATGTGAGCGAAGTCTTTGAGCGCTGCGTTGGCCTGCTTAAAGTTGCTAAAGTCTCCAGCCATCCAGGTGGCTAGGGTTACCAGGTCCTGGTTAGCGGTAGACAAATTGGCGATAGGCGCGGTCATGATAGATAAAAGTCAGGGGGTGCTTGTACTAAAGACGACTATTAGAAGCTGCTATTAATTAACGATTGTAGAAAAAAGATTGTCATCAGCTCGCCATTCTCTATGCAGAAAATAAATTATGCAGAAAATAGATGAGACGTCAGAGACTGTTTACTCACTCTTCGGTAAGATACGCACTTCGGAAGAGAGAGACGATGTTGTCACGCCTTTGCCGTCACTGGTTTTGATTAGCGAGACGCGAAAGCGCAGGTTGTCGCTGGCGAACCAAATTTTTTCTTCGGCGGCGGCGCGGTCGTAGCCTGTGGTGAGCACAAATGTGCCATCTGACGTGATGGTGTAATCACCTGCGGCAGGAATGGTTTCGGCGTAGCCTTGATCGCGTAGCAGCTTACCGCTGTTGTTTTCGCCGCTGTTATCTCCAACATGGGGAACGGGCACTAAAATCGTTTGACCTTTTAGTACGTCGTCTTCGTTCCAGTCGGTTTCGCCTTCCCAGCTCATCTTGAATGGGGTCGCAATGGCGCTAATATCGATACCTTGACTTTTGCAGAGTGCCAGTACGCTTGGATCGTCTTTTGCTAGCCCTTCAATTTCGATCATTGAACGGATTTCTTCGAAGTGGGCAAAGGCTAAGTGATGAGCGCTACGCTGCGATCGCCACTTACCCAAAGAGCGGGCTACAAAAGTATCAATATCCATGCCCATAGTCAGTCGCACGCTTAGTCGCTTAAATTGAGTCGTACAAAGAGAAAGTAGGGCCAAGGTCTATCCTTTCGGCCCTACTAATAGATTAAAGGCTATTGAGCCGCTTTATCTATCTCTAGATTGATTACTCTAGATTGATTACTCTAGACAGACTATTGGCGCCTACAGAGAAAAAAGCGGACTTCCTTCTCCTGTTAGCTATCATCAGAGCTTTCTTCAGATGAAGCCGTATTGCTATCTTCTTCGTCGCCTTGAGTATGCTCGTTTTCGGCAACGACGGGTGTATTCCCCATCAGCTGAATAGAGGCAACCTTGCCGCCCTGACGATTGATCGATTGCATCGCCTGAGACATCTGGCTATAAGGCACCCGCACGGTGTAGTTACTGGTTTTGAGCACAGACTGTTGAGCTATACCCGAAACCTCAATGGTGACCGTTCGATTTTGGTAGTCACTAATCCCGGCGCTGCCGAGCACATTCATCCCTGCCATCGCGTTTAATCTCCTTACGAGCTGCTTAAGGGTTAGATCGACTCGATACTGACAATTTTGCCGCCGAACCTTTGGATGGTTCGGATTTTGTTTTGCAGCTGCTTGTAGCCTACTTCGTAGCTAGTGTTGCTGCGAGGAGTGCGGCTGCCGCCTGTATTGGCGCCTGTGACCGAAATTCGGAAGCGGCCTGTGGTATCAGCGGTTGAAGAAACGCTGCTTTTGGGTGACTTGACCTTAGTCGGACGGTTTCCGGCGATATCGCTGGTGAGCAGCGCTTTTTTACCGGGGTTGTTAGACGCATTTCCGCCTGCGATCACCAAAGTCCGGTTAAAGCTATTATTCTTCAGCCCTGCCTCTGTGTTCTGGCCGCGTAGATAAGGTGCGGTGTTCTCACCAAAGCTTTTCCAATACTCGTCGCTATCGATATAAGAATCGATCTCGCCGTCATAGCCACGCTCTAGGCAAATGTTTGTGTGGGCAGAAATCTCGCTTTGATCTTCTGGGGCGCGTCCCAACAGATTTTGAAAATTGTTTTCAATAAAGCTGTAAGCCGAGGAAGACTCGAAGAACAGAGAGCGGTAAAGGTCAGACTTTGCAACCGCGCGAACAAATCCGCGCACGCTGATATCGCCGTTACGCAGTAGGGATTCGGCGCTGTCAAGTCTTTGACTTTCCATGACGTGGTGATTGCCCAACACATGCTTGTAAACGGCGCTAATTACAAGCTGTAAATCTTCTTCAGAGGCGTTAGGACGCAGCTCAACGGGTTCAGGACTGGCTACCCAAATCGACATAAAGTGTGTACTCCGTTTATTTTTAGATTAAAAACTGAAAGCAGTTAGCAACTATGCCAACGCTTGAACCGCAGGTTTTTTCCCTAACGTTCGAAAGAAGAAAGCTAGTAATAAATACCCACGACTATTATCTAGCTAACCGGATTACGAAGCCGAAGATGAGAAAGCGTTTAACTAATACAAATAACTTAATGTATTTGCCCAGCTGTTTTGTCAGCTGTCTCGAAAACTTAAACAAGAAAAAGAGCCAAAGCCCATTTATAAAAGGCTCTGGCTCTTTTTCTTGTTTAGCAGTTTGTTGTTTAGCAGTGTCTGCTTAAATCGCAGTGTCTACATTTTTGCCAACGTCTACTTAATTTCCGTAATGCTGACAATCTTGGCACCGCTACGCTGAATCCGCTGAATTTGGGGCGTCATCTTGGTTGCATCAACAATGTACTCGTCGAAGCTAACGCGGCGACGGCGGTCGAATTTCGCACCTGTTGTCTTAATTTTGAAGCGCTTTTCAGTGACAGAGCCTGCTGTTGCTTTTGAATCAGTGATCTTATTAGCACTGTTGGTAGCCACTTCGTACACTAGCTGAGAGTCTTTAACCGCGCTGCTAACCTGCGCAGGGCCACGGTTCACAGCGAAATTGCGATTGTAAACTACTTGCTTGCGACCCGCTTCGCTCTTCTCACGTGAAAATGGAACAACATTTTCACCAAAGGCTTCTTGATATTCATCGCTATCAACGTAGGAATCGATATCCGCATCGAATCCTTCTTCCGCACAGCGGCGAATGTGTTCAGACGCTTCTGCCTGAGATTCTGGTGCGCCGCCTAGAATGTGCTGAAAGTTCAGTTCAGTGGAGCGGTAAGGACCACAGGTTTCAAAGTAGCGAGCTTTGTAGAAGTCTGACTTGGCAACCGCACGAACAAACTCACGCACAGAGGATGAGCCATCTTTGAGCTGAGATTCAGCGGTCGTCAAACGCTCACTTTCCATCACGTGAGGATTGCCTAGCACCTGCTTGTAAACAGCACGAATGATTGCTTGAACATCTTCTGGCGAGCTTGTGGGCCACAATTCGTAGGTATAGCCATCAGCCATGGGGGTTCTCCTATTTTCTATGTTTTAAACGGTCAAATCTCTCAACAGACACAAAGGTAAGTCAAAGCAAGACAAGGATAGACAGAGGACTCATTTGAGGCTCTATCTATCCTTAGTGTTCGCTAGCGGTTTAGCTAACTTCAGTGATGCTGGCGATGGTGCCACCAGACTTATGGATGCGCTGGTACTCCTGGGAGAGCTTCTCGTAAGGAACCAGGTAAACCTGGTTTGAACGACGGAAGCGAGAAGACGCTTTGCGCACGGTGTTGGCACGAATTGCTGTGACTTCGATCCGGTAGACCTTGCCACGCTCGCCGATGCCACTGCCAACGCGAACCGGTGCAGCGGTTGGTGGCTCGCTGAATGCCCAGCCGTCAGAACCGCCGGAAGGCGCTTTAACCGCAGTAGGAATAGCGTTAATAACCAGCTTGTTCAAGCGAGGCTCTTTGCCAGATGTGCTGCCCTTAAGAGAGCTACTAGACGCGCCGCGCACCAGTTCAAACATGTGAGTAAACTCAACCATGCTCTCAGAGGCTTCAGTTTTGTAGCCCCTGATGTAGGGAACCAAGTCTTGCCCAAAAACATTTTGGTACTCGTCGCTGTCTAAGTAGGAATCGATATCGGCTTCAAAGCCGCCTTCATCCAAAATATTGCTGTGGAACTTCATTTCATCGTAGTTGTTGGGTGCGCGGCCCAACAGATGGCGGAAGTTGAGTTCCGTGTAGCGATAGCGGGGGCAACCTTCGAAGAAGCGCGTGCGGTAAAGATCAGACTTGGCGACAGCGCGAACGAAGTCTCGCACCGTGTACTCGCCGCGCTTGAACTGAGATTCGGCGACCGAGAGGCGCTCGCTTTCCATCACGTAGGCATTGCCCAACACCTGTCGGTACACGGCGTTGATAATGTTTTCAAGCTCGTCTGAAGAGAGTCCGGGAACCCACTCTACAGCCGGCGTTTCATCAAAAAGACTGACGCCCAATCGTGATGCTGGTCCGAAAGCCATGAATGCTATCTCCTTATAACGGTTGATTGCGTATTCTCATTTTGTATGTAAAGGGGGTTTGTCTTTGTCAAGTTTTGTGAATGGCGTAATGGCTGAAGATATCTGAAAAACTTCCGAATATGCCGTTCTACTCAATGGTTATGGCGATTGAAAATCTGTAAAACAAGCCTCTGAGTTGAGTTAACAAAAAGACCAAATTGGGCTTAGTTACCGTTACATATCTTCGTGACTATCCGTTTGTGAAGGTCTGTTTGTGAAGGTCCGTGGTAACTCTAGTCAGTAGCCCCGGCCTGAGTGAGTAGGGCGATCGCACTTTGCGCCCGAAAGGACTTCTTGGCCTCGCCGAGCGCTGTCTGTCCCCATCGATTCACAGGTGCGACATCCGCGCCATGCTCCAATAGCAGGCTAATCGTATCCAAATCACCTCTGGCCGCCGCCATCATTAGCGGTGTCCAGCCGCCAATATTAGCCGTATTGACGTCACCACCCGCTTTGATCAAGCTGCCAACGGTGTAGGCGTGACCATTGTCAGCCGCCAGATACAGGGCGGTATCCCCAATTCTGTTTGCCCTGTGAACGTCTGCGCCCAGTTGAATTAGCTGCTCTACAAGGTCCGTTTGCCCGTGACGCGCCATCATCATGAGCACCGTTTCCTGGTAGGTGTTGTGGCCTGTGATGTCGGCGTTGCGCGCCAATAGCTCAATCACCATTTGCCGCCGATCGGATTCGGCTGCGTACATCAGCGCTGTGTACCCGGCGTCGTTGCGCAGATTAATATCAGCGCCACTAGCTAGCAGCAGCTCGACGATGTCGCTATGATTTTCCATCGCGGCCCACATTAGGCCTGTACTGCTTTGCCAGCGGGAATTCGGACTGGTGCCTGTGGCTAGCAGGTTGGCTACGAGGGCGCGATCGCCCTTAATGCAGGCTCGAATCAACGTTTCTTCAGAAGTCATACCTCAGCTTGTGCGGCTGTGGGTTTGATCGCTTCTTCCTCTGGTTTGATGAACGTAGAGAGACGCGCAATCAGATGGTCGAAATAGGGTGCCAATGCTGGGTAGCTTTCTACTGGAAATCGTTTCAAGCTAGCTCGTTTTATCCCGATTAGCCCGGTCACCATCGCGGGCAAAGGCACCTGCAGCTCTGTATATAGCTGCTCCATAGCTTTTAGGCCAGCAGTGCTGGTGTAGTGATGCTGGCCGCCTGCAACGCCGTAGGTAATACAGCGCAAAAACTGCCAAAAATCTCGCCAGCAGGCCTCGGCGCGCATAGCTGGATACAAACCGCCGCCTGGCTCTAAAATTTTAGGGAATGTTGCGAGTACGACGGCCCTAGCTTCATCAACAATCTCAGCGGCCTCATCGCGCAATGTGCTAACGACCTCACTCGCTGACAGGCCGACTGACGCTAGTGCGGGTGACGCTTTGATCTCGGCGGCTTCAATCTTTTCTAAGTCGGCATCTGTGAGATAGTACTTTCCATCATCGGCAGCTTGAAAGCGGGCGACAATTTCGGGGGGGATTTCATTCCAGGTTTCAAAGCTAACAATGCGTGCCTTGGGAATGAGCTGTTTAGCCCGATCACTGAGTCCGTTCATAGTTTTTGGCGGGTACCTGATAGCGATAGAAGATGCTCTTTAGTTAGAGCATATCTATTCAGTTTAGGACGCTTTTGGGTAGCTTGTCTCAGACGGTTTCACCCCTATGCTGTGCGTTTAGCTGACCTACAACCAGTGTGGCGATTTGCTGGACGGCGATTTCGGGATCGTTTTGGAGCGGTGCGATCGCTGCGATCGCTTCTACATCTCCCAGCTTTCCTAGCGCCAATGTGGCGGCTTTGCGCACCTCCCAATCGTCATCGCCCAGGCAGTTGATTAAAGGCGATGAAGCCGGTTGGTAGTTCAGCCTAGCGAGATGGGCTGCTGCTTCGATGCGCACGTCTGAGGCGCGATCACTAAGGGCCTGCATGAGGATCGTGAGGGCTTTGGGTTCAGGATTCGTAGAAGGTAGCCCAGTGGGTGCTACCTTTGCTCCGGACTGTTTTTGCGCGAGCTGTTTTTGCGCCAGTTGTTTCTGGGCAATCTGGGCGATCGCACCTGTCACTGCCATTCTCACGGCTGTCGATGGATCGTCTACCCGTTGATACAGCTGCTCGCTGACTTCATCGCTCATAGATGCGATCGCCCAAGCGGCGTGTCCTTTGCAGCTTTCGCTAGCGTTTTCAGAGGCCAGCACGCCTCTGAGCGCGTCAAAAGCAGGGGCGCCTATCTTTGCTAATGCCCCTGCCGCTGCGCTTTTTACACTAATATCTGAATCTTCTAAAAGCGCATTGATCAGCCCTGCAACTGATGTTTCATCGCCAATATTGGTCAGCGCGTTGCAGCAGGCTCTGCGGACGATGGGTTCGGGATGATTGATCAGGGCGCTGAGCAAAAAGGGGGTAGCAGGCTCTCCGATTTCGCTGAAGGCTTCGACCAAACTAATACGCGCAGCGCGTCGGGAATCGCTCAGCCCCTGAATCATTTGATCGAGTACCTGAGACAACACCGCTGGATCGGGTTCCTCAAAAGCGAGCAGTTCTATCTGTTCGCTGACATATTGAATCAGCCGATCTACTTTTGCCTGTGATGCGGCAGCCTGTGATTCAGCTGATGTCGGTGGTAACGAGTCGGTTCCGTCCGATGCTGCGAACGGTGAACCTTCAATCGGATTTAGCGGTTGAGCCATAGCTTCCTTCCTTATAAGCCATCTGTAGGCCTTTTCTATAGCTCTTGCAGCAGCAGCTTTTTTTGCGAGTAGTTTCTTGTGAGTACTTTTTTACCAATGCTTTCTTGCCATTACTCTGGCATAAGCACTTCTTTTGGCACTCTTTTTCAAGCTTTAGCTATTAGCTGTATTCTCGTCTGGGGACGGGTCTTCTCCGCGAAGCTTAGCAAGTGCTGAATCAATTTTGACAATTTCGGGATGCGCTTTTAGCTGTGCCACAGTCATAGACTTCGGCAGTTTTGCTTTTTTAGCTGTGGTCGTAAAGTCTTCTACTAGCCGAGCCCGGTACTGCTCTAGCTCAGCAATAACGCCTGCGACATCTTCAGCTGAAGGGGTGGAATTGTTGTTGTTAGCAGCGGCTGTTGCTTCTGTAGATATGCCCTCTGCCGTAGCGTTTTCTGTGGTCTCTCCCATCGTGAATACCTCTTAAAGCGATCATCTTAAAGCAATAGTATGATGACATTTTACGGCTGTATCGCTTTTATTAAGCTGCGGCTCTTTATTTAAATTCTCTTTTGTGGACGATTGCTGAATGGATATTGCTGATATCAAAGCCTTGCTTGCGAACGAAGATCCACAGCTACGTCTGCGCGGTTTAGTGGCGCTCAAAGATCATGACAGTGAGGTGGCTGTGCCTTTGCTGATTGACCAGCGTCAAGATGACGCTTTTTTGGTGCGCTCTTTTGTGGCCATGGGGTTGGGCCGAAAGCGCAGCGACGCGGCCTACAGAGCCTTGTTAGAAATGCTGCCAGCCGAGAGCGACCACAATGTACAAGCTGAGATTGCCAATTCGCTAGGGCTCTACGGCCATCGATCGGCTGATCGGCTGGTGACGCTGTTTCATAACAATCAAAATTGGCTGGTACGCCGCAGTATTTTGGCGATTATGCCAGAAATGGACTGCCCTCAGCAGCTATTAGAAATTGCTTTGGTGGCACTAAAAGACGCGGACGAAACCATCGCTCAGGCTGGAATTTCGACCCTGGGTATGCTCGCTGACACGTCGCAGTCAGAGGCTGCGCTAGAAGCTCTGATACCGATGACAACTGCCAGCTCTTGGCGATCGCGCATGTACCTGGCCTATGCACTAAAACTGTTCGACGCCCAGTCTGCCAAAGATGCGCTGAGTCAGCTGCGTCAGGACAGTCATCATAAAGTTGTTGCCGCCGCACTAGAGGATTTACTGCCAGGCTAGAGGCCGCTTCTAGGCAGATCTCACGCCCTGATTCTTTCCTTTTCTTTAGGCATTTTCAGTCCGAGCAAGCTTTGAGGCTGAATTGGCAGCCTGAATTGGCAGCCTGATTCGGCTTGAACTGTTCAGCTTGGACAGTTGTCTATCTGTTTCTTCAGTAGATTGCTGCTGCAAGGAAAAATGGACTATGCTTGCAATGTAAATAGAAATTTACATTTATTTACATCAAAGAAATTAGCTTGCTTACCCTATCTTCGTAAGCGTTGAGAGGGAAAAGCTAGGACAAGAACTTGAGGAAAGACTGGTAATGGTAATCTCTGCACAATCTACTGCTGCGGTACAGAACGCTCGGCTGGTTGCTCAAGGCGTTGAGTATAGTGATTTGGAATCGCGAGCGATCGCATTCTTTCAGCATTCGGAAGGTCGCTGGCAGTCTCGCCGCCGCTACTACACGCTCGCTAATGACGAGACCCAGGAAGTCGTCAGCGCTATCACCATTCAGTTTTTGCCTAAAGGCCACGCGGAGCTGCTAACTTTGGGCGAGCGGCATGAGCTGAGCTTTCCGATGCTTTGCGGCGCTAAGGTGACTTGGGAAAGCACTTACCTCAGCCCTAGCCGTAAGCCTTCAGTTGGCTCTACCGTGTTCGGCATCAAAGGTGATGTCATGTACCGCGATCGCGGCTTTGCTACCCCCAAGCCCGTTACCGCTCACTACAACTTCAAAGACGCTCAAACTATGACGCTGTGTACAGAATACGGCGGCTCCTCCTTTGAAGAAGAACTCAAGCTCATCGGCGATAACTACCGTACCCGTCAAACTATTATTTCTCGTGCAGGCGAGGAAATTATGATTGGTCAGTACCTGGAGAAGCGCCTGTAGGGTTACGAGGCTTAAGCCACTTTTTAATTAGACACCCTTCAATCAGCCACCTTTTAATCAACTACCTTTTAAACTTTGGAGGGTGGTTTTGCGTGTGTAGGCGTTCCACTCATTCAGCTCTGTCGCCGCATGGCTAAGCAGTTTGGAGCGCCCTGCCTCATCTAGACCCACCGCGCCGCTAAACTACGCGCCTGCAATACAGCCACCCCCAGTCAAGTCGCCCGCAGTCAGGTTAGTCGCCCTAAAGTCGCTATTCTGCAATTCTGCGCCCGCCAGGCTTGCCCCTTCCAGGTTTGCACCTGTCAAAAAAGCCTTCTGTAAATTTGCGCCCGCCAGACCTGCCCCACTGAGGTTTGCGCCACTAAGATTTGCCCCACTGAGGTACGCCCCTAGAAGCATCGCGCCACTAAGATCGGCTTCTTTCAGATTCGCGGTGATCAAGTACGCCCCATTTAAAGCAGCACCCGGGCCCACCGCACCGCTGCTCTTGTACCGAAAGCCTTCTGGCCACTTGGTATCGCTGCTGTAAAGGGCCAGCTTGAGCTGAACGTCGGTGAGCGTTGCTCCAGTTAAGTCTGCGCCCTGTAAATCGCTGCGGTACAGGAACGCACCGGTTAAATCTGCGTTGGTCAAATCTGCACCTTTTAAGCTAACGCCTCTCAAATCAGCGTTTTGCAGATTGGCCTCTGATAGATCAGCCTCCGTTAGGTTGACGCCTAGCAGCCCGGCCTGAGACAAATTTGCGCCGCTGAGCGTTGCCCCGCTAAGGTTAGCCCGATACAGATCTTTGCCAGAGAGATCTTGCTTTGCCAAATTGGCTTGGCAAAGCTGGGCGCGAGGTCCAATGGATGCTTGGCTTTTGGATATCTGGCTCTCTGTAGCAAGCGCTTGGTTAGAGGTCATCGTTTCTATAAGATGAAGGCTACTTTCTTTATTGACTTAGGATTGCACAACTCAGCCCGCTGCTGGCATCTGTTTTGTTGTTTCATCCTACTTCTAAGCCAGATAGCGCAAGCTAGATAACGCAAGCTAGATAGTTCAAGCCAGACAACGCAAGCCAGATAACGCAGATGCTTTTGAATCCTCCAATGACTATGATGGCGTTCTTTCTCAAGAGCGAAGGAGTCTGGTTTACCCAGCGCACGGTGCATCACTTTGATGTAGTGGCTGACGAGTCGGGTGAATCTAATTTGATTGTAGATGTCGTGAAAGCGGACGATCAGCGGGTGATAGACGTTTGTAAGTCTCAAAATATCGATCCGGCGCAGGCCGCAGGCGGGGCAACGTTTGCCGGGCAGGCGAATTTATCAGACAGTGCGCCTAGCTCTTCGGCGGCTTTGCTCGTAGATGTGCCCGACGATGAGACAGGCCTTTCTGGAAAGCTGGTTCGCGATCGCGGCTATGTAGAAACGATTCCCGTCGTCAGTCGCTACTGGTTTGGCCAGGACGGTGTGCTCACCATCGACACCGACTACGAAACCAATCAGGGCCAAGAGCGCTGCTGGTTCCTTACAGACGACTTTCGAGTACGGGTCAGTACCGCCCGCATGATGAACGGCGTAAACTTGATGACCTACTGCTCGGAGAAACGATTCGTAACGCCAGAAGATGTCGCTGCTCTGGCCGCGAAGCACGCCGTCTAGGGTTTAACGCACCTTTATTTAATCTGGGTTTGGCTAGAGACGCTTTACTTGCTTTTGTTCCCGTGTCTGCTTAGTGGCGTAGCCCTTGTTACGGAATGTGTATTTGTTTTTCATAATTATGCGATCGCTCGCAGCCATCTCGTATGGTGAAAGAAACAAATGTCCATATAATTTACGGCTGGATAATGTATCGACCTTTCCTAGAGCATTTAGAGAAATCTCTTTCTCAAAGGTTCGACCTCACAAAGCGTTCTATTCCTGAAGGCCTAGAGTGCAACATCAGTGAGCGCGGTCGCAACCCAGCAACCATTCAAAGCTGGTGCTACCAGTGCACAGAACTTCGCAAAGCTCGCTATACCTACATTGATGCGGGCAAGAGCGCTCAGATTTTTAATAGCGTCATTTATCCAGCTCATCAGTATGATTTGCCGCTGCTAGGGATTGATTTTCTTTCCTTTGGTGCAGTCAAAAATTTGATTGTGATGGACTTTCAGCCGTTGTTTCAAGACGACGCCTATCAGCAAAAGTACATTGCCCCACTGCAAGTGCTGCACGATAAGTACCCCGATCTCTCGCAGAACCTAGAAATGAAGTTCTACGACGCTAATCAGTACTTCTCCAAATACTTGCTCTTTGCAAAGACAGACCCCGAAACGGTGAAATCCCGAGTTTTAGAAGCTTTCAAGGACTATCTGCATCTCTTTTGGGAATTGATGGCCGCTGCTACGCCTAATAC
>ERZ1740058.175-NODE-175-length-55686-cov-7.468767_pt1 | contig 55686 bp, 45 predicted proteins | sample MGYA00581745_ERZ1740058 | MGnify/ENA primary metagenome ERZ1740058 (study PRJEB43018, sample SAMN04849742) | marine metagenome | isolation source: floating plastic debris | place: Pacific Ocean | collected 2008-08-30 | study: EMG produced TPA metagenomics assembly... | reverse complement strand
CCGAACTCGATGTGACGCAAGGGTGGAGGTCTAGCAAGGAGAATCCGCTTCGGGTTTCTTATCGGGGCGGCATTACGTACCTGGCAGGGCAAATCGAGCTATTAGAGATCCCACGAGAGTTCGCTCAACTGACGCAAGTCGCATCCCTAGACAATACAGATCTGTTTTCAGCCGGTTTCGTGGATTCGACGGACCCCCACCTCTCTCTCACATTGCCGGGCGTGAAGCTCAGAGCAGCTCCACGCGATCAACGGCAGGCTAATCAAATCAACCCTGACGACTTCTATACCGCTTCAGGAATAGTCCTTGTAAATCGTAGTGGCGCCGTGTATGTGAACACTACAGACAATGAATTCATACGCGCAGTCGAAAACAAGAGGCTAGCGGTCGACATCCTGTTTACTGGAGTGTTCTTTGTACAATAAAACTAGGCCGGTTTCGAGTTAGTCACCTGCATACACCTATAGCTCTCGAGTGATCCTAGATCAGTGCAGGGCGCGATAGTTGTCGAACATTGAAACAAGAGGCCATGGTTCTCCCGCAGTTGGCCGTACGTGCTATGACAGTGCTCGCGAATCCTTGACGCCAAGCGTGCGATAAATCTCCCGCGTCGCCTTGCTCTTGTTGAGCGTGTACAGGTGCAGGCCGGCGACCTTGTGGTCCAGCAGGTCGCGGCACTGCTCGGTGGCCCAGTGCAGGCCGACGCGGCGGACGAGGTCGGGCTCGTCGCCCGCGCGCCGGAGCGCCCGCAGCAGCGGCGCCGGGAAGCGGCTGCCCGCGGCCAGATCGGCCATGCGGGCCATGCCCTTCGTGCTCGTGATCGGCATGATGCCCGCGATGATGGGGACTCGTATACCGGCCAGCTCGCACCGCTCGCGGAAGTCGTAGTAGTCGTGGTTGTCGAAGAACAGCTGGGTGATGATGAAGTCGGCCCCCGCGTCGACCTTGGCCTTCAGGTGGTCCATCTCGGTCAGGCGGTTGGGCGTGGCGGCGTGGCCCTCGGGGTAGCCGCCCACGCCGATGCCGAAGCGGCGCGACTCGACCAGGTGCGTATCGCTGAACGCGCGGATGGCGCGGACGACGTCGGCCCCGTAGCGGAAGTGGGCGAAGGCCTGCTCGCCCGCGCGGCGGCCCATGGGCGCGCCCTGCTCGTGCGGCGGATCGCCGCCCAGCGCCATGATGTTGCGCACCCCCGCCGTCGCGTAGCCCTCGAGCATCGCGTCGACCTCGGCGGGCGTGTGGCACACGCCGGTGAGGTGCGGCACGGGGTGCAGCGGCGTCTCGCGCTGGATGCGCAGGACCAGATCGGTCGTGAGCTCACGCGTGCTGCCGCCCGCGCCGTAGGTCACCGAGACGAAGCTGGGCTTGAGCTCTTCAAGATCGGCGATGGCGGCGTACAGGCTGTCGGCGGCCTCGGCGCTCTTGGGCGGGAAGAACTCGAAGCTGGCCGTCACGCCATCGCGTCTGAAGAGGTCGGCGATGTGGACATTGGCCGTGGCCGGTGGTCCAGTGGGTGTTGCCGACTGGGTGTCCGGCGTGGTGTCGGTCGTGGGCTCTGGCACCCGGGAGTGTATGGGGCCGCCAGCGTGCGGGCGGGACTCGCGAAAGCCGCAGCCGGGTCAGCCGAAGACGGTCGCCAGGCCAACGAGCACGGCCGCGCTGATGAACAGCAGGCCGAGGGTGTACGCCAATCCGGTGAAGAACGTACAGAACACCGTGCGCACGGCGCGCCAGAAGCCCGAGCTCAGCGTGAAGATGCCGATGAGCGGCGTGTACAGCAGCGTGAACAGCACGTTGAAGCCGGCGGCGAGGTAGAGCGTCTGGGCCGCCGTCTTGCCGGTCTGGCCATCGACGAGCTGGAGCATCGCGATGGTCATGGCCAGGACCGTGGCCATCGACATGATGATGGCCATGCCGCGGGTCGGGCTGGCGGCGAGCTTGCTGCAGGCCTTCTTGGATGCCGTACGCCCGCAGCGGCGGCGGCGTGCGGGGGCTGGGGTCGGGGCTGGGTCGTTCAGCTCGGGCTGGTCGGCGAATTCGGCGGGTAGGGCTGGAGCGCAGGCCATGTCGTGTGTCCTTCCAGGGCGGCCCCGTGGAGCGTGGGCGCCGTTGCCTCCTGATTGGGAATCGACACCGCCGGATTTTGATCCTCGGGCGTCCCGTCCTCGGGCGGTGGCGTCAGCACGGCCGCGGCCAGGGTGAGCACGATCAGGAAGCCGCACATGTCCGTGACGGTCGTGAGGATCGGGCCGGATGCCAGGGCCGGGTCGGTCTTGAGGCCCTTGAGCAGCAGCGGCACGCCCCCGCCGATGCACACGGCGATCACGGTGTTGGCCGCCAGAGCCGCGCCGACGACGAAGCTGAACGCCCAGTCGCCCTGGTACAAGTACGCGACCAGGCCGATGAGCACGCCCAGCACGCAGCCGTTGACCATGCCGACGCTGCACTCCTTGAAGAGCACGCGGAAGATGTCTCGCGGGCGGGTGACGCCCAGCGTGAGCTCGCGCATCGAGACCGCGACGGCCTGGTTGCCCGAGCACCCGCTCATATCCGAGATGATCGGCAGGGCCACCGCCAAGGCGATGTACATCTCGATCGTCCCCGAATTCACGGCGATGATGCTGGCGGCCATGATGTTCAGGACGATGTTGATGCTCAGCCACGACAGGCGGCGGCGCGACCGCAGCGTGAGCGGCATCGAGCGGAGCTCCTCGCCGCCCACGATACCCTGGGTGGCGCGGTAGAGGTCGTCGGCGTCTTCTCGGGCGGCTTCGGCCACGGCGCTGCGTTCCACGACGCCGAGCAAGCGGCCGTCCTCCCCCACCACCGGCAGCGCAAGGAAGCCGTGGTCGTCGAAGATGCCGCGGAGCTGGTCGAAGTCCGTCGTGTCGGCAACGGTGACGGGGTCGGGCAGCATGACGTCGCGGATGGGCGTGTCGCGCGGCGCGAGCAGCATGCTGCGGATGGGGATCACGCCGGTGAGCACGCCGGCCTCATCGACGACGTACGAGTACTGGATGTTGTAGTCGCGGTAGCGCTCGGCGTTGGCCTCCATGTCGTCGAGCACGCCCGCGACGGTCATGGCGTCCTTGAAGGCCAGGAACTCGGTGAGCATGAGGCCGCCGGCGGCGTCGTCCTCGTAGCTGGCCAGCCGCGTCACCTCGTCGGCGATGTCCTCGGGCAGGGCGCCGAGGATGGCCCCGGCCTTGGACTCGTCCATCTCGGCGAAGACGTCGGCGCGCTCATCGCTCGACAGGGCCTCGAGGATCTCGGCGGCCCGATCGTGATCACGAACGCCCAACGCCTCGATCGCGTCGGCCGCCTGCACCCGCGGCAGCACCTCGAGCACATCGGCCGCGGTCTCGCAGGGCAGGAGCGCGAGCAGGCGGGCCTGCTCATCGACCGTCATCGCGCTCACGGCGTGGACGGTCTCCTCGGCACTGGCCTTGTCGAGCCAATCGGTGCAGATCGGGGCATCGCCGGACTCGACCGCGGCGTCGAGGACGGCTTCCTCGAGCGGCGGACCGGCGGGCTCCGAACGCGTGGGCGGTGTCGGGGTCATAGGGCCTCCATGCTCGACCAACGTAGCGCGCTAGCGTGCCCCGATGTGCGGGCGATACACCTATCGGTTCACGTGGAGCCAGATCCACGAGCAGCTCAGCGGCTTCGGGCTCGCGCTCGAAGACGCGACCCTTGCGATGGCCGGCCCCGCGGCTCGGTACAACGTGGCCCCGACGTCCGATGTGCCCGTGCTGGTCGTACGAGGCAAGGCCATGGGCCCGCTCTCGGCCGCGATGATGCGCTGGTGGCTCGTGCCACACTGGGCGCAAGAAGCATCGACCAAGTACCCCATGTTCAATGCGCGCAGCGAGACGGCCGCCACGAAGCCGGCGTTCCGTGGTCCGATGAAGTACCGCCGCTGCGTGCTGCCTGCCAGCGGGTTCTACGAGTGGAAGAAGATCGACGACAAGACGAAGCAGCCCCACTACATCACGCGAGCCGATGGCGAGCCGCTGCTCCTCGCCGGACTGTGGGACTGCTGGCGCGACGAGCTCGAGAGCTGCACGATCCTCACCACGTCGCCGAACGCGGAGATGTCGACGCTGCACGACCGCATGCCCTGCGTGCTGGAACCCGGCGAGGTCGCCGCGTGGGTCGATCCCGAGCAGCAGGACTCAAAGCAAGCCGCAGGACTGCTCCGACCCGCGCCCGACGGCCTGCTGGAGATCCGAAGGGTGTCCAAGCGGGTGGGCAACGCGCGAGTAGACGAGCCATCGCTCATCGAGCCTGCCCAGGACTAGCACTCGATCGCGGGCCGCTATCCCTTGCTGATCAGCACGAAGAAACGCCACGAGCCATCGGCGAGGCGGACCGCTTCGTGTGCAGCGACGGCCCCATCCGGATAGGCCTCGTACGCCAAGGCCATCGCGCGGTTGCGCGCATCGCGCACGTCGGCCGCCGTGACGGCGAACGCCCGGTGCTCCAACCCGCCCAGCGTCTGCACGCCGTCCGTGTACCAAGCGGGCGGCTCGCCCTTGGCCCGAGCCGGAGCTTGCGGGGCGGGCTCGGCACGAGCGACCCGACGCTCGGCTTGGCGCCCTTGGGTTGGGGTGGCGCGCTCAGGCGCTGTCGGTGGGTTTTCGCGGCTCGGCTCGGCCGCCCGCGTCAGCGGGGTCGGGCTGGGCATGGGCCGCGGCGGCGGGTTGGTCGAGCACGCGGAGGCTGTGACAAGCAAGGCACCGCAAGCGACACCGAGTGCCGTGCGACTGGGTTGCCGTGTTACTCCGAAGCTGGCCATGGCGCCTCCTTGCGTCGTGGGATCCGCCAGAGTTTAGGGGTCGGCGGGCGCGGCCGGTCGAGGCACGGCGTCGAAAAGGTCCCGCTGGTCCTTGACGTTCTTTGGCCGGGTCTTGAGCATGTCCAGCTCGCGCTGCACGTCGGTCACGCTCATGAACTGGTGGTACTCGCTGGCGAATCTGATGTACGCGACCTCGTCGACCTCACGCAGCCGGGCCATGACCAGCTCGCCGATGACGCGGCTGTCCACCTCGCGCTCGTAGGTCTGGTGCAGCTCTTCCTCGACGGCCTCGACGATGCCGGCCTTGGCCTGCTCGGGCACGGGCCGCTTGCCGCAGGCGGCCTGGATGCCTCGGAGCACGGTGTCGGGGTCGAAGGGCACGCGGCTGCCGTCCCGCTTGACGACCGCGAGCCGGGCGTGCTGTTCGACGCGCTCATAGGTCGTGAACCGCCGCTCGCAGCGGTTGCAGACCCGGCGTCGGCGGATGGTCCGCCCGCTCTCGGCCGGCCGAGAGTCGATCACCCGATCGTCGTTGGCACCGCAGAAGGGGCAGATCACGGGGACGAGCACTCCACGTATGGTGGCCCTGGGGAGGGGGGCCACCAGATGTGGAGGAGTGTAGGAGGGGGCCGACGGGGGAGTTCCAGGAACAAAAGGCTTGCACTAGCCTGGCAGATGCGTGACAATACGGGTATGAGGACTGTCACTGCCGCCGCCACCATCCCTTTCTGCGTTGCAATCAGCGTGGCTGCGTCGTCGCAGGATGGCTGCTCTGTGACGCGCCTGAGCGGGCCGGACGGCCTCTCGCTCGCGTTCGGCAGCAGCCTGACCGTTAACGACCGGCACATCCTGATCAGCGACAACGCGTTGTCGATCTGCCCCGGGGGCGATCCGTTCGAGTGCACGGCCGGGTCGGTGAACGCGTTCGAGCTCGTGGACGGCCGGTGGGTGCGTGCGCAGACCATCATTCCACCCGATATCCAATTCAACGACGGGTTCGGCCTCGGCACCGTGCTCGACCCGCGCAATCCAAACCGCGCCATCGTGCTGACGGGACGGCGGTTCTACGGCGATCGCATGGGCCACGGACACGTGTACGAGTTCGATGGGGAGGCCTGGCGCGAGACCGCGCGATTCGACGCGCCCACCGGCCACCCCTTCACCACCTTCGGCTTCACCTCCTCGTTGCACGGCGACACAATGCTCATCAACCAATCGGCCCGTGTGCATCTCTATCGCGATGTCGCCGGCGCGTGGGTGTATCAGGATTCGCTGAGAGTTCCGGACTTTATGGTTCCCTCTCCGTCGCCGAATTTTGGCCGAGGGGGCATGGCGCTGGACGACCAGTGGGCCTTTATCGGAGCACACCGTGACGAAACCCGGGGTTTCAGTCACGGCTCGGTCGTGGTCTATCGCCGCCAGCCCGACGGCTCGCTCGCCCTTGCGCAGTATCTGCTGCCCCCGCTCGATGCGTCGGGCCGGCTTCCCGAAGCCGAATTCTTCGGCGCGGACCTGGACTTTGACGGGCGCACGCTGGTGGTGGGTGCCCCGCGTGCCGATCGCGACTTCGATGTCCAGGGCGTGGCCTACGTGTACGAACTCGAGGGTGACCAGTGGGTCTTCCGGCAGGAGTTGCGCAGCCCGACGCCGGGCATGGGTCCCGAGGATATGGAGGAGTTTGGCGGTGGGATCTCCGTCCTGGGCGACCGGCTCATCATCGGCTACTTGGACAGCAATTCCCTGATGGGCCAGGCGCACGTGTTCCGACGCGGGGCCGATGGGGTGTGGGACCATGCCAGCGTGCTCCGACCGGGAGTCGCAGCCCCAACATATCCCTCTGGGTTCGGTTATCGTGCGACTCAGAACGGCCGCTGGGCCGTTCTCAACGCCATGGCGGAGGGCGAGACCGGCGCGGCGTACGTGTTCGACCTCGATTGCATCTTGGGTGCGTGCAACGCCGACTTGGACGACGATGGCCGCCTGACGCTGTTCGACTACCTCGCCTTCTCCAACGCTTTCGACGCGGCCGATCCCATCGCCGACCTCGACGGCGACGGCGAATTCACGCTGCTCGACTTCGCGGCCTTCCGCGATGCGTTCGACGCGGGGTGCAGCTGAGCAGAACACGCACCACTCAGGCGTGCGCGACCGCTTCCCGCCCCAGCAACGGCCCACTCAACCGCTCGAACTCCGCCTTGGGCAGGTTCATCGTCCGCCATCGCGCGCTGCGCACCTTCATGTGGGCGGCGTACGCCTCGACGTCGATCGTGCGGAGTGCGTACCAGCGGTCCTTGTAGATCCAGCAGTCGTCGAACAGCGGGCTCGCCCCCGTCGGTGGCTCGGCGGCACACTCGTAGACGAACACGAAGCAGCCGGTATAGCCCGAGCCGCCCGCGCTGAACAGGGCCGTCCATCGGCGGAGGCTGTCGATGTCATCGGCGGTGACCCAGTTCTCCAAGCGAGTCGAGCCCGCCGGAAGGCGGCGGCCCTTGAGCTCGACGAGCAGGTTGGGCGTGCCATAGAGCACGTAGTCGAAGGCCTTCAGCGTGCGGGCCTGGCCGTCGTGCAGGGTCTTCAGCGGCGCCTGGTCGCCTGGCAGGATGGCGCGGCGGGCCTCGTCGACGGCGACGTAGGGCACGCTCCGCTCCTTGAGCATGGCGGTAAACGCGCGCTCGTAGTGGATCTGGCGGCGGCCCATGGCACCCGATGATAGCGCTGTGTTTGGGGATCGCGATCGAGGTAAGGAACCACGCCCCACGCCCGGTAAGCCCGCCAAAACACGGTCTGGTATACCTGCTAGGCGGTACACGGAATAGGTCGCCGCCCACGGTGTTCCATACCATTACACGATGGCCCAGATCCTGACCGATCCCCAAGCCCGGCTCGAACTCGTCCGCGAGTTGATCGAAAACGTCAGCCGCGCGAGCGAACCGATGGACATCCAGATGGCCTTCCGGCGGATGTGGAAGCTCCGGCCGGTAGACCTCTACGTCTCGGCGTCGGTCCGCGGCCTGCAAGCCGGCCAGTACAAGATCACGCGTCAGATCGAGACGCGCGACGTCATGGAAGCCGAGGATGACGGGCTCGCGCTCTACGCCCAGCAGAATCCCTGGAGCAACTGGGAGCGGATTCCGGTGCACGAGGGTGGGCTCGTCGGCGAGCTGATCGAGCACGGCGAGCCGGTGCTTCGCAAGTTCGATGGCATCACCGGAGATCCGGTGCTCGGCGACGTCGCCCGCGAGATGCGTTCGATGATCGCCACGCCGATATTCGACCAGGGCCAGCCCCTGAATTGGGCGTTCCAGTTCGCACGCGATCCCGACGCGCTGAACGAGGACTCGCTCGAACTCTTCGTCATGATGGCGAATCTGAGCGGTACGGCCACACGCAACCTGGTGGCGGTGCAAGAGGCTAAGCGGGCAACCGATCGGCTGCGTACGCAGTTCGAGGAGGTCGCGCGTGTGCAGCAGAGCCTGCTGCCGCGCAAGCTGCCGAATATTCCGGGCCTCGCGCTCGCAACGAGTTACCTCACGAGCGACCAGGCAGGCGGGGACTACTACGACTTCTTCCCGTTCGAGGACGGACGTTGGGGCATCCTGATTGCCGACGTGGCCGGCCACGGTGCCGCAGCCGCAACGGTCATGGCGATGCTGCACGCCATCCTGCACGCGTACGAAGGCAGCGGCATCCACCCCCACCTCGTGCTCGAGCACGCCAACAGCCGTCTGGTGGCCGCGGGGCTGGAGGGCGCGTTCACCACAGCCTTCCTGGCCGTGTTCGATCCCGCCACAGGCGAATTCCAGTTCAGCCGCGCGGGGCACAACCCTCCGCGATTAAAGAAGGGCGCCACAGGGGAGCTCATCTCGCTCGAAGAGGCGGGCAGCCTGCCGCTGGGCGTGTTCGAGCCGCTCGGCGCAACGAGCGCGTCGATCCGTCTCGATCCGGGCGACACGGTCGTGCTGTATACCGACGGCATCACCGAGGCGTTCAACACAGGCCGAGAAATGTTCGGCGTCGATGGGCTCGATGCGTCGCTGGAGAACTGCTCGGGCGCGCCCGACTGCGTGGTCGATTCCGTACACGGCGCGCTCTACGAGCACACGAAGTCTCGCACGCGCGACGACGATCAGACGATCGTGGCGATCCGCTACAACCCCACGCCGAAGATCGACATGCCCACGATCGAGACCATCGCCGGCGTGATGGCATGAGTTCGGCCGCCAAAGACTGGTTCGAGGCGGCCCCGTTTGGACCCGCCGACGATCAGGGGCACGCGTCGACCGAGGACGGGTTGCGGTTCCAGTGCACGCAGTGCGGCAACTGCTGCACGGGTGCGCCCGGAACCGTTTTACTCAGCGAGCATGACATCCTCGCGCTGTCAACGAGGCTCGGCGTAGACCGTGCCGGATTTACAGAGCGATACACCAAGCCGATGGACGGCGGGCTGTCGCTCTCAGAACGCCTCACAGCGTTCGGCTGGGACTGCGTGTTCCTCGATCGTGAGACGGTCCCCGGCAAGGCCGTGTGCGGGGTCTACGAGGATCGGCCGGTGCAATGCCGGACGTGGCCCTTCTGGAAGAAGAACCTGGACGATCCGCGATCTTGGGATCGGGCGACCCAGACGTGCCCGGGCATGAATAGCGGGCCCTTGCACGACTCGTACGCGGTTCGTCTTACCCGAGATCAGAGCCCGATCTGATGCATGCGCCCGACCCGGATGATGTCGCGCTGGCGCACCAATGGCTCGAAGCCATCGGACGGCCCGACATCTCGGATCGCATGGCGGCGATCTATGCGATGATCGGCGATCAGGTCGAGGCCCGATCGCCCGCGTGCGTCGCATCGGGGCGATGCTGTAACTTCGAGTCATACGGCCACCGGCTCTACGTCACCGGGCTCGAAGCGGCGTGGTGTATCGTCCGGCTCGATGGCACGACGCCACTGCTCAGTATCCAGACGGTGCAGGACGCCCGGCAGCGCGGCGGGTGCCCCTTCCAGGTCGGCACGCTGTGCGGCGTACACACCATCAAGCCGGTTGGCTGCAGGACGTACTTCTGCGATCCGACGGCGCAGCGCTGGCAGGAAGAACTCACCGAACGCGCGCACGAGATGGTCAAGGCCATCCATCGAGCGGCGAACGTGCCCTACCGGTACATGGAATGGCGCGCACTTCTCGAGTTGTTCAGCGTGGCGATGCCGGACTCGGCGGCGAATCGAGGATAAAGGTCACCGGGCCATCGTTGCACAGCGACACGTGCATCTCGGCGCCGAAGACTCCAGTTTCGACGGGTATGGAAAACGTTCGCATCACACGTACGAATTCGTCGAACATTGGCTCGGCCTGATCTGGCGGCATCGCGTCATCGAAGCCTGGGCGATTTCCCTTACCGATCTCGCATCCCACGGTGAAGTTCGGGACAATAAGAATGCTGCCGCGCGGCACGTCGGCGACCGACCGGTTCATCCGTCGGGCGTCGTCTGGGAAGATGCGAAGGTTCGCGATCTTCTTGGCAATCCAGAGAAGCTGCTCGGGGGTATCCTGTTTCTGGAAACCCGCGAGAACGACCAAGCCGGGACCGATTTCGCAGCCGCCACCACCGCTCCCAGGGAGGGTGACGCTCGCTCGGGTGACGCGCTGCAAGACGGTCCGCATGAGTCGTTCTCCAGGGGTGTTTGTGGAGGGGACATGGGTGTCGGGACGGTGATTGTTGGAGGGGGCTTAGCCGGGCTGAACTGCGCCCGCAGGCTCCACGAGGCAAAGCGAGACTTCGTGCTGCTCGAGGCCAGCGACCGCACCGGCGGCCGCGTGCGCACTGACACCGTAACGACCCCCGAAGGCGACTACCTGATCGACCGCGGGTTCCAGGTTCTGCTCACGGCCTACCCGCACGCGGCCGACGCCTTCGACTACGACGCGCTCGAGCTCGGCACGTTCTATCCCGGAGCATTGGTTTGGTATGGCGACGCGATGCACCGAGTGGCCGACCCGCGGCGACGCATGGGTGACGCGCTCAAGGGCTTCCGCACACCCATCGCGACCACGCGTGACAAGATCCGCCTTGGAGAGGTCTTCTTGCGCGTCCTCGCAGGCAAGACGGACAGCATCTGGGAGCGGCCCGATCGCCCGGCGGTCGACGCATTGAAGGATGCCGGATTCGCTGACTCCACCATCGAGCGATTCTTTCGTCCCTTCTTTGGCGGCGTGTTCTTCGACCGAGAATTGCAGACTTCCAGCCGCATGTTCGAGTTCTGCATGCGCATGTTCGCGCAAGGCCGGACCTGCGTGCCGGCCGCCGGTATGGGCCAACTGGCGGTCCAGCTCACGTCCAGGTTGCCCGCAGACGCGATACAGGTCAATGCCAAGGCAGATCGCATCGAACGCGACGGCGACGGCTGGCGTGTCCACGCGAACGGCCAATCGCACGAGGCCAAGAACGTCGTGGTTGCTACCGAGGGCGATCTGGCGGGTTCGCTCGTCGGCGAAGTAGGAGAGGGCCTACACCCACCGGTGCGATGGCGCCAGACCGCGACGCTCGCCTACGCGGTCGATGACGCACCGACCAAGGAAGCGATCCTTGTGCTCGACGGCGAGGGCGAAGGGCCCGTGAACCACCTCGCCACGATGAGTGCCGCCGGCAACCGGTACGCGCCGCCGGGCAAGCACCTTGTCTACGCCAACATCGTGGATCCCGCGGCGCTCGAAGGTGCCCCGGACGACGCAACGCTCGACGCCGCGTGTCGGCCGCAGCTGCGCCGCTGGTTTGGTGATCAGGCCGATGGCTGGACGCTGCTCAATATCGATCGCATCGAGCGAGCGCTACCCGACCAGAGCCCGCCGTGGCTCTCGTCGAACCGCCCGGTGGAGCTCGGCCAGCGCCTGTTTGCCTGCGGCGATTGGCTGGAGAACGCGTCGATCGACGGGGCCCTCGCCAGCGGTCGCCGCTGCGCCGACGCCGTGCTGGCCACCTCGGGCTGATCAACGCCGTACGCTGGGCGGAGGACCCGCCCATGATCAACCACGTACGAACACAACTCTCAGCTGTCTTGCTGCTTGCCTTGGCTTGCAGCGCCGGTGCCCAGACACCCACCCAGGTCGCGGCTGGCGACGAATCCATCCTCGTGCGCGACGCCCTGGCGATCCAGAGCCTGGCCCGCGGCGGCCGCAGCCTGATCGTCACCGATCCGGTCGAGGCCAGCATCGCTCGGGGTACGTGGTCCCGGCCTGTTGAGGGGGACGAAGTCTCCACGGCAGACGGACGTTCGGCGGCTTGGCAAGTGGTCGCCGCCAACGAGGACGGCCAGTTCACGGGCGCGCTCGCCCGGGGGTACCTGCACGTTGTCGTCCGTTCCGACGCGAATCGTATCATGATGCTCCACGCCCGAGGCCATCGACATGCGTACATCAACGGCGTCCGTCGTGGCGGCGACGTGTACAACCTGGGCATCACGGCAGTGCCGATCGAGCTGCGCCAGGGAGAGAACGAACTGCTGCTCCGAGGTGCTCGCGGCCGGATGCGCATCGAGCTACGTAAGCCAGAGAGCGATCTCGTGTGGCTCGAGACAGATCACGTCAAGCCGAATGTGATCCAGGGGGGCTCAGAGCCGCTGTTCATGGCCGTGCCGATCGCGAACGCATCGAATGAGCAATTGCTCGGCGTGATTGGCGAGACATGGAAAGAAGGCTCTTACTCGCGGAACAGCCTCCGGTCGGGATACGGTGCGATCCCACCACTCGGCGTGCGCAAGGTCGGTGCCGTACCCAGCAGACATGCAGATTTGGTGGACGGACTGATGCCCTTTAGGGCCCGCGCCGTAGCGAACAAGGGTGATGGACCGGCCACCGTCGATCAGGACGTCTCCCTCACGGTGCGCGAGCGGGAGCAGCGCCAGGACCGCACGTTCATCAGCGCAATCGATGGCAGCGTGCAGTACTACGCCGTGATGCCAAGGCCCGAGGGCGCAACCGAGCCCCACGGCATGATCCTAACGCTGCACGGCGCGAGCGTTCAGGCGCGCCGGCAGGCGGGGGCGTACGGGCCGAAGTCGTGGGCGACCGTCGTCGCGCCAACGAACCGCCGCCCCTTCGGTTTTGACTGGGAAGACTGGGGCCGCATCGACGCGATGGAGGTCTTTGAGCACGCCATCGGGGCCGCGCAGCGTGTGGGCGATCCGATGGACCCGAGCCGGCGATGGCTCACCGGCCACTCGATGGGCGGGCATGGCACCTGGCAAGTGGGCGCGCACTTCGCGCCGCTCTTCGCGGCCATCGGCCCGAGCGCGGGCTGGCGCGATTTCTGGAGCTACGGCGGAGCCGGAGAGTTCGAACCCGAAGACCCGATCGGCACCGTGCTCAACACGGCGAACAACGCCAGCCGCACGCTGCTCCTCGAGCGCAACTACGAGGACTTGGGCGTTTACATCCTGCACGGCGACAACGACAACAACGTGCCGGTGAGCCAGGCGAGGTTCATGCGTGAGCGGCTGTCAAAGTTCCACCCCGATTTTGCGTACTACGAGCAGCCGGGCGCGGGCCACTGGTGGGGCAACCGCTGCGTGGACTGGCCGCCGATGATGCGGTTCTTCGAGGAACGCAGCGTCGATCCACAGCCCGCGCGGGAGCGCTTCAGTACGGTCAACCCGGCGATCAACGGCCGGGCCAGGCTGACGCGCATCGTGCGCCAAGCGCAGTCCATGTCCCCCACCACCATCACGTGCGTGAGAGCCGCAGAAGATGGGCCGATCGAGGTCTCGACCGAGAACGTGCTCGCCTTCGAGTTGTTAGGCGCAGCTCTCGGAACCGAGGCGAACCGTGTCGTCATCGATGGACAAGAGATGGACGCGGGCGCTACGCGATTCGTGCGCGACAACATCGAGTCGCCGTGGGAGTCGGTCGACGAGTTCGACCCTGCGCTCAAGGGTGACCACCGCGCTGGCCCGTTCAAGCATGCCTTCGACAACAACATGGTCTTCGTGTACGCCACCGGCGGCACCGAGGAAGAAAACGCCTGGGCGCTCGCCAAGGCCCGCTACGACGCCGACGTCTGGCAGTATCGCGCCAACGGCTCGGTCGATGTCGTGCCCGACACGGCCTTCGAACTTGACGACCCTGAGGAAGCCGATCGCAGTGTGATCCTCTACGGCTGCGCGGACTCACACGGCCTTTGGGACGCGCTGCTGGCTGGGTGCCCGATCCGGATCTCCAGGGGGCGCGCTCAAGTCGGCGATCGCGAACGCACCGGCTCGGACATCGCCGCCCACTTCGCGTACCCGCGGCCGGGTAGCGATCGCGCCCTCGTCGGCGTGATCGCCGCCACCGGCGCCGAGGGACGCCGGACCGCCGATCCGGCCCGGTACTTCATCTCGGGTGTGGGCTACCCCGACTGGCTGCTGACCACGCCCGCAGTGCTCGAAACAGGGCTCGACGGCGTCGTTGCAGCGGGCTTCTTCGGGCCCGACTGGTCGCTCGACTGGGAGCAGAGCGGCTGGCGCTGACTCGAGCCACCGGCAAACAAAAACCCCCGCCTTTGCGGGGGCTCGATTCGCGACTTGCCTGGACTCAGCCGTCTTCGGGATCCTCGGCCGCGGGCTCTTCGGGCTCAGGCTCGGGCAAAGGTGCCGGCTCGGCCCTCGGGGCGTCGGGCTTGGGATACTCGGGCGCGGGCCTGAGGTACCAGTCGACTCGGCGGACGCCCTCCGGCGGCGCCGGCAATTCACCCTCGTCGCTGAACTCGGTACCGATGTCGGACTTGACCTCCCAGCGCATTTCGTCGGGGAACTCGAGGTTCTCCTCGTCGCCCGAGGAAAAACGGATCGTGAGCGTCGTGCCAACGGGAGCCTCGTACCGCCAGAGTTCCTCCTCGGTGCGCGTATCGATGAGCACCACCGTCTTGGGGCTCCACGTCCGGCTCTCAAAGGGGTACTTGTCCGTCGAGACGCCAAAGCAGCCGACCAGCGGCAGCGTGGCGGCCACGGCGAGCGCGGCGGCGGCGCTGCGGGCGATCATGGGTCGGGATCGGCGAGGCATGGTCATGGAAGGTCTCCCGATGCGTTGCACGCGATGCTGGAATGACGTGGACAGGATCCGACGGAGTACGACGACCGGGAAGGCCGGTTCGTGTCTCGGCCCGGCTCCGCCGAAAAGCGGCCCGAACCCTATCGCTCTTCTATCGTCAGGATGGCGACCCCGCCCCAGCGGCACGGCCACCAGGGACAACAACACGCCAAGAAACCCAATCAAAACCCAATCAATGACACCAGATTCCGAGCACGCCTTCGATCCGCCCTTCCGTATTGGCCACGGCTACGACCTGCACCGGCTCGAGCCGATTTCGCCGGCCGGGTCCGGAAAGCCTCTGGTCATCGGCGGCGTCGAGGTTCCGCAAGTGGCCGAGCCGCCGGTGGGCCCAGTGGCGCACTCCGATGGCGATGCGCTCATGCACGCGCTGACCGACGCCATCCTGGGCGCGGCCGCACTGCCCGATATCGGTCAGCTGTTCCCCAACGACGATCCGTCGAATCAGGACCGCTCGTCGACGGATTTCCTCGCCGAGGCGATCCGCCAGATGCGGCTCGGGGGCTGGCAACTGGCCAATATCGATCTCACCGTCCTGCTCCAGTCGCCCAAACTGGGGCCACACAAGATCGCGATACGCGAGCGTCTCGCACAACTCGTAGACCTGCCCACCGATCGTGTGAACCTGAAAGGCAAGACCGGCGAGCACGTCGGGCCGGTCGGCGAGGGCCGGGCGATCGAGGCGCATGCGGTGGTGCTGCTGTGCCGGAACTCCCAGCGAGATTGAGGGCGTTCAGAGCGTCTCGCGGACCGCTTCCCGGGCTACCGGTTTGGGCTCGACCTGGCCCGAGGGCAGGACTCCATCGGTCAGCTTCTGACGCAATGCCGGGGCGGCCTTGAAGCCGCAGGTCTCGCTCGCGGGGATGGTGATGGGCTCGCCGGTGCTCGGCTTGGTTCCATCGCGGGCGCTGCGATGCCGGCGGATGAAGCTGCCGAAGCCGGTGATCTTCACTCGCCCGTCTTCGATCAGGCCGTCGGCAATGGCGTCGAGCACGACATCGACATACTGGGTGGATTCACCCCGGGTGATGCCCATCTTGGAAGCGACTCGATCGATCAGATCGCTCTTGTTCATGGCACAGGCTCCGCGATCGGCTGCCTGGAAAACGCACAGGGGCCACTTGTGGCTCTTGGGGGACGCGCCCATGTTCCCCGCTGGGGAGTGTTATCGGCGCATGAACCCAAACCGATGAAGAACTTCGTACCGATCACGCAACCCACGGGTTGCACCATGACCACCGGGCGCGTCACCTACCATGCACAGTAATGAACGCCACCCAGACAAAATCCGACGTGCGCGAAGCGGAATCGACCGATCGCCAGCCCCTGCAGCCCTGGAACGTGGTGCTGCTGGATGATCAGGATCACACGTACGACTACGTGATCGGCATGCTCGGCAGCATCTTCGGCTATCCCAGCGAGCGTGGATTCAAGCTCGCGCGCACCGTCGACACCGAGGGACGGGCCATCGTCGCCACGGTGCACCGCGAGTTGGGCGAGCTCCGCGTCGCCCAGGTCCGAGGCTTCGGTGCCGACCCGATGCTCGCGAGCAGCCGCGGGCCAATGCGCGCGCTCCTTGAGCCCGCAGAAACGGACGGCGAGGAGTAGCCGCGTGGCCGAGTTCGAACCCGGCGACCGGCCGCTCGTGATCCAGACCGAGACGCTCGAACCCCAAGCTCAGACGTGGCTCGCTGAGCGCGCTCGCCTGGAGGTGTGCGCGTACGACGACTCGCGCCTGCTGGAGCTGTTACCAGACGCTGAGGGTCTCGTCGTCCGCACGTACACGCGGGTCAACCGATCGATGCTCGACCTTGCGCCGAAGCTGAAGGTTGTCGGGCGCGCCGGTGTGGCGCTGGAGAACATCGACATCGCGGCGTGCCGGGCCCGGGGCGTCGAAGTCGTGCACACGCCGGCGGCGAACACCCAGGCGGTTGTTGAGTTCGTGCTATGCCTGCTCCTAGATGCGCTGCGTCCGCGCGTGTTCCTCGATGGCCCGCTCGAGGGCGAGGCGTGGCACGCCGCGAGGCGAGACTTGCAGGGCGAATGCCACCTTGCGGACCTCGACGTCGGCATCCTGGGTTTCGGCCGCATCGGCAGCCGCGTCGGCTGTGCGCTGTCGGCGCTCGGGTGCCGCGTGCGGTACCACGACATCGTCGAGATCCCGCCGGAGGGTCGGCACGGCTGCGAGCCGGTGTCACTCGACGAATTGCAGCGGTCGTCTCAGGTGCTAAGCGTGCATATCGACTGGCGCGAAGGCAACCACCACTTCGTGAACGCCGACTTCCTTGATGCGCTTCGGCCCGACTGCATCGTCGTGAACACGAGCCGGGGCCTGGCGATCGACCCGGGTGCCTTGGCGAGGTGGCTCGCCGCCAATCCCAAGGCCCGGGCCCTGCTGGACGTCCACGATCCGCACGAGCCGCTCGACGCGGGCTACCCGCTGCTAGGCGTGCCCAACGCGCACCTCGCGCCCCACATCGCCGCGGCTACGTCCCCGGCCCGGCTCAACATGAGCTGGGTCGTGCAGGACGTGGTGGCGGTGCTGGAGGGGCGCGAGCCGAGGTATCGGGCGCCAGACTAGGACACGACGCCCCTCCCTACGGGCAACCGTCGTCAAAAGCGGTCTGGAACGCCAGGAAGTCGAAGATCGTGAGCACGCCGTCGCCATCGAGGTCGGCGGCGAGATCCATGTCCGCGAAGCGGGTTTGGAACTCGAGGAAGTCGAAGATCGTGAGCTCGCCGTCGTTGTCGAAGTCGGCGGTGCAAAATTCGAAGGCGAATACGCGGGCCCCGGGGAGCCCAATGCCGCCGGAGATTTGCGGCGCGCCGACGAGGAGTTCGTCGCCATCGACAGACATGCCGATGCCGAAGTCCTGCCCGCGATCCTGCACCGGCGACACGATGACGCTCCTCGGCCGCCACTGGTCGGTCCGACGGAATTCAAAGGCCGCGCCGCCGGCTCCATCACCCGCGAAGCGAGCTCCCACGACGATGCGATCGCCGTCGACCGTAATACCGGTGCCGAACCGCATGAAAGGCGTGGAGCCGCCCTGCGGCTGGAGCTCGCCGGCGAACTCCCAGCGGCCGTCGACGCGCTCGAACGCAAATGCCGAGTAGGCGAGGGATGTGTCGAAAAAGCACCCCGAGCAGATCGCGCCGCCTGCCAACACATCTCCATCGACATCGAGCGTGGCGCCAAACAGGGCGTTCGCTCGGGGGCCGAGGATCTTCTGCTCGAACACCCACTCGCCCGCGTCCTCGCGGAACACGTAGACAGCTCCGGCGAGCTCGCCATTCTCGTTGTCATTGGGTGCACCGACGTACAGGAAGTCACCGTCGAGCACTGCCGTTGCGGCGAAGAAGGTGTCCTGGGTTGGCACTGGCGGGCGCACGATCGGCCCTGGGACCCATTCGTCGTCCACGAGCCGATAGGTCAGCACGTTACCGTCGGTCTCGCCGGCATCTCTTGTCCCCAGCGTGCCGGCGACGCCCCACGACAGGTTCATGTCGACCCAGACACCGGCAAGGTCGTAGGGGTCGGTGTCGATCTTCTGCGTCTCGATCCACTGGCCATCGGGCTGGCGCTCGAAAAAGTGGCCGGAGCTAAACGGTGAGCGGAAGACAGTGAACACCGCGGCACGATCGCCCCAGATCGCCGCGGGCGCAAATCCATCGCCACGCTGGGCATCGGATGCGAAGAGGACCTGCTCCAAGACCCATTGTCCATCGGGCTCCTGCCGATAGACCGAGGCAGAACCCGTAAAGCGAACGATGGTCGCGTCCTGCGTGGCACCGACGATGAGGCGGTCACCCTCGCGGTCGAGCACCTCACCAAACCGCGACCCGGGCTGGTCCATCAGTTCCAGTGCCTGCGTCTGGCTCCACTGCCCCGGCGCCTGTGCCGCGATCACACCACTCACGCCGACGCACGCCATCCATTTGATCAACATTCTCGCGTACTCCTCGGTCTGCCTGCCGAAACGCGGGCGATGGCGCCTGCTGACAGGAATTCATGCCTTGACTGAGAAGTCATACCGACTAGGCACGTCGCGGTTGCGGGCCATGGCCCGGGCCAATCTGAGCTGGCCACACCAAGACGCCCTCGCGGTGATTGAAACGCGAGGACCGTGTTTTCGGACGCCGGACGAGCACGCAGCGATCGCGCTACGCGCAACCGTCGTCGAACGCGGTCTGGAACGCCAAGAAGTCGAAGAGCGTGAGCGCGCCGTCGCCATCAAGGTCGGCAGCGAGTTCCATGTCCGCGAAGCGGGTCTGGAACTCGAGGAAGTCGAAGATCGTGAGCGCGCCGTCGCCGTCGAAGTCGGCGGTGCAGAACGTGAACGCATAGACGCGACCTGCCGACCTCGCCATAGTCAGGCACGGGGCGCCGACGAGGAGTTCATCTCCGCTCAGATCCATGCCAACGCCGAAGTCCTCGCACGCTTCGCGGACCGGAGACTCAATGACACTCCGCGGTAGCCACCGATCGGTGCGGCGGAACTCGAACGCGGCGCCCGCAGTTGGATCGCCCGCGTCCTTCGCTCCGACCACAATCCGATCGCCATCGATGGTGATGCCCGTTCCAAATCGCATGGAGGCCGTCGAACCGCCCTGAGGCTGCAGCTCGTCGGCGAGCTCCCACTGGCCATCGGGCTGCCGTTCGAAGGCAAAGGCCGAGTAGGCCACGCCAGGGGCGAACCCGCAACCCGAGCAAATCGCTCCGGTGGCCATCACATCCCCATCGACATCGAGCGTGGCGCCCAGCCTGGCCTCTGTCCGCGAGCCGAGGATCTTCTGGTCGAACGCCCACTCACCCGCGTCCTCGCGGTACACGTAGATCGCCCCGGCTTGCTCGCCGTTCTCGTTATCTGCAGATGCACCAACGTACAGGAACCCGCCATCGAGAACCGCGGTGACACCGCAGCCCGTGTCGACCGTTGGCAGGGGCGGACGCACGATCGGGCCGGGCACCCACTCGCCGTCAACGAGCCGATAGGTCAGCACGACGCCGTCGGTCTCGCCGGCGTCTCGTGTCCCAAGCGTGCCAGCGACGACCCAGGACTCGTTCATGTCGACCCAGAAACCGGCAAGGTCGTAGGGCTCGGTATCGATCTTCTGCGTCTCGGTCCACTGGCCATCAGGCTGCCGCTCGAAGAAGTAGGCAGTGCTGAACGGTGAGCGAAACACGGCGAACGCGGCTGCACGATCGCCGTTGATCGCGCCAGCGCCGAATTGATCCCCATCCCGAGCGTCAGAGGCGTAAAGCGTCGTTTCGAGTTCCCACAACCCGGCGGGACTCTGGCCATAAATCGAGGCCGAACCAGCGCCCCGGCCTCGCGTCTGGTCTGTCGTCGAGGTCACAAGCAGGCGGTTGCCATCGCGATGGAGCAACTCGCCGAAACGCAACGCTCCGATATCCCTGCCGTCCAGTTCCTGGGTCTGGCTCCACTGCGCAGACGCCTGCGCTGCAATCGCTCCGCTCAGAGCAAGGCACACCATCCACCGGATCGACATCTTCGGTTCCTCCCCGCATGTCCCTTACCAGAGACTTGGATTTGTCGGGCAAGGCACATCGCCCCTGCCCGCATTTCGTACATCCTGGACACGGGAAGGTTGCACAAATCGCTGAGATCTTCACCGATTCGCGTGCGGCCTACTCGGCGCTCCACACCACATTACCGGTCTCGTCGTAGAACTTCGCCACCGGCTGGCCCGAGCGCATGACGCCGAAGAAGGCGCGGCTGTTGCCGTTGTCGTCGGCGAAGCCGATGCGCAGGGCTTCTTTGGTAAAGCCGAGCCAGGCGCGGGTGTGGCCCTTGTCGTCGGCCAGGGTCATGCCCGGCCCCGCGGACGTCAAGGTCAGCTTCATTCGCACCGTGCCCGAATCATCGTTAAATATGAAGGTCGGGCCGTCGCGATCCGCTGTGAGAACCGCTCGATCGGCCCCATCCTCATCCACGAGCCGGAGGGACCGCGTGGCGACCCCTTGCGTCACTTCGGAACGGAGTGCGCGCAATTCGGCCTTCAGGGCCTCGACCTGAGCTTCCAGCGAGGTGGCTCCGTTGTTGGTGGCGTCTGACATAGTGTTCTCCACTGCGGTCTGGTGCGTCGTATGCCAAAACCATACGGGCATCGGGCCCCGTGGGCACCAACGATAGAAGGAGATACCAGATGGCTTTCAGGGATGAGGCTCGACACGGGGCGACGCTGACGCAGGCGTGCGTGGGTATCGCGATGGTGGTTGTCCTGGCGGTGGTCGCCCTACCCATGATGGGCGCTTCCCGGCTCGACAGCGGATCACGAACCGCACTGGATCACGCACGAGACATCGCCCGGGGCATCGAGCTGGCGGCAACCGATACCGGGCTGTACGCGCCCGCGTACCGCCGCAACGACGAGGGCGGGTTCACGCACCACTCGGCCGCGCTGATGGCCGGCGGGTACGTGGCCGACGAGCGCACGTTCACCAGCCCGCTCGTTCCCGATGGCGGCGCGCCATCAGCGGGCGACCACGTCACCCAGGCCGAGCGCGTCGCGTTCACGGTGAACGGTGCCATCATGCCACCCGAGCCGCTGGCGTACTCGGGCACCGATCGGCACTACCAGCAGGTGATGCACGCTGCAGCAACGCCACAGTCTGGAACGCGATGGACGAGGCAGGCCGAGCCCATCGCGCCCGCCAGCACAATGCTGGTCACCGAGTGGTACGCAGGCCAAAACTGGGGCGCGCTCATGCAGGGCCAGATGGTCATGAGCCATCGACCCATCGTGCCGTTCGTCGGTGGGACGTCTGGCCGCAGTCCGGAGCGAGAACCCGTCGCCGGCGCGAGCGTAACACCGTTCGAGTATCCGGACTCGGGCGAGGTATTCGGCGACGGCGCCGACTTCCGCGAGGTGCTGACCGGCCAAGGCTCAACCGAAGTGAACGCGATGGGCCGCACGCACCGCACCAACAACGGTCAGGGCGCCGCGTGGATCGTGATGCTCGATGGCTCGGCGAGATTGGCCACGCCGTGGCAGACCGTCGAGCAGCGGCTCTGGGGACGGGCGTTCCACAGCATCACCGGCGGTCAAGGTGTGCGATAACGGCCGATCTGGCTCAGGATGGTCTTGTCCGTGATCTTGTCGTCGGCGGCGAGCAGGAACGCCTTGCTGAGGATTAGCGCCAGCGTGCGGTCGCCCTCAAAGGGCAAGAACACACCGCGCCCCGATTCGGTCCTGCCCTGCACAATACAGAGATACTGATCGTCCGGCTCCATCAGGATGTTGCCGCTGCCCAGGTGGATCTTGTACGTCCGCTTGGTGCCGCGCACGATCAAGAAGCGATCATCCAGCTCGCACGCGTCGGCGATCTCAAGCCGCGAAGTGAGCCGGCTGAGAATGCCGTGCCGTGTCTTCGCACTCTCGGCGAGTTCTCCAAAGCTGTACGCGCTCCAATAGTCTCGAAACCGGCCCTCGGGCCCTCCATCGGACCACTCGGGGTTGTTGCCCACGCTGGCAACGCCCACGAACAGGTCAGCGTCGCGCAAGCACTCGCTGAGCACGTTCGGCGGGATCTGCTCGATCGGAATCGGGTCGTCATCTTGCAGGCGTTGGTCCGCGCTGTAGAACCGCACCTGATCGGTCGCCAGGAAGCGGTATGAACCAGACCCCACGACCATCTCTGGATCCCGCGCATCGCCGAGCCCGCTGATCCAAAACTCGACGCGCAGGTTCCATTCATTCAGATCCCGTCGCGCGGGCACACCCTCGTCTCCGCTTATCGCCATCTGCAGCGACAGCTTCCATCCGCGTTCGCGTGCGAGCGCGTTGAACTGGTATTGCTCCACCGCATGAGCGGCAAATCGATTCGAGTACACGCCCGTCTGTCGCTCGGCATCGGTCAGCAGGTACACCTCTCGATGCGCCTGCTTGAAGGGCTGGCAGATCTGGTTGCTCTCATAGAACTGTCGCCACGCTGCCACGTCATCGCGCACCGCGCTCTCAGCTCCCACTTCGTCGCCCTCAATCGGGTGCCACAGTGTCACCAAGGAACCCTCGGCTGGTTCGAACGGCCGCCCGTCGGCACGCACGAGTTCGCCGTCGGCGTGCGGCGGCTCGTCGGCATCACCTCTGAGCCAAGCCGCCGCCACCCTTTGCTTTCCATCGTCAAAAATCCAGATAAGCCGGCGTGCAATTACGCCCACGAGGGGGTGGTCGAGATATCGCTCACGCCACACATCGACGGACCAACGCCTGCGTTCGAGGAAGCCGCGCTCGATCCGCAGCCGCTGGGACGGCAGCATGACCTGGATGTCCTTCAGCGCCGCCTTCAACTCCTTCACGGGGTCCGCGTGGTCACGCTTCACATTCGCGGGTATCGACTTGACCGTCTTGCCCTTGCTGTTCGTCCAATGCAACGAAGCGGACAGCGTGTGACCAACGCGAATCTGAGCTTCGCAATCACCCAGTTCCTCGCGGAGAACGCCCACAGCTTCGAGCCCGTACGAGGGCACGGCCATCTCTTCGATCTCGCTGCGCGGCATGCCCTCTCGCTCAGCGGCCCGATCGAGCGCTCTACCGATCATGGCCTGAGCGGTACCGAACTTGACCTTGGTGCGGAGGCGCGACAGCTGGCCGATCGCGGCGGTACCCGGCATGGCACCCAACGCGTATACCGCTGCATTGCCGAGCCCGATCAGCCTCGCGGTTTCCCCGGGCGGCTTGCGATAGCACGAGATCGCCAGTGCTGTCAGCGTGCGGGCCATCTCGGCAGACTCGGTCCACGCCGCGATCCAGCACAAGCCCCGAAGCATGTCCGAGTGTGGTACTTCGATGTGTTGGTCATAGAAGGTTCGCCATGCATCGTTTTGGCCTTTTGGGATCGTTCGCGGCTCGTCCACCAATGGGAACCATGTGAAAAGGCAGCGTCGCACCTCGTCTTCACCGAGCTTAGAGACCATCTCCCGCGCGGCCGACGACCACTTCTTGGTTGGCTTGCCTCCCGGAGCGTCGATGCAGTGCCGCAACAACTGGATCCATGTCACGCGCACTGACTCATCGAGGGGCGACAGGTATGCAATCGCCGCATCGCTCCACGCCTCGCCCGGCTCCATTGGCAGCTTGAGGTCGGTCGGCAGCAGCTTGCGGACTCGCCGTGCCAACTCCTGCCCATCGGACTTCCGACGCTCGAGTCCCTCCGCAAGTCGGCGCAGCCCATCCTGGAGTTCCTCGTCCTCGATCAACTCCGTGTGCCAACGACCGAGTTGGGCCACGAGAGAGCGCGTCTCGCACGCATACGAACTAAACCACGTACGCCTCGTGAACGCGGTTTCCAGTATTGCGCGAGCGTCGACAGCCGTCAGCGGCAGCTTCTTTGTCAGCAACTTCTCGCATACCGCTTCAAGCAAGTACGCCGCCGAATCAACTCGGCTCTCGCCGTGCTGAGGCCCGTGCATGTCCGGGCCAAGCCGCGGGTGCCGGAGTGCTGCGATGATGAACTGGACCTGCTGCTCACGAGTGAGGGCCTTGGGATCCTCATCGATGGCTCGGATCATGCCAATGCGGTCCGAGCCCGTCGTACCCGCCACGCGCTCGTACATCGCCAGGCATCGCTCAACGGCCTGCTCGACAATCTCTGCGGTACTGAGCTCGCTCACCCGCCCACCAGCGGCACCAGCCTCAGGAACGTCACCTCCATGCCCGGCGAGATGGTGAACACCTCGTCGAGATCGGTCGCCTGCTTCTCGCCGACGAGCACCAGCACGCGGCGGTCCTCGAACGCTTCGGTCGCCAGCTCGAACTGGGCCTTCCAGTCGATCTGCCGGGGCGTCCGCTTCTCGCGCGATGCCGCGGAGTTGAGCGATGCTTCCACGTCATTTGGCCGGACAAGCCCCCGGAACCGATTGTCTTCGCCCGCGCGTGCCCGGTGGTTGTGGTCGTCGACCTCCTGGTACACCCGCTCGCGGATCAACTCGCGGATCGTCAGCCGCTCGTCCGGCACCGTCAGCTCGTAGATGTCCACGCCCTGGCCCTCGGCGGCCCCCAGCCCCTCGTCACGGATCGTCAGCGTTGCCGGCATGCTCGGTCCTCCCTCATCGGATCTCCATGGGCTTGATACGCCGCTCGCGAAACATCGTTGCAGCGCGGGGAGCCCCCCACCCCGCCTATCCTGCCATTGTGATCAAGATCGAGCGCATCACGCCCCAGAGCCCGCTGTTCGCCAGCGCCGTCGCGCTGCGCGAATCGGTGCTGCTCAACCCCATCGGCTACGACCACGCCAAGTTTGTGGCCGAGTATCCCAGCGTCGACGAGCGGGCCGAGCACTTCGTGGCGGTGATGGACCATCCCACGGGGCCCAGAGTCGTCGGCTGCCTGCTGCTGCTGACCGACGAGGAGCCCAGCGAGGGCGGGCAAACACAGGCCAAGGTCATGCAGATGGCCGTCGATCCGCAGCGGCAGGGCGCGGGGCTGGGGCGGCGGCTGGTTGTTGCAGCCGAGGCCCGCGCGTTCGGCGAGCTCGAGCTCAGTCGCCTGTACTGCCACTCGCAGGACCGGGCCATCGGCTTCTACGAGGCCATCGGCTGGCACGCCGAGGGCGAGCCCTTCGAAGAAGCCGGCATCGGCCACATGAAGATGATCCTCGACGCCCCACCCCAGCCCAGCAATGACACCGCGAGCACGCTCGAGGGCGATCCGTTGTATGGGGATGGGGTTTAAGCGCGGGTTCGGGCTTTGAGCCCGCACTCGGGGCACACGTCAATGCCATCACCGAGTTCATAGGCGCACTCAATACAGAGGTTGCGAGTGCGGCGGCGACGCGTGCGGATCAGGCGAAGGCCGGTGAGCAGCGCGAGCGTGATGGTGGCGTAGAAAATGGCATTGGCGAGTAGGCCGGTCCAGATGGGGCTCACCGGAAAGCGATGCGAGAATGTGCCGATCGTGACCCGATACAAGCCGTCTTCCCACGTGCGTCGCGGCGTGCCGTCGAGGATGGCCCGGCCGCTGGCGGCTCGCGAGGGCCAGCCCGCCGAAAGAGACACGATGGACTGCACGTGGCCGGTGTAGGCACGCCTGGCGTATCGCGGACGCGGGTCGTTGATCGGTCGATCGAACTCTGTGCCAGGCGGATCTTCCATGCCGTCGGGCACGATGGCCGACTCCCAGTGCGTGTAGAACGCGTCGCTCCGCTGGTCCACGTAGATCTGGTGGTCGCCGTAGTCTAACCATGCCCAAGGAGTAGGCCGGCGCAGGTTCTGCGTGTTGAACAATTCGGCGGATATGAGGGCGCTGGCAGGCACGCTCGCTGCTGACAGAATCACCCCCACCACCGCGCTCGCGGTCAGCATGCGGAGCGTCACGATGCGGTGCTTCTTGGTCGACATGGGCTAGCTCGGTCGTTCCGTCGGCCGTGACTCGAGGCCGCACTCGGGGCAGACGGTGATGCTTTGGCCAAGCTCATAAGCGCAGGCGAGGCAGCAGCCGCGCTTGTGGCGGCGGCTGGTGCGAATGGCTCGGAGGGTGATCCACGGCACGAGCACGCACCCTGCGTATACCAAGGTATTGCCGAGAAGGCCGGGCCAGATCGGACGCAGCGGCGTGACGATGGTGCGGTGCTGTATCTGGGTCCATTTGACGAGCCAGGGATGGGTGTCATCCCATTCCCACCAGCCAACAGCACACCTCCAAGGAAAGCCAGACCAGTAGGCGTCGAACGGCTCTTCGTTTTGTAAGCCGCGCTTCATCACGGCAGCGGGAAGCGACTGGACTGCAATCGAACCCGGCGACCCCATGACGGGGAAGTCCGCTTCGATGAACGGCCCCCACGCCATCCATCGGCCCTCAAGCTCGAGGTCACGCGAGTATGGCGTCAGCCCCACGCCGTGTTGCCGCCCGGGTAGGTCGCCAATGGCCCAGCCCTGGAAGCCCGCTTCGCGCACGAGCGTGCCATATGGCACGCTCGCAAGCGCCAGCACCACCCCCACCGCCACGCCGACCAGCAGCATGCGGAAGGTCACGATGCGGCGAGCGTTGCGGGCAGCCATCGGGGCAAGGGTACCGCGACGCGCCGTGCCGGAGGCATTACCCACACGCCGGCTTGGCCGCCCATCGCGTTGGTGCGGCTTCCGACCGTGCTCGCCCCTCTGCCCATCGCGTTGGATGGGCATCCGATCGCGTTGTCAAGCCCGCCGATCGCGTTGGGGCGGCCTTCCATCGCGTCGGGAAGGCCTGCCGAACGTTCGGATGCCCTTCCGAACGCGTCAGGAATCGTTCCTGCGCCGTGTTCTCGGACGATCAGCCGCGGTTCGCACGGCTGCCGGCGGGGCGTGGCTTGCGACCAGGCTTGCCCCCGGGCCGACCGCCCTGGATGCGCGGGCCGGGGCCTGAACCCGACCGTGGGCCGCCGCGGTGGTTGCTCGCGTTGCGACGCGGGTTCTTCTGGCCGCCGAAGCCGGTGCTCGATCCCCGCGGCCCACCGCCGCTGCGGGGCTTGCCTCGCGGTTTGGGCTTGGACGCCGGCCGCTCGGCCCGCTGCTCACGCTTGGTCGCGACGTACGGCTTGCCAAGATGCTCGAGCTCGATGGGCAGCTCGTCGCCCGGCTGGATGTCCGCCTTCGTGCGGCGCGCGATGGCGCCGAGGTCGCGCGACTCCTCGGGCTCGCACAGCGTGATCGCAACACCCGACGCGCCGGCGCGGGCCGTGCGGCCGACGCGGTGGACATAGGTCTCTGAGTCGACGGGCAGGTCGTAGTTGATCACGTGCGTGATGCCGCTGACGTCGATGCCGCGGCTGGCAACATCGGTCGCAACGAGCACGCCGTGCGGGTCCTGCTTGAACGCGTCGAGCGCGCGGATGCGGGCGTTCTGGGTCTTGTTGCCATGGATGGCGTTGGCATCAAGACCCGTCCGGCTGAGCTGCTTCACGACGCGGTCGGCCCCGTGCTTCGTACGCGTGAACACCAGCGTCCGGCCCACGTGCTCGCGCGAGAGCAGCGCTCGCAGCAACTGAGGCTTGTTGGTCTTCGTGACGATGTACGCCTGCTGATTGATCCGCTCGACGGTGGTCGACTCGGGCGCGGTCTCGAGGTGCACCGGCTCCTTGAGCAGGCCGTTGGCGAGCGCCTTGATCGCCTTCGAGGCCGTCGCGCTGAACAGCAGCGTCTGCCGGCTCTCGGGCGTCAGCTCCGCGATGCGCTTCATGTCGGGCAAGAAGCCCATGTCGAGCATGCGATCGGCCTCGTCGAGCACGAGCGCCTCGATCTCGCTGAGATCAACGACGCCCTGCTGATGAAGATCGAGCAGACGGCCGGGCGTCGCGATGAGCACGTCGACACCGCCCTTGAGCGCCTTTTCCTGGCGGTACTGCCCGACGCCGCCGTAGACCGCCGCGTGGCGCAGCGGGATGTTGCGGCCGTAGGCGACGAACGACTGGAAGATCTGGACCGCGAGCTCACGCGTCGGGCACAGCACGAGCGCCCGCGGCGGGCGGCCTCGCTTGCCGCGCTGCTGCTTCTTGCCGTTGTGCGTGCGCTTCGGGCCGCCGGCGTGCCCAGCCTCGAAGAGGTCGTGCAGGATCGGCAGCGCGAACGCCGCGGTCTTGCCGGTGCCGGTCTGGGCGGTGCCGAAGACATCACGGCCCTCCAGCACGGCCGGGATGGCGAGCGCCTGGATCGGGCTGGGCGTCTTGTAGCCGCGCTGGGCAACAACGGCGGCGATGGGCTCGGCCAGGCCGAGCGAATCGAAGTTCGGAGTCGAGTTTTCAGGCAAGACGGATCGCTTTCGCCCTTGGCGGGCAATCTGGCCGCCGCGCAGTACCCAATCAGGCATGCAGCAACGGGCCGGGGGAGGTCGGGATGTCGAATGGCCCCGGCGCTGACGCGACGAACAAGAAGGCCAGACTGACTCGAACCGGGGGCGTGTGCGCCCGGGTGCGGTCGTCAGTCCGGTGATCCGGCTCGCGTCCGCTTGAGGGGGCAATTGTAGGCGATAGGCACCTTCGGCACCCGCTCCACCGGCTTGCTGGCCCGATAGCATCGCCCGACTAGCATCGGTGGAGATGCCCTCCAACGACTTCAAGACGCTCTACCTTATCGACGGGTACGCCCAATTCTTCCGGGCCTACCACGCGATCCGGACGCCGATGACCAGCCCCGTGACGGGCGAGCCGACCAACCTGACGTTCGGCTTCGTGGGCATGCTGCTCAAGCTACTGCGCGGTGCATCGGCGGGCGCGTCCCTGGTCGGCGATGGCCCGGACTACCTCGCCGTTGCCATCGATGTCTCGGGCGATACCGAGACCGTGCGCAGCGCCATCGACAAGGACTACAAGGCGCAACGCCCCCCACCGCCCGAGGACCTGCCCCAGCAGGTCGAGCGATGCCTGAGCATCCTCGAGGCGATTGGCGTTCCGGTCCTGGGCAAGGCGCGGTACGAGGCCGACGACGTCATCGCCGCCCTCGCGCGCACGCTTGCGGACCAGGCGAACATCCGTGTGGTCAGCAAGGACAAGGACCTCAAGCAGTTGCTCCATCCGGTTGGCCAGAGCACTCGTGGTGGCTTTGAGCTCTACGACGTCCACAACGATGGGCTGATCACGGCCGACAGCCTGAAAGAAGAGTTCAACGTCACGCCCGAGCAATGGCGCGACGTCTTGGCGCTAGCGGGCGACACCGCGGACAACATCAAGGGCGTCGAGGGCGTCGGCCCGAAGACGGCGGCGAAGCTCATCGGCGAGTATGGCTCGCTGGCCAATCTGCTCGAGCGTGCCGACGAGGTCAAGGGCAAGCGCGGCGAGCGCCTTCGCGCGGCCGGCGACGTGCTGAAGACCAGCCTGGAACTCGTCACGCTGATCGACGACATCGACGTCTCGCTCGATCTCGAGACCGCACGCGTCGGCGGCCTCGCGCTCGAGAACCTGATGCCCATCCTGAAGGAGCTGGGCTTCAATCGCTACCAGGATGAGCTCAAGAAGCTCCTCGGCGACACCGAGCCTGCGGCTGGCGAGGTCGAGGCGAAGCCGACCAAGGAAGAGAAGGCCTCGCGGAGCGATGGGCAGGCCGGGCTGTTCGACGCGCCCACAGAGAGCGCGACCGCCGATGGCAACTACCACGTCGTGCGGACCAAGAAGGACTTCACCGCGCTGGCCAAGCAACTCAAGTCGGCCGAGCTCATCGCAGTCGATACCGAAACAACGAACATCCGAGCCATGCGTGCCAAGCTTGCAGGCCTGAGCTTCGCCGTCGAGCCCGGCGAGGCGTGGTACGTGCCGGTGCGATCGCCCGAGCCCGACTCTCACCTCGACCAGGCGACCGTCTTTGAGGCGCTCAAGCCCATCCTTGAAGCGGAAACGCCAACCAAGACCGGGCACAACCTGAAGTACGACCTGCTCGTGCTCCGCAACGCCGGGATCGAGCTCGGCGGCGTGGCCTTCGACACGATGATCGCGAGCTATCTCATCGATGCGTCGCGTTCGTCGCACTCGATGGACGCGCTATCGCTGGCATTGCTCGGCCGCGAGAACATCTCGATCAAGACGCTCATCGGCACCGGCAAGAAGCAGAAACGCTTCGACGAGGTACCGCTGGATCAGGCCGGCCCGTACGCGGCCGAGGACGCCGACGTCTCGCTGCAACTTCACGGCGAGATGGCGCCCGCGATCAGGTCGATGGGCCTGGGCGATCTCAATGACGACATCGAAGTCCCACTGATCGACGTGCTCGCCGAGCTGGAGTACAACGGCATCCTCGTCGATCCGAAGGAGCTCGAGAACCAGGAAGAACGCCTCAACGGACGCATCGAAGAGCTCAAGGACCAGATCCAGGACGAGGCGATGGCCACCTGCGGGCGCACGTTCGAGCCCGACTCGCCCAAGCAGCTGGCGACCATCCTCTTCAACAAGCCCGACGCGGCCGAGGCAGGGCTGGGCATCCGCCCGCTCAAGCGCGGCAAGACCGGCCCCTCCACCGACGCCGAGGTGCTCGAGAAGCTCTCACAAGACGCGAGCGTTGAGACGCCCCTGCCCGAGCTCATCCTCGAGTATCGCCAGCTGACCAAGCTGGTGAACACCTACCTGGTGAGCCTCCGAGAAGAGATCCACCCCGAGACCGGACGCATCCACGCGAGCTTCAACCAGACCGTTGCGGCGACGGGTCGGCTGAGTTCTAGTGACCCCAACCTGCAGAACATCCCGATCCGCAGCGAGATCGGCCGAGAAATCCGCAAGGCGTTCGTGGCGCCCAAGGGCCGCGTGCTAATCGCCGGCGACTACTCGCAGATCGAGCTGCGGATCCTGGCGCACCTATCCCAGGATCCCGCCTTGATCGCGGCGTTCGAGGCCGGCGAGGACATCCACCGCGCCGTCGCAGCGCAGATCCACGGCGTCGAAGCCGACGAAGTCACGCGCGAGCAACGCGACGGTGCCAAGATGGTCAACTTCGGCATCATCTACGGTGTCACGGCGTTCGGGCTCGCGCGGCGGCTTGGCATCGGGAACACCGAGGCCGGCGAGATCATCGACGGCTACAAGAAAAAGTTCGCCGGCATCACGACCTTCCTCGAGGAGTGCGTCGAGCAGGCCCGAAGCAATGGATACGTCGAGACCATGCTCAAGCGGCGGCGACCGATCACCGAGATCGACGCGAAGAACCCGTCCAGGCGATCGCTGGCCGAGCGGATGGCGATCAACTCCGTGGTCCAAGGCTCGGCGGCCGACCTCATCAAGCTCGCGATGGTCGACCTTCACGCCCGGCTCAGCCCGCACGCCGCCCACCTGCGCGGCGGCAAGAAACCAGAGATCGAGGGCGTGCTCATGCTCCTGCAGATCCACGACGAACTGGTATTCGAGGCGGACAAGAAGAACGCGAAGGAAGCCAAGGCACTGATCGAAATCAGAATGCAGTCGGCCATGGACCTCCGCGTGCCGCTGGTCGTTGAGGCGAGCGTGGCGACGAACTGGTACGAGGGCAAGTGATGGAACAGCCTCCGCCATGGATCAGACCCGAGCGTTGGCCCCTGCCGATCGAAACCGAGCGGCTGGTCATCAGGCTCGCCACGCACGACGACGTACCCGAGATCTTCGAGACCGTCGACGCGAACCGCGAGCGGCTCCTTCCGTGGATGGAGTGGGCCGAGACCGAGAACCTGACCATCGAGCAGACACACTACACGGCCGAGCGCTTCATCCGCGACGCGACGCAAGCGGTCCCTGTAAACCTCGCGATGCTGATCTGTGATCGCGAAACGAACACGCTCGTCGGGGGCACGGGGCTGCACGACTTCAAGCCCGCGACGCACCAGGCGGAAACGGGTTACTGGGTGCTGCCCGATCGCCAGCGGACCGGCATATGCACCGAGGCCGTGACCGCGCTGACCGAGGCCTGCTTTCGATCCCAAGACAAGGGCGGCTTTGGGCTCCGGCGGATGGAGATCGTTTGCTCGGCGGATAACCCCGCTTCGGCGCGCGTCGCACAAAAGTCGGGGTACGAACACGAGGCCACGCACCGAGCGCACCGGTGGGTCAAGGGCATCGGCTGGAGCGACACGCTCATCTTCGGCACGACCGCCGACACCTGGACCAAGCCATGAGCGCGACCGCCAACGAGCCCTGGACCACACGCAAGCTCCTCGACTGGCTCCGCGGTGCCCTGAAGGACAAGGGCGTCGAAGACTCACGCCTCTGCGCCGAGATGCTCGTCGCACGCGTTCTTGTTTGCCCCCGTCTGAAGCTCTACATGGAGGTCGATCGGCCGGCCTCACCCGATGAGCTCTCGCAGCTGCGTTCGTTGGCCAAGCGGGCGCTCGCGCACGAGCCCGTGCAATACCTCGTCGGCGAGGCGAGCTTCTACGGCATCTCGCTCAAGGCCGACAAGCGGGCGCTCATCCCCAGGCCCGAGACGCAGGCACTCGTCGATGAGGCGGTCGAAACCATCAAGACCATCGAGGATCGCCCGCCGCGCGTGGCCGACGTCTGCACCGGCAGCGGATGCGTGGCGATCGCCATTGCAAGCCAAGCTCCCGATTCGATCGTGCTTGCGAGCGACATCGATTCGGAAGCGCTCGCACTCGCGACAGAGAACGTCGAACGGCACGACCTGGCCGAACGCGTCTCGTTGTTCCAGGGCAATCTGCTTGCCGCGCTGCCCGCGGGCGACCCCTTCGACGCGATCGTCGCCAACCCGCCTTACATCCCCGATGACGAGTGGGAATCCGTCGCCGCGAACGTGAAGGACCACGAGCCCACGCACGCGCTGCGCGGCGGCACAGACGGGCTCGACTTCGTGCAGCGGATCATCGATGGCGCGTTCGACCGACTCCAGCCAGGAGGGCTGCTCGCGATCGAGGTCGCGGCGAGTCGAGCCGATGAAGCAGTCGAACTTGTTGGAGCCTCGCCCTACGCGAACGAAGTTGGCATCGTTCGCGATTTCACGGGCCGCCCGCGGGTGGTTCGAGCGTTTCGGCGCGAATGAAAACGCCGCCCGAGCTCGTGGCTCTCGGACGGCGCTCTCCCCTCCCCGGAATCTGTGTAAGACGATCGGCTACCGTCGAGGGCGGACGACGAGGCCGGCGATGCCGATCGCGGCGAGTGCTCCGGCGCCAGGCAGCGGCACCACGACGTGGTACCCACCGGCGGGATCGTCCTGCGGCGGGTTGCCGCCGGTGTTGCTCTCGACCTCGCGCTGGCCCTCGTCCGTTGCGATCTCGTCGATAAGCGAGCCACCGCCACCGGCAGGATCATCGGGCCCGTCGATCGGGGGCAGTATCGAGGGATCGAACGTGGTGAACCCCACGCTCGAACGGTTGCTCGGCCCGCTCACCATCGAGTACAGCACCGCGCTGATGTCCTGAGTCGTCGCGGGCACCGTGCCATCGCCGTCGGCGCCGAGATCGGACGAGAACAACACGTTCGACGAGATCTCGCCGGCCTGCGCGAGCGAGACAAATAGCGATCGCGGCGTTGACACCTGCTGGCCGTTCGTGTTCGAGAGCACGACGAGCTCGACCGAATCGGCGTGGGCCGCCGCAGCGCACAGGCCGAGCGGGATCAGGAGCATCGTTGTTGGCAGTCGTCGCATATCGGGCCTCTCTTCGGTTGAGCGTTCGGCGAGCAAACGCCTGGTCAACATACCACAAATCCCGGCGGAAGCCGCCGGGATCGTGGAGTTTGAGGCTCGGTTGTAGTGTTCGTGGCGGTGATAACCCCGCCAACGTCCGCGATAACTCAGCGGCCCGCCAGCGTGATACTGAGCGTGACCTCGTCGTCACCTCGCTTGACACCAATGTTGACGGTATCACCAGCGCTGTGGCCCGCGAGCAGCTCACGCCACGCATTGGCATCGGTCAGCTTCTGGCCGTCCCAGCGGACAAGGCGATCGCCGTCCTGCAGGCCGGCCTGCGATGCCGGGGAGTCGTCGCTGATCTCGGCGAGCACGACGCCCTCGCCATCTGCCTCGGCATCAACCACCACACCGACGAACACGGTGATCTGCGGCTGGTTGGCCTGCGCTGCGGCCTCTTGCTGCGCAGCCTGCTCTTCGGGGCTGATGAAGCGGAAGCGCTCGGGACGCGTCGCGGCCGCCGCCACGATGTCCTCGTACATGTGGACCGTCTTCACGGCGCCCACGCGATTGATCTTCCAGACCGTGTCGGCCGGCGTGTGGTAGTCCGAGTGGAAGTCGGCGATGATCGAGAAGAGCACCGGCACACCCACGCGGTAAAAAGGCGTGTGGTCGCTCGCGCCGCTCATCGTCTCGGGAACCACGGGCTCGAGGCCACTGGTGGCGAGGTAAGGCTGGATGAAGTCGCTCAGGCCCTCACCCGTGAAGCCACCAGCCACGAGCACACGCTCGTTGGTGATGCGCCCGATCATGTCCCAGTTGACCATGAGGACGTGGTCCTCGATGTCGGCGATTGGGTTACGCGTGTAGTAGAACGAGCCGTTGAGGCCGCTCTCCTCGGCATCGAAACCCATGATCAAGATCGAGCGACGCGGCTCGGTGCTATTCGCCATCGCGGCGCCGAGGCGGTCGGCGATCAGCAGCAGGGCCGCCGTGCCCGACGCGTTATCGTCGGCGCCAGGGTGCAACTCACCTGGGCCCGAGCGCGAGCCGAAGTAGCCCATGCCCAGGTGGTCGAGGTGGGCACCCACGACGATCCACTCGTCGGCCAGATCACCCACGCCGCGGATGACGCCGCCGACGTTCTCGGCCATCAGGCTCTCACGCTCGGCCTCGCCGGTCATCGAGATCTGAAAGCCCAACGCCTTCGACGACGCATCCTCGTCGGCGTGCTGGCGCAGCTCCATCATGGTCATGTCGCTACCCATGGCCTCGAGCACGCGATCGCCGGCTTCGTAAGACATCATCATGACCGGCACGTCGGCGCGAGCGCGACCGCGGGCACGGTTGAGACGATTGGCCCGGTTGTCGGCCGAGCCGGGCGGGTTGATGATGATGATGCCGGCGGGATCGAGATCGGCCACCGAGCCCACCTTGTTCGCGAACCCGGCCCGGCCGCTCCAGCCGCGCTCGGCCCACTGGCTCTGGCCGTTCTCGTCCATCGGCTCGAAGCGGAACATGACGGCGATCTTGCCCTCGAGCGAATCGATGCCCTCGAGGTTGTTGTACCCATCGGGACCGTTCTCGATGCCGTAGCCGACGAAGACGACCTCGCCCGTGCCCTCGCCGTTCTGGCCGAGCCCGGTGAGCATGTAGTCATCTTCAGCAGCCAGTTCGATCTTCTGGTTGCCCATCATCGCGGCGAGCGACTCGCTCTGCACCGTCCAGGTTCCCGACAGCGGGAAGGGCTGGCGATAGCTGGCAAACGGGTTGCCGTCGGCGTCCTCGAAGGCCGGGGTCAGTCCCGCGTCGCGCAGGTGCCACTCGATGTAGTCCTTGGCCCGCTCGTGGCCCTCGGTGCCGGGCACACGGCCCTGCATGTATGGGCTGGCGAGCGTCGAGATGTGGATGTCGTATGTCCGTACATCCTCAGGCACTTGAGCCAGCGCGTCGGCGATGGGCGAGCCCTCGACGCTCTGGACGGTGGACTCGGTGTCGTTCGCGGCCGCAGCGCTCGCGAGCAGCGAGCAGCCGGCGGCGAGCGCGACGAGCAACGCGGGACGGCGTGAGCGGGAGATCTGATCCATGGGGTGGCTTCCTTTCGCCCAAAACGGATGCGCGGGGGACCCCGCCACGTCTGGGGCGGAACCAGTGCAATATAGAATGCCCGACGTACCATCGTTGCGTGCGGAACTCCCTGACTGACATCGTGTTCGCGTCCCTGGCGGCCCTGATCTGGGTTCTCGGGCCAAATGTGGCACCGTCCCAGGCTCTTGAAGCCCATCCGATGGATGGACCCCACGCCGATCTGAGGCTGTCCATTGACGGCCAGGGCGTCACGTTCCAGATCGGGCTGAACCTGGCGTTTATCGACGAGGCCGTGAGCGTGCCCCGCGAGGCCCTCGAGCAGATCGTCGAGCTTGAGCTCCAAGCCCTGGAGGAGGCGCTGCGGGCCCATGTCGCCAACGACATCCCGGTGCGCATCGATGGAGAGACCATCGAGCCGGTTATCCAGCGGTACGACTTCTTTTCCGAGCCCGAGCCGTGGATGATCGGCGCCTTTCCGACGTACGGGAACCGCGCACTCATGCGGGCGGCAATGGTCGTGCGATACGACTCGCCCGACCCGCAGATCGTCGAGGTGACGTGGCCGACCTATCCGCGCGATCGTGTGGCCGCCGAAATGGAAGGCATGACCGGGCCCGACGGCGGCGCGCCGTTCATGGTCTTCGAGTGCCTCCTGCAGACCTCGGACGGGCTCGTCGAGATTGTGAACTTCAGCGACGTGAAACCAACCATCGAGTGGTACGCCGACGAGTCCGGCGACTCGCGATACGAGTTCGTGCCAGCCGTGCCCAGTCCGAGCGAACCGGTCATGCTGTCCCTGCTCGGCCTCGCGCTGCTGCTCACCGGCCTGCCCGCAGCAGTCATCGTGTCGCGGAAGAACGGCGCACTCCCCGGAGCGGTGGCGCTGGTGGGCGCAATAGTCGGCGGCGTTGCGGGCGCGATTGCGCTCCCGATGGCGCGTGTCGGTGTGCCTGGCACGGGCGGCGCTCTGGTGCTTCCCAGCAATGAGGGCGTCGCCGCGATCTTCGAGCCACTGCACGGCAACCTGTACAGAGCCTTCGACTACGGCAGCGAGCAAGAGATCTACGACGCGCTCGAACGCTCAGTCAGCGGCCCGCTGCTCAGAGACTTGTACACCCAGGTCTACAACTCACTCGTACAGGCCGAGCAGGGCGGGATGCTGGGCATCATCACCGGCGTGGACCCGATGGATCTCTCCGTGCAATCGATCGCCGTCGGCGAAGACGGCCGGGCCCGCATCGACGTGCTGCATCGCTGGCAGGTCGAGGGCACCGTGTACCACTGGGGCCACAGCCACACGCGCGTCCACGAGTACGAGGCGGTCTACACACTGGCCGGACTCAACGAGGGCTGGCGGATCGTTGATCAACAGATGCGCCAGCAGCGTCGGCTGGATGACGACGGGCTAGTCCCAGAGCCCGCGACCCAGGCTTTCTAGTACCCCACGCGTGCTTCGCACTCGTCCCTGGCACAGGTTACGCAAAATTGGTCGAGCACCGCAACCACGCCCGGCCGTGTTGGTACACCTCCACGACGCGCCGCATCCGAACGCTCGTCCATACAGGAGGAACCCCATGCGCACCGCAAAGACACTCTGCGCCCTTGCCGCAACGCTCGCGGGAGCCGCCTTGGCATCGCCCGCCCAGGCCCAGTTCTGCGACATCGAAAGGCTCGGCTCGCTCTCGCTCGATCTAGGCTTCGAGGTCGAGGTCGTGGGCCCCACCCTATTCGGTCGAGGGATCGGCGTGGTGCAGGTCGTCGACGTCTCGGACCCGGCCGCACCCGTCCTGGCATCATCCCTCCAGGGCATCGAGGGATTCGCGCTCGAGGCCGTCGGCAACACGCTGTACATCGCCGACTTCTTGGGCAGCCTGCGGATCTTCGATGTCAGCGATCCGTACAACCCGGTGCAGCTCTCGCAGACGCCTGTGCCCGGGCCAGAGTTCATCGACGTTGTGGGTGGTACGGCCGTCGTGGCGAGCCGGCTGTCACCAGTGGTCACCGTCTTCGACGTAACAGACCCCGCCGCGCCCGTCCAGCTCTCCGAGCTTCGCGTCGGCGATCGCATCGAGGCGTTCCAGGTCGAGTGGCCCTTTGTCTACCTCAGCAACGGAGACAGTTTGATCACGCTCGACATCGGCGACCCAGCAAACCCGCAAGAGCTCGGCCGCTTTGAGAGCGGGCTGGACGGCGTGTTCCTGATGGGCGTGCAGGGGCCGCTGGCGTTCGCGCGAGAGAATCGTGACTCCGACCGCCTTCTCAGGCTCGTCCATGTCGATCGACCCGAAGCGATGCGTCTGTTCCGGACCGGTACGTTCGACTTCGTACGGTTTGCTGCGCCCTACCAAATCGAGGGCGACTGGCTAATCACGAGCGGCCCCTCATCCACGGGCGTCACCATCCACAGCCTCGAAGACTTCACGCGGCCTCGCTTTCTAGGCGGTGTGAGCTTCGGAGGCAGCGCCGCCGGATTCCAGCTGGTTGGCGACCGGTTGTATGCCGTGTCGCGCGCCGGTGTCGAAATCTTCGACATCGGCGGCTGCCCACCATACCGATTCTGTCCGGCCGACTTGAACAGCGACGGCGTCGCCGACTTCTTCGATGCACAGGAGTTTTCGGGCCTGTTTACCAGCGGCCAGCTCCAAGCCGACTTCGACGGTGACGGCGAGCTTACCGCCAATGATCTCGTCGAATTTCAGGCAAAGCTCGCCGCCGGATGCCCCTGAGCCAAGCCCAGGGTCTCGCGCCATCCAGAAGGAAGCGGCCTACCAATAGCCGTGCAATCAACGGTGCTCGCGGCACACAACTTGCGATTTGCCTTTGATGCCCGAGAAGGGCTCGTCGTCAACGTCCCCCGCTTCGAGATCGAGCGGCGACGGCACACCGCCATCGTCGGCCCCAGCGGCTGCGGCAAGACCACGCTGCTGCGCCTGCTCACCGGCATCCTCTCCCCCACCGCCGGCACGATCGAGCTCGATGGCCATCGGCTCGACCAACTCAGCGACGCCAGGCGGCGGGCGCTGCGCATCGCCCGCGTCGGCTTCGTGTTCCAGCGCTTCGCCCTGCTCGACAACTGCCCGGCCCTGGAGAATATCCTCGTGCCCCAGCGGCATGGCGGTGGGGCGATGGACTCCGGCGCGCGTGATCGCGCAAGAGAGCTGGCAAAGGCCTCGGGCATCGAGCACACGCTTGCGCGTCGACCAAACCGGCTGAGCCAGGGAGAGCAGCAGCGCGTGGCGATCTGCCGGGCGCTCATCGCCGAACCAACCCTGATCGCCTGCGATGAACCAACCGGCAACCTCGACCCGCGGCGGACCGACTCGATCCTGTCGTTGATCCTCGAGCAGGCCGAGCGAGCAGGCGCCACCGTCCTGCTCGTCACCCATGACCATGCACTCCTGCCGCGCTTCGAGCAAGTGCTCGATATGGGCGCGCCTGCGCCCGAGGGAGTCGCGCCGTGAAGCTGCTCGCACTCATCTGGTGGCACGCATGGCAGCACCGCGGCCGAAGCACCCTGCTCATCGGCTGCGTGTGCGTGGCGGTGGTGATCCCGGTGCTCAGCCGATCTTTGGCGGCACGTTTCGAGAGCGGGCTTCGGGCCCGAGCCGACATGGCGCCATTGGTCGTTGGTGCTCGTGGCGGCCGGTTCGATCTGGTCCTTGCCTCGCTCTACTTCCGACCGGCGCCCATCGATGCCATCACGTTCGCGCGCTTTGAGACACTGGCCACCGATCCGCTTGCAACGGCCGTCCCGGTCCACGCCCGCTTCACCGCGGGTGGTGATGCGGTTGTGGCAACTGACATCGGGTATTTCCAGCGGCCCGGCATCGTGCTCCAGATCGCGGAAGGCCGGCTGTTCACGCGTATGGGCGAGGCCGTCGTCGGCTCGGCGGTGGCGCAGCGTCAGGGGCTCGGCCCGGGATCGTCGGTGCTCAGCGACCTGCGACAAGCGTACGACATTACCAACGCCGTGCCGTTGCAACTCGACATCGTCGGCGTGCTGGCACCAACGGGCACGAGCGATGACGACGCAGTCTTCGTCGACCTCGAGACCGCGTGGCTGCTCGAAGGATTCAGCCACGGGCACGAAGACGCGGAGTCGATCGAACACGAGGATCTGGTCATCGTGCGGCAGGGCGACCGTGTGGCCCTCAGCGAGGCGCTCCGCACATACCAGCAGATCACGGACGAAAACGTCGACAGCTTCCATGTCCACGGCTCTCGCGATGGCTTCCCGCTGACCGCCGTGCTGCTCTACCCCAACGACGAACGCGCGGGCACGATCCTGCAAGCCAGGCTCAACGCGCAGGACGGTGTGCAAGCCATCGAGCCGGGGGCTGTCGTTGACGAACTGATCGCGTTCGTGATCCGCCTGCGGCTGGTGTTCGACGCCATCTCGGTCGTGCTCGCGGGCAGCACCGGGGCGCTGGTCGCGCTCATCGCGTTGCTCGGCTACCGATTGCGGGCCGAGGAGCTGCGCACGCTGGCAGACATGGGCGCATCGAGGCGAATCGCCGCCGTACTCGCTGGTGGCGAACTCGCGGTGCTCATCGGATTGGGCGCAGGGCTCGCTCTTGGCCTCGCGTGGGTTGCGCTCGCCGTGGCGAGCCACGCGTCGGCGTTTCTATAGTTTCAACGCGATTCCCAAGGAGGCCTCCCCATGCACGCGTTCCGCCCGCTCTGCCGCTCGTTGTGCATCACGCTTGCCATTGGTCTACCGCTCGCCACGCTGCCACTCACCGGCTGCGGTGTCGAGTACACGTCGACCGCCAGCAACGCAACGCAAGACGCGGTGCTGACCACCTTCTACCCGACGCAGTACTTCGCCGAGCGGATCAGCGGCGGGCTGGTGGCGGTCGAGAGCCCGCTGCCAAACGACGAGGACCCGATCTTCTGGCGGCCGGGGTCGGAGACCATCGCCCAGTTCCAGAGCGCCAAGCTCATCATCACGAACGGCGCCGAGTTCGAGAAGTGGGTCGCGGGCGCAGCATTGCCGCGTGGTCGCACCGTTGAGAGCATCTCGAGCGAGGCGCTGGCACGCGAGGGCGGGCCGATCACCATGGAGACCACCACGCACAGCCACGGCCCGGCCGGCGAGCACACACACGAGGGCATCGACGGACACACCTGGGTCAGCCCCGAGTTGGCGATCGTCCAAGCCGAGCGCATTGCCGAAGCGATGTCGACGGCCTGGCCAACGCATGCATCGAAGTTCGAGGAGAACCTCGCCTTGCTCGTCGAGGAGCTTGAGATGCTCGGTGCGTCGCTGTCGGGCCTAACGCCACAACTCACTGAATACCGGCTCTTCGCCAGCCGCCCTGCGTACAACTATCTCGCGCGCGAGCTTGGGTGGGACGTTCACAACCTCGACCTCGACCCCGAGAACGCCGATTCGCAAGCGATCGTGGAAGCCGTCCACGACGCGATGCATCAGCACGAGGATCAGCAGAACGACCATGAACACGATCACACCCACGGCGACAAGCCGGTGATCCTGCTCTGGGAGGGCGAGCCCACGCCGGCGATCGTCGAGGCACTGGAAACCGAGCTTGGCGTGACCAGCGTGCTCTTCAGCCCGGCCGAGACCGCGCCCGAAGCTGGGGATTACATGGACGAGATGCGGGCCAACTTCGAGCGGCTGCGCCAGGCCGTCGGCGGCTGAGCGCACGTAGGCTTATCCATGCTGCGAACCACCTCGACCGTTGCCACCCTCGCCATCGCCGCCATCACGCTACCCGCGTGCGGCCAGCCAGCCAACCTGCCAACATCGGGCCCCTCGCCGATCTTCTCCGACAGCGAGACCGACGCACCGCCGGCGACGGGATATCGCACCGAGACGCTGCTCGACGGGCTCAATCGCCCGTGGGGCATGGCCTTCCTACCCGACGGCGCCGTGATCATCACCGAGCGCGGAGGTGGCGTGCTGTTGGCCAAGCCGCAGGATGAGGGGTTTGGTGAGCCAGTCGCCATCGAAGGCGCACCGCAGAGCTCATCGCTCGGTCAGGGCGGCATGATGGACGTGTCGCTGCATCCCGACTTCGAGACCAACGGCGTTATCTATCTGACTCTGGCAACGGGCGATCGCAACGCGAACCGCACCGTGCTCTCACGAATGCGATTGGTCCGAGATGATGCAGGCCCGCGCTTCGAGGACGTCGAAGAGATCTTCCGCGTCACGCCCGACAAGCCCGGCGGGCAGCACTTCGGTTCACGCCTCGTCTGGCTGCCCGATGGCACCTTGCTCATGTCCGTTGGTGACGGCGGCAACCCCCCCACCCGCGCCGGCGGTCGGCTCGCGCGAGACAACCCCCAGTTCCTGGACAACACCTGGGGCAAGGTCGTCCGCGTCAACGACGACGGCACCGCGCCCGACGACAACCCGTTCAGCGACCGTGAAGACGCGGGCCGCTTTGTCTACAGCTACGGCCACCGCAACATCCAGGGCATGGACATCGACCCGGCCACCGGAAACGTGTGGGCCACCGAGCACGGCGCGCTGGGCGGCGACGAGCTGAACCTCATCGAGCCGGGCAACAACTACGGCTGGCCCAAGGCCACCTACAGCATCCACTACAACCGCCAGACCATCAGCGAGCACGTCTCGCTCGAGGGCATGGTCGACCCAGTGTGCGTGTGGACGCCCGTGCTTGCGGCTAGCGGCCTGGCGTTCTACTCGGGTGACAAGTTCGAGGACTGGAACGGCGACCTCTTCGCCGGCGGCCTCATCGCCCGCCAAGTCCGCCGAGTCAATCTCGAAGGCATGACCGCCGCGAGCAACGAGACGATCTCACTACCTCAACGCGTCCGTGACGTTCGGCAAGGCCCCGACGGCTTCCTCTACGTGCTCGCGGATCAACGCGCCGGTGAGCTGGTACGGATCGTGCCGGAGTAGAACGGCTCACTCACACCCGGCATCGAATCGATTCTGGAACGCCAGGAAGTCGAACAACGTTAGTCTGCCGTCACCGTCGAGATCGGCCTGCGGGTCTCCGGCATCGAACTGGTTCTGGTATTCGAGGAAGTCGAAGATCGTCAGCACGCCGTCGGCGTCACGGTCGGCGGCGCAGATCACGACGACAACCGAATCGCCAGTGTACACGACGTGCGCAGGCCCGGGCGCACCAAAGGGCTCGACCGTGAGCTCGTCGAACACCCGGTCGACAACCGTGGCTCTGATGATCTCAATCCGATCACGCGGATCGGGCGCGTAGCCGTCCTGGAACTCGACGCTCAGCCTTCCGCCAAGCGTGACCACCTCTGTGCTCTCGATCCGGTCGAACCGATCATCCATCGAGCCGGCGATCTCGAATTCCAGCAAGGAGGTCGGCGCGAGCGTCAGGTTTGGCCCGCTCAGCTGCAGAAGCCCGATCGGATCGTCCACATCGCCGATCGAGATGGTCCCCTCGTTCGTCCATGCGCCTGTGATCCGGCCATCCGCGACCGTGAGAACCGCGTCCGGCCCGAGCGTGTGCGAGAGCCCAATGCCGAAGAGCTCGCTCTCGATTCCGGCGAGGCGGATCGGGCTATCCAGTGTCACCTCATCTTCTGCGTAGAGCTGCGTTTGGCCAGGAACACCTGGAATACCAAGGGTGAGGTCGCCCTGCAGCTCCACGCCATCGCCGAACGTGAGGCGCCCGCCCAAGATCGTGAGATCGCCCACGATCGTGGTGTCCGAGATGTTCGTCGTCACGGTGGTTCTGAAGGCGCTGCCAATCCCGGCTTCGATCGTCGCGTTCCTGATCGTCGTGCCCGCGATATCAAGCCGCCCGCCGCCGCTGCTGTGCAGCGTGCCGCCCACGATATTCAGACCCGTCAGGCTGAAGCCCCCCGGCCCATCATTGATGATCGTCGCCTCGCTGTTCCATCGCCCAACGATCGCGGCACGGGTGCCCGTGATTATCGCGTCCGGACCGAGCGTTTGCCCATCGCCAAGCCCGATGATCTCGCCGCCCAACGTGGAGCCCTCAAGCCGAATGGGGCCGTTCAGCGTGACGCCTTCCTCCACGAAGAGACGGGCCTGGCCGATCGAGCCGGGCTCATTGATGACCAAGCCGTCCGTGAGTTCCACACCATCACCGAATGTGATGTCCTGACCACTACGGATCGTGAATTCGCCAACAAACGTCGAGTCCGAAACGACGGTGTTCTGGTTGGTCACGAAGCGTGCGTCCGGGCCAACCTCGATAGTCGCGTTGCGCACCGAGGCGTTGTCGAGGACAAGCAGTCCCCCGCCGCTGCTGCGCAGCGTGCCACCGACAATGTCGAGGCCGTTGAGGCTGATGACGCCGGGCCCGTCCTTGAGGACTGTCGCCTCGCTGGTCCAAGGCCCGACGATAGATCCGCTGTTGCCGGTGATCACCGCGTTCGGGCCGAGCGTGTGTGACGAGCCACGCCCGACGAGCCGGGCCCGATCCAGCCTGGTCCCATCGAGGACGATGGCCGCGTCGATCGCGCCCCGATTCGCGACGGCAAGCTCCGCAGGGACCGTGCTCGAACCGTCGCTGATGCGCACCGATCCGGGGCCGCTGAGGTCGCCAACGCTCAGCGTCGCGCCGGGGCGGAGGAGCAGCGACGCCTCTGGGTTCGAGAGCAGGACCGTGTCGACCGGCGTCGCCGCGTTGACTGAGACGAGGTATGGCCCGAACCCGCCCAGCACGGCCGTGTCCCGCTCACCCGGCACGGCCATCGGCAGCCAGTTGCCGGCCACCGCGAAGTCGCCATCGACGGGGCTGGCCCACTCGATGCTGCTCTGGGCCGATGCGGTTTGGACGCCGATTCCGAGCACCCCAAGACCGGCCGCGGTGAACAGGATGAGCGGGATTCGTGATCGAGTCACGTGTCGAGCAGGGAATCGCCTCATGTCTCTCTCCTGTGAGCTGGCACTAAACGAGAACCAAGGTATCCCGCGGTACTGAGCCGCGTGGCTACCGGTTCCACCCACTGCCACTCGGCAATCTTGTTCGTTCATCGCTCGCCGACGGACGCACCGGTTCTTATGGAACAGCAGACATGCGTACTGGGCCTAAAGGGTCGCTGCAAAGGTGGAACGTGCTGAAGGGTGCCACCTTCATGTCACGAGCCTATCAGGGTGCCATGGACGACCACCCCGCCACAGTGCATACACACGCGCGGCGGGGCACTGGGGCTCAATTACTCAGGAAGCTACGATCGAAGGCTTGCTGGCTTGGATCGTGCTAGTGCCAGTACTCCGGAAGTCCAACCGGCATCCAACTCAGTTGCAACCGGCGTCAAACGCGTTCTGGAACTCAAGGAAGTCGAAGATCGTGAACTCGCCGTCACCATCGAAGTCGGCGCGTGGATCGCGTCGTACGAACAGGTTCTGGAACTCCAGGAAGTCGAAGATGGTGAGCTGGCCGTCACCGTCGAGATCGGCTCGGCAGTCGACGGTGTGCGTCTCGGAGAGCAGGCTGAACTGGCCGATGCCCCGGCCACGGATGCTGAAACTCTGCAGCCCGTCGAACGGAACGGTCGCATCCGACGCGAGGATGCGGACCTCGTCAGCGATGTATGGATCGCCCACGATCGGCGAAACGAGCGTCTCGTCAAAGATCCAGATGAAGCACGGGAATGGTGGGAGCGGGGGGATCGGCAGCGACGGCTGCTTTACGCAGCCGTGGACCACGATTTCCTCCATCACGATGACTCGCCCCCCCGCTGGCACTTCTCGCCGATCGACGACTCGTCCGTCCAGCAGGCCGATCAGTGTTGCTGTCTGCGCGCCGATCGACGAGAAGTCCGCCGTCACGACGCCATTGTTGATGCTCGAAACGCCAAGCGGCAGACCGGGGGCACCCGGGATGCGCCCGGTCGCACGAAGTGTCAGCTCTTGTTCCGGCCCGACGAGTCGAAGCGGCTCGAGCTCGGCTAGGAAGCCATCGGTTGGCTCGGTCTCCTCGAACCAGCTGACGCGCACACCGTCCTGCCCGCTCGAACCTATATTCGACACGGTGAGGTGGTCGCCGCGTGCCTGCAGCTGCACATCACCCAACGCCCTGTGCTCGAAATCAAACTGGCCGAGCGCCTCGTCCGTGAGCGAAATCTGGCGATAGTCCGCACCACGCATCTCGGTTGCAGACAGCGTGCCAACGACCGCTTGCTGATCAACAGTTGCGACGATGATCTGATCAGCCAAAACCAAGTCGCCGCCGAGCAACACGAGTTCGGTCGGCACCGGGAACCCGATGACCGCCCAGCACTCCGGTGGCATGGGCCAGAATGGGTCAATGATGCAACCCTCGAGCCGACGGATCTCGACCAGTTCCAGCCTCGGGTCAAAGTCGGTGATACGGACCTCGCTGACCGTGCGCCCCCCGAGGCGTGCTTCGAGCCGCAAGGCCCCGGGCCGGACGCGTGACGCGTCGAACGTGAGGAACGCGTCGCCGCCCCGCGCGGTGGAGCGGATCGACCACACGAACTGGTCGGGCACGCCATCGACCTCGCCGCGGACGGTCGTCTCAAGGAAGGCACCGTCGGGCAGCGACGTCAATGGAGGCGGCTCGAACGTAACCACGTGGAATTCGGCCTCCCCCAGGTCGATCGATACGCCGTCTTGCCCCGATGAGCCGATGTTGGAAACGATCAGCTCGTCACCACTCGGTCGCAGTACGGCCTGCCCGAGCGCTTCATGCGGAAGACCAAAGGCCGAGATCGGCTGCGCACTCGCAGCACACGACGCGAACGCGACACTCGCTACGGCGGACATCATGAGGATTCTCATGGCTTTCTCCTTGCCCCTTCGGGCATGCCGGACGCGACTCGTCGCGTCCGAAGAACAGGGAAACCAGCGTCAACGAATGCCCTCACTCACGCCTCTTCTCCATATTTTCTTATATTTATGAGGTATCGAAATACCCCTTTCATGACATAAGTTATTCGACGGATTTACGTCATGAAATCTGCGTGTTTTCACGCGCGTACTTCGAGACGCGCGGCCGCGCGAGTGATCGATCGCGCTGACCTTGCACCAGCGAAAGAAAACGCAGGGCATCAAGGCCAAGCGCAGTCCATGCGCTGACTCGACGTCGAACTGGCTTCAATCACACCCGCGTTAGTCGCCGCTTGCTATTCGAGCAACTCAAACGGAGGCAATGCCCCAACCAGCGGGCGAACGTAGTGCAAGAACGCTTCGCTCACGTTGCGGTGGCCGTCGATGTACTCAGGCGGCAGGTGCCGCGTCTTGGCCGCGACGTGTTCGAGCCTCTGCACGCCCGCGCGACACTGGTAGGCTTCGTTGGGGCCGATCTGGCTGGTGCGCTCGAGCGTGATCGAGATACCCGAGTGACCCTGCGCGGCGAGTTCGGCCGCGGCCACGCCGACCATGCGGGCCTCGCCGGCATCAACCGGTGAGGCGTCGGGATAGCACCGCTGCAGGTAGCCCAGCGTGTCGGCCCGCACGCGCGGAGGCTTGCCGCCCTCTGGTGTGAGCTTGGCCTTGAGCAGGCCCGAGAGCTGATCGCCCAGCGCACCCGAACCCGAGAGTTGCACGTTACCGTGCGCGTCCTTCTCCTCGCCCATAAGCAACGCGCCGATGGCCACGCCGTCCTTGTCCTGGATGCCCTCGCTCACCGCGATATGGCAGCGGCCAAGCCGGTCGTACACCTCAGCAACGTCTTGCACGAAGCGATCGGTGATAAACGGGACTTCGGGGACGTAGACGAGATGCGGGCCGGCATGCTCCTCATGCCGCGCGGCTGCCGCCGCGGCGGTCAAGAAGCCCGCGTGGCGGCCCATGATGATGTTGATCTTGATGCCGGGCAGCGCGGCGTTGTCCATGCCGTCGGCCATGTGCGCCAGCGCGACAAAGCGAGCCGCGCTTGCGTACCCCGGCGTGTGGTCGTTGCCGACGAGGTCGTTGTCCACCGTCTTAGGGACGTGCACGCAACGCAGGTCGTAGTCCGCCGCCTTGGCAGCCTCGCTCACGATCCGGCACGTATCGCTGCTGTCGTTGCCCCCGATGTAAAAAAAGTATCGCGCATCGATCTTCCGGCAGCTCTCGAAGATGCGCTGGCAATAGTCGGCATCGGGCTTATCGCGCGTGCTGCCGAGCGCCGCGCTGGGCGTGCCGGCCACGCGGTCGAGCATCGCCTCGGGCAGATCGGTCATATCGGTGAGGCGCCCCTCGGTCAGGCCGCGCACCCCGTTGCGCATGCCGAGGATCTTGGTGACATGCCCGGACGCGTGCAGCCCCTTCCGCAGGCCAATCGCCACGCCGACGAGAGATTGGTTGATGACAGCGGTCGGCCCACCGGACTGCCCGATGACCGCCGTACCTGTAGGAAGTTCTGACATCGCTCGCCTCCCGAAAATCGGACCAAGAGAACCCCGAAGAGGCGGATTGTTGGCCCCCGATCCCCGGCATGCCTCCTCTACAATCTCCAGTGACCGTCGAGATCCCACAGCACGTGCTGGAGTCGATCCCCCCCGCCCAGGGCCGCAAGGCGCTCGTGGCGATGTCGGGGGGCGTGGACTCGTCGGTCGCCGCGGCGGCCATGGTCCAGGCCGGGTGGGACGTCATCGGCTGCTTCATGCGGCTTGGCTCGCCCGACGAGGACCTGGACGACGCGGACACCAAGATCGGCCACCGCGGCTGCTGCTCGATCGGCGACGCCCAAGACGCAAGGCTCGTCGCGGCCGATCTGGGAATCCCGCTGTACGTCTGCAACTTCAAGGACGACTTCGGCCGCATCATCGACTACTTCGTGGACGCCTACGCCCAAGGCCGCACGCCCAACCCGTGCGTGCGGTGCAACGACTGGCTGAAGTTCGGCAAGCTCCACAGCTACGCCCGCAGCGTTGGGGCGTCCGTCGTGGTCAGCGGGCACTATGCGCGAGTTGATCGCACCGGCGTCGAGCCTCGGTTCATGCGCGGCCGAGACCACGCGAAGGACCAGTCGTACGTGCTCTTCGGCGCCCCACGCGAGCGGCTGGCCGAGATGGTCCTGCCAGTCGGCGAGTTCGAGGACAAGCAAGAGGTCCGCGACGCGGCGGCCGCCCTGGGCTTCAATGTCGCCAGCAAGCCCGACAGCCAGGAGATCTGCTTCGTGCCCGACGACAACTACGCCGGGCTCGTCGAGCGCCGGCGCCCCGAGCTCGTCGGCGCGGGCTCGGTGCTGACGATCGACGGCAAGCCCCTGGGCGAGCACGCCGGCCAGCACCGCTACACCGTTGGCCAGCGCCGCGGGCTGGGCATCGCCGCCGCCGAGCCGCTCTACGTGGTCTCGAAGGATCCCTCCACCAACACCGTGACAGTTGGCGGTGCCAACTCGCTCATGTGCGATTCGGTCGAGGTCGGCGAGGCCAACTGGCTGGGCCCAAGGCCCAAGGACGGCTCCGGCGTGCTGGTCCGCTACCGGGCCCACGGCAGCGAGTGCGTCGCGAAGCTCCATCATCTCCCCGAGGGTTCCGGCGACACGCCATCAGGCCGCAGCGGCCGCTTCGCGCTCAAGTTCGCCGAGCCGCAACGCGCCATCGCGACCGGGCAGGCCGCGGTGCTCTACCACCGATCCGAGCCCGATCTCGTGCTGGGCGGCGGCTGGATCGAGTCGGCAGGCTGAGGCCGGCTTCCAGGACCCGGAATTCAGGCGCGTTTCCCTGGATTGACCAAACCCAGGACCCGATCGGTCCGAAAACACCTGTGCGGTGTAACCTTCCTGAACGCGCGGCCAGCTGGGGAGAAATGGGCGAGGGACGGACCATCCTCGACGCGATCGACGGCGCCTTCGCCGCGCACGGCGATCGTGTGGCCATCGAGGAGTGGCCGTCTGGCCGGCGGATGAGCTACGCACAGCTCGATGTCGCCAGCGCGACACTCGCCGCCGCGCTCGCCGAACACGGCGTCGGCCCCGGCTCGTTCGTCCCGATCGTGATGCCCCGCTCGGCGGAGTTCCTCGTCGCCATCGTCGCGACTCTGCGCACCGGTGCGGCCTACGCCCCCATCGATCCGGCCGATCCCCGGCGCGAGGCGTTGCTTAAGCCGCTCGATGCGCCGATCGTCGTCGGGACGGAATCGGGGATGCTCGACCCTTCGCACGCGGGGGCCGCCGCCCCATTGCCAGAGGTCGACATCGACCCCGAGGCTCCCGCGTATGTGATGTACACCAGTGGCACTACGGGCGAGCCGAAGGGCGTCGTCGTTCCCCATCGCGCCGTGATCCGGCTGGTCGAGGGCGCGGACTTTGCAAGCTTTGGGCCCGACCACCGCTGGGCGGTGATGAGTGCGGTTGCGTTCGATGCCTCAACGCTCGAAGTCTGGGGCGCGCTGCTCCACGGCGGGTGCGCCGTCGTGCAATACGAGCCGGTGCCTTCGCTTGACCAACTCGACGACTACTTCAAGCAAGGGCGTGTCGGCCACGCATGGCTGACGGCCGCGCTCTTCAACACGATCTTCGACGAACGGCCCGATGCGCTGGCCGGCGTCGAGCAGATCCTCACCGGCGGCGAACGCGAGAGCGTGACGCACATCCGCCGGTGCCTCAAACGCCACCCGAACCTCGCGCTCATCCACGGCTACGGCCCGACCGAAAACACGACGTTCAGCCTTTGCCACAGGATCACCAAAGACGACGCTCGGCAAGATCGCATCCCCATCGGCTTCCCCATCGCCGGCAGCACCGCCCGGATCGTCTCACCCGATGCCGGACCCGACGAACCCGCGGTCTCGATCGACCGCGGTGAGCTTCTCGTCGGAGGCGAGGGCCTTGCCCTGGGCTACCTCAACGACCCCGCCAAGACGGCCGAGAAGTTCGTGAACGATCGGGACAATCTGCGTTGGTATCGAACCGGCGATCTGGTCCAACGCCGCGAAGACGGTGCCATCGTGTTCCTCGGCCGTGTGGATCGCCAAGTGAAGATCCGCGGCCACCGCATCGAGCCCGACGGCGTGGAACGCGAGCTCATCTCCTGCGCCGGCGTCGAGCAAGCCGCCGTCGCCGTTGCAGGCGATGCCGCCGAAACAAGACAACTGGTGGCGTTCATCGTGCTCGAACCACCCGCGTCGATCGACGCCGTCCGATCGGAGCTATCCGACCGACTGCCACCATCAATGCTGCCGACGCGGTTAATCGCAGTCGATCGCATGCCCATCGGCGGCACAGGAAAGATTGACCGATCGGCCCTCCTCGCATCGATCGAAACCCACGACCGACCGATCACGCAAGCATCGAGCGAGACCGAGGCCCGTCTCATCGAGCTCTTCTCGGCAAGGCTCGGCCATGCAATCACCGCAACCGAGCGCTTCCAGGACGCCGGCGGTCACTCACTTATGGCGATGCGTCTGAGCGCCGATATGCGCCGAGAGCTGGGCGTAACCCTGCCGGCCGTCGAGATCCTGCGCCGCCAGACGATCGACAATTTGGCCATACTGGTCGATTCCCTCCCCCAATCCGTAGCACCGCAGCACAACGAAGCACTCTCGGAAGCCGTCGGCGATATCCGCCGACGTGCGAGCCTGGAACACGAACGTGATCCGACAGGCCGGGCGATGCTCGTTCACCACGCGTGGCACGTCTCGCCGGCCATCCCCATCGAGCGATTGCGTGCCGCGTGGACTGGCGTGCTCGAGCGCGACGACGGCCTTCGCACGAGCGTGATGTTCGGCGGGGCCGGCCCAGAGCTCCGACGTCACGACCCACACAGCGCGCCGGCGTTCCACGCCGAACAGGACCGCCTCGATGCGCCCAATCCGCGACATCCGCTCGTGGAACGAGCTGCGCAACGCACGATCGGCCGGGGCGATCCGCCGGCACGATTGCACGCATGGGACGTCGAAGACGGATCTCAGCTCGTGCTCATGGTGTTTCACCATGCTGCCATCGACGAGTGGTCGCTCGATCTCGTCACGCAAGAACTGAGCAGCGCCCTACGTGGCATCCAATCGGGTCCGTGCGTTCCATATGCCGCGTTTGTGCGAGCAGAACACGCAATGTCCAGCACGAGCTTGGCGCATGACATCGGCGAGCGGATTGCTTCTGGAGGACCATCGACCAACGAGGCACCAAAGGCCGGCCCGCAACCCGGACGGTTCCACACGATCAACCGATCCGACCTCACAGAAGCCGTGTTCGACGAGCGTGCAAGAGACCTAGGCGTCAGCCCCGCTGCGCTCGCAATGGCGGCCTTCGGACAGGTACTGCGGCAGCGATACGGACCACCGGGGCGTTGGGTCCTCACACCGTTCGCAAAGCGACCCACCGAAGAATTGCAACGCGTCGTCGGATGCTGCCTCGATATGCGACCCATCGAAGTCTCGGGCGAGAGCGTGTCCGAGTCCGCCCGCGTCGTCCACACGCAGATGCTCGAAGCCCAAGGCGACACGACGCTCCCTCTCGAGACGCTCATCGATCGCGTTCGAGAGATCGACCCGACTCGCGCCGAAGACGCAACCCGATTCGGCTTCACCTACCGCTTAATCGACGACGCTCCGACCACGCTCGGCCAGAGTACCGCCACCCCGATCGATATCGAGCCCGCGGCGGCTCGGTTCGGCCTGTGCCTCCACGTCGAGCGTCGTCGGTCTGGCCTTCGCCTCTGGCTCGAGTCCGCCCGATCCCACTACTCTCAATCGCAGCTGGAGGCAATCGGCAACCAGATCGCGAGCGCGATCTTGGGCGTCGATACCGTCGCCCCGTCGAGTACGAGAACCGCGTCTGACGCGTCCCGCGACAACAGCACGTCGAAGGTTTCCACAGCCGAACGCGCAGAGCTTGCCCAGGTCTGGACAGAACTACTGGGCAATACTCCCGATGACTCGGTCAACTTCTTCTCCCAAGGCGGAACGAGCTTGACCGCGATGCGTTTGGCCGCGCTCGTGCACAGACGCACGGGCCGCAAGCTCATGCTCAACCAGTTCCTCCGCACGCCGACGTTCGAAAACCTGGCGGCAAGCGTTCGTGACGACACCGAGCAGCCGTTCGCCGAGTACTCGCACGGCACCGAAAACACCGGTGATTCGCCGTGGTGCGTCGCCATCCCCGGCTCGGCGGGTCGCGCCATCGACGTCCACAGACTCTGGATGCTCGCCGAGGCACCCGGCCGCATCGCCAAGGACATGCTCGCTTTTGATCTGGCGACGATTGCGACAACCGAGGAGTCGAGCTTCGATCCTCGTCGCTTCTTCGGCAGATTCACCGCGCTCACTCACGCGCACGCGACCGCTGTCGATCGCCGCGGCCCCATCACACTGCTTGGCTACTCGCTCGGCGGGCTGGTCGCGATGGACATGGCCCGCAAGCTCGCCGACCTCGGCCACACGATCGACCGCGTCGTGCTCCTCGATGCCTACGCCCCCGCGTACCTCAGCCGCACACGCATGTGGTATCTTGCCAAGATCAACGCCAAGCTCCGCCGGATTGGCGCTCGTGGAACGCCGCCCCGGATCGAAGAAACCGTACCCGACAGCGGCGACGCGCATGCGGCCGAGGCCAGCCGCGCGGAGTGGAAGCACATACACGAAACGCTGTCGAGCTGGTCTCCACCGCGCCTCGACGTACCCGTCACCCTGGTTCGATCCGCGTCCGCGTGGGACCACGTCCGCCCCATCCATCATGCGCAGTCCAACGGGCTCGGGCCCTGGCTTGGAACGAACCTCGACGTGCGAGTGCTGGACGTTGAGCACCTCTCGATGCTCACCAGCAAGGCGAACACCGTCGCCGAGGCCATCATCGATGGGCTGACTTTGCCGTTGAGGCCATCTACACCGACATCACGCGCTGCCCGGCGATCGCCCAGCGATCGTCACCCGGCTCGGCCTTGACCACCGCGCCATCGACCAAGCTCGAGAACGCCGGAAGCACCAGCGTGTTGTACGCCCGATCGTGCCAAAAACACGGCAGCTTCATGGACTCACCACGGCCCCGCATGCGCACGGCTGGGTGCACATGTCCGCACAGCGTTGCCGGGCCGGCCATGTTCGGCGGCTCGTGCATGAGCCGGAAACCGTCAAGCTCAAGTACAGCGGGCAATAGCTCGATCTGCCACGCCGCGAGCCTGCCGAGCCCCCTTGGGCTGGCGATCACGCGATCGTGATTCCCTGGCACCATCGCGAGCTCGCAGTCGAGCGATGGTCGCCAGTCTCGGATGAGCTCGTCCATGCCAGGCGCCAGCGACGACGGACCATGCACGAGGTCTCCCAGGATGATGACGCGTGTCGCCTCCGTACGATGGGCTACCAGCCGTAACCGGTCGAGATCGGCCAGCAGCGGTCCCGATGGTACGGCCGCCCCCGCGTCGCGCAGCGTCTGGCACTTGCCCCAGTGCGTATCGGCCACCAGCAGCCACGCTCGCTCGGGCCAGAATACCGCACGCTCGGGCAGCAACCGAAAGTCGTGGCCCGCGAGCGTGATCGATGTGTCGTGCAGCACCTCGCTCATCGCCTCGACTCCGGCGATGCTTCGGCCTGCATCTCCGCCTGCATGCGCGCGAGGCGCGACTCGATGTCCTCGCTGGACATCGTTTGTGCATTGAGCCGTTCGATGATTAGTGGTAACGCGAGCGGGCTCGGCTTGTCCAGCTGCACGATGCGGAACTGGCTGGCGGCGATCCGGTCAAGCGCAGCAGCCAAACGCCCCTGCTCGAACTGGTTCTCAAGCAATTCCCTTCGAGCCTGCGCAACGAGCAGATGATCCGGATCGAACTCGGCGAGCACGTCGAAGATCAGGCCGCTCGACGCCTGCAGGTGCTTGCCCTGGGCGCGCGTACGCGAACCAGGGAAGCCCTGGAAAACGAGACCCGCGACGCGCGCGATCTCCCGGAACTGCAGCCGCGCAAGCTCGGCGCTGTTCACACTCTCTAGCGCGTCCTCAACGAGATTCACGCGTGTGAACAACTCGGGCGTGAGGTGTTCCTCGAACGGAAAGTCTTCTGGGCACAGCAGTTCGAAGCCGTAGTCATTGAAGGTTGATGTAAACGTCGCGGGCGCCAAGCGGCCGAGACGGAGCGACAGGAGCGAGCTGATGCCCGCGTGGACCAGACGGCCCTCGAACGGGTACACGAGCAGTCGATAACCATCGCTGCTGGCATAGGTCTCGAAGAGCACCTCGTTCGCGGCCGGCACCACCGAGCGCCGAGCCTGGGATGCAACGACCGGGAGAAACTCATCGAGCTCGCTCGGCAGATCGTCGGCTACGCCGTCCTCGACCACCCGAGCCGCGCGTTCGAGCGCATCGCGTACCGCGCTGGACAGGCTCTCGCTGATCGGCAGCCGCGTGCCGCCCCAGATGGGCGTGAGGTTCGTGCTGCGTGTGCCGCGGCGGACGAGCGCCGTGTCGGCCTGAACGCCCACGAACTTCAGCGTCTGGCCGGCGAAGAAGAAGTGCTGTCCCTGACGCAGACGGCCAACGAAGCTGTCCTCGATGTGGCCCAGGCTCCGGCCATTCACGAACCGCAACTCGATCGTGCTCGGCCCCGTGATCGTGCCGACGTTCAGCCGGTGCAGTTGGGCGACCCGCTTGTTGGGCACGCGGTACACGCCGTCGACCAGCTCGACCTTGTGGAACCGCTCGTAGGCGCTCAGCGTTGTTCCACCCTGGGTTACCAGCAGTAGCGTCCAGTCGAACGCCTCGCGCGTCAGATCCCTGAACGACCAGGCCGTGCGCACCTCGTCGAACAGCTCGTCGGCATCGAAACCCCCGCCGAGCGCAACGGTCACCATGTGCTGCGCGAGCACGTCCAGCGGCTGACGC
>ERZ1740058.171-NODE-171-length-56638-cov-6.496457_pt1 | contig 56638 bp, 45 predicted proteins | sample MGYA00581745_ERZ1740058 | MGnify/ENA primary metagenome ERZ1740058 (study PRJEB43018, sample SAMN04849742) | marine metagenome | isolation source: floating plastic debris | place: Pacific Ocean | collected 2008-08-30 | study: EMG produced TPA metagenomics assembly... | reverse complement strand
CTCGATACTGAGAAGTATTCTTATCGTAGTCGGGCAAATCGGTACAGCGTTGGTACAAGTCATCCATTTTATCGAACTGTAGTAGCACCCAGTAGATAAGAAACAGATGTTGCATCAGGGGCAACGTAGCCTCCACCTGCGAAGGAACCGGCAACCGAACCGATGAAGGATCGACACCTTCTTTAGCCGGTAAAACTTCCTCCTGCCAAAGGGTAGTCAGCACTTCGTCGGCAATCAACTGATTGCTCGCCACGGTGGGGTGAACGTGGTCGACCAGCAAATCTTCTCCAATAACTCCCATCGCCGCCTCGTTGGCTAGTACCTGCTCAATATCCGCCAGAGGTACCTGGCTCTCTTCACTCAGTTCGTGTAAAATTCGGTTGAATTGAGGTAACGCCCGGAAGGGGTAGGCGTCAGCTTCCAGGCTGCGTAGGAGATGAGTACGACTCAACGCCGGTTTCGATAAATGTTCGTGAGACTTGCCGGTGAGGTACTGTAGTTCGGCGTGAGTATCATCCATTTCCAAAGCCGATAGAAAATGAGGAAGAGCCTCCTCGTACTGCTGATTACTGAACGCTCTAAAGCCCTGAGCAAACCTTCGTTGCCACTGCTGCTGTCCGGCACTATCCAGCTCGGCTCGGTGCACCGAAGCGTGCGGACTCCAGTCTCGTACATTGACCGGTATCGTCAGCAGCATGATGGGTACAGAATTATGTTGAGCGGAGCTTATCATTTCGGTCAGGTTGTAACAATAATGATCAACTACCTGTTGGTACTGTTCTTCGGATACTTTCAGGGCGGAAGTGTTGCCCAAAGCAACGTCAATCAGAAAGGTAGGGCGATAGTTTTCTACATCAATTATCTGCTTATTCGGACTGAAGTGCCGGTAGCTTTGGTACACAGTACGAGCTAGCGCGGAGTAGTTCCAGGGAGCTTCCAGCGCAGGTTGGTAAAGGATCCGCTCGAGAAATTCGTTGTTCCCGGTGTAGAGCAGAATCAGGTCGGGCTGGTAGTGGATAATCTCGTCGAAGATCGTTTTCACCCGGTAGCTGGCGTAGGTTGAAGCCGCAACGTTGATCATTTCAAATTCTTTATCCGGATACAGTAGCTGTAGCTTTTTTGCTAGAAAGGCTGGGTAGCTCTGAGCGGGCGGATGAGGCCACCCCAGTGCTGCCGAACCACCTAGGCAAAACACCCGAAACGTATTCGGGGGCTTTACGGCTCGAAAGCGAAGACCGGATAAAATATACGGATGATAATCCGTACGAACGTAGTAGTCAATACCCCCGAGGTTGCTAACCGTAAATACGTCGCGCATATTTTGGTAGGAGACAAAGGGCGAAGCTTTCCGCCCGCTACCCAGCCGTTGCACCACTGCTTCCGTAACCCGGGCACCCAGCTCCAGCACCCCCAAAACCAACAGCGCAGTTAGTAGCGTGAAGATGATTTTCTTGGATCGGGATAATGGCTGATGCATGAGCAGAATTTAACTAACGTACCATCACTTCCCAAAACCGAGTTCTTTTAGAAGAGCCGGCCGGTCCCAGTACCTCTAATGTGACATTATAGTGCACCCCCGGTTCGCGGTACTCATGAACGGGGTGTTGCTCTTCCGAGGTGGTACCGTCGCCAAAGTCCCACTTCCACTGCGTTACCTCCCCCACGGTCTCATCCTGGAAAGCCACCAATCTCCGGTCAGCATCCACCACCTGAAACGACCATTCGGCCCGCAGGTCGTCAACAAACTCCTCTTCCAGGGGCATCAGCCGGAAAGCGGGTAGGTAAGAGGCATCGTATACCATTTTCACATTATGCGCGAGGTTGTAGTGCCCGTTTCTCTTTCCGCCATCAAAGTCCAGAATCGACCAGGAAAGGCCAATTTGCTGGTTTTCTTCCAATACTGTAGCAACTGCACCCTCTACTCCCTGATGAGGAGCGTAATCGTAGGCAGTAACCCAAAATTCCAGTATCAGTCGGCCGCTATCGCCCTGGGAGAAATTGTAATCGTAGGCGTAGTTAGACTGGGGAAATTCGGCCACCCAAGGTTGGCTGCCCCATACCAAACACCAGGCATTATGTACCGGTGGGGTATAAATATGGTAGTTCTGAGCGTGAACGCCACTGTAAGAAAAATGATTGCTGATATGGGCTTCACCGTTGCCCCACTTTCGGGCTTCGGGTACTAGCGGATTGTAGATGAACGGGCCGCCGGAACGATCGCCATCTATCACAATTTCAAAGATATCGTTCTGGTAGCCCTGAGGGTTATAGCGTTCAAAGTCCCAAATATCATCTTATGCATCGTACTAAAAATTCAGCCGCGACAATCCTTGCACCCAGCCCACTTTCACCCGTTCATCCAAATCGGCCGGATCAGGCACCCCCTGCCCATCTTCGGTATCGTTAAGTAATTCTGAACCGTAGGTGTAGCGGTCGGGTACCATAGCCCAATCATCGGTTTTTCCGTCGATGCGGGGAATATGATCCCGTGGGAACTGGAAAATATCGAACGATATGCTATCGTGAGCCGTGATAGTCAGTTGTTGGGCAGTAGCCGATGAAAACCAGCCTGCCAACAGCAGTGAGCAACTGGTCATCACAACTGAAAATGGTTTAACGATAATGGGCATCTTCCCGGAAGCTAACGATCTTCGATAAGATAAGCAATTAATAAAACGACGGCAGCCTGAAACAATCCTATTCAGTGCTAAGCACAAAAAGCACTGTACTTGAGATACAATGCTTTTTGTAGTTGGTGCTTATTACTTTATTGATAAGCCGGATGCTGCTCCATCAGCGGATTGGTATCCAATTCGGTCTGCGGCACGGGCAGGCGCTCATGGCGATTAGCTACAAAGCCGTTGGTAAGACCGAGTACTTCAGGAGCCAACCCCCAGCGGATTAAATCCCAGGTTCGGTGAGCTTCCAGAAACAGTTCTATCCGTCGCTCCTGAACAATATCGTCAAAAAACTCTTGTTCCGACAGTCCAGCGGGTAAATCAGCCAGACCGGCCCGGTTTCGTACAGCATTTATTGACTGGTAGGCCTCAGCAGTAGGCCCGCTGTTTACCCGGTTGAGGGCTTCAGCGTACATCAGCAGTACATCCGCGTAGCGAATAATATGAAAGTTAATCTCTGAGTCGGCGGCTTGCTGTTCTAATTGTTTTTGGAATACGTACTTGCGTAGGCCGAAAGGAGTAGCTCCGCGGCTGGCATCGTAGGGTACGCCGAAGAAATCTTCACCATCTTCTACAATGATAAACTCCTCGCGTAGGTCTCCCTCCTCAAAAGCATTAACAAATTCTTCATTGGGCTGAAACGTACCACCAAAGCCAAAGTTAACAGCATCGGGCTGCGTACTGGCGTTCCACCCGCTCATCCAGCTACCTTCATTAGAGTCGTTCCAGCCCCCACCACCTACGGCGTGCTGTACCTCAAAAATCGACTCAGGAGTATTGTCACCCCCGGCTAAAAATTGGGGCGCGTATTCCTCATCCAGCATGTACTCTCCAGACGAGATTACCGTCTCGAAGAGTTGGGCGGCCTCAGCAAAGTTATCCTGGTACAGTTCTACTTTGCCCAGCATTGCGTTAGCCGCTCCCTTGGTAGCTCGCCCCAAATCGGCCGGGTCCTGTGCCGAACGTTCGGGTAGTACCTGGGCTGCTTCTCCTAGGTCTTGCCGTACCCGGTCGAGCACTTCCGATTTGGGTGACTTGGCCATCTCCAGGTTTTCCAGACTGGTGGGCTCGAGCCGGATCGGTACATCTTCGAAGAATGTGGCCAGTGTAAAGTAGTAAAACCCGCGTAGAAACTTGGCTTCGCCCAACAGACGAGCTTTCAAGTCCTCATCCATTTCAATAGGAGGGATTCGTTCCAAGGCAATATTGGCTCGGTTGATTCCGATGTACAGGTTTTCCCACATACTCAGTCGACGTCCGTTAGTAGCTTGAAAGTCGGAAGGAAACTGGGTAGGGCGGGGGATAATGCCTAGGTCGCTGTTGTAGCGATTACCAATTACGCTAATCTCAAATTTCCACATCCGGCCGTACTGCATCACGTCATAGATCGCATTGGTAGCCGCTACTGCATCACTTTTGGTTTGGTAAAAGGTGACGTCAGAGGCTTCGTTCAGAGGTGCTCTTTCCAGAAAGCTATTGTCGCAGGAGATATACGTTATCAGCGAAACCGGGACGATTAGAAGTATAATTAATATTTTTTTCATAGTTGTTGAAAGTTAAATACACATCGGAGATTACAGATCCAGGTTTACACCAAACAAAATAGTAGTAGTTTGCGGAGTGGTAGTCAGATTAAACTTACCGAAACCGGAGCCTTCTCGGCCTAACTCAGGATCGTTCACAAAATTGTACTCAGGCCGATCCCAGAGCGTAATTAGATTTTTAGAGCTTACGTAGAAGCGCAGGCGAGAGATATTAATCCTATCCGTAATTGAAGAAGGTATTGTGTAGCCTAGCTGCAAATTCTTCACTCGCATATAAGACCCGTCAAACACCATATAGTCGGCGGCCCGACCATCGCGGCCGCCACTGGCATTCTGAAAACCGCCGACTCCCCAAAGTACGGGATCGTTGGTGCTACCATCGGCTGTCCAGCGATCAAGGTTGTATCGCAATAATCCGCCGGGTTGAATAGCAAAATTGTCATTGTTGGCAATGAGCAGGTCGTTACCCACGGTGCCCTGAAGGAATAGTGAAAGATCGAAGCCACCGTAGCGAGCGGTGAAATTTAGACCGTAAGATAAATCAGGGTACGGTGAGCCAATAATGGTGCGGGCTTCGTCGGTAATGAGCCCATCACCATCAATATCTTTAAAGCGAACCGCTCCCGGTACTGCGCCTGGATCGTAGTCCCGCTCAGGATTGAGAGCGTTTACTGCATCAATCTCCGCCTGGTTCTGATACAGTCCGTCGGCCTGATAACCAAAGAAAGCGAACACCTCGGTACCGACATCGGCAATTTCATCGCCATTGTTAGCTCCTCGGATAATACGTTCGCCCTGGCCTAAAGCCGTTACTTCGTTTTGCACTGCTGACACGTTGAGGGTTGCATCCCAAGTAAAGCTTCCATCATAGTCGCGGTAGGTCAAGGCCATTTCCCAACCCCGATTTTCGATACTACCCGCATTTACAAAAGGGGCGCGGCTATATCCGCTAGACTGCGGAATGGGCACTTGGAGCAGCATATCGTCCGTAGTTTTTACAAAGTAATCCAGGGTCAGCAATACACTATTTTCCAGCATTCCAACGTCCATCCCTACATTTACCTGAGTGGTTTCCTCCCATTTAATATCCGAGTTAGCTAGTTGCAGGGGGGCGGCTCCCGGAAGGATGTTCTGGTTTTCACCCAAGGTGTAGCGTTGGGAAAGGTTTACCGCGGCAGCAAAAGGGTAGAGGCCAATCTGATCGTTACCCAATTGCCCCCAACTACCCCGTAGTTTCAGGTCGCTGATGAAAGGAACCGAGAAGAAGCTTTCTTCGGAAAGGCGCCATCCGGCGGAGAAGGAAGGAAAGTATCCCCAGCGGTTCTCTTCCCCGAAGCGGGAGGAACCATCGGCCCGGATATTGGCCTGAAACAAATATTTGTCATCAAATTCGTAGGTAATACGGCCAATGATAGAGTTAAGTGCCCAATCATCAATTCCTCCACTACCGGTAAGTGTTTCAGGATTACCGCCGTTGATTACTACTACCGACTCATCCAAAAAATCATTAATACCAGAATTTAAAAACTCAAATCTATTCTCTTGAGCAGTATATCCGGCTAAAAGCGATAAGTTATGAGCTCCAAAACTTTTAGAATAGGTCAAGATATTATCCAGTTGCCAGTTGGTAGTAACATTGGTGTTTCGATTCAGAATAGTTGCGTTACCTCCGCCACCGGCGTTAACTAGCTGAGGCCGCCAGTCGGTGCGATCGTTAAATCCGAACAAACCGTTTAGGGTAGTTCGAAAGCTGAGGCCGTCTATTAGCTGTATCTCCGCATATACATTTCCCAGCGCCTGCCACTGCTTTTCCAGGTTATCCCACTCATCGACAAACTGATTGGGGCTAAACGTCGAGAAGTTAAAAGGCTCCCCTGGGCGAGTCGGTCCGTTCCAGGTACCGTCGGGAAATCGCTCCGGGGTAATTGTAGGCTTCATTCTCCAGCCAGCCTCGAATACGGAGTTGAAACCTCCAGTTCCACCAATAGCTTCTTCATTAGCCCGGCTTACCTGTAAGCTTTGCCCAATCTTTAGCCAATCGTTTATCTGGTGGTCACTGTTAAGTCGTAATGAGTAGCGATCGAAGCTCTGTCCAATCATTACCCCCTCGTTCTTCAGATAACCTAACGAGACCAGAAATTGAGAGTTTTCGTTACCTCCGGATAGCGAGAGTGTATGGTCAGTAATATAGCCGGTTTGCCACAGTTTATCCCAATAGCTAATTCCTTCCCCAAACTGAGCTGGATCCCCCTCATCTTCCCAGACGGATCGTTCCCCTACAGCATTGGCCCGGTCGATGGCATCTTGCACAAACTCCTGGGCGTTCATAAACTCTAGCCGATCGTTGAAGAACTGGGTGCCGCCGTAACCGTGGTAACTTAATTTGGTTTGACCGGCTTTCCCTCGCTTGGTAGTAATAAGCACTACTCCATTAGCCGCCCGCGCTCCGTAGATAGCCGACGCTGATGCATCTTTAAGAACCTCCATAGATTCAATATCATTGGGGTTAAGGCCAATTAATCCAGAGGGGCCATCTAGCGCACCGGTGCCATCAGGTCTACTCCTATCATTAAGTATCTGTCCATCGACAACGTAGAGCGGATTGCTATTTCCTACGGTACCTATACCTCTAATTTGCACAGTTGCGGCAGCACCAGGCCTCCCGGAGTTCTCCGTTACAACTACCCCTGGCGCACGACCTTGCAAGGCTTGGGCGATATTTACATTGGGCAGTTGAGTAATTTCTTCCGAAGATACCGAAGAAACTGCTCCTGTTAGGTCTCTTCTTTCCTGGGTTCCGTAACCAATTACTACCACCTCGGAGAGGGATTTTATATCGGAATTAATGGCTACATCAATAACACTGCGGTTGTTGATGGGAACTTCGGTAGAAGTATAGCCTACGGAGGAAAAGACCAACGTTTCGGCACTTGCGGGTACCGAAAGCGAATAACTTCCCTCTACGTTGGTAACCGTCCCGGTGGTGGTTCCCTTCACCAAAACGTTTACTCCCGGTAGAGCATCACCCGTTTCACTATCGGTTACTTTACCGGAAATGGTATTTTGCGCGAGTACTAAACCAGGAAGCAACAATAAGAGAATGCTAAAAACGAGATAGCTGGTTTGCCAGCGGAGGTAGGAATGTTTCATAGTAAAAAGTATTAGGTTGTTGATTGGAGATCATAGCTGGGGCCGCGATAGATTATGCCGATCACCATCCGCAAAAGTCTGCTTCCGGCCAGAAAGCGGTTATCGCAAACCTGGCAAAAATTACCCGCTTTCTTCCCTAGTTCTTAAGGGTCTACTACAAATGAATGGATATTATCAACAATATTCTACTACTATATTTGTGAGAATCTATACTATTTTGATATATTAAGTATACAACTGAAACCTAATCTACCTATCTCGTGCAACTATTAGCAGAAAAGTTTACCGACCCATCGGATGCTTCCTTTTCGGTGCAGGTCAAGTATATGCCCTACCATGATCCTTTTCTTCATTTTCATGATGACTACGAACTGGTAGCTATTCTGAATGCAGAAGGCACCCGGTTTATTGGTGACCACGTGGGAGAGTTTAGCGGCGATGAGGTAGTATTAGTTGGACCTCAGGTACCTCACTGCTGGCATATTGCTGAGTCTTACAACGGAAAAAAGCCCAAAGCCATCGTGGTGCATTTCACCGAAAACTTTTTGGGAAAAGATTTCTTTCAGATCCCTGAATTCTCTGGCTTTTATGGGCTACTTCAGCAATCGGTTCGAGGTATGCTGCTCAAAGAAGATGCACTGGCGAAAATAATCTATAAGATGAAAGGGTTGGCCGATGCCCGCGAGTTAAGGAGGGTACTACTGCTACTGGAAATCTTTGAGAAGATCAATGCTAACCAGAACCGAAAACTGCTAGCCAGTACTACCTATACCCCCCTGGCCAACCGCGACAATTATCAGCGGATTAATAAGATATACGAGTTTGTCAATCGTAACTTCGCCAAGTCAATTAATCTGAAGGAGGTGGCTGATCTGGTCCACCTTTCTCCCGCCGCTTTTTGTCGCTACTTTAAGAAAACGACCCAGCGCACCTTTTTTGACTACGTGAAGGAAGTGAAAGTAGGATATGCCAGCAAAATGCTTCGGGAGAGTAGCCTGAGCATTGCTGAAATCTGCTATGCCAGCGGCTATAATAACGTAGCCAACTTTAACCGGCAGTTCAAACAACTAAAGTTGCGTACCCCCGGCCAGTATCGCCGAGCCTACCGCCAAAATAAGATTGATTCTCAGACTATCTGACGGCCTAGTATCTCTTGAGTTGAGTAAGTGCGAAGGTATCCTGAGTGCTACTTGCCCACTCTCTCAGTAACTGACGGTGCTGTTTTATCTCAGCTTCAAGGTCAGTTGAAGCCGACAGGTTGACCATTTCACCCGGATCGTGGCTAAGGCGATAGAGTTGCTCTTCGCCGTTGCTGTACAGATTGTACTTGTACACGGGGGTTCGCATCATCCGGCCCTTCCGCGAGGGGTCAGGTTTAAAATCGGCCAGTTCGGTCACCACAAAGTTCCGCCAATCGGCTGAGGGCGAGTCAATGATGGTCTTCATACTCTGGCCGGTAAAAGAGGCTTCCGCTTCAATTCCGGCATAGTCCAGCATGGTGGGAACAATATCAATCTGGGATACCAAATGGGTACTATCGATTCGGGTGGGTGTGCGCCCCGGATAGGCCACGATCATGGGTATCTTGGCGGATTCTTCGTACAAGCTTAGCTTAGCGGCCCACTGATGAGCGGCAGCTCCATCACCGTGGTCGGAGGTGAACACGATCAGGGTATTTTCCCACATACCGTTGTCTTTCAAAGCCCCAATCACCTGCCTGATTTCGGCGTCTACCATCTCGGTTAATCGGTAATACGCATTGAGATAACCCTGCCAGGTGGCCTCGTCAAATTCCTGGTTCGCCAGCATGGTTTCCACTCCGTACTCGTTATGGTACTTCCGCTTATCCTGCACAAAAGATGGTTCGTTTTCGCCTACGGTAAAGTTGGTGGGCAGGGGCGGCAGATTATCAAACTCGTTGTAGTGGCGGCCAACTACTTCGGGTAACTTGTGCTTAAAGCCGTAGAACCGTATTTCCAACAAAGAATCTTCAGCCGTGACCCAACCGTTTTTACGGGCGTAAAAGCATATATCGTGAGGATTGTGATAACTCACTGCCATAAACAGTGGCTGCGACTGATCGTAATTGTCCAGGTAATCTACTACGGCTTTTGTGAGTGGTGGGTCGGTTTCGGCACCTAGCATCCAGCGCTCCTGATCGGGATTCCAAAATGGTAGCAGCTCAAAGCCGTCTACGGTTTTATTCTTGGCTTTAGTACGCTGAGGATAGCTCTCGGGCAAGTGCCATTTGCCACCCCAAACCGTACGGTAGCCCTCTTTTCTCAGTAGCTGACCGATGTTCGGAATGCTGGATTTGATGCTTTGCCCGTTCCACTCTACTCCGGTTTCGTGGGGCATTAGCCCGGTGATGATGCTGCTACGGGCCGGAGCACAGACCGGAGAGGTACAGTACGCTTGGGTAAACAACACGCCTTCGCTCGCTAGCTCTTCCATAGCGGGAGTACGCAGGTGAGGATTGCCTACGGCACTCATCGCATTCGTATGCTGCTGATCGGTGAAAATAAGCAGAATGTTGGGTGGAGAGGACTCGGTTTCAGTAGGCTCCTGCGATCCGGAGCAAGCCGATAAGTAATATGCCAGTACTACCACTACCAGTAGATAATCAGTGAAGAATTTAATCATGGAGTAGATAGGTTAACGGTGGGTTGAAGAATGATACGCACCGGGCCTAACAAACCGGATGGTTGTAAAGGTTTGTCTTTCCAGGGGCGATCGGCCCAGCTATTGCCACTGGCCACGTTGGTATTGGTGAAAGCATCCTCAGGAGCAACGTGCACATCTCCTTTCATACGATTTTCCCAGGTGTTAGCTACCTTTACTACCAGGAAGTTCTTTCCGGGCCGCAGCACATCAGTTACATCGTAGCGGTAAGGAGCAAAACAACTGCGGTTGACCTGTACGCCGTTCAAGTAAACGTTAGCGGCTTCCCGTACTTCACCCAAATCCAGCCATACCTCCTGCTCGCCACTTAATTGTTCAGCCGTGACCTCGAGTTGGTTACGATAAGTGGCGGTTCCGCTGAAATACTTCAGGTTGGGTTCCTCGGCTTCCGTCCAGGAAACCAATTCTTCAAAAGTCTGCAATGGCTCCACTCCCCATCCAAGGGGAAAGCCTACTTCCCAGGCCCCTCCCCAGGCGATGGTGTGCGACTCGTCTATCGTAATCTCTTCCGTAGTGCCGTTGCTCCACTGTAACTGATAATTGCCGGGCTGCGCCGCCTGAAAAGCCCAGGGATTGTCCTCTTCCTGAATAATTGAAAACGGACGATAGGGTTCCATTTCTTCAGTGCGGGGAAATAGCTTTTCTTCTCCCTGAACTACCTGAGTAATATATCGGTCATTACCGATAAGATCATCCTGAAAAACTACCATCAGCGATCCCCAGGCGGGCAAAGTAATCGGTAGGTGGGTACGCCCGTCCTTTTCCTGAAAGATTCCTGCTTTCTTCATAGATAAGTCCGTAGCGTCCCAGAATTCGGGTTGCTTACCGGCTACTCTAAAACTCGCTTCTACCTGCACCGCCACTGAATCGATATTTCGGATGAAGTATATATCGCCCGACTCGGTACGCCGGTGGATATAATCCAACCCTTCGCCCGATGATGACGACTGAAACTGAAAGTCCGGCACAATGCCCAGATCACTCAGTACCTCCCGCGCAGCTGATCCGCTTATAATTCGGCCTTCCCCGTATTTACGATCCACTTTTTTACCTTTACCCGAGCCCCAGATTTCATCTGCTAATTGGCTCAGTTTTTCTTCCTCTTCACGGTAGTTGGTTAGCCCGTAAACCCGCGTAGGTTTGGGGCCGAGTACGGTAGCCCCCTTCTGCAACAGTTCAGCGATCTTTTCCAGTACAGGTAACTCCGTCCGCTCATCGTCGGGAAGCACCAGCAGCGGATACGCCATTCCACTAGGTAGCAGCACTCGCCCGTCACGTACATCGGCTGTAAGTAGCACCTCCGTATTCAGATCGTCATAGTCGTAACCAGAGCCCAAACCGGGACGAACGTGCTTGGGTAGGGCGAAATTGGGAATACTGCTACCGTAGTAGTAAGCCGCATCGGCCACAAAGTTACCCTGCATCAGCATCCCACTAACGGTAGTCAGGTAGCGATGAAAGGGTTTAGACATCTCCCACCAGGTCATATTAGGATGAATGTGGGTGCCCGCACTATAACTCCAGCCGGGCACCCCAGCCTCGGGCGGTGAGTGGGGCATGGTGTGGTACACTACCCGCGTCATGCCTTCGCAAAAAGCCTGATCGGCCAGTTTTTTCAGTATCATTGGCCCCTCCTGCCAGTGCTGCATGCTAGTGAACGATTCCATCTCTACGATCTTCCGGCCGTAGATATGAGCCGCACTGCCAATATTTTTTACTACCTGCAGAACATCCAGCCCGTTTTCGTGGCGGTGAATTGGTTCGCGGTTCCAGAACTCACCCCGCATAATATCTACTGAGCCCAGGGCTTTCAGGTCTTCGGTTGGCACATTATGCAAGGGTGGACCGGGTCCGCCCGACTCCGAAGCAATCTTAAGTCCATATTGATTGGAAATTCTTCGAGCCTCGCGGTAATGGCCTTCGATAAACAACTCGGAGATAGTCTTTCGGTAATCGTACAGAAAACGTTCGGTAGTTTCTTCGTCAATTACCACCGTTCCCGTCAGAGCCGGTAAGAAGGGTTCCAGTCGGTAGCCGTTCTGCTCCCGAAAGACCTCGAGCAATCTGGTAGTCCACATAATGGTGGCCGTAGCCTCATAACTAGCCAGATAGAACCGTTGAAGTGCTGTTTTGGAAAGATCGCCCAGTCGGGCTTGCAGCCGTTCAATAATGTAGTTGAAATGCCGCTGAGTAGCCTGCTTACTGAAGTGATCGATGGTATAACCATTAGAGCTATCACTGGGGACGAACAACTTCTGCCCGTAGTTGGTCTCAACAGCCCGGCTCACTACCCACTTGCCTTCCGGAAGTTCCAAGGCTCCTGCTTCCGTCTCCGGTAAGTCTTTATCGAAGAATTTAAGGGAGGCTGTGTCGGCTATTACCCCTTCGCTAGAAAGCGGATACGCCATCAGGGCTGCGTTCTGATAGTACTGTGGCTTGCCTTCACTATCCAGTTCGGGATAGAGTTTTAGCGTGGCGTAGGGTTTTACAAACTCCTTGGGCACTTTAGGAAAGGGAAATTGATCTAACGTTACCGGCCCTTCCAGGGTATCCTGCCAAACTACGAGGTTTTTAATCTGATCTTCGGGCCTGGTCCAGCTACCCCCGGCGTTCCAGCTACTAGAGACAATCAGTCCCATGCCCAAACCCAACTCCTGCGCTTTGTTCAGAGCATAAGCCATTCCATCTACCTGCTCAGTACTCATAAAAGCGGTGCCGGGCGGAATAACGTCCAGCCGATCGCGCACCCCAATATCAAAGATATCTACTCCCCCCAAACCCATTTCCTGAAAGGCTTCTAGCTCTCGATCCATCGTGGCATAGTCAAAATTACCGTGTGACCAAATCCAGTAGCCCCAGGGGCGGGCTTCCGGGGGTGGATTACGAAACACTTCTTCCAGCGATTGCTGCGCCTGGCCCGACTGAAAAAGAAGAAGTAAGCTGAATGTTAGGGTTAGGTATTTCATGTAGTAAGCGTGTGATCAGTTTTTTTCTGCTTAGAGAAGGACAGTAGGTACAGTCCCAGTACCGCAATAAAACTATTGACCAGTAAAATATCGTATCCGAACGTATAATTCAACCAGCTTTCTGAAGTAAGATCAATTAGTACCGATAGCAATGGGGCCAGGATGACCACCCAGGGAACCCAGCGGTCGGGCACCTTACGTTGACTGAAAATACCGAAGGCAAACAGCCCTACCAAAGGCCCGTAGATAAAGCCGGAAGTACGGATAAAGGCGTACAACACACTATCGTTGTTGATGGCCTCAAAGAGCAAAATGATGAGGAAAATCAGCAGCGTAAAGCCCAGATGTACCAGTTTACGCAGTTGTGGCCGATCGTCATCTACCCCGAAATTCAGAATATCCACGCAAAAGGAGGTGGTAAGCCCGGTTAAAGAAGAATCAGCCGAAGAGTAAGCGGCGGCGGCAATGCCCAGCAGGAAAGCCGTACCGGAAATCAGTCCTAGATGCTCAATAGCCAGTACCGGATAAATGCTATCGGTTTGTTCAGGAAGCGCCAGACCCTGCACATCGCTGTAAACTTGCAAGGCTCCGCCCAAGAACAGAAACAAGATATTTACTCCAATCAGAATGATTGCTAGGGAAATGATATTCTTCTGCGACGAGCGTAGATTGGGGCAGGTCAGGTGCTTTTGCATTACTGATTGATCTAAGCCGTTGGTCATCACGGTAAGTAAAATGCCAGTGAGCATCAGCCGGAAGAAATTCTGTTGACTGTCCCACGACCAGAAAAAAGCCTGACTCACCTGCTGCTCCTGCATCGCCTCGTACAACTCCCCTACCGAAAAGTCGAGCTGGTTGCCGATAGACCAGATGCTGACGATAACCGCTAGCAGCAGAAAGGTGGTTTGCAGCGTATCAGTCAAAATCACCGTCTGAATACCGCCCCGGTAGGTGTAGAGCCAGATGAGCAACAAAGTGACTAACACGGTTAGCGCAAAGGGTAAGCCCAACTCATCGAAGATCAGCAATTGCAGCACGTGAGCCATCAGGTAAAGCTTGAAGGCCGCCGTAGCCGTCTGAGCGACCATAAACGATAAGGCTCCGGTCTTGTGTGACTTCGGGCCGAAACGCTCCCGCAGAAATCCGTAGATGGTAATGGTTTTGGCTCGGTAGAAAATAGGGAGCAACACCAGTGCCACCACCAGCAGGCCAATCACGATGCCCACCACAAACTGAAAGTAACTGAATTGCGTATCGCCCACCTGCCCCGGCACCGAAATAAAGGTGATGCCGGAGATAGCCACCCCGATCATGCCGTAGGCCACCAGCGGCCAGGGGGCATTTCGATTCGCCAGAAAGAAGGTAGACGCATCGGCTTTACGGGAGCTGATTTTAGCAATCAGAAATAGCAAACCGAAGTAGGCGGCAATCACCACCGATACGTAGGTAGCGGTCATGACTGATCGATAATTACCGTCTCAATACCCAGAAATTCTCCCACCTGCTGAATAGTTTTAGCCCGATGCCCAATGCCCAGAGCAAAGTGATGGGTAGGGGCCTCTTGGAACCAGCGAGTCAGAAAGGTGCGTACATCAGGGCCAAAAAATCCGCGGGTGTTGGTATTGCCGGTGGGCGGAATGGGCCCATTCCGGGATTCGCCTTCGGCAATGATAAATTTAAACGAGCCGTCGGCCTTCTGGGCAATACCCAGCATGGTGATTGGCCCGGCCTTAATCGTAAATTCTACGCTGGCTCCTTTGCCCGGCTTGCCGTGGTACTTCTTCAGGCTGCGCAGCACCGGTTTTCCCTGAGCGATATTAATGTGGTGGGGCCCATCGTGCCCTACCAACACGAAGCCCTCCTTAAAATCTACCGGATGAAACTCGGCAAAGCTGCCGCCCATCTCTAGCCGATCCATAATCAGCATGGCAATGCAGGTTTTCAAATCCAGCTCCCCACACATGGGAAAGCCCCCGGCAGTGAGCAAAGAGTTACCGACAATAAAGTTGGTCACTACCTTTCTAATTTCCGACTCGGGTTGTCCCTCGTAATAGTAGGCTAGTCCGTCCAGCTTTTTCTCTGTGATGAAGTGATTGAGACTAACTCCTACTCGGGCGGCCTCGTACAAATCTTCCTGAGAAAGTTTCTCGGTGATAGGATCAGATTTAGGATCAGGAGTGTCAAAGAAACTGAGGATCTTCTGAACATATTCTTCTACTTCAGCATCATCAGCGTTTTGGTAGTGCTTCAGCACGTCGTCGGGTTCGGTTTGAACTACATGGCAACCGAAGGCTGCACTAAGCTGAGTAGGGTCGGTGTGCATATCCAGCATGGCTTCCAGTACGTGGCCCATCTGCCCGACATGGGCAGTTTTCAGACTACGCAGCACCTTAGCAATCTGGCAGTACTCAGCTACCGCCTGCTCCGCCGCCTCATCATTATACAGCGTCCCAATGACCATCGGAGGAACGGGACGGCCCAGTCGTACCGCTACATTGATAAACTCAGGAATGGCACAGATATCGTCGTTTAGCAACTGCATGTAGGTAGAAGCCCGGGAGTAGTCCATGGCCTCCATCGGCTGCAACGCCACCATCACCATCGGTAGATCCACCTGCTGGAAGATAGCCGCAATGCTGCTGGAGGTAGCGTAGGTCAGCATATCGATGAACAGCAAATCCAGGTTAGCGGCTTTAATCTTGGGTATCAGCTCGTAAGCCGTTTCGGCACAGTCCGACATTCCCAGTGAGATTACTTCCATGCCGTTACCGCTAATTCGCTCTTCAAACACTCGCTGCTTTTCCAAAATCTCCTCCAACAAGCCATCAAACTGAGGCCAGTAGGTATGGTGTCCTACACCTAATACTCCTACGCTAGCGGTTAGGGGTTTGATTCGCTCAATGCTGAGTGGGTTTACATCCGTTGAGATCACCTTTGAGTCACTAAGCTGCGTCATTGATTAATATAGTTGGTGGAGCAGTATAGCAATAGTTTTTGAAAAACAGGGTAGAAAAAAAGCCTGAAACTCAATTTACTAAACAAATTTACTCCAGACACAAAATTTCAGATTAATGGAAGCGACGGTCGCCGAGTTGAATTTGGGGTACTCTGGATTCAGAGAGTTTGTTAAATAATCGGTATGAGTCCAGGGTAATTTCAGCTCTGAAGAGTTTACCGATGAGGCTTTAGCACGCTGATCTATTTTAACAACTAGCTAAAATGAGTATGCGCCCCAGTTGCTTGAGTACGAGGATCTCCGTTCGCAATATCCTTTAAAATGGCTAGTTGCACATTCATTTTAGTACTTGTTAGGCATTGTTAGAGGCTGTGAATGTCATAGGTATTCTTAGATAAAAAAAATTAACCAAGCAAGATTCAAAGAAGAATCTATGTTTAGAATAATCTAATTTAAGTTGTTTTTTCCTCACCTGAATTAACCTATATTTTATTGAATTTCCCCTTTCTTATTAATTACTGCTAAATACAATGAGCTTTCGTCATCACATTCCTCATAACTGGTGCCAATAACCAAAATTAATCCATTGTTCAACGATTTTGCATTAGATGCGTAATTATTGAATAGCTTGCATGAACGACCAAACCCATCATCCCAAATAAGCCTACCGTTCCCATTTAGGTAACTCATATGCGGCCTACCGTGTTGAAATCTCCTTCCACCACCAGCATTAATAAAATTACCATCACCTGTAGTGTTGATTTTCTGGTGATTCCGCATTTCTAGAGAGCCCTTTCTTATAAAATTTCCGTTTATATCAAATACATGATAATCATTGGTGTAACCATTGGAAGCAATAATATGCTGACTGTTAGCAGCTATTGTATTTGGCCAACCGCCTGAACCATGAACATACCGTTCTAAAGAATTCTGCCAAATTTTTTCTCCGCTTAGGCTAAGCTTAGTGATGACTAAATAATTTTGGCACTCAAGACAATTAGTATTATTTCCAGGACTTGCTGAGGCGAATAAATAGCCACTAGGAATAGGCTCGATATTATATGAGTTCAAAAGCAGTTCATTGTCGAACTGTTTTTGCCATTCCTGTTCACCATTTTCATTAATTTTTAGAACGCTTACATAACCTTCTAAAAAGATTTCATTTGATTTGATTGATCCGATGGATATAATACTACCATCTGCACCTACGGTAGAATAATTAATTGTATTATTTTCTTCACCATTAAAGTGCGTTTTTTTCCAGAGTAAATTACCCGATGAGTCCGTTTTCATTATCCCACCCTGATAGGTTAGGTCTGCATTAATAAAGGTACCCGTTATAAATATACTATTATCCGATGTTGCAAGTATGCTTCCATTTCCTGGAAGTATATTTTCGTCAAATATCTTATGCCACTGTAACGTGAGATTATCATTAAATTTTGCTACAAAGGGTTTTGTTATAGATTCTTCACTAGTAGTTCCCAACACCATAATCGATCCGTCAGAGAGTTCAACAAAATCGACTCCACTTGTGGGAGAGAATAGATCGAGGTAGAGCTCACCAATTGGCTCTTTCCCAAACGTAAAAGCTTTAATCTCTCCATATACTAGGTAATTATTTGTCTCAATAAATGACCTTACATAGTAGGTTTTAGAATTATTAAGTATGCTTAGAATTTTTTGTGAGAATTTATCTGAGTCGAGATTACTCGCTGATACTAGATTACTCCTTTCTTTCGTTGGACTTTCACTTTCTCCCCAAACGAATCCGTAGCTAATAATTTCAGAAGCACCTCGAAGTATGATTTCAGCATTAAACTGCACTCCTTCCGTTGAAACATCCGTTACTTGCAGGGTTCTTAATCTTGGGTAATCTCTGCTAGTCACTTCATTTTCATCACATTTAACAAGTAACCCCAATAAACAGATCAGCAAGACATTTCTTAAAATGACTCTCATTTTTTGAATAGAATAAGATTTAAACAGACTCGATTACTATTGGCAGTGAAACCGTCAGTTTGATCAAGTCCAGGCATTTGAAAATACCGAATAGCTATACTCCCTCTAAACTTTCTATAGGATTTAAGAATCCCAATACCGCCCCAGTATCCTACCTGACTATCATTTATTTCAAATGGCGAAATTTCAGGGAAAGTATTCACCACATCGCCTCTGATTTGCTCACTTATAAGTCTTGTACTTGAATTTAAATGGTAGTCGAAATTAATACCGCCCTGTATGTAGAAACCGTATCTCTTTTCGGGGAAGGAATACTTCAACGAGATTGGAAGCGATAAGGTAGTCAAATCAATGAATGTGTCGTGAAGCTGAATAAATGACATGGGTAATTCAACTGATGATGAGTAGCTGGATTTTAGGAAGTGAAGTTCTCCTTGAAAAGCCATTCTTTCTGTGATGCGAGGAAATGAAGCCGCAATAAGTACTCCAATAGAAGGATCAATAGAACTGTATGAGTCATCTAAATAAGAAAAAAATCCTGAACCCTCAGTAGTTATTTCAGACCTTGATACTCCTAAAATTGCTCCAAAATCAAACTTTGTCCATGGTTTCTTAGCTTTAAACTCTACCAATTCAGTACCCGTACATTTATTATACTTAACAATCAGTCGAGCTAGCCCCCTCTCACTAAGCTTCATGTTTGAGGTAAGACCATTTGGATTCTGTAAGCAGTCGCTGATAAGGTAAGTCAAAACCCCCTTCCATTTACCTATCTCTTTTTTTCCGGTTTTTCCATCGATCTCAACTTTTTCAATAATTGATTCCAAGTTGAAAAATGAAGTGTCCTTTACTATGTGATACTTGTCCCTTGATTTATATAAACTAATTTCTCCTGTTACTAAAACCTCGACGAAAGAACCTTCAATTATTTGAGAAGAAAAGAACTTATCGTCGTTGTACCCAAATCCTATTATTTGATTGGGGTAATATTCTTTTTCGCCTTCTTCAATTTTGAAAATGCATGATTCGTAATTCTTTGAGTTGGAACGATAGTCCACTTGCCCTTGAATGGTGTCGTTATCAAGAGTTACTATAAAACCACTTCTGAAGTCGTTCTGTCCGTACGAGCTACCAATAATGATTAGTAGCAACATTAGAGTTAACTTGATATTTCTGTTCATAGTGAAATGATGCCTAATGCTTGCGCAGCCACCGACGAAGGCCTTAGCCGAAGTATGGTGGCTAAGCGATGTTGGTTGCTGACTTTTCTATTTCTGTTTAGATTTACTTTTTTAGGCAAATATACCTTTTATATATTTTATCCGATAAAAAGGAATAAAGATTTTCCATTGATCTTTTCTTTCTATCAAACCTTTGCTTTTTAGCCTATAGTAATCAAGGATTGGCCTATAAATCATTAGATAAGCAAATAGATAAAATGTCATCCAGTGATTCCATTGACTTTCCATCCTGAAGAAATATAAAAATGGAGTTATCGGTATCAGGATCAGTAGAAAAAATACAGCTTTGTTCTTCATATATTTTAAGTTTGTTTTCCTTCTGCTAGCAGCCAACATCGAATAAACGTAGAATTATATTTATCCTACCTAGTACGGGGAATAAACATCATATAGCGTGGCACGTACTGGTCTGGCGTGACCCGCGTTTATTTTCAATATATCTTTTTGGCTCGTTTCGACAAAATATCGGTTTGAAGAAGGTGTAAGTTCAATATACTAAAATCCACCAAACAGCACTTAGCATAAATCATTTAAGAAAAAACCGGAAAGACTCCGGCTGAGCATTCCAAACTGTTTTTGGTTGAGCAATATTTGGATGTCTGTTTAAAGCCGGGGTTACTCAATGATCAGAACAGCATCTTCCCAAGATTGAGGCGGGGCGAATATATTGCCTTCTTGGGGCTGAGCTTCCTGCTGATCGCCCGTTCGAGGATCAATCCAAGTAGCCTTCGTCACCGCACTCCGCAACCTATCACTAGCAATAGTGGCTGCGTCACCGCCCATACACCAAATGATATGCGTTTAGTTTTGGTATCGATCACCTAAAAATCTTCCGTACGTTCGGGCGTCTTCTTTCGTAAATACGATGCGCGATCCGTCCACTCGGTTACTAATAAAAGCATTAGCCCAATAGGGAAGCAGTACCAATTTCAGCCCTCGGGCTTTTACTGCTTCAATCACATAGTCAGTGTGATCCCAGTAATCGTTCGGGACTTCAGGAGAGCCGTCTTCCCTAATGAGAGGCTGGGCAGTTTGAGGGTCATCTTCTGTACTGATAAAGGGACGATGGACGATAGCATTAGTCTCATTTAACGGACCAAAGGGGCGAAAGGAGCCGTGCGGATACCAGAAGTCCACCGCCTGAATAACGGTAAAGCCCTGCTCTTTACGAACGTCGAGGTAGTTATCAACCTGCTCACGGTTTAATCGCTGAAAGATTGCCCAGCTGGTATCGCCAATCCAGTAGAAGGGGTACCGTCTTGGTCTACCAGATAGTGTTGATTGTCTGATAACCCTAGATCAGGCTGGGAATAGGCCCGATAGCACCATAGACTTATAGTAAACAACAGCAAACAAAGTATAGTAAAAACCTTCATTGTATAGTGTGATCGGATTGCATGGGTAGTTATTGATCGTATTTCAAAGGCACTTTTAGTTCACTGGCAATGCCATTATCACCCTGCTGCTCCATCCACGCCAACAGTTCCTGGCGAAGCTGTCGCTTTACGGAAGCATATTGGGGATCACTTGCTAGATTTTCCTGTTCAAACTCATCATCGACGATGCGGTACAGTTCCTCTTCAGGCCGTCGGAGCAGACTTTGGGTTTTTTGGTGAGCTAGACTATCGCTTTGGGCTTTATGCAGCCAGCTTTTCCATACGGGCGAGGCCTGGGCAGTATCGTAAGTTCGGCCGTGAGTATTAATATTCTGGAAAATGCTGTCTGGGGCTAGGTTCACAATATAGCGAAACTCATCGTTCTGGACGGAACGAACCGGGTAAAGTTGGCCCGAGAGTATACCCCGGTTGGTATGGGAGCCATACAGATACTGATGGTGATTATCAGTTTCTTCATTTAGTAGGGCTACCAGACTCTTACCGTTAAACACTGCATCAGGAGAACCGCCTGCGAGTTCCACGAAGGTAGGGGTGATGTCTACAAAGCTGGTAAGCGCATTCACTGGAAGAGTGCTTTCCAACTGAGCGGGCATTTTCAGGTAAAAGGGTACCTTCAAGCCAGTATTGTAGGTTGTCCATTTACTGAAATATTCGTAGCCGTGATCAGAGGTAAAAATCACCAGAGCATTATCGTATAACTCATTCTCTTGCAGAGAATTCACCAATTGGCCAAACTCTTCGTCCATAAGTTGCACGTCGCCGTAATAATCTGCCAGGTGCTGACGCGTTTCGGGAGTGTCTACCCAACGGGGTGGCAGAAATACATTTTGGGGGGAAACATTGCCAACCACATGCGGCCCGTGGGGTTCATCCGAGGCATAGATTAAGCAGAAGGGTTGGTTTCGCTGAGCCGTCATCAGGCTGTCTAAACTCGCTTGGGGATAGTACTCAAAGGGAAAGGCAGATTGGGGTTTGATATGCCGTTTGCCCACTAAAAACACTTTATAGCCTAGTTCGGAAAGGTAGTGCGGCAGACTGCGGATGGTGTCGTATACCGATCCGTGGTTGTAATGGCAGCCATTCCGATGAGGATACAATCCGGTATACAAGGCCGAACGAGAGGGTGCACACATGGCCGTTGGGGTATACATGTTCATAAAGGAAGTACTTTGAGCAGAAAAGGCATCTACGTGGGGCGTTTGTACGGCAGTGTTAGCAGTTACGCCCAGATCAAAGTAGGAAAGGTCATCGGCCAGGAAAAGTACTAGGTTAGGTTGATTGGCAGTTGGTTCACTGGCACAACCGAAGAGCAAGCCAAGTAGAGGTAATAAGATCCTTAATGGTAGTTTGCGATGGAAGTAAGCATTCATAGTAATATCAATCTATTCTAAACATAGAAGTGGAGGTAACATCTCGTCCTTTCGTATGAAAGGGGCCGGCCGTGTAAAGATAGCGCAGGCGGCCGTCAATAAGTAATAACTGAGGACATTCAAACTGACCATCCCGTACTCAGAGCTTTAGGGTGATAATGGGCCAGATCGTAATACCCGGTAACCGGCTGATCAAATACCACTCCGTCGGGTGACTGCCACAACAGGCCATCAACACCACTCGTAGATGTATCCTTTTTCGTACGGGTGAGAAGGTAGTACATATTCTTGAACGTAAAGGCATAAGCATATTCTATCATTCCATTGCTGAAAGTTACTAGCTTTGCCTCAAACTGATAAAGCTCTTCTAGTTTATCGACAACCGCCACCCGTAACCAGAAGTACAAACAGTTTACACTATTAGCCCACTCAGGAGTGGACCTTTAACGATAGCGAAGTACTAGGGAGCTACAATACGCATGGGGCACTCACTTCGATGAGCTTTTCCTGGTATACACCTGCTAGCGAATAACAATCATGTGCCCGGGCACCGCTCTTTATAGCTCGGGTAAATCTCGATAAATTACAGATGATTCGTGCTACGGAACAAGTAATTGTCCCTGAAGACAGTATTGCCTTGGGCAACTTCGGAGTTACGCAAATAGGCAACCATTAAACCCGGGGTACTACCACCGAATACTGGCGGAGCGAACAAAATAATATTGATAGTGAGGTATTCGTTGCCCACATTCTCTAGAGTAAGAGTAATCGATAGGCTTAGTAATAAGTAGAAATATACCTTCGGCAAGGTACTATCTACTACCGTATCAACCCAATGCAATGGTACGGAGCTCTAGGTACTAGAACAAACCGATGGTTACCCCCAATTTATAATTGTTAACCTTGGGACCTTCGTCGGGAGTAAAGAGCTCAGAGAACATATACTGCCCGGTGAGAGTAATACCCCGGAAACCTAGCTTGGCGTAAGCCCCGTAGCGCCAGGGGTTTAGATTATACCGACGTTTGAACTTATCTTCTTTATCGGTTCCGCCCTCTTCAAATTTAATTTTGGTATAGGAATTAATCATGCGGCCAACTCTTCCTCCCAAAGCACAGGTGAACCCCCGATAGTTGTCTTTAGCAAAGAACCGAAGCTCTAGCGGAATATCAAGATAATGTACAGAAAGCTGGGTCTTCTGCAACGAAGGGTAAACATCCCGATCAAGTGGAATAATACTAGTAGAGTCCTGGGTGTCATTAAGGGTAACTCCGTTCTCGAAGCTGTAATTGACAAACCCTAACCCTAAACCGGTGTGCAGTGAGATTTTAGAACCATCCTTCATGGGGATGACTGGGTATAGGTAGTAAATGTTGAACCCCCGCGATCCCCATATGCGGGTATCCATAGAATCGGGGGCATTGCTTAGGAAGTTAAAGCCAAAATCAAGTTGCAGCATACCAGGAAGATCGGGCTGAGCTCCTTCATAGCGCAGGGCATCCTGCGCCTGAGCGGTAGTACTAACCGCTAATGCAACTATGAATAATATCAGAAATAATTTACAGTAGTGTGACACGTTGAACTAATTTACTTCTATCAGTTTTTATCATACGCCCGCAAAGGTATAAGAATTTTAGCAGGGATGGAGACCCATTGCGGAACATTCCGTAGAAAAACGCTGGTTTCTTTCTCAGATTGTTCTTGCCTGTAAAGGAATTTATTGCTTATCTTTGCGTTCCGATTACACGGATGGCCTTGTAGCTCAACTGAATAGAGCACCTGACTACGGATCAGGAGGTTTCAGGTTTGAATCCTGACAAGGTCACTAAAAATAAAATAAAGCTCTGACTGTTAATTAGTTAGGGCTTTATTATTTGGTTAATTACTAACCCGATGTTAGATCGGTTATTAGTCCTTCCCCTAAAGCTTAGCACGTTATTCTCTAGAGTTTTATTCGGTAAAGTCTCAAAATTGATAGGATCTACGTCACTAAAGGCTAATTGGTTAGATTCTAGTTATTAGCACATTTTTTCAAATTCCTCAGGGCATCCTCAGAATAGTTTAGGTTTTCTCCAGACCGCACTTACCCCGTACTTTTATCTTGTTGCTACTTGTGGCTTTATGGTCAGTCGGCAGCTCTACCGAAAAAAGTCTCTCGCTGAACCAGAAAAAACTTCCTTCCCAATTTGGAAACCCGTCCCGATATGGGATAAGCAGTAGCCTTACGAGCCCTCTAATTTCCCGGCTAGCTGCCATAAATGCGTTTGGCACCATTGTGTTTCTTATGAAGTAGCAATCAAAAGAAAAACAGTATGAAACGCTGCTTTCTATCCCTGCTGGGATTGGTGTTCGGATACATCATCTACCAGATAAAATCCCCCGAAGTACTAGCCGCTTACGGAGAAGGATTTCAGAACTGGATTGACCCGCTCTTCGCGGCTAGTGTACTGTTGTTAATAGGTGGTTATTTTGGGTTATCTATACTCGATCATCGTTATCAGCCTATTTATACCGATGGAACGCACGTGGTAAGTACCTCTGCTGAAGCTCTGCAATGGTTTATGGAACAGTGTCAATTGAGTCACCTTCCCTTTAATAGTGCCAGCTTTGTTAACTACTACGTAGTAGAGAAAGAACACTTACCGGTGATACTCAACAATGGCGCTGAGCTATTAACGGGCTACCAGTTAAATAACCTGATTGCTACAGGTAAATTATCAGCCAATCTATAGAAAGAGGCTATTTTGCCTACCACACCCTTTATACACTATTACAAAGAGAAGCGATACAAGTAGTTACTGACGACAGAAAGTAGCTTGATCAGCTGAAGGTTTTCTTCTAGAATAGAAGACATGAGCGCAATCCTTAGTTTGATTTTTTACCTAGTTTTTAGCTTAAGCTCCTTTCGGTAAGAGGAGCTTTCTCGACATCTGGTATCAGCCAAAGCTTTAAGCCAACGAATCACCCCGGACGCAGATGGCTCGACCATCAATAAGAAGAAGCTTAAAAGAGATTGAAGCTCGCTAAAGGCTCGCTGTAGACTTTCCAAATCCATCCTCCTTTTTCTTCCCACCTGCATTAGTTTGAGAATTTGCCAAGATAGTAGATATTGGTATTTTAAAAGCGACTTTTTGTTTGTTCGTCACTATCAACTTAACAATCTAATCGCTGACTGCTCAATCTTACACGGCATAGCGGTGGGTGGTGCCCGAGGTGCCATTGCGGGCATCACAGTATATACCATTCAGCAATCTCACAACTGGATCAGGTACCGGCAAGACTCCGCCAGGGTAGAGCAGTGGCTTAAGGATCATATTCAGGACGAGAAAAAGCACCGATCTACCCGCAGTATTGCCAGTTGGGATAACCTTACCCTGGACCGGGTCCGCTATGTATGCAGCCGCAATCCTAAGATTTACCTGTCAACTGGCGAACAGGACGACCTGTGAAGCGTGTATACAGAAGGACAAAAAAGACAGTAAAAGCAAATTCCGCACCTCAACATTCATTCCCAATCGCATTTTCTGACTTACTAGTAGGGTTACCGTATTAGTTACCAAACCGGTAAATAGTTCCCAATTGTGCCTTGGTACTGATTTTTGGTATTGGGCTGCCACCAAAATTATAGTATCTTCCGAGTCTACAAACTTTCGTTATGAGACTCTTTCTTTTTCTGTTCGGCATATTGTGTATTCAGCTTACTGCCTGGTCGTCCAATCCGGTAGATAGTCTGGAGAATGAATTGACCACTGCCGCCGATACCAGTAAACTCCGTTTATACCAGCAGTTGTACCAGGCTACCATTCATACCGAACCCGAACGGGCCCGGGAGTACACCGAACAATGGATTAATCTCGCCCAAGAACTTGATAACCCTCAATCGGAGTTTGATGCTTTATTCGGCCTGGGCCGTTCCTACTACGTGCAGGGCGATTTCGCTCAAGCTGTACACTACGGCGAACAGGCCATGACTATCGCTCGGTCACTGAACGATACGGCCCGTATCGCTACAGTTTATAACGGAGTTGGGTACATGATCTTCAATCAGGGCAAATACGATAAAGCTTTAGAGTATCTGCTGCAGGGATTGCGCTTAAACGAAAGCTTAGGAGACTCATTAGCGGTTCATAAAAGCAAATTTAACATTGCCAATGTGTACGTACTCAACGATAATCCGCGTAAGGCACTGGACTATTATCTGGCCTGCGAAAACTACTTCAGTCAGCGAGGTTTGGATCAGTTTTCGGTGAAGTGCTGGCTGAATTTGGGAGCTACCTATCCGGATGTGCAACAGTACGATTCGTCGTACTACTACTATCAACTAGCGCTAGATTACTACGAGCAAGAAAACGACGAATACCACCTAGCTAAAGTACTGGATGGCCTGGGGCAGAACAAAATGGATCAGAAGGAGTACGCTGCCGCTATTAATTATTATCAACAAGCACTTCAGTATAATCAGTCCGTTGAGAATCAGGACGGCATTGCGCTCAACTACCGCGATTTGGGCCGGGTCTATACGCTGACTGGCCAGTATACTACCGCTCTGAAGTATTTAAAGCAAGCATTGGCCCTTTCGGAAGAAATTGATGCTCCCCAACAAGTAATCATGAACCACTACGAGGCCCTGGCCGAAACCTACGCTGCCCAAGGTAATTATGCTCAGGCTTACGACTACCGGCTGAAGTACTTTGAAGTTTACCAGGAGGTATACAATCAGGAGAAGGAAGAACAGATGGCCGCCCTGGAAACGGAATACCAACTAGATAAGAAAGAGCAGGAAATCGCTCTGCAAGCCCAGGAAATTGGGCTACTGGCTCAGCAGAACACCATCGCCGGTTACCAGCGTTGGGGCCTCATCGGTGGATTTCTGTTGATCGCTGCGCTAGCGGGAACCTGGTATAACCGTCAGCGATTAAAGCACCAACAGGAACGAGAGTTGCTAGAGAAAGATAAGCTTATTGCCCAGGAGAAAATAACAAGCGCTCAGCTGGCCCAGCAGCAATTACAGCAGAAACTAGACTTTAAGAACCGGGAGCTAACCACCCACGCGCTGCACCTAGGACAAAAAACCGAACTGCTGGAGGAAGTAAAAAGTAAGATCAATGACGTTTGGGCGGTAGCTAACCCTCGCAGTAAAACCGAACTGAAACAACTCAAGCAATTGATTCGGGGTGACCAGATGATAGAAAACGACTGGGACTCTTTCATCCAGCACTTCAAGCAGGTACACCCCGATTTTAGTCAGAAGCTATCAGCCGTAGCCAACGAACTTACTCCCAACGAGATTCGCCTAGCTATGATGCTGAAAATGAACCTCAGTTCTAAAGAGATTGCCTCCATTGCCAATATTTCTCCCGAAGGAGTGAAAAAAGCCCGCTATCGGCTGCGCAAAAAACTGAATATCGCATCCGAAGAAAATATACAGGAGTACATCCTTCAAATGTGAGTTTCAAAACTTTCCCGCGATCATCTTTTACAAATCAATGTTTTTTACATTTAATTATTATATTTTTTAGCTAAATAATTAAATGTCCACCGATTGTCCACCCTCTAAATTTGCTTTCAGGGGGTATTTTTTGCGTCATTGGCAGAAAAAACAAATTTGATTCATACTATGATTAACCAAACTATTCGGAGGTTACCCACCTCATTATCGCAACTAATTACAATTATCCTTTTCAGTTGGCTATTTCTAACTGCCTGCAGCGAAGAAGAGGGAGACGGAGGGGGTGTACCCGAACCGGAAGAGGAAAGCTTTGATCAGGTAATTGATGTTGGCGGCAATCTGGAACCAGTTACCCAGTCGGAAGAGGTGGTGGAAGAAACCGAGAGTAACGAAGTTATTGACGGAGAAGTGTGGAACTGCACCACCACTACTTACAGTGCGCTGGCCCCCGGTGGCGGTAGCAACGGCTTCCCGCTGTTTAACCCTAACGCTTCGGTGATTTACCCCGGTAGCTTATTACAGGGTAAGTCTCTCAAGCAAGCCACTCCCGATGTGATTGCAGTGGATCGTTCAGGTGGCACTATTTCTTACGATCTGAACAACGGTAATCTGGCTTCCAGCTTCACCGTAGAAGAGGTAGCGAAAAGCTCTATTCAGAACGCCATGAACCAGATTATCGCGAGTGCTCCCGACGACTTACCGGCTAATTTTGTATTCAAGTACAGCCAAGTGCAGAGCGAACAGGCCTTAGCTTTGGAGCTGGGTATCGACTACGAATCAGCCTTTGTAGATGTAAGCTCTGACTTTAGCTTCAGTTCCGGCTCCAGCCTGAACCGCATTCTGGTAGAACTGAACCAGAGTTTCTACACTATGAGCTTTGATATTCCAACCAGCCTGGACGGACTATTTGCCCCCAGCGTTACTCCCAATGACCTTAAGCGCTACGTGCAGGAAGGTAATCCGGCTACCTACATCTCAGATGTCACCTACGGAAGAATCTACTACATGCTGATTGAGTCTACTTCTTCTTACACCGAAATGGAAACTCAAATACAGGCCTCATTTAGCGGGGTAGTCAACTCGGCCGACGTGGATATATCCGATACCTCTTTGTCTGAGTTGGAGAACCTGAAAATTAAAGTAATGGCCTTCGGAGGCGAAGCCAGCACTAGCTTGCTTACCGTAGGCGAAACCGACTTGAACCGATTAGTAACGCTGCTGGCCGAGAGCACCACTATCTCTACTGGTTTACCTATCAGCTACGTAGTACGCAGCGTAGCCACCAACCAGATTGTGAGCGTGCAGTTAGCCACTGAGTACGACGTAACCAATTGCGAACCAGCCCCGCCCGGTGGAGAACCTCCGTATACGGCTCACTGGAGAGGTCAGGTGCTAGATCAAATGGGTCCGGTAGGAGCCGCTTTTTCCCGAAAAGGTACTGAGTTTATTCTGATTAGTGAGGATGGAAAGCAGTTTATGCGCAGCAACGTAAGCTCGTTAGAAGGACCATTTCCTATTGATGAGCTAGGCGTGGAGGCTCCGCCGTTTGACATTGGCGCGGCTTGCGCTATTGATGGCAACGATGTAGACGATAGCTGGATCATGGTGATGGATATTACCGGCAGCCAATGGACGTACTTACGGCCTAACGGAACTTATAGCAGCAATGGCCCCCAGCCCGTAGCTGATCTGGCGGATGGTACGAATCCGTTTGCTCTGAACGGAGTAGGGGCGATGATGTTTAACTACAAAGACCCCATGGGCCCAGCTAGCCGCTGGATGATTAATCAGGACGGTACCGCTTATTCACTGTATTTGAACAATCCGCGAAGTTTTGGTAGTGTGCAGAATATTGAAAGTTGGTCGGGTGGCGGATTACCCTTTGAGGAGAAAAAGGTGGGGGCCGGTATCGGGTTTTATCTCGGACAGAAGCAGTTTTTTGTACTGTTCAATAAAAGTGGCACCCAATACTGCATCTCAGGAGACGTATTTGGCACCGGATCGCACGGCTTCATTGGCCCCTTTGATCTATAAAAAATTTCACTAACGAGGTGATTTAACTGCCCCCTTCGTAAGAATGAACTACTTCCGAAGGGGGCTCTTTTACAAATAGCTAGTTTGTATACTATTCCAATTCGCTACAGTAGCGAAGTAGTTTAATTAAGTCCTGGGCATCGTTAAAATTGATTTTCTCCTCATCTATAAACCGGGTAACCTTTTTCTGATGGCTGCGGAACACTTTTCGGATAGTAGATTTCTGGGCCGGATGCCAGCGCCGATTGAAGTCCATGAAGTAGTAATCTTCCAGAAGAACCAGGGTAAGAGACTGACGAGCCGGTTGGTGATAAAATTCTTGTTCCGTAACCCCGTAATTCACTGGCTGTAGGAACTGACTGGGTCTCCCCATACGATTAGATTCGTAAAGACCATCCAGAGAACTGCTAGAACCCAGATCTTCATCTCTTACAGCCTGTAGCCTTTGACTGTTGGCTAGTTTGCAATTAGTAAACCCGGCTAGTTCTTCCAGATAACCGTAATCCGGGTGATAGTAAAAGCTAGTGTCGTTCACTACTACTTTCTCCACCGTTGGCTCATCGGCAATGGTAAGCGTATCCTGCTTACGGTCAATAAACTGCATTTCTTCGTACAGTATGTTATAATTGACCTTAGCGCTGGCCGTGTGGCCATTAAGAAAAATGGCTTTTCCCCACCGGAAATCAGCAAAGCGATACTGAGCCTCCTGAGGTAACACCCGCACCGGAATCTCTCCGGCCTGTACCTTAAAAAATCTGGCCGACTGAGCCACTAAGGAACTATAGGGCAACAAGACAATCAGGCATACTGCTATAAATACGCCCATCTTAAAAAACCCAACGCTGAAAAGCCGTTCCATAGGTAAGAACTCTAGTATCCGACAGAATGATAAATTAATGATTTTTATCAAATCTACCACCAAGGATTCTCCAATACTCCAAAACCTCCTACTTCTTTAACCAGCAGCTTAAGTGTTTTTATCGGGCGGCAATCACCGACTGTTCCGATAAATTATACAGCTGTCCTCCGGTTACGGATACTGTTCCGCCTTCGGCAAATAAATCTACCTGGGTGAAATTCTCGTTCGGGAAAAATACGTTGGACATAACGGTAGTGCCATCGTCGCCAAAAAGCTCTACTGAGGCCACATCAATAAACAGATGCATGCTCAGCATACTTCCGTCGCCTACCCGGTCAGCCGTGTACCGGCCCGGAAAGTCGGTGGAAAAGTCGGTTTTGCCGGCGTTGCTCCGGTCTACGTAATACTGCTCATCGGCCAGATTGTAACCCACCATTAGTTCTTCGCCTTGGCTATTGGATAGTCTCAGACCTATTTCGCTAGCAGTAGCCTCATTTAGGTCAAAATCAACGGTTAATTCTAAAGTAGCCGAAGGCTGGCTGAGTTGGGAACTTATGTTCTGATTTCCCTCCAGCATCATTGCTTCTAAAGCAACAGCATTGGTTCGTAGCACTTCCAATTCCTCTACCGGACGGGAGGCTACTCGCAGACCGGCTTCGGTTTCTACCAGGTGCAGCGTGCGGGGCACCGTCATGGCGCTACGCCAACTGTAGGTGGGCACTTCCTGTCCGTACTGCCAGTTACTCATCCAGCCCAGAAAAATTCTTCGCCCATCCGATGCAGGAACATCCGACCAGGTAACTCCGGCATAGTTATCCTTGCCGTAATCCAGCCACAGAGACATATCCTCCGGATTCTCATTAGTAAAGGTGTTGCCATCAAAGTTTCCGACAAAGTACTGCGTGGCCGAGCCACCGTTAGGCCCACCCGGATTAATACTGAGCAGCAGTACCCATCGCTCTTCCCCGCTATCGGTGGTCAGCGTAAATAGATCGGGACATTCCCATACTCCACCGTGGGAGCCGCTGTTCTCACCAAATTCACTCAAAAAATTCCATTCTGTGAGGTTGGGCGATTCGTACAGATGTATACGGTCAGCCACCGCCAGTATCATTACCCACCGCCCGGCAGTCCGATTTTGCCCCGGATCGTACCAGAACACTTTAGGATCACGGAAGTCTTTGATGCCGGAATTCTCTATTACCGGATTTCCCTCGTACTTCGTCCAGGACCGTCCCCGATCATTGCTGTACGCAATTCCCTGGGTCTGAAGGTAATTATCAGGATCTTCACCTTCTTTAGGTGGATCGTGGTAGGTAAAGATCGCAATCATCGGTGAGTTACCTTCGGCTCCCAGTCCCGAAGTATTATTGTGATCCACCACCGCACTACCGGAGAAAATATACCCTAGACTGTCGGGGTAGAGCGCAATGGGTAGATGCTCCCAGTGGACCAAATCCTGACTAATGGCGTGTCCCCAATGCATGGGTCCCCATACGTTGCTATCGGGGTAGTGTTGGTAGAAGAGATGGTACTCACCATCGTAAAAAACCATTCCGTTAGGATCGTTCATCCACTGCTCGGGTGGGGTAAAGTGATATACCAAACGGTGCTGCTCTCCGGTATCGGCTATGGTAGCGTCAGCTGTTTCGGTAGAAGAAGGCTGGCATCCAGCGATAAAGGAAAATAATCCGACAGATGCTAGAAGGAAGTAACGTGATTTGATCATAGCGTTGGCGTAGTTTGTACTGTATAATCCTGAAATTGGGGTCGAGGTTTAGGAAGGGTTGGCTAGAATTTTTTCAATAGTAACTGTATCCATCGCAGGAGTGGCTCCGGTTTGCGTAGCAACGTAGGCTCCTACGGCACAGGCGTCGCGAAACGGTTCTGCTGGTGGCTATTCCTGAAGTAGACCTGTAAGCAAAGTCGCCAGAAAGGAATCGCCACTGCCCACGGTATCAGCTACCTCAATCGGGAAGCTGGGTTGAAAGTACAGTTGGTTTTCGTACAACAACACCGCCCCTTCAGCTCCCTGAGTGATGCAGAGCGTACTCACGTCGAATTTTTGCATAAACTTCCGCATGGCGGCTTCGTTCGTGCTGCCATCCAGATACCACTCCGAAAGTTGCGCAAATTCTTCTTCGTTCACTTTTACCAGATCGGCTGGCCCCAATAGTTCTTTAACTAATTCGATACTATAGTGCGGCGCCCGGAGGTTCACATCGAAGGCGGTTTGCTTCGCCCGTGGTAGCAACGAGAGCAACGTATTACGGGTAACCTCGTGGCGGCAGGCCAGACTTCCGTAGAGCAGCAGATCGGCCTGTTGTACCGCCTGAATAGCTTCTTCGGTGGGGCGAATAAAATCCCAGGCTACGGGCTGAAGAATATCGTACTTCACGTCATCTGATTGGGTAACGTCAGCGATTACTTTTCCGGTAGGATGATCGGTATCGGTTTGAATAAGTTCCGTAGATAGTCCCCGTTCCTTCAGGTATTGCCGCAATGATTTTCCGTCTTCATCCTTCCCCACACTAGAGATGAAATGGGTAGTTAAGTTTTGCTGCTGCATATGTACGGCCACGTTCATGGGAGCACCACCAGGGTACTTACCGCTGGGCAGATAGTCGTAGAGCATCTCTCCGAAGCAAACAGCGCTGTTAGCTGACTTTTTCATAGGTCATATTGCGTTCAAGTTCTTCCAGCGATTGCCCCTTGGTTTCGGGCATCATTTTCCAGACAAAGAGTAGTTGTAATACCATCATTCCGGAGAAGATAGCGAAGGTAGGTCCACCGCCTAAGCCTTCAGCAATTACCGGAAATATGAAAGCGATTACTGCGGCCATCAGCCAGTGGGTGAAGCTACCCAATGCCTGCCCTGATGCCCGCACCCGGTTCGGGAAAATCTCGGAGATAAACACCCAGATGACGGCTCCCTGGGAGAAAGCAAAAAAGGCAATATACACAAACAGATAGATCGGCACCCAAATACCGAATGATTGTACGAGGAAAGCCCGAGCCACTAAACCTAGGGTAAGTATTAGTCCGAACGAACCGATGAGCATCAGTTTCTGGCGGCCCATCCGGTCAATCACACTCAGGGCGATGAGCGTTGCCAGAAAATTTACAATCCCGATACCGGCGGTGGACAGTAAAGCCGTTTGCGTACCCAGCCCAGTCATTTCTAGAATACGCGGGGCGTAGTAGATGATAGCATTGATACCAGAAAACTGATTAAACACGGCAAATAAAATAGCCAATGTAACCGGCTTACGGTAGCGCGATGAGAAGAGCTTTTCGGTAGAAACATCAGCCTCTAGCGAGGTGCTTTTGATATCCTGTACTTCTTGGTCGGCTCGCTCGGGGTCAATCATCGCCAGAACGCTACGGGCTTGCTCCACATCATTGCGCTTCAAAATCAACCACCGCGGACTCTCCGGCACGAAGAGGATAGTAATCAGGAATACTAGCGCCGGAAACGCTTCCACGCCTAGCATCCACCGCCAGTCATTCGCCCCGCTGCCCTCAATCAGATAATTAGAGAGATAAGCGATCAAGATGCCAAACACGATATTGAACTGAAATAGGGCTACCAGTTTTCCCCGTGACTCAGGAGGGGCAATTTCCGAAATGTACATAGGTGCCGCTACCGAAGACGCCCCCACACCTAAGCCGCCTAAAAAGCGAAAAAGCAGAAAAACGTACCAGTCGGTGGCCAATGCCGAACCTACTGCTGACACTAAGTAGAAAGCAGCGATCCAAAACAAGGTCTTTTTGCGGCCCAGGCGGTCGGAAGGAATACCTCCGAAGAGCGCGCCGAATACCGTGCCGATGAGTGCAATAGAAACGGTAAATCCGTGCTCCCAGGAGCTTAGATCCCATATTTTCTGGATGGTTTGCTCCGCCCCGGAAATTACTGCGGTATCAAAGCCAAATAAAAAGCCTCCCAGGGCTACTGTGATTGACCAGAACCAGAGTCGTCCGTAGTTCATAGGTTGTTTTTGCTAAAAGTACGGAATCTTACTCAGTTTACAGTAATACTACTTTTACCGAGCCATTGGCCTGAGCAATAAAAAACCCAGCCGTAGCTGGGAAAAACCTTTTACTCGAAACAATACCTCTGAGCCTGTTTTTTCGGCACTATTCAACGCGATCCTATATCTGCCCTGCCATCGCTTTGAGGTGCTAATACTGATGACTAAAAATACCTGGGATCAGAATAAATTTCAAAGCGACTAACATCAATTTCTTACATGAGTAGAAATTGTCTCTATAAATGAAGTCAATTGACAGAGATTAAAAAACTGCCGAGAAAGGATGTAAATTCGACGATAATATAGATAGAGATTAACTGCGTTCGTTAGTCGCCCCGGTTGCCCAGCCAGATTCCTACAGCAGCCAATATAAAAATAACTCCTAAGACAATGAGTAGAATAGTGTTGGTGTCCATAAATTTGGTTTGTTAGTCTTGTTTAGCCGATAGGGGCAAATATTATGAATTTTCTGCAATTAAATAAAAAAAGCGACGCAGTTTTATCTGCGTCGCATCAACTAATGTTTGTCAATTTAAAATAAACTCGGCAATTAAGATTTAAAAGTAAAGTATAATTGTTTCAGATAAAAAAATTGAGTCTATCTATCAACCCTCACTTCGCTTATGCTACTTGCAAACCCACTACCAAAAAGCAATTAGAGCTTAATCTTCAGCGATCAAGCCACTGCTTGAAGTCGGCTACCCGGTCGCGGCTTACTAGCACATCGTTATCAGTACTGTGCGTTAGTTGCAGTTTCAGTCGGCTGCTGGAGTAAGTGATGATATCTTCTATGGCGACAAAACGAATCAGGTACTTGCGGCTAATCCGAAAATACACCTTGGGATCTACCATCTCCTCTACCTGTTCCAGCGAGTAGTCGATTATATAATGTTTTCCGCTCGCGGTTTGCAGATAGGTTACCTTAGCCTGGCTGAAGAAATATAGTATCTCCTCTACTGGAATAGCATTCAGGTGTTCCCCCACCTTCACCATGAAGCGGACTTTGTACTCCGGCCTCTTAAGCATTTGCAAGGCTTGCTGGAGCTGACCTAGGTCGGGGGCAGCGGTTTTGGCAGACTGATGCTGGTGGTAGCTTCGGTACTTACCAACGGCCGTTGAAAGCTCCTCGGCATCAATGGGCTTTAGCAGATAGTCAATACTGTTCACTTTAAACGCCCGGATAGCGTACTGGTCGTAGGCGGTGGTAAAGATTACCGGGACCGAAACGGTAGTATGCTCAAAAATCTCAAAACTCAACCCATCGGCCAACTGAATATCCATAAAAATCAGGTCCGGTGCGGGGTTACTTTTTAGCCAGTCTACGGATCGTTTCACCGAGTCTAGCTGGGCTAATAGGGTAGCCTCGGGGATTACTTGCTGTATTAAAGAAGTCAGCCGTTTGGCCGCCGCTTTTTCGTCTTCAATGATCAGAATTCTCATGCCGGTTGCAGGGTTAGCAGCGGTAGTTTAACCGTGAAGTACTGGGGGCCATCCTGCACTTCAACTTCTTTCTCCGAGAGGTAGGCGTAGCGCGAGCAGATGTTCTTCAGACCAAGACCCGAGGAGTATTCGTAAGTGCGCTTTGGCTGGAGGTTATTCTCTACTCTTAAGAATTTATCTTGCTCTACCGTAATTCGGAGATGCAGTGGCTGGTCATCTGAAATAATATTATGCTTGATGGCATTTTCGGCCAGCATTTGCAGCGAGAGAGGAGGTATCATGGCCTGTACGTCCGGCGGAATCTGAATGTCTACGGTAAAATTATCCTCAAACCGCATCTTTTGCAGAAAGATGTAAGACTTTACGAACTGCAACTCCTCATCCAGTGGCACTACCTCTTTTTGCTGATTATCCAATACGTAGCGGTACACATCGGCTAGCTTCTTAATAAACTTAGCCGCCTGGTCTTGATCTTCGTACACCAGCGAAGTAAGTGCATTCAGACTATTGAACAGAAAGTGCGGGTTTACCTGATTTTTCAGCGTTTCGTACTGCGAGGCTACCCGTTCGGTCTTTAGCTTTTCGGCCTCAATAGCCGCCTGCCGCCAGCTCAACAGAAAACCCCGGCTGGTTAGAAAGGCGGTGAGCACCACTGCAATAATCATCGGAATGTAGGTCTGTTTTACGTACACTGCGAAGGGAATTCCGGAAGGGTCATCCACAAAGAAGAGCTGGATAAAGATATAAGCGACCAGTAGTGAGACCAGGAACGAGTAACTGAGCAGCGTTACGGTATTCAATACAAACCGCTTGGTAGGATGATGGATCCAAGACACGTACTTATTCAGCCAATGATTTAGCCGTTCATTGCCCCACCCCAGCGTAATGCAGAGAGTGAACGAATACAGCACATCGTCGCCCACTGTACGAAATTCTTCCCAGGACATAAAATCCTGCGGAGCCAGAAAAAAGACGATGGCCACGGCAATAATGAAGTTTACTCCCAAATAGGCTCCAACTTTCTTCAACTTCTGGGTCATGCGGTAGATTAGATAATTATCAGCGGGGTAAATATACAAAGAAGTATGACGTCCTGAATTCATCCGTACCCTATTGATCGCAAGCACGTTGTAAATATCCTACAATCCACTCCCCCCAGGTAGGGTGCAACGGCGACTCCGGTTCGGCCTGCTCAAATTTAGCAATGGCCTGGCCAGCCAAGGCACAAACTTCCGAAGTGTCGCTATTGAAAAACTGGGATGTGCCATATTTCATTTGTGCCAGTAGCAGCAAAGCCCGCGGATTATTCGGGTTCATCTCTACGGCCTGCGATAGTATTTGGGTAGCTCGAGGGGCTAATTCGGGACCGCGATTGGCCGGATCAATCGATACCCGGATGGTATGCAGATAGCCTTGAAGTGCTACTACCTCCGACTCTTCCGGTGCCAACTGCTGGGCCTCGTCCAGGTACTGCTGCGCCTGATCCAGACCCTGATCTTTTTGCTCCCGGTCTTCGCTCATGGCACTGTGGATGATGTAGGCGTAGCTGGTGTAGTAAAACGGAAGCCATTGGTCTTTTTCTACCTGAGCAATGCGCTGGAACTGGTTAGCCACCGCCTGAAAAGCTTCGGGAGAATCAGCTTGCGCCAGCTGGCTTAACGCCTGCTGCATGGCTTGTTCGTAGGCCGAATTACTAGCAAAACTAAAGGCGATAGTCCAGGAAGCTAGAATAGAAAGAAATAAGCGTTTCATAAAGTAGGTGATTAATTGAAATGTGAAAATTGACAATTGATAGTTGGAAATACTCGGTATATGATTGAAAAAAGGTGATGATAAAGCTTTGATTCTCAAGTCAGTCTTTTATAGCGTATCTAGCTGGTTCTTCATTTTGTCTTTACTCAAGGTGATGAAGAGCCCTACGAAGAAGAAACGAGGTGCTGGAGGTCGTACGGCTAACCGGTCGTAGTTGCCCGACTCGTCGGGCTGATTAGCGTATTGGTAACCAAATACATTGTCGCGTCCTAATACGTTGGTAGCGGCCGCATATAAAATGATATGCTGCTTGATCAGCCAGGCGGCATTCACGCTTAGGCTGTGAAAATTTTTAGTCCGATCAGCGTGAAACCGTTCCTGCTTAGGGTTAAAGTAGGGTCGGCCACTGGCAAAGGTGTAGGAGGCTCCTAACTGCGTACGCCAGGCGGTAAGAAAGTACTTACCCACCGCCGAAAAGTTATGGCGGGAGGCAAACGTAGGTACTGCTTGGGTAGGAAAATCTCGGTAGTTGCGCTCCGTATCCAGTAGCGAGTACGAGAGCCAGTAGTCCAGATTATCTACCGAACGGCGGTCACGCCAGAAAATATCCAGCCCTCGGGCGTAGCCTTTACCCAGATTGTTATAAGCAGTTGGCTCGTAAGGCTGCTCAGTGTCAAACTTGGTAAGCTGATCATACTGTTTATGGTACGCTTCTACCCGAAATGTTCGCCCCGATTGAGTAATCTGATAATTAGCAATGTAGTGCGTGGCCTGCTCATCGGCTAAGCCCGCATTAACCAAGCGATAGTCCGGCAGGGGTGCCTGATGAAACTTTCCGTAGGCCAGAGAAATCTGACTGTCTTTTCCGGTTTTGTAGGCTAGCGATACCCGTGGCGAAGCTGTCCATTTATCGGTTAGGTTAGAAAACTCCGAACGGACTCCCAATCGGGCTACCCAACGGGAAGTAAGGTAAGCATCGGTTTCCACGAAATGAGCAGCCCGGTGGCTCAGTAGGGTCCAGCTGAACAAAGTAGTGTCTTCTACCGATGAGATGTGCCAGTCGTAGTTATCCTGAAAGTACTCGCTACCGGCCCTCATCACCACATCCGGGTTCACATCATACGTCAATACTGATTTGGCATGAACACTTCGTTGTTGTTGGTAAACCGTGTTTTGGTCCAGACTAATGGATTGGTTATCGTAGGTGTAAGACGCTCCGCTCTGCCAGGTCCATTTTTTTCCTATCGCCTCCTGAAAGGTTGCGTTGGCGTAGAGATTATCGTTTTCCAGGGATACTAAATTGGTTTCAGGCAGTTGGTCTACGTCCGGCAGGTGCAGGGCTATTTTACTACGGTTGGCTTGAGTATATAGCTTAAGCATTCCGGTATCTGAGGTCTTTTTCCGAAACGCGGCGGCGCCGTTCCAGGCCCGTGGGGCTGTCTCCCAACTAACATCCTGCGGAACCAACCCTTGGTAAGGAGCCAGATCGGTATATCCTCCCTCCACCCAGACCGAAGCTTTGTCCCAGCGGTGCTGGTGCGATACGCTACCTCCCACTGTCATCAGCGATATATCAGTTTGTGTCTGGGCTGGTAGATCGTTGGTACTTAGCAACAAAGCTGAGGAGAGGGCCTGCCCGTATTCCGCTGAGTAACCGCCGGTACTAAACGTAGTACCTTTGAATAGAAAGGGCGAAAAACGTCCCCGAGTAGGAATACCAGGAACTGAAGCATTGAATGGACTGTGGGATAGCATCCCATCGATGAATATCTGGGTCTCGTAGCCTTCACCACCACGCACGAACAGTCGACCGTCTTCGCCTACCGTTTGGGTGCCCGGTAGGGTTTGCAAGGCCCCGGCAATATCGCCCAAGGCTCCGGCGGTGGTTACAATATCCAGTGGCTTCAAGGCAATTGCCTGGTGTTTGTCGCTCGCCTCAAAAGATCCCGCACTGATAGTAACTTCCTGCAATGTATGGCTGGCTTCCTGAAGCTGAATGCGTAGCGAGGTGATCGGTTGATTATTGGTAATAATTAACTCCTGAGTTTGGTAACCCACTGCACTAATTACTAAGTAGGAAGTATCGGCTGGATCAGCAGTAAAGGAAAAGGAACCCGTAGTATCAGTGGTTGCCCCGAAATAGGTATTTTGCAAATATACATTGGCACCTACCACCGGCTCGGCTCCTTCCGTGATTGTTCCTGACCAAGTAGTTTGGCTGAAAGTTAAATGGCCGGTAAAGGTTAGGATTAGTATAGCGAATAAGGTGAATGAATGATTGGCGTGCATAGCAATATCGGTTTTGATACTGCTAAAGTGGGCATCAGCGACCTGATCTACGAATAAAGCTGGCCGAACGGTAGAATAGCCAAGACGAACCGTAAAAACCCGTCACCAAAAGGAGACCAGCTTGCCATTGCTGCTATAAAAAATGGGGAAACACTACGCTGTAAGGTATCCAGAATTTCTGGTTACCGGCTAAATAAAATATGTAGTTGTTTTGAATATGCTTTGTTTTCAGTTCAATCAACTTGCTCCTAAAAACCAGCTGCAGTACATCTACGACCACTGCCAACTGCTCGATTTCATTATCCAGACCAAGGGCACCAAACAAGATGCCGTTTGCCTCTACCACGACGGTGAACTGTTTATTGAGGTCCACTTCGATGGGTTACAGGGCGACCGCGTAAAGGAAATCCGTTCCTACCCCACGCTGCATCAGCTATCGCACTGGTACGAGCAGATCAATATCTTGTCTCTCTTTCAGGATATTCCCAACAGCTAGCGAGGTACAACCTCGTAACCAGTTTCCCCTAGTAACGAGCGACGCATGATGTAGCGGGTGTTACAGCTATCGCTACTGTATGCCTGTACTAATACCCACCCTTGCCCATTCATATAATTTAAAGCATCCATCGCTGAATTAAACTCAAGTGGACGTCTGGTCACCGAATCGCGTAGTTTATCAACCCAGTTCATTAATCCTCTATTCGGAGGCTGACCGAAATCTAACCGGATATGGCAAACAGAACCAGTCCGTTCTACTTCTACCTCACAGTATTCTTCGGTTCGTATTGACTGATTTTGGGAATAGGTAGTAAGGCTAATGATAAAAAGAGGTAGGATAGAGAGAAAAAATTTCATGATCGTAATAAGTTAGATTGCTACTCCTGTTAGTATCAAAATTGATACCGAAGTACTTCGCTCTTTTCCGCTAATTAAATAGTACTACACTACTGTAAATGATTTTGATCAAGCCCAAACCTACCGCAAACAGGCAATGCAACGAGCAAACAATGCAGTACGCGGAAGAAACGGTAATCTGATAGTTGGTTCGCCTGACTGTCAAAAAGAGAAAATCGTAACATCTGGGTAACAAACACCTCATTATTTTTCTTTTATTTTGTTTTAGCACCCCCCAAATCGAGTGTGAAAATTAGTCGATTGTAGAAAAAGGCCCTCCACTAGTTACCAACCTAATTAACTATGCTCTTATTTTCCCTAGCAATGCACTTAGCGGGTATACTATTCACACTTCATGGATTAGATCAACCTCGGCTCGACCAACAGGAAAACGCCTCAGATCCTCTTTATTGTAAACTTATTGCCCACCGGGGAGGAGTGGTTGAAGATCTTTACGCTGAAAATAGCCCTGCTGCCGTGAAAGAGGCAATTGACCGAGGCTACTGGATGATTGAGATTGACATCCGGGAAACCAAAGATGGGAAAGCCGTAGTACAGCACGACCCGGATTTTCAGCGCTTCTATCAGCACAAAGGTAAAGTAGAAAATATGACGCTGAATGAGATTAAGTGGCTACGCTCTGATCCTGGTAATCAGGCTCCACTTACGTTGGAAGAGATGGCCCAACTTTGCCAGGGCAAACTGCAACTGATGATAGATACCAAGGCTCCCCACAGCGATACATTTTGCGAGCAAATTGAGACGGTTCTAAAAAAATACGACCTGCTGACTCAAGCCTACCTCATTGGTACAGAAGCTTCCCAAAAATGTCTTTTCGGAAAGGCCAAAATTGGAAAAAACCGAAACTACATCAAGCAAGCTCAAAAAAACGGTGAACCCGTCGCCGAACTATACTTTCTGTTTGAGCACGGTAATGAACTGGATAAGGGGACTGTCGTCTGGGCGCAGGAAAATGATATAACTGTAGTACCCTCAATCAATAAATTTCACTACCGCAACTCGGCAACTATGATGGAAGAGGCGAAAGCCGACGTTCTCCGGTTGAAAGCAGCCGGGATTACCGAATTTCAGATTGATTCTGAGTTCGATCGCTGGTTCTAGACTCCTCCCAAGTGCTGTTCTGTACTACCCGCTCGGGCAATCCGAATTTTTTTTATATTGGAAAAAATTATTCGGAGTGCCCGACAACAACCTAGAGCTACAGCAGATTTCCAAAGAGTTTCCTGGCGTGAAGGCGCTAGATCAGGTTTCGCTGACCGTACGAGCGGGCGAAGTACACGCGCTCTGTGGCGAAAACGGAGCGGGCAAGAGCACCCTAATGAACATCCTCTCGGGAAACTTGCAGCCTAACGGGGGTAGTATCCGCTGGAAAGGGCAGGAGGTACAGATCCCTAACCCGATTGAAGCCCAACGGCTAGGTATTGCTATTGTGTATCAGGAGCGTAGCCTAGTGGAAACACTGAGCGTAGCCGAAAACATCTTTATCCGCAATAAGCCCCGCAACCGCTTCGGTTTTATTGACTTTACTCGGCTGCATCAGCAGACGAAAAGCCTACTGGAACGACTGGGGTTATCCGATATTCGCCCGCAAAGCCTGGTAGGTTCTTTGTCCGTGGCCAAGCAGCAAATGGTAGAAATTGCCAAAGCCCTTTCCCAGGAACCGGAATTACTGATTCTGGACGAGCCTACGGCATCTATCACCGAGGTAGAAACTAAGATTCTGTTTAGCATTATTCATCGCCTGAGGCAAGAAGGAACATCCATCATTTACATCTCCCACCGTATGGCCGAAATCTTCGAGATTGCCGACCGGGTATCCGTCCTGAAAGATGGCCAACCGCAGGGCACCTTCGAGATTAATGAAGTGACCGTAGACACGCTGATTCGCAAAATGGTGGGACGCGACTTGCAGGTACAGGATACCCAAAACTACGCTAGTGATCAGGTAGTGTTAGAAGTACATAACCTTCAGGGAGAACGTTTTCGTAACGTGAGCTTTCAACTAAAAAAAGGCGAAATTCTAGCTTTGGCCGGACTAGTCGGGGCGGGCCGTACCGAAGTAGCCCGGGCTATTCTGGGAGCCGATCCTATTCTAGAAGGAAAAGTGTTACTGGAAGGTAAATCCACTAAGATCAACCATCCGAGGGATGCTATCCAGCAGGGAATTGGCTACCTACCCGAATCGCGAAAAACCCAGGGGCTGTTTCTGGACATGAGCGTGGCTGACAACGTAGTGGCCGCCAACCTGGAAGCGGTTGCCGACCGAGGGGTACTGAAACCCCAGCAGATTAAGCAGGAAGCTGAGGACTACATCCGGCAGCTTCGTATCATCACTCCCGGCAGCCAACAGAAAGTACTGAACCTGAGCGGGGGAAACCAGCAGAAGGTAGTGTTGGCCAAGTGGTTGATGCGGCAGCCCAAGGTATTTATTGTGGATGAACCGACGCACGGGGTAGATGTGGGTGCGAAATCCGAGATTTATGCTATCTTGAACGAACTTACCCGACAGGGAGTCAGCATTTTACTTATCTCTTCGGAGTTGCCGGAGGTACTGCTGCTAAGTGACCGTATTCTGGTGATGTGGAACGGCATTATTACCGCCGAACTCACCCGCGAGCAGGCCACCGAAGAAGAAATTATGCACTACGCCTCCGGCACTAAAAACATGTACGCTTAGCCTATGAACCGAACCCGAATCATTCAGGGATTACAAGATCGGGTCGTTACCCTTGCTCTCACCATCGTAGTGATGTTCGTGGTATGCAGCCTGATCTGGCCCAGTAAGTTTCCTACTTTTGATAATATCTCGCTAGTGCTGCTCAATCTCTCTATCGAGTCTATCGTGGCCGTAGGTATGATGTTGCTACTGATCTCGGGGATGTTCGATCTATCAGTGGGTTCGGTAGTGGCTTTTGCCGGCAGTATCACTGCCTACCTGATGTACTACTACGGTATGTACACTCCGGTAGCTATTCTGGTTGGGTTAGGGCTATCAGCCGTCATTGGATTAGTAAACGGACTGCTGGTGGCCAAAGTAGGCATTAATCCACTCATTCAAACGCTAGCTATGATGGGCATTGTCCGTGGGCTAGCCCTGATGATCGCCGGAGCGGGTATCCAGAACCTGCCCGCCGATTTTAACACCATTGGTCAGACCAAGATTCTGGGTATTCAGTCGCCAGTTTGGTTTATGCTAATTATCGTGGCGGTCTTCAGCATTCTAGTAGCTCGCACCGTATTTTTCCGGCAGTTCTACTACATCGGTGGTAACGAGAAAGCGGCTAATCTGTCGGGTATCCGGGTAGACCGGGTGAAGATTATTGGCTTTGTACTGATTTCTTCTCTGGCGGGTATTGCCGGAATTTTGCTGGCCTCTCGGCTGGGAGCCGCACTGGCCACCTCCGGGCGCGGTATGGAACTGCGGGTAATTACCGCGGTGATTCTGGGTGGTGCCAGCCTGCTGGGCGGACAAGGAAAGATTATAGGGGCACTGCTCGGAACCCTCTTCATGGGCTTAGTCAGCAACATTATGATTCTGGCCCGGGTATCCGGCTACTGGCAGGAAATTATTCTCGGACTGATTCTGATCGGAGCCGTTGCCATTGACATTCTGCTGAAAAAGCGAGCTGGAACCACCCCTAAAAAATACGTTCAACAGGCTACCTCGGTAGCGTCACCCAAACAAGTACAAGCCTAACATGAAGTACTATCTAATTCTTATAAGCATTCTCACTCTAATCGCCTGCGATCCGGAGAAAGGGGCGAAGTACCGGGAGCAGCAGGCTGCTAACCAAGCCGCAGAAATTGACCCGAACGAAGAATACGTAATGGTCACTACCGCCGTGAACATGCCGCTATACGTTAATCACGATCAAGCGGCATTTAAGAAGTGGGGACAGCAACGAGGGGTAAAAACTTCCATCCTTGGTCCCTCCGAATGGGACGTGCAGGCGCAAATCGCCACCATTGAGCAGGTAGTAGGTACGCGCCCTACGGGTCTATTAATCAACGGCACTGATCCCGCGATTGCATCAGCTATCAATAAAGCCGTGGAAGCCGGCATTCCTACCGTGGTCTACGACTCGGATATTCCGCTAAGTAAACGCCACGCTTTTCTCGGTACCGACTGGTACGAGATGGGACGTTTGCAGGGCGAGGCGATGGTCAAGCTGATTAACGGCAAAGGGAAAGTAGCCTGCATGGGTATTCTGGGCATGACCAACCAGGAAGCCGGTTTTCAAGGATTGCAGGATGTATTGGCCGAGTACCCGAACATTGAATTCATTGGTAAGTACGACGACAAGGCCAACGTGGAGGAAGCAGCTCGTATCACCTCCGATCTGATTAGTGCTAACCCCGATTTAGCAGGTGTATGTGGTTTTGATGCCAATAGTGGTCCCGGCATCGGCCTGGCCATTAAAGAAGCGGGAAAAGCAGGTGAGATCAAGGTAACTACCGTTGATTGGGAGCCAGAGCATCTCAAGCTGGTGCAAGAAGGCGTGATTGATTTACTGGTTGGGCAAAAGCGCGAACTATTTACCTGGTACGGAGCCCAGTTTCTCTACGATATGGTGCACCAAACCAACCAACTTTCGGGCGATGATCAGGCCGCTGGAATCACCAACGTACCTTACCACGTCAACACCGGATTGCTTACTATTACCCCTGAAAACGTAGATCAATTCATCGGTTCATGAATTGCCGCTATAAATTTCTATTTCACTTCCAAATCGGCATTTTTTTACTGCTGCTAAGCTTGCTGCTGATTTCCTGCGACCCTGAGAAAGGTGCCAAGTACCGAGAACAGCAGGTGGCTAACCAATCTGCGGAAGTTAGTTCGGATGAAGAGTACGTGATGGTTACTACCATCGTTAACTACCCCATGTACGTTAATCACGATCAGGTCGCTTTTAAGCGCTGGGGGCAGCAGCGGGGCGTAAAAACTTCTATCCTCGGCCCTTCCGAATGGGACATACAAGCGCAAATCTCGGTCATTGAACAGGTTATCGGTACGAGGCCTACCGGTTTGCTGATTAACGGTACTGATCCGGCGATTGCCTCGGCCATTGATAAAGCGGTGGAAGCTGGGATTCCCACCGTGGTCTACGATTCGGATATCCCGCTGAGTAAACGCCACGCTTTCCTCGGTACTGACTGGTACGAGATGGGTACACTGATGGGCGAGGAAGTAGTAAAGCTCATTGGCGGTAAAGGGAAGATTGTCTACCTCGGCATCTTAGGGATGACCAACATGGAAAACGGTTACCGCGGGCTGATGGATGTTATCGAGCAGTACCCGGAGATTGAACTGATCGGCAGATATGACGACCAGGCGAACGCGGAAATAGCCGCCCGGATCGCTGCCGACGTACTGAGTGCCAACCCTGATTTAGCCGCCTTCTGTGCTTTCACCCCTATGAGCGGCTTCGGCTGCGCCCAAACGGTGAAAGAGGCCGGAAAGGTAGGCAACGTAAAAGTCACTACGGTGAACTACGAGCCGGAGCTGTTAACCCTAATGGAAGAAGGCGCGATACAGCAACTGGTTTGCCAGAAGCGAGAGCTATTCACCTGGTACGGAGCTCAGTTTCTCTACGATATGGTGCACAGCACAAACCAGCTTTCCAAAAACGACCAGGCGATCGGCATCGCTAACGTACCCCATTCTGTGAACACCGGTACCTTCGCCATTACTCCCGAAAATATGCAGCCTTTTCTAAATAAAGAATGAAAACTATTACCCTGTTGTTTATTGCTCTCTCACTTACTCAATGCAAGAGCAAGGAGGAAGAGAATAGTATCGACCGCCCCCCGAACATTCTCTTCATTATGGTAGATGATCTGGGGAAAGAGTGGGTAAGCTGTTACGGAGCCGATAGCATTACCACTCCCAACATAGACCAGTTAGCCGAAGCGGGAACCCGGTTCGAGAACGTTTATTCCATGCCCCAGTGTACTCCCACCCGGGTAACGCTACTCACCGGGCAGTATCCATTTCGTCACGGTTGGGTAAACCACTGGGACGTGCCCCGCTGGGGCGGCGGTGCTCACTTCGACGAAACCACCAACCCCTCGTTAGGCCGAATGATGAAAGCAGCGGGCTATGAAACTGCTATTGCCGGCAAGTGGCAAATCAACGACTTTCGGGTGCAACCCGACGCTATGGCCCGTCACGGCTTCGACCACTACTGCATGTGGACCGGTTACGAAACCGGAGTAGAAGCCAGTGCCGAACGTTACTGGAACCCCTACATCTCTACTGAAACCGGTAGCCGAACCTACCCCGATGTCTTCGGACCGGATGTATTTAAGGATTTTATTATTGATTTCATCCACGAGCACCGCGATACCAGTATGTTCATTTATTTCCCAATGGTGCTCACCCACCCGCCGTTGGTGAACCCACCCGGCAGTTCGGCTGAGGATAACCTGGGAAAGCATAAAGCGATGGTGCGCTACACTGATGCTATTACCGGCGAAATTGTTCAGGCTTTGGAAGATGCCGGAGTACGGGACAATACTGTTATTATCTGGACGACCGATAACGGTACGTCTCGAGGTATTGAGGGAACACTGGAGGGTTATCCTGTAGAAGGTGGTAAGGGAATGACCATTGAAGCCGGGATTGATGCGCCCTTCATTGTAAGCTGTCCGGGCAAAGTACCCCAAGGTCAAGTATCCGATGCCTTAATTGATTTCTCCGACTTGCTACCTACCTTTTTGGATATCGCCGGAAGGGAAGTTCCCTCCGGTCAGAAAACCGACGGAGTTTCCTTCAAAGAGGTAATCTACGGCGATACTTCCGATACGGAGCGCTCGTGGATACTAAGTATGGGCGGACAGAATAACGCCCGCCTGACCGAGAAGGGCGTAGAAAACGAGTACCGTTATCGCGACCGGGTGATCCGCAATAAGCAGTACAAGCTGTACGTAGACACTGACGGTCAAGCCGCGCAATTTTACGATCTGGAAACTGACCCCTACGAACAACAGGACTTATCTGATAACCTCCCCTCGGAAGAAGCCCGGAAGAACTACGAGCAGCTAGCTTCAGTCATAGAGACCTTTCCCCAACAGGATAGTGACCCGCGTTATGTCCCACTGCCTCCTCAACCCTGGGATGTAGAAATTACCGCTGAGAGCCAAGTGTGGAAGAAGTAGGTAAAATCCTTCAATTTAGCGACCTGTTCCTACCAATTTTGTCGAATATCCTCGAAAAATACGCTTCACCTCTTTTTATTTTTTTATGTTTGTGAGCCATGAACAAGGAGTTATCATTTGCCGTAATTGGATGCGGATTCTGGGCCCAGTATCAGATTGCTGCCTGGCAGGAACTGCAAGGCGCCAAACTGGTAGCGGTTTGCGACCGGGATGCCGATAAAGCTCAGAAAACGGCTAAAAAGTTTGGAGCGTCCAATTACTATACCGATGCCCGGACCATGCTGGAGCGGGAGTCGCTAGACTTTGTGGATATTATCACCACGATAGAATCGCACGCGGAGTTTACCCAGTTAGCAGCCCGCTATCAGCTACCGGCTATCTGTCAGAAGCCCTTCGCCCCCGATATGGAAACCGCTCGGCAGATGATCATGGCTCACCGCGCCGCCGGAGTTCCGTTGTTCGTGCACGAGAATTTCCGTTGGCAGACCCCGCTACGGCGAGTAAAAGCTATACTGGATGATGGCGAGATCGGGCGAGTATTTAAAGGGCGGGTAACTTTTACCTCGGCCTTTCCGGTATTTGATAATCAGCCCAATCTGGCCGAGCTAGATCAATTTATTTTAGCTGATATTGGCTCTCATACGCTGGACATCGTTCGTTTTCTGTTCGGAGAAGTTGCCAACTTACGTTGTATTACCCAACGCGTAAACCCGAATATTGCCGGAGAAGATGTAGCCAACGTACTGATGGAGATGACTAGCGGAGTACACTGTTACGCGGAGATGTCTTACGCCTCCCTTCTGGAGAAAGAAGCTTTTCCCCACACACTGCTACTGATAGAGGGTAGCGAGGGCTCCGTTCGTCTGGATCATAACTACCGCATTACGGTAACCAACCGGGAGGGTAGTCACCGCAAAGTGGCCACTCCCAAAAACTACGATTGGGCCAACCCCGACTACGCTCTGGTGCACTCCAGTATGGTAAACATCAATCAGGACTTTCTGACCGCCCTGCAAAACGGCACCAAACCCGAAACCACCGCTACCGATAATTACCGAACGCTACAGCTCGTCTACGAATGCTACCGCTCGGCCAAAATGAAGCAGGTAATTACGCTAGAAACACCGATATTTTCTTAGTACTGTGTTCAAGTTTTCGTGTATCCAAGTGTTCATGAATTTTGCTTTTTGTATGTGAACGTTATCTTACAGCAACATGAACACTTGAATACCTAAACACATGAACACTTCTCGTCCCATCCGCGCCACCTATCTAATTGAAACCGCTTTTCTGCTGGAGCAGGCATCGGAAATTATGGCGGGAGAACAGTCGTCCGGTACCTTCGTGAAGACTCCGGGAGAAACGGACGAACTGAAAGAGAGGCACGCAGCTCATATTGAAAGTATTGAGGTAATTGGAGAAACTAGTCAACCTTCGCTACCGGGAACCAGGGTGCCGAGAGGTGAGACTAGCCCCACTTATCAGCAGGCTAAAGTTACGCTCTCTTGGCCACTGGAAAATGTAGGAACCAATCTCTCTAACCTGATGGCTACCGTAGCTGGTAATTTGTTTGAGTTGGCTCCTTTCTCAGCGCTTAAGCTACTGGATATTACCTTACCCGATGCATTCCGGCAGGCCTATCCCGGCACCCAGTTCGGCACTCAGGGAACAAGGGAGCTAATTGGAATGCCAGACCGGCCCATCATTGGCACCATTATTAAACCCAGCGTAGGGCTTAGTCCGGAGCAGACCGCCCAACAGGTAGAAACCTTGATTGAGGCCGGACTGGATTTTATTAAGGACGATGAACTGATGGGGGACTCACCCCACTCGCCCTTCGAGCGGCGGGTAGACGCGGTGATGGCGGTAATCAATCGCTACGCTGACCGGCACGGTAAAAAACCTATATTTGCCTTTAACCTCAGCGGAGATATTGACGATATGCTGCGCCGCCACGACTACGTGCTGAAGCAAGGTGGTACCTGTGTGATGGCTAGTCTCAACTGGGTAGGTATTAGCGGTATAGCCAAACTGCGGCAGCACAGCCAGTTGCCCATTCATGGGCACCGCAACGGCTGGGGGTTGTATTCCCGTTCCGAAGCTATCGGGCTGGAATTTTCAGCTTTCCAAACGATCTTCTCCCTGGCCGGAGCCGATCATATTCACACCAACGGCATCCGCAATAAGTTCTGTGAGACGGATGAGTCCGTCATCCGCTCTATTAAAGCTTGCCTTAGTCCGCAGGGAGGTGGGTATCCGGTAACGCCCGTAATTTCATCGGGGCAATGGGCGGAGCAGGCGTACGATACTTACGAGGCTATCCAGAGTGTAGATTTGATGTACCTCTGCGGGGGAGGCATTACTGGCCATCCCGGTGGGTTAGCCGCTGGAGTCCGTAGTATTCAGTTGGCTTGGGAAGGAGCTATGAAGGGACAAACTATTTACGACCTGCAAGGTGATCACGAGGAAATCCGTCAAGCCATTGAACTATACGGAAACCGATAGCAACAGAAAAGCTCCAGTTTAGCGAGCTTTTGTGCTTCCACATTACTTTCAAAAGCTTTTTTTTCATATTTTGAGAATAATACCTAACCAAAATATAAGAAAATGACAGGGATTTTAGATTTATTAAATTCTGACTTGGGCAAGACCATTGTAAGTGGTGTGTCAGGCTCAACTGGAACCGACCAGGATAAGACCGGCAGTGCCCTAACAATGGCACTACCTGTACTAATGAAAGCAATGGAGCGCAACGCCGCGAATCCGGAGGGTGCCCAAAGCCTGATGAATGCACTAAACAACAAGCACGATGGTAGTATCTTGGATAACCTGGGTGGTTTGTTTGGTGGTGGGGTTGATGAAGCAGTAAAGACCGATGGCGAAAAAATCTTAGGCCATGTTTTAGGTCAAAAACAAAGAGGCGTTGAGCAAGTGATTGGTCAGAAAGCAGGTTTAGACCCCGCAGCAGTAGCTAATATCCTTAAAGTAGGCGCTCCCATTCTCATGGGAATGTTAGGTAAACAGGCTCGGCAGGGTAACGTGAACTCTCAGGGCGATCTAGGAGGTATGCTCGGGGAAATGCTGGGCGGTAGCCAAACCAAAAACGAACAGAGTTTCTTAGAAAAAGTTTTGGATGCTGATGGCGATGGAAGCGTAGTGGATGATGTGGCCGGAATGGTACTGGGCGGCAATAAGAATAAAGGTGGCCTAGGGGGCTTATTAGGTGGACTCTTCGGAAAGTAGATCCAAGCTATAGTAAATTATTTCTCTCTCAGTACTTACTTATTCTGTTCGAGAAATTAATTAGTCGTTCTTATTTTTATGAGAGTGGTTTGTAAACTGGGCAAACCGCTACCGCTATTGTATGAAGGAAATTAATATGGCGAGCCTGATCATCATCCTGATTCCCATCCTGTTCATTGCTAACAAAAAGGATAATCTATTGCCGACTATCCGCTAATCGGTATAGAATTTCTACGCTTAGTTGATACGCTCTGAGTTTCACAGAGGCTCTCCCCTTTCGTAAGCACCTCTACTCTCAAGTCAGGGACAAGCGATTAGGGGATTTAACCACAACTACCTAGTGAGCTAAGTTGAAACCTACTTATCGGTAAAAAGGTAGGACTCCAAACAAAGCCCTCTGGCTTTTTGCTATCGGCAATCAGCTAATGCACTGTGGGTTACACGCACTTCAGGATCTTGCACATGAGGAATTTTCTCCAGCACAGCGGCGGCCTGCATTACCATTTCTGAATACGACTCCCACTCTTCGGAGGGCTGGGGGATTTTGGGACAGTCTTTGGCATGGTGGATAATGGTGCTGAGAAGCGACAATTGGTCAGCGACGGATTTTGCGTTCATGGGAGTTTTGTTTAAGGTGAATAGTTGAGCGTAAACGGATTGTTTACCCACCATTAAAATAAAAGCAAAAGGCCGCCTAAAACCCGGCAGCCTTCCGTCAAACCTTACCTCTGTACCTTTTCAACAGTCCCTTTCAAATTAGCTGTTGTCTGCACCATCAAAGATGATTCTTATTTTAGCCGTAACCACCATACTGAGTGCCTCCAGCAACTGCGGATCATCCTCAAGCGCCATCTTGGCAATCCGGCTACTACTCAGATCAATTGCCCCTGGTAGCACCCACCACGGCAGAATTACCTGGATCAGTACCAATGAGGGTGATAATCTTACATATACTCAATACTTGGCACTGATGTTGGCTGACATAAGCACTGTGCAGCTTCAATCATCCCCAATGCTAGCCGTAGGTAGTTTTTTTCTTGGTGCAACACCAGCAAGGTTAAGCAGGTATTTTGTAAGTTGGCTTCCGTTTATGGTATTAGGCTTAACTAGATTATGTGTCTTAAACTATGCGCCACGGACTACGCGTCGCGGACTTAAACGAACAGATATAGCAAAAAAAACAGAGAATCATCTCTGTTACCCACCCATTATCGGTGGATAGCGGAAACTAGTTGCAATTATGCAATTGTTGCCACACATTAATTGAATGAAGACGATATTGATATTTATTGTTCTTTTAATTTGTACAAGCTGTGCAAGTAAGGTCAAGGAAAAAGACGAAAACAGAATACCAGTCTTGAGAGCTGACCGAGAGGCTCCGATTGGTTGGGTTTATCTTGACCTTTATCAAGATAATTCTTTTGATTTAAAATTTGGAAGAAGGGATAAGCCCAAGACTGGAACATATACACTCTCTAATGATACCATATACTTTCAATATGATGATGAGATTGACTTTTACCGCTCAAAGGGAGTTATAAACGACAAATGGGTTTGTTTTCAGAGTGATTCCCTAAAACTTATGAGAGATAGAGATTGTACGGACAGAGTAGAAATTAAACTTAACAAGTTAATAACTGAGAATTAAACAACGAGTGGCAACAAGAGCTATGAAATCATTGCTGCACTATGGGACAGCAACGCTTCATAGCAAGGCCGTTGGCGGTAATTCTGAAATGAAAAAAATACTAACCTTAATAATTCTACTTCAAACCTACCTAGGGGTATGTCAGGAAAGTAGATCACCAGTGAAATTTGAACTATCAATAACAGATTTATACGTAGTCGACCTCAATATTTTAGAAAAGATTGGTCATGGTTTTTGTGATTGCTCCGTCGGACAAAAAAGCAAAAGAAATAAATGTGTTCTGTATAAAATAAAAATTAACGATCTCGTATTTCAAGCTGATTCAACAGTATTCTCAAATAAAGATATTCTAAGAATTTCCAATCTTCTTGTTCCTAGAAACTGGGAAGAAAATATAAGTGTAGGAGAAAATAGATTGATGATTCTCTCGAACACTTCCTCAAAAGAGTACCTTCAAATTAATACTATAATAAGTCCTGGTAGTAATAGGGATTTTGACTTTATCAGTAAAATGCAACTGAGCAGTTTAATTGAGTGTAAAAAAAACATCCTACATTTAGGAAAAAATAACTATCGCCAACAATGGCGAGCATCTACAGCCGCTTTAGGTCAGCACACTGGCCCAAGCTGCGCATGTTAGCCGAGCCGTTGCGCGTAATGAACCAAAAAATGAACTACCAACTTCAAAATATGAAATTGAACCAAATACAGGAGTAATGATCAAAAACTTTAGAGATAAATTTTATAAATCCTTTTATCTGCTGTTTACCCTAACGCTATTATGCAGTCACGATCTGTATCTTAAAATGGAAACTTACTTCTTACGGCCTAATCAAGAAGCGACCTTGAGCCTATACAACGGGACTTTTGAGAGTAGCGAAAATATCATTACGCGGGATCGTATGTCGGACGCTTCGGTTATCGCTCAAGGAGAAAGAGTAGCCATAGACTCGGGCCAATGGCAAGATCAAGACAGCACCATTACGCAACTGACCTTCAACACTGCTGAAGCAGGAACTTATGTAGCTGGCGTCTCTACTAAAGCTAGGATACTAGAACTTACTGCCGATGATTTCAATAGCTACCTCGAGCACGACGGTGTTTTGGATATGCTAGAATACCGAACTGATAATAACCTGTTGGATCAAAATTCGGTGGAGAGTTATGAAAAACATGTAAAAGCTATCTATCAGGTGGGTGATGTCAAGACCAACGACTGGAACACTGTATTAGGCTACCCTATCGAGTTTGTTCCCCAAGCCAATCCTTACGACAATTACAGTGGTGAAAAGCTTGAAGTGCAACTGCTGCTGGATGGTGAGCCACTACCGAACCAGCTAGTCTACGCCGACTACCTTAGCACCGGCCACTCACATTCGCACGACGACCACAGCCACAAACACGACGGGGAAACACACTCGCACGATCATGCACATGATGACGGTGACCATGAGCATTCGCACGAGTCCGGAGAAGCGCATACGCATACCAGCGGTCAGCAATTACGCACCAATAGCCAGGGCATCGTTGCGGTAGATTTACCCGAAGACGGCATCTACTACCTACGAACTATTCATATGGTTAATGTTACTGATAGCGATGAATTAACGCATCGGTCTAAATGGGCGACACTGACGTTTGAAGTAACCCACCAGCACGGTCCAGGCACCCATACGCATAATCACGATCATGAGGAAGGCATTCCCACTTGGGTTTTTATACTGGGCAGCGTGCTGATCATAGGAGTGTTGTTCTTCGTCTTTAGAAAAAGCAACTAGCAATGCAGATGAATTTAAGAAGAGCGCTGACGCTGTTGCTATTATTCGTTCCGCTTTTAGGCTTCGCCCACGATGTTTCCAATGCCGACCAGGAGCTTTTACGTAACGGTGGTCTTTGGGCTTATATTCAGGTAGGCGCCACCCACATGCTCACTGGTTACGATCACTTACTTTTTCTAGCCGGTGTTGTCTTCTACCTGAGCAGTTTTACGGACATTTTGAAGTTCATCACCGTGTTCACCGTAGGGCACTGCATTACCTTGATCGGTGCAACCTATGCTGGCATTACGGCCAATGAGCACTTAGTAGATGCCGTTATCGCCCTGAGTGTTTTGTACAAGGGCTTTGAAAACCTGGGCGGTTTTGAAAAGCTCAAAATAATATCGCCTAATTTGCTGTTCATGGTGGGTATTTTTGGCTTGATTCATGGCTTCGGGCTTTCTACCCGATTACAGTCTTTTGACCTGGGAACAGAACAGTTTCTAGCAAAAATTCTGTGCTTTAATTTGGGGGTAGAAGTAGGGCAGGTGCTGGCATTGATTCCTATTGTTTTTATTATTACGCTTTCGCGGAAACGCAAACAGTTTCCGGCTTTTTACAAGGCCGTGAACTGGTACTTAGTACTTGCCGGGATCGGTTTGTTCGTATATCAATTATACGGCTATTTCAATGGGCATCAATAATAAAACAATCATATACGCCCAATAAAGTGCAAAATATCGCTGCCCACTAAGCGTGCCCCGCATTTTCACCGAACCTCTGTACCTTTTCAACAGTCCCTTTCAAATTAGCTGCTGTTTGCACCGTCAGAGATGATTCTTATTTAGCCGTAACTACAATGCTAAGTACCTTCAGCAACTGCGGATCATTCTTAAGCGCCATCTTGACAACCCGGCTACTGCTCTGGTCAACTTCTCCCGGGAGCACCCACTACCGCAGAAATACCCGGATCAGTGTCGATGCGAACAACAATCTTACATATCTGTGTGGATCAGTACCAATGTTGGTCTACATCGAGACTGATCTGCTTAGATCAGTACTGATGTTGGCAGATTTGATTTATTTTTTCTTAGTGCAGCGTCAGGAAGGTTCACTAAGTATTTTGTAAGTTGTATCCGTATATTCAGTTGGGCTTAACTAAATTATATGCCTTAAACTGCAAGCGCTGCAGACTACTATGAGCAGATATAGAAAAATAACGGAGACTTATCTCCATTACCCACCCATTATCGGCGGATAGTGGAGACGGATTGCCGTCATCAATTAGTTAGGCACAACAAAATCTAGAAATGGAAGAAGACCTAAAAGATAGAATTTTTGGTTGGTTAATGGATACAGAGGAAGAGGCTGCTGCAGAATTTATAAATGAGTGCGATTTGAAACTGGATTATGTAGATGTCGCCTTCAGTTTGAGTAACTTAGATAAGGAGGTACACTTTTATGATGCTCACATTTTGACCCCTGCAAAATTTTATGTGAAATTAAAAGATTATGAAGACCTAACTTCAAAGATTGAAGAAACAGCAAAGGAGCTGTCATTTACAGAAGGTATTCTTATAAAAGAAGTTCTCTGGCTTCCTGGTAAGACAAAGTATAACAGAGATAGAGGGAAAAATTCTGATAAGATTGTCACAATTCTAAATGATGAATACGTCAGAAAGCAGGTAAGACTTATGGATGATAATATAAATGATAACCCTCATTTGACTATTGGAATAGCAAAAGAATTGATAGAGACGGTCTGTAAAACTATTTTACTGGACAAAGGTATTGAAATCGACAGAAACTGGGATGTTGGCCGGATAGTGAAGGAAACTAATAAACTTTTAAAATTTATTCCTGATGATTTGCATAATAATGATGTAGCTGAGAGAGCTATATTAAAAATTTTAGGTGGTCTTTCTACTATTGTTCAGGGAATAGCAGAATTAAGAAATAATTTTGGAAGTGGCCATGGTCATGAAGCAGAATTTAAAAGCATTGAAAAAATTTACGCAAAACTTGCAGCTGATTCTTCATCTCAACTAGTTCTATTGTACTTGAAAGTAAACACTGAGACAAAAATAGTTTATAAATAGTAGTTTTTAGCTACTTTTGC
>ERZ1740058.170-NODE-170-length-56652-cov-6.471120_pt1 | contig 56652 bp, 54 predicted proteins | sample MGYA00581745_ERZ1740058 | MGnify/ENA primary metagenome ERZ1740058 (study PRJEB43018, sample SAMN04849742) | marine metagenome | isolation source: floating plastic debris | place: Pacific Ocean | collected 2008-08-30 | study: EMG produced TPA metagenomics assembly... | reverse complement strand
ATTGAGTAAATCCCTAAAACCAAAGCTTTCAAAAACCACTGGTATTCTTTTTTTCTAAGTCTACCAGTCAATTTCTTCTTTGCCGTTCTCCCCCAGGTATTCGTTGGCTAGTTTGAAGTGGTTGTTGCCAAAAAAGCCCCGATCCGCTGCAAAAGGTGAAGGATGAGCCGATTTCAGTACGTAATGTTTGCTTTCGTCAATAACGGCTCCCTTCTTCTGCGCATAAGCTCCCCACAGTAGAAACACCACACCTTCTCGCTCGTCCGATATTTTTTTAATCACCGCATCGGTAAACTCCTCCCAGCCTTTTTTCTGGTGCGATCCGGCCTGACGAGCTCGAACAGTTAACGTAGAGTTGAGCAGTAATATTCCCTGTTGCGCCCATCGCTCTAAGTTGCCACTATCCGGCATTGGTTTATTGTATTCGTTTCTAATCTCCTTAAAAATATTGATTAGCGAAGGCGGTTTCGTAATTCCATCTCGTACCGAAAAGGCTAGCCCATTCGCTTGTTTGGGACCGTGGTAGGGGTCCTGTCCCAAAATGACCACCTTCACCTGATCAAACGGAATCAGATCAAAGGCACGAAAAATCTCCCTACCGGGAGGGTACACCACCTGGTTCTGGTATTCAGCTCTGAGAAATTGAGCCAGTGCTTCAAAATAAGCTTTGTCAAATTCTTTGGCTAGCTTTTCCTTCCAGGAAGGAGCAATGCGTACATCCATAGTGATTTGTGTAGATTATTTCAAACTTATCATTAACTTTCGCCGTAAACTATGTACAATGGTAACAGAAATCACAGAAGGCGTCAAGGTCAGCATCGAGACGGAATACCAACCGGAGTATTCTGACCCTAGTCAAAGCCATTATGTATTTACCTACCACGTTACCATTGAGAATAACAGTAATTTCACGGTAAAGTTATTACGCCGCCACTGGATCGTAATTGATGCTGGATACCCCAAACGTGAAGTAGAGGGCGAAGGCGTGATTGGCAAGCAACCTACGCTGGAGCCCCGTCAATTTCACCAGTACGTATCGGGCTGCAACCTTAAGTCTGGAATTGGCAAAATGAAGGGCTCCTTCCTAATGGAGCGCATCAGCGATGGTAAACAATTCCGAGCTGTGATTCCCGAATTTACGATGGTAGCTCCCTACCGGGTTAATTAATGCTTTCATGGTGGAAACGGCGTTCACTGCTGGTGGGCTACGTTTACTATTGGGTTCATACAGTTAACCAGCGCCCGCTACAACCTCCCTTCATTTACGATTTCTATTATAAGGCAATTAGACGAACTGCCAGCCATCCTGATTTTCACGCGATTGAACGCTACCGGCACAAATTACTAGCATCCCGAGATAAAGTCACTACTACTGAGCTCGGTGCTGGATCATCGGTAGGAACTTCCCAAGTGCGTTCGGTGAGTAGCATTGCCAAGTACTCTCTAAGTTCCCTCAAGTTTGGCAGGTTTTTATTTCATCTGGTGCAGTTTCTGAAACCAACTACCATCATTGAGTTTGGAACTTCGCTAGGAGTAACTACACTGTACTTAGCCCTAGCTGATAAGGATACTAATGTGTACACCTTAGAGGGTTGCCCTGAAACCGCTCAGATCGCGCAGCAAGGCTTTAAACAGTTTGAGCGAAGCAACATTGAACTAAGACTAGGAAATATTGACGAGACTCTTCCGGCACTGCTCCAGAAAGTACCTACCGTTGATTTAGCCTATGTGGATGCTAACCACCGTAAAGAAGCTACTCTCAACTACTTTAAGCAGTTATTGGCTAAGACTACGGAGGAAAGTGTTCTGGTCTTCGACGATATCTACTGGTCTTTTGATATGATAGAAGCTTGGAATATCATTAAAAATCACCCCCAAGTGACTCTTTCTATAGATTTATTCGATGCAGGCCTGATCTTCTTCCGCCCACACCCTACCAAGCAACACTACTTTTTGAAGTTTTAACCTTTATTATCTTTTTTCTGAAGGTCGATGAATAGTTCCATTCCCTGCCGAGGAGGAATAGAATTGTAGGAAGTTTCAAAGATATGAAAATGAAAATACGGCTCGAAGTACGGTCGGTACTCTTGCCGGTTTCCACCAAAGGGAAGGTGATCTTGATATAAAGGAGCATCAAACAGCAGTCCTACCAGCCTTCCTCCTGGCTTTAATAATTCATGCATCTTCTGGGCATAAGCTGGACGAAGCTTTGGGTCTAAAGCACAAAAGAAAGTTTGCTCAATAATCAGATCAAACTGCTCTTCCAAATCAAAGAAGTCTTGATGCAAAATCTGCCCGTTTGGAAAGGTTGGATACTCCTGTTTAAACCTCTCCAGAGGGTGCTTGCTGATGTCAACGATGAAAACATTAGCAAAGCTTCGTTCAAATAGATAAGCAGCTTCGTAGCTGTTTCCGCTGCCGGGTATTAAAATTTTTATATTTTTGTCGGACAACTGGTCAATGTAGGTTTTGAGGGGAGTGGTAATTGCCCCGGCATGCCACCCTGTTTTTTCCTGCTGATACCGATTTGTCCAATAACTTTCGTTCAGTATTTCCATTTTTGCAGAATAAAGCTGAATTTTTTTACAACCAAGAATTGTTCAACCTTACGTATTAAACTACTGACCCATGGAAGAGACTACGAATTCTGGCTCAAATAAAAGAAAAACGTTACTGATTGTGATTGGTTTGCTAGTGCTTACCAATTTGGTAGTACTTTTTCTGTTTTACCAAAACAATCAGAATAAAACTACGGAACTGCAAAGCAGCAAGGCTGAATTACAGGAAACTTACGCCAAACTGGAATCAATCAGTAATGAGTTAGACCTAAAAATCCAGGAAATACAGAAACTCGGTGGCGATGTAGAGGAACTGCGACTGATCCGCGAAACGCTAGAGCAGGAAAAGGAACAACTAGAAAACGATCAGGTATTAGCTCAAAAACGCTATAACCAAATTAGGAACCGAGTAGAAGGTTACCGAGAGCTGCTGCTTAAAAAGGACGATGAAATTGCTGAATTACAGCGGCAAAATGAGCTACTCTATACCGAAAATACTGAGCTAAAGGAAGAACAACAGCAACTTAATAAAACCATCACTCAGATTGAGTCTGAAAAAGGGCAACTAGCTGATAAGGTGGCGGTAGCCTCCCAGTTAGAAGCTGAAAACATCAAGGTGATCGGCCTGAACAGTCGCGGAAAAGGCAAAGAGCGTGATCGTTATCGCAGTAACCAGTTAGAACAGGTACAAGTATCCTTTAACATTGCCAAAAACGATGTTGCTCCTGTTGAGGGTAAGGACATTTATGTTAGAATCGTAGAGCCGGACGGTAGCGTTATTTTTGATGTAGCGAAGGGCTCCGGTACTTTCATGCACAACGGAGAGGAAGTTTTTTACACTATGAAAAAAGATATTCTCTTCGATAATACCGGTCAAGCACTTTCGTTCGTATATGAAAAAGGAAGTGACTATATAGAAGGCCGCCACAAAGTGGAGATTTATGCTGACGATTACATTATCGGCACCACCAACTTTGAAGTACGCTAGCATGTTTTTAGGTCTTCGTTGCTTGACTCTATTCTACTTGACCTTGTTATCCACTACCTTCGCAGCCCAGCCTATAGCCAACTCTTTGGATATTCAGGGACACCGGGGCTGTCGGGGATTGCTACCGGAAAATACCATCCCAGCGTTTCTGAAAGCAGTTGAATTAGGTGTGACTACGTTAGAGCTAGACGTGGTTATCTCCCAAGACAAACAGGTAGTCGTATCACACGAGCCATTTCTTTCACACGTTATCTGCCAAGGACCTATGGGAGAAACTATTGATGGTGAAAAAGAAAAAGACTACAACCTATACGAGATGCCCTACGCTGTTATTGAGCAGTGCGATTGCGGTAGCCAGCCCCATCCCCAGTTTCCCGAGCAGGAGAATTTTGCGGTTCATAAACCACTATTGAGCAAGGTGATTGACACAGTAGAGCAGTTTATCGCCAGCAACGACTACAATCCTGTGTTCTACAACATTGAGACTAAATCTTCGGAGGCGGGCGATGATATTTTTCATCCGAAGCCAGATGAGTTCACCGATCTACTACTGTCCATTATCGATGAGAAAAACATTCAGGAGCGGGTAGTTATCCAGTCGTTTGATGTCAGAACTTTGCAGGAGATAAAAGAGAAAAAGCCAGACCTAAGACTGGCTCTACTTATTGGTAATACTGATTCTCCGAAGCGAAATCTAGACAAACTTGGTTTCACTCCGACAATCTATAGTCCGTACTATAAATTAGTTGATGCAGACTTGATGCAACTGGCTAAGCGTCAGGCGATACAAATCATTCCCTGGACGGTTAATGAGCCTGAAGACATCAGGAAAATGCTAGAAATGGGTGTAGACGGAATTATCTCGGATTATCCCGATCGCGTGATTGCCATCACCGAAAAGTAATTAATTCCGACTTACCTTCCTCTTCTCCACGACGAACCCTTCGGCAAATACTTTGTACTGATCAAAAATGGATCGAACTGCTCCTTGCAGATAGCGCTTGTCGCTATAGAAGCTGTCCCCAAATACTCCGGATGCGTAACCCTGCCAAATAGACTTTTTCCGCTCTCGGTCGTACATCAGCACCAGTAAGGTTCCCTGTCGCAAATTATACTTAACCGGATCCATCTCCTGATCAATGTTTTCTTCGTACTCTATGAAGAGCTCAATATCAGGCTGATCGTAGCCAGTGAAGAACAAGCTATCGTAGAAAATTTTGTAAGAGACCAGTAAACGAGGGTCGCGGGTAGTGTATTCATAGCCCTGCAATTCCATGCGGGCTCGAATAGCACTTTCAATAATGTCGTTTTGCAAACTAGAGTCAGACCCGGAACTACGGGTATCTAGAAAGTTAAATGTTTTGTAACGACGAAAATCGCCTTCGAAGCTGTAATCGGATTCCACCGGAAACTCCTTGTAGCCCATACAGCTGGCAAAAAGCAAGAGGGTGAGTAATGAAACTGTAGAAAATGCTCTCATAAGAAGAATAATAGGTAGCTCTGTGAATAATCAATTTACTAAGAAAATGTTTCAGCCGGAAATATCCAAATCAGGAAAAATCTGCTAAAACCACCAAAGTTCTATTTACATCGGGCTAATAAATCGTACCCTACCGTATCATATTGGCCATTTTTAGCTTTAAAAGAACCAATATCGCCTTAGAAAAAATTTATAAATGTCGGTTGCACTACTTTTTTGCATCAGAGCATATGGGCTTGCCATACTACGTAAGAGTAGGCAGCAAATCGAATGAACCGGGCGGAAGCAAAGAGCAGGTACTTTCTGGTAGGAAAATCAACTGACCCTATCAGCATGCTTACACCCGAAAACGGCAGAGGGGTTAATGCAGCTACAATTATTAAAAATGCTCCGAAGCTGTGGAAGTATCGCTCGTACTGACCAAAAACCCGCTTTCTAAAATAGGTATAAAAACGAGTGTGACTCAAATAACTACCAATTAGATAACCGGCGACACCAGCAGCATAAGATATCAACGCTAAAGCCCCTACGTTTATGATATAGCTGGCAAGTTTTTCTAAACGAAGAGCCCAAATCATGAATATTTCAGGCGGTATAATCCCAAAAAGTAGTTCGGAAGCCGAATAGATAAGATATACCACTGATGGCCGCTCGTAAATCGGGGCCAACCAGGTAAAATAGTCAACGTCAATTCGGTCTTTCAGAAAAACAAAACTTCCTATTAGCAGCAGTAATACCAGTAACCCCCGCCCAAAGTTGCGGATAAAAAACCAAAACTTTTCCCGATCAGACATTCAAAATCCAAGACAACAACCCATTAATAATAGAAAGAACAACTCCGAACAACAATGCCCAGCCAAAATTTTTGATCTTCAGCCCACTGAGCATAGCGTCTATGACCATCAAAATTAGCGCGTTGATCACTAGAATGAACAACCCCAGCGTAAGAATAGTAATTGGAATAGTCAGAAAAACCAGGATTGGTTTAATAACCGCGTTGATGATGGCTAGTAGCACTGCAGTAATCAGTGCTGTCCAGAAGTTGTTTATGGTTCACCCGCGCAGCAGATAAGCCGCTAGAAATACTGCCACCGCGTTTACTAAAATTGATACAATCATACGTTTAAGTTAGATTTTGAGGTAGTTTATACCAAAGTAGTGAACCAGTGCGCTGCGAGACTTCTGCCCACTGTTCTACCGTAAGCTTTACTAGAGCTAATCCTCCCGGCACCACATTTCCTACCTCATCTCCGGTTAAATATTCAAGCAAATAGCTCACCGTTGGGTTGTGCCCGACGGCCATAATCCGTTCTACGTTTTCATCCTGTTTGTTTATAACCGCCAAAAAAGTTCGTAACGATCCATCGTACAAATCCTGAATAGCTTGAATACGCTGCTGGGAGTAGCGAAGCTGCTCGGCAATCATCTGAGCAGTAGCCTTTGCCCGTACGGCTGAGCTACAGATGATCAGGTCGGGCTGCCAGCTTTGCTGCTTCAGAAAATCTCCTACCCGCACCGCATCCTGATAGCCCCGGGGAGTCAGGTTCCTATCAAAATCCCGTTGTTCGGCTTGAGATTCTCGGGCTTCGGCATGACGGACAATGAGTAATTGTTTAACCATTTATTTTCTTTGCAGTTAAAGAGGTCAGAATTCTTTTTGTTTATTTGCAGATTAAGTGCCGTACAACCAAACAATTTTATTGTACGAATCGTGAAGAAAAAGTGTTATTCCGAATAGGCGTAACCCTGAAAACCACAAAAGTAGCATAATTTATGGCAAAAAATATTGTGATAGTTGAGTCTCCGGCCAAAGCGAAAACCATAGAAGGATATTTAGGTAGCGATTACATCGTAACTTCCAGTTACGGCCACGTTCGCGACCTTCCTAAAGAAGATACCGGAGTTGATGTTGAAAATGGCTATCAGCCCACTTATCAGGTTTCGCCTGATAAGAAGGAAGTAATTTCCCAACTAAAGAAACTGGTAAAAGATGCCGATACGATCTTTCTAGCCAGTGACGATGACCGCGAAGGCGAAGCTATTTCCTGGCATCTGAAAGAAGTACTTAAGCTAAATGACGAAAACACCCGACGCATCGTTTTCCGCGAGATTACGAAGAAGGCCATTCAAAAAGCCATACAATCGCCCCGAGGCATTGATACTGACTTGGTGAACGCCCAGCAAGCCCGGCGCATTCTCGATCGGCTGGTAGGCTATGAACTCTCTCCGGTACTCTGGAAAAAAATCAAACGAGGACTGTCTGCCGGACGGGTACAATCGGTGGCGGTTCGCTTAGTGGTGGAGCGGGAACGACAGATTGCTGATTTTACGGCAAAATCTTCTTATAAAGTTACGGCTAACTTCATATTAGACAACGGTAGTGTGCTTAAAGCCGATCTGCCCAAAAAGTTTGACAACGAAGAGGAGGCCCGCGAATTTTTGAATACCTGTCTGGATGCTGAGTTTACTATCGCCAAGCTCGAGAAGAAACCGGTAAAAAGATCACCTGCTCCTCCGTTTACTACCTCTACTCTACAGCAGGAAGCCTCCCGCAAATTGAGTTTCTCAGTATCCCAAACCATGACGCTGGCCCAGCGACTGTACGAAGCCGGAAAGATCAGTTATATGCGTACTGACTCTACCAACCTCTCGGAAGAAGCGGTAGAGAGTGCCTCTAATGAAATCTTAAGTGCTTACGGAGATCAGTATCTTCAGAAGCGAGCGTACAAGACAAAATCTGATTCAGCCCAAGAAGCGCACGAAGCCATTCGCCCCACCAATTTCTCGGAGAAAGAAGCCAGCAGCGACCGTAATCAACAACGCCTGTACGAACTCATCTGGAAACGGGCTATTGCCTCCCAAATGGCTGATGCTCAGATAGAACGAACTACCGCTACTATTGATATTTCTACTAGCCCACTTAATTTAGTAGCTACCGGGGAGGTAATCAAGTTTGAAGGTTTCCTGAAGGTATACATTGAATCTTCGGACGATGAGGACGATGAAGATAAAAAAGGTATGTTGCCGCCTTTGACCGAAGGCCAAAAGCTTGATTTGGATGAGATGAAAGCCCGACAGACCTTCACCCGTCACCCACCCCGCTACACAGAAGCGAGTTTGGTAAAAAAACTAGAAGAAATGGGTATTGGCCGTCCATCTACCTACGCCCCCACCATTTCTACCATCCAGAAGCGAGGCTATATTGTGAAGGAAGACCGTGACGGTTACGACCGGGAGTACAAAGAGATGACATTGGTGAAGAAGGAGAACCAGGTTAACGAAAAAGTATTGACCGAACGCACCGGTACCGAAAAACGCAAGCTCTTTCCTACTGACGTTGCGATGGTAGTTAACGATTTTCTGACCGAGCACTTCGATACGGTGATTGACTACTCCTTCACGGCTGAAGTAGAAAAGGAATTTGATGAGATTGCCCAGGGTAAGAAAGCTTGGGAGCAGATGATTGATGAGTTTTACCAGCAGTTTCACCCTAAAATCAAAACTTCGGAAGAAATTGACCGCTCTACCATCAAAAACGACCGTCATCTAGGGGAAGATCCTAACACCGGTCAGCCGGTGATTGCCCGCTTAGGTAGATTTGGGCCTATCGTTCAGATTGGAGAAACCGACGGCGAAGAAAAACCGAAATATGCTAGCTTACGTAATGGGCAGTTTATTGAAACAATCACGCTGGAAGAAGCCCTGGAACTCTTTAAGCTCCCTCGTGATATTGGCGAGTATGAAGGTGAAGTGATGACTGCCGCCATTGGCCGGTTTGGACCCTACGTTCGTCACGATGGTAAGTTTTATTCTTTGGGAAAAGAAGATGATCCGTTTACAGTAGACGAAGACCGCGCCATTGAAATTATTGAGGCTAAACGTGAAGCGGATAAAAATAAGTACATCAAAGTATTCGATTCCGATCCTGAAGTGCAGGTTCTAAATGGCCGCTACGGCCCCTACATTAAAGTGGGTAAAAAGAACGTGAAAATTCCGAAGGATAAAAAACCCGAAGAACTGACTCTGGAAGAATGTCTGGAGTTGGCCGAAAAGGCTCCCGAAAAGAAGGGTCGCGGTGGGCGAAAGCGAAAAAGCTAATCGCTAATTTTTTCGCCGTTAGTTACTGATATCTTTCGGCTCTAACACTTAGCGGTGACTTAGAAATTGTGTATCTTCAAGGTCTGGCTAATCTTCACTACTACCAAAGCCGACCGTTATGATACGCATTACAACCTTACTGCTAGGCCTGTCTCTATTATTGGGCTGTCAATCTGGTTCCAAATTTTCATCGGCTAATGAAGTTCCTGTTACGGAGTCTGTTGGCAAAGACAATATAGCCTACCAATGGGGTGAGATCGCCTTAGAGGCTACTGCCCGCGATACTGAGCGCTTTAACCCTCGACCAACGATTACATCTCGCTATCTAGGATTGATCTTCACGGCCGTATTCGATGCTTGGTCCCGATACGATGAGCAGGCTACTCCGGTATATCTCACTGACGTTGAACGTCGTCCTACCGAAGAACAAATCCTAGGGAATAAAGAAATTGCTATTAGCTGCGCTGCCTATCGGGCGATGAGCGAATACTACTATACCGACAGTCTGCTTTACCAGCAATTTATGGAAGAGTTAGGTCTAGATCCTACGAATCAGTCCTTAGATCCAACTACTCCTGAAGGAATAGGCAATCTAGCGGCTAAAGCAGTGATAGAGCAGAGAAAAAACGATGGCTCTAATCAGTACGGAGACGTAGCCGGTTCAAATGGAGAACCTTATTTTGACTATACCGCTTATCAACCCGTTAACTCACCCGATGAAAATATTGATGGCAATCGTTGGCAACCCAAATACTTCTCTGACGGAAAAGGCGGCAAGTATGCTCCAGAATGTCTCACTCCCTACTGGCAGTTGGTAGAACCTATTGCGTTGGATTCAGCCAGTCAGTTTCGGCCTGGTCCCCCTCCTATGATTGGATCAGACCAATTAAAAGCAGAAGTTAAAGAGGTTATTGATGTACAAGCCTCTCTCACCGACGAACAGAAGGCTTTGGTTGAATTTATGCGCGACGGTCCTCAGTCGGTACAACAAGCGGGTCACTGGTTGGTATTTGCCCAGAAGGTTTCAGTACGCGATCAGCATGCGTTAGATGAGGACGTAAAAATGTATTTTCTGAATCAAGCTACTGCAATGGATGCGTTCATTGCCGCCTGGGATTCTAAAATGTACTACGACTATGCCCGACCTTACGCCCTGGTGCATGATTACTACCAAGATCAGGTGATTGAAGCCTGGGGTGGCCCTGATAGGGGCATGGTAGAAATGAAAGGACAGGAATGGCGACCGTATTCGCCCGAAACGTTTCTTTGCCCACCCTTCCCTAGCTACGTATCGGGGCATAGCTGTGTAAGCGGTGCCTGTGCTGAAGCTTTACGTTTATTTACTGGAAGCGATGAGTTTGGCGACGAAGTTCAATTAGTCCCCGGAGCCCTTACTGAGCCAGATAACTTAGGCGATACTGTTACCATTCATTTCCCAACTTTTACAAAAACAGCCGACATGGCAGGTATTTCACGAGTGTTAGGTGGCTATCACATCCAAGCTGATAACGTAGCCGGATTGAAGCTCGGACGAGACGTAGCCCACCGGGTTTGGAAAATGTACCAGAAGCATGTGGGCGAAGAGAACACTTCCGTTGCCCAGAAATAACTGATAATCAACCTGAAGTTAAGTGGTTAGTTTCTAATTATTTCCTCCTTTATTCAGCATTCAATTTCGCTACTAACAATGGCTTTCTTACTTGGCTGAGGGGTAAAGTTTCACCGGAGTGTAAAATCACCTGGTAGTGCCTAAACTCATCTTGCTGAATTGCTTTTACGGAAGACAAGCGTACTATTACCGAACGATGAATTCTGATGAAGACCTCTGGGGATAATTGCTTCTCCAGATGATCTAGACTTTGCCTAATCAAATATTTCCGATCTTTTACATAAGCCTCAACATACTGGTTAGCCGATTTTATGAACAGTATTTGGTTCGTATCTATGTATTCCGTGACATTGCGATGCTTGTAGGGTAATCGCTGTAGATAAGTAGTTTTACTTTTCAAATTAAATTGACCGATCAATTGGTGGACAACTTCCTGAGTGATGGGAGCAGCTAAACGGTTGGTGGCCCGCGAAACTGCCTGGTCAAACCTTTGGGCCGTAAAGGGTTTCAGCAAATAGTCTATCGCATTCAATTCAAAGGCTTTCACCGCAAAATCATCGTAGGCCGTTATAAAGATGACATGGGGAATATTGACTATCCGTTTTAAGACTTCTATTCCATTATAACCGGGCATTTGTATGTCCAAAAAGACTAAATCAGGCTGGAGGTCTTTCAACAATTTTTGGGCTTCTACTCCATCCTCTGCTTCTCCGATTAACGCTAAGTGGCTATGCCGTTCCAGGTGAAGTTTCACCAGCGAACGAGCGTCCGATTCGTCATCAATGATTGCCACTGAAATAGTATTTTTCATGAAGCAGGAAGATTCATTTGGGTATTTACCCCCTTGTTCAAATTGTACAACTTTAGTTCAGCGGTATCACCGTAGTGGGAATATAATCTTTGTTTTACGTTTTGAAGTCCAATTCCACCCTCTTTTTGGACGAGGGGCGGGCCTTCATTATAAACATCAATTTGTAGTTGATCAGTAGGAACAACTCGAGCACTTATTTTTAATAATTGCGCTCCTACGTTTTTAGCAATACCGTGCTTCACGGCATTCTCGACTACCGGTTGCAAAAAGAAATTGGGCACCTCCACTTGCAGTGCCTCCTCCTGTATTTCGTAAACTACCTTAGAATTTTTAAACCGACGCTGTTCTATCTGCAAATACTTTTGCACGTAATTCAACTCTACCGCTAAAGATACAACGGGTCGTCCGTTTTCATTTAGCGAAATGCGTAACAACTCACTTAATCCCGTGGTCATTTCACTGGCGACTTCGGTTTTTTGCTGGTGAATGGCACTAACGATACTGTTCAATGTATTGAAAAGAAAGTGGGGTTGTAGTTGCATTTTCAGCACTCGAAGCTGGTTACTTACTAAGTCTTTTTCTAGCTGAACACCCCTGATTCTCTCCGCTTCTGAATCTTTGTAATAAGTGTAGGCGTGAACCACGGCGATAATGGCCATGCATATAAAAAAGTGCCAATGAAAAAGATTGACAAAGAGTATCTGGTACAAATTGTTAAAGCTTTCCCAGCTTGCGGTGCCGGACGTAGCCAATAACCAAATGATAGTATAGATGCCCAAATACATTAATACTAATCCGACGGATATGAAAAGTAAAACGAAGGAATTACTATAACTTTCCTTCCCAATTCTGAATTTCCCGGCAAGCATAAAAACGATGGGTGTGATCAATGCCCACACCCACCATACGGCTAATTGTACCCAAAAAATGCTTAACCAACTACTGGCCTGACCTGATTGCAGGGATTTAAGGTGCAGTTGAGTAGCCGTAAAAACGGAAACCACTGACCAAACCAATAAATTATAAAGCCAGAATTTTTGGTTAAACTTCACCATATTATTCTACATTGAATACAACTTTTTCGTGCTGCCTCATTCTAGAATGATGCTCAAATTCATCGTGCGTGGAGTAGGCCAATATTAGCCAAAAAGCTTCACCATTTTTCAGTCGGTAGTCATATACATCTTTCCCCTTCCATAAGCGACGGAATTTAATGTAGGTTCCACGGTTGGTTTCGCTGAAGTCAAGAACCTCAATGTCGTGACTGCCTCCTAACGATTCGTCTGTTTTAGGATTGCCAATACCTTGCACATACAAATCAGTACTTTCTTCTTGACCGTCCACAACGTGAAATAAAAGCAAATCACTCCGCACGATGTTATTATCCTGATTAAACCCAACCCCCACCCAGCCTTGGGAGGGGGCTCGTAATTCCATCACTAAAGAATCACCATCTCGGTTGCATTTCCAACTCATGCCGCTCACCGATAACTCCATTTGAGCCTGTGCAGAATAGGCAATGCAGGAGGTTACTAAGAGCATCAGTTTCTTCATTCTTTGATTGGTTTGATATCGGACAATACGGTTACCACCAACCATTTTTCGGCTTCCTTGGCTAAGGAAATTTGATACATAAAATCATACTCATGACTAACTGCTTGCAGTTTAACATCCACCGTCTCGCCTCGTATCACTTGGGCATTTTTTACACTAATTTCTCGGGGAGTACCACCCAGTTTTTTATCAGCTACCATTTTAACGAAGTCCCTTCCTTTAAAGGGCATTAACTTGTCGCCAATTTTAGCGAACTGCATCATTTCGGGATGCAAGACTTGTTCTAAACTCGTAGCGTCATTTTCATCAACAAACTTTACAAAGTCTTTGGCAGCTTCCACTGCATCTTTTGGTGCCTTCTCATTGGGTACTTTGTAACTGGTCATCATTGCCACTAAAACCATTAACATCATCTTCATAATACTAGAAATTTACAAGATTAAATAGTTGATTTACCGGGGCAAGGTGGGAGTTATTTCTGAGGTAAATCAGGGTGATGTTGTGAAGCCAACATTATTTGTTGCGAAATAGGCAAAAACCGTATTGAGTACATCTAATACTCAGTACTACTGTTTCAACGAAGGTTTTACAATTGGTATGCTACTCGCAGTTTCAAATCGTCTGATAACCGACAGGGAAAGTTTATTAGATTACGAAGTAATCATAGACAACTTGGTTTCCCCACAAAGTCAATACTTTATTGAGGAGCTAAGAAACCTTTACTTTGGTCTTCTCGTTAGCTTTGGCGTGTTACCTAACGTAAAGGTATCATTATAAGTGTTTTGCAAACAGAAATTACGGATAGCTCTATCTCTTTAGAGAGTTTGCTATAAGATACTGTTTCAACCAACAGTTTCTCGTCAAACTCATTTTTACTTAAAGAGATTGGTTCTCGATTGAAGCCAGTTGTACTAGTATCTCGTATTCTTCAGCAGTAATATCCTGGTAGAAATAGTAGATAGGATTGACCCGCTCATCGTCTTTAAATACCTCATAGTGTAGGTGAGGTGCAGTTGAAGTTCCGGTGTTTCCCACGTAACCAATACACTGGCCACGTTCTACCTCCTGCCCTACCTTTACGTTGAAATCCTGCAAGTGGGCATAGCGGGTTAAGTAACCATAACCGTGGTCGATAATCACCTGCTTTCCGTAGCCAGTAAATGAGCTTTTCACCTGTTTTACTTTCCCTCCGCCAGTAGCATAAACCGGAGTACCTTGCGGAGCGGAAAAGTCAACGCCCGGATGCATCATTTTTACCTTATAGATGGGGTGCACTCGCATCCCAAAACCTGAAGCCAAGCGTCGTAACTCTTTGTTAGATACTGGCTGAATAGCCGGAAGTGTGGCTAACATTTCCGATTTACTATCGGCCATCGTTAGTAGATCATCGTAAGACTTAGTCTGAATGTAGAGTTGCCGTTTTAACTGATCAATTCGCTGGAAGGTACTCAGAATGATTTCCTCCCGCTCCAAGCCGTTTTCTAACAAATCGTTGTAGCGGTCTACCCCGCCAACCCCGGCATTACGTACCGAGAGCGGAATCGGCTCAGCTTCAAAAATAGTACGATATACGTTGTTGTCTCTCTCTTGCAATGATTGAAGCATTTCATTAGCTCGCTCCATATCTTTGCTTAACATGTCGTAGTAAAATGTAAGCTCTTCGTTTTCTTTCTTTAGTCGAGCGGCTTTGGGGGACTCAAAGTAGGTATCGAAGATAATTACTAGGCTGATTCCGGCTACTAATACCAATACGACAAACCCTGAAATATTCAGCAGTACATCCCATCGGCTTACCCTCACCCGTTCGTACTTGCACGTTTCCGTATCGTAATAGTATTTTATTTTTGCCATAAGTAGTACTTATGAATAGCTTTTCGTTTTACTTTTGCAATTTGCTGTCTTTTTAACATCTTTTACGGCCAAAAAGTCTACAAAAGGTACAAATTATTGTATTCTACCAATAATAGGACCTTTTGAATACCCAAAACATCGCATTCTATGACCTCTAAGGAAATACGTTCGGCATTCATTGAATTTTTTAAACAAAAACAACACCAGTTCGTCCCCTCGGCACCTATTGTAAACAAAGATGATCCCACCCTAATGTTTACAAATGCCGGAATGAACCAGTTTAAAGACTTTTTTCTGGGAAACAAGCCAGCACCTTACTCCCGCGCGGCCAATAGTCAGAAATGTTTGCGGGTGTCTGGTAAACATAACGATTTAGAAGAGGTAGGGTTAGATACCTACCACCACACCATGTTCGAAATGCTGGGCAACTGGTCGTTTGGCGACTACTTTAAGCAGGAGGCCATTGCCTGGGCTTGGGAACTACTAACCGAAGTGTATAAACTGCCCCAAGACCGGCTTTACGCTTCAGTTTTCGGGGGCGACGAGCAGGACAAGCTCCCAGTAGATCAGGAAGCCTACGATTACTGGAAAGGGATTATTGATGAAGATCGGATCTTGTTAGGTTCTAAAGCAGATAATTTCTGGGAGATGGGAGACACTGGTCCCTGCGGCCCCTGTTCGGAAATCCACATAGACTTACGTCCGCAAGATGAAATAGATAAAACACTAGGAAGAAAGCTGGTTAACCAGGATCATCCGCTGGTAGTAGAAATCTGGAACCTGGTGTTCATGCAGTTCAACCGGCAAGCTTCAGGCGATTTACACTCCTTATCCGCTAAGCATATTGATACCGGAATGGGCTTTGAACGGCTAGCGATGGCCATTCAAAACAAGCAATCTAACTACGATACTGATGTTTTCTCGCCATTGATCGAGTTGGTTAGTCAGAAAGCAGATGTGCGCTACGGCGACAGCCGGGAAACCGATATTGCCATTCGGGTAATTGTTGACCATATCAGGGCAATCGCCTTTACTATTTCTGACGGGCAATTACCTTCTAATAACAAAGCAGGCTACGTAATTCGCCGCATCTTACGCCGGGCAGTACGTTACGGGTACACCTTTCTAGAATTGTAAGAGCCCTTTCTGTATTCCTTGATTCCAACTTTAGCTGAGCAGTTTTCTGATATTTTTCCTGAACTAAAGAAGCAGCGGGATTTTGTTAGCAAAGTTGTTCAGGAAGAGGAAACTTCATTTTTGCGTACGCTAGACGTAGGATTGCGTAAGTTGGATCAGATAAAGGGAGAATACCAGGATAAAAAATCTATTCCTGGTGAAGTGGCTTTCGAGTTGTATGATACCTACGGTTTTCCGTTTGATCTAACAGCCCTCATTGCCCGGGAAAGCGGCTACACCGTAGACGAGGCCACCTTTGAGCGAGAAATGCAAAAGCAAAAAGACCGCTCCAAAGCTGCCACTGCCTCCGATACCGGAGACTGGTCAGTGCTTCTTGATGGTACTGACACAAAATTTGTGGGTTACGATACCCTTACCACTGAAGCCAAAATTGTGAAGTACCGGCAGATACAAGAAAAGAAGTCTTCTTACTATCAGTTGGTATTGGACAAAACCCCTTTTTATGCAGAAGGTGGTGGGCAAGTAGGCGATACTGGAGTTTTGGAGACCAATGGAGAACATGTTTTTATCTTCGATACCAAAAAAGAGAATGACCTGATTGTTCACTTCACCAAGAAGTTGCCTACTAATTTGGATGCAACTTTTCAGTGTGTCGTGGACAGTAAGAAACGCCAGTATACACAGAACAATCATAGCGCTACGCATTTGATGCACGCCGCCCTCCGTCAGGTATTGGGTGATCACGTGCAACAGAGAGGATCCCTGGTAAACGATCAGCTACTGCGATTCGATTTTTCCCACTTCTCCCGTATGACTAAAGAAGAAATCCAGCAGGTTGAGCAAATGGTAAATGAGCGAATCCGAAAGAATATCCAGCTGGAGGAGTTACGAAAAACCCCCATTGATGAAGCTAAAGCAATGGGAGCCATGGCGCTGTTTGGCGAGAAATACGGGGAAGAAGTTCGGGTTATTGTCTTCGACCGTGATTTTTCGGTGGAACTCTGCGGCGGAACACATGTTCCCGCCACCGGGCATTTGGGGTTCTTTAAGATTATTTCTGAAGGCTCAGTAGCCGCCGGAGTGCGCCGCATTGAAGCCATCACGGGTTTAGCTGCCGAAACCCATGTCCGAGAACAGGAAGGATTATTATCCAGTATTAAAGAAACCCTGAAGAACCCGCGTGATCTGCAAAAGGCCGTGGACGGATTGTTATCAGAAAGAAACCAATTACAGAAGCAAATTGAGAGTCTCCAACAGGAGAAAGCAGCTGGTATCAAGCAAGAACTGATTGACAAGGCTTATTCCGTGAACGGAGCGCAAGTAATTACCGAAAAAGTCAGCCTGCCTCAAGCTGATATGCTCAAACAACTCGCCTTCAACTTGAAAAATCAGGTAGACGCCTTGGTAATGGTTTTGGCCGCTAATATCAATGATAAACCACAGATTGCCGTGGTAGTAGACGAGAAATTCACCCAGTCACACTATCTGCAAGCAGGGCAAATGATAAAGAAACTGGCCAAACACAATCAGGGCGGTGGCGGCGGTCAGCCATTCTTTGCTACTGCTGGCGGAAAAGACGTAAACGGATTAGATAAAGTATTGGAAGAAGCTAAGGAGATGATCAGTACCGCTTTTGGCTAGCTGCGTATTTGTACTATTCCCGGTTGAAGTCAATTTTATCAACCAGGTAGGTTCCACCGAACTGCTTAATAAGCATGAACACCCGAAATTCACCTCGTTCATGAACGAATGTACCAACGGTATACTTTAACCCTTCTTTAGAAGAACCCTGATGTACGTATCGGAAATCCTGCGGGGGATACTTAGTAAAAAAGTCCTTCAGCACAAACTCAGCTTGGTTTCGGCTATAGCTTGCTTTTTCTCCGTTAATACTGATTTCAACGGTGTTATTCAGGTATTTGCTAAGCTCGCGGGAACTTCCAGACTTCAAAGCATCGCGTACACTGTTAATCACGTCAGCCTGCGCCTGTAGCGGCTGAAGGCTTCCCACCAACAGGCTAAGTGTTAACCACAACAATGCTTTTCTACACAAATAAATCATAAATTATTGCGACTTTCCCAACTGTTTGCCAAAACTGTGCCAACCACAGGTCGCGAGAAGTAATTCTTACTATCCCATAGTTGATCACAAAGTCCTAATTAAAGATTGTAGAAAACTACAGCTATAATACACTTATTTTTTAAACATATGTAGAATAATTACTGATTATTTATAGATGACGAAAGGGAGCCGACATTATAGAATTAGGATTTTGTTCAGTTGCAAAACGCTTAAATACAGAGTGATTTATAAGACAACAAATTGTACTTTTTAAGTATACTTTACTTTTATCACACTCTTTCATGCCTATAATTTTTTTGTAGTAACGTATCCAGAAATATTCCTATCTCATTACTTTAGCAGCGAATAGATAAATACCTATTTTGTCTATGTTCGGTAAATCCTGGCGCACTTACATTCATGGTACTAAAGAGCTGATTATTAATCGGCTTAGTTTTGGTTTATTATTATTGATGGCTAGCCTAGTCATTGGGCAGTTAGGTTATACGCTGATTGAAGACTACGATGCCATTGATGCTTTCTACATGACCGTCATTACGCTATCTACGGTAGGGTTTACCGAAGTACGCGAACTGTCCGATAATGGTCGTATCTTTACTAGCTTCTATATTATCATTAATTTAGGAATATTTGCGTACGCAGTTGGTACCATCACCTCCTACTTTGTAGAAGGAGAATTTGCCGAATTGTACCGACGCTTCACCATTGGTCGTAAAGTGGATAGACTAAAAAATCATATTATCGTGTGCGGTATGGGACGCAACGGCTCCCGCACCTGTGAAGAACTGGAAAAAAGTCAACGTCCGTTCGTAGTCGTTGAGCTTAAATCTGAATCAGTTGAGCAGTACGCTGATACTGAAAACTTCCAATACGTAATTGGCGATGCCACTACCGATGAGGTACTTATATCCGCTGGAATTGAGCGAGCGGAAGCGATTATCACTACCCTACCCCGCGATGCCGACAACGTATTTATCACCCTTACTGCCCGAGAACTGAATCCTAACGTAAAAATTATTGCTAGAGCTTCAGAGGAAAGTGCCGAAAAAAAATTATACCGAGCGGGTGCCAATCAAGTTGTAATGCCCGATGCCATTGGCGGAGTACATATGGCCCGCCTCATTACCCAACCCTCGGTGATTGAGTTTCTAAATATTCTATCGGGCGCTGGCACTAATAGTCTCAAATTAGAGGATATCATGTTTGAGGAGCTCCAGGAACCCTACCGAAACAAAACCTTACGGGAGCTCAACATCCGCCAGCATACCGGAGCTACCGTTATTGGCTTTCGTCACCAATCCGAACGATTTACGTTTAACCCCCCTGGCGATCTGAAATTTGAAGCTGGCGACACCATGATTATCGTAGGGGCTGAACGAAATATTCAAGCGTTTCGGGATTATTATACCTAGCTTCAAAATCGTTATTTATCCCCTACATTTGCAGTAAAGATTCTAACAAGTATGACTGCCGAAGAAGCCAAGAAAGCCATTGAGCAACTTAGCGAGAAGATAACCTACTACAACCACAAGTACTATCAAGAGAGCATTTCCGAAATATCCGATTACGAATTTGATCAGTTGCTAGAGAAACTAATCAAATTAGAAGAACAATTTCCGGAGTATCGCTACCCAGACTCTCCCAGCCAGCGAGTAGGAGGTACTATTACCAAAGAGTTTGAAACGGTATACCATACCTACCCTATGCTCTCGCTCAGTAATACTTACTCGGAAGAAGACCTAACTGAATTTGACCAACGGGTAGCTAAAGCTTTGCCCGACCAAGAGTACGAATACCTGTGTGAGTTAAAGTTCGACGGAGTAGCTATCAGTCTCCGCTACGAAAACGGTCTGTTGAACTTAGCTGCTACGCGTGGCGATGGAGTACGGGGCGACGATATTACGGCCAATGCCCGAACCATTCGCTCGCTGCCGCTACGAGTAAAGGCCGATAACTTACCATCTACTTTTGAGGTACGGGGAGAAGCCTTTATGCCTCGGTTGGTATTTGACGAACTGAATCGTGAGCGGAAAGCTGCTGGTGAAGCTTTACTTGCTAACCCACGAAATACTACTTCGGGTACGCTTAAAATGCAGGACTCATCTCAGGTAGCTCAGCGCAAACTAGACTGCTATATATACTCTTTGGCTAGTGAGGGGATGAATATTCAAACTCATGAGGGGGCCATTAAATTACTTGAGAGGTGGGGGTTTCAGGTTTCACCTACCTACCAGAAGTGCCGAACTCTTGAAGAAGTATTCGCTTACATTAACACCTGGGAAGAAAAAAGACTAACTCTCCCATTAGATACCGATGGTATCGTTATCAAGGTGAACAGTACTCAACAGCAGAAAATTTTAGGCAGTACTGCCAAAAGTCCTCGTTGGGCTATTGCCTACAAGTACAAAACGCAAAGTGCTTCTACCATACTACATAATATCACCTATCAAGTAGGTCGTACCGGAGCTGTGACTCCGGTAGCTAACCTCGAGCCAGTTTTGCTAGCCGGAACCGTGGTGAAGCGGGCTTCACTGCACAATGCTAATGAGATAGCCCGTCTGGATGTACGCTTTGAAGATACTGTATTTGTAGAAAAAGGCGGTGAGATCATTCCTAAAATCACTGGCGTAGATGTAAGTAAGCGTCTTCCACTCAGCCCGCCTGTTCAGTTTCCAACCCACTGTCCAGAATGTAATACCGCTCTAGTACGTCGAGAGGGTGAAGCGGTACATTTTTGTCCCAACCAGCAGGGTTGCCCACCACAGATCAAAGGGCGAATTGAGCATTTTATTCAGCGTAATGCGATGAATATTGATAGTATTGGTAAGGAAACTGTAGCTCAATTGTATGAAAACGGCTTAGTTAAGAACGTAGCTGATCTGTATCAGCTATCGTATGATAAGATTTTTGCCTTAGAGGGTTTTAAAGAGCAGGCTACCCGAAACGTACTGGAAGGTGTCGAAACTTCTAAGCAAATACCGTTCAATCGGGTGCTGTTTGCCCTGGGTATCCGCTACGTAGGCCGCTCGGTGGCAGAAAAGCTAGCCGATCATTTTAAAAATATTGATGCTTTAGCTGAGGCAACCCACGAAGAACTAATCGAAGTACCGGAAATCGGGGAACGTATTGCGCAAAGCGTACTGGAATTTTTCGCTGACCCGGCAAACCACCAATTGATTAATGAACTAAAAGAGGCTGGCTTACAGTTCAGCTTACAGATACCAGAGCAAACGCCTGAAAACCAGATATTATCCGGTAAAGCATTTGTTGTTTCCGGGGTATTTGAACAATTTAGCCGGGAAGAAATTAAAGATAAGATTAAGATGCACGGCGGAAAGGTACTTTCGTCGGTTTCCGGTAAATTAGATTACTTGCTCGCTGGAACCAATATGGGACCAGCCAAGCGAAAAAAAGCAGAATCGCTGGGAGTTGAAATTATTTCGGAACAAGATTTTCTGGCGATGATTGCCTAATCATTAAATTACAAGCCAAAATGCTATTCTTCACCAACAGAATCATCGGTTTTCAGTTGCCTAAGCTACTTAAACAAAGTACCGTAAAACGTCAGACAGTTAATTACGAGCAGGCTGAGCGCATTGGTATTCTGGTCACGTTAACCGATCACGAGAAACAGCATACCATTGACGATTTTATCGCGCACTTTACGGCTGATCATAAAGAGGTACAAGTACTATGCTACGACCGGCGGCGGGCCCGAAACAAAATTTTTGGATACTTACAGTTTACTAGCAAAGATGTTTCAGCTTTCGGTAGATTTAAGGCTGAGCACCTCATTGACTTTGTGAATAGTCGCTTCGATTATCTGATTCATTTGGATACAGAGTCGAATGAAGTGCTTGATAAGATCTTGACCCTCAGTCAGGCAAAGTGCCGCATTGGCTGCGATATTGATGACCATCACTCCTTTTACGAGCTTATGTTCCGCGCCGATTCGCTCTACGATTTATGTGAGCTAATTATGCGGTATGTTCGCTTGGTTTCCACCTCTACTGAAGCAAAAACTTCCTAGACACAAAAAAAGCAACCCCAAAGAGGCCGCTTTTACCAATAAGATTTACTTTAGAGGAAGCTATATCAAGCTTTGTTCTTAATGTCTTGAACTTCTACGCGAATTTCCTGTGCCAGATTCTTTAGTTCCTGCATCCCTTTTCTGACGCGGGTACCAGCAGCTTGGTTCTCTTTATCGTAGAATTTCTCGAAGTCACCTTCTAAAGACATGACTAGATCTCGTAATTGATCAAACCGTTTCATAGTTAGTTCAGTTGTGGACAAAAAAATTTATTTAATATGCGCCAATATAGCCAATATGGCGCAAAAACAATAAAAATAGCGAAATTTGTTACTATTCAAATGCTGAAGCAAACTCACTTTTGTGATAAACTCCTGTCTCCAGTTTATGTTTAACATTTTCAAAAGCATTTATCGTTTCTTCCACATCAGCCAGTGTATGAACAGCAGTAGGAATGATTCTTAACATTATTATATCCTTAGGAACTACCGGATAAATAACAATAGAACAGAAAAGGCTATAGTTTTCTCGAAGGTCGTATGCTAACCCGGCAGCATCAATGATTTCACCTTTAAGGATTACCGGAGTTACTGGCGACTGGGTAGTACCGATATTAAATCCGCGATCCCGGAAACCAGATTGTAGAGCATTTACTACTGTCCATAACTGCTCCCGCAATTCCGGCTTAGACTTCAGTAGTTCCAGACGTTTCAAACTACCTTCCACAAAGGTCATGGGTAACGACTTAGCGAAAATCTGGGAACGGGTATTGTAACGCAAAAAACGTACTGCTTGCTTGTCTCCGGCAACGAAGGCACCAATACCAGCCATAGACTTGGCAAAGGTGGAAAAATAGAGATCAATACCGTCCTGCACCCCTTGTTCCTCACCAGCACCAGCACCAGTAGGTCCCATAGTACCAAAGCCATGAGCGTCATCCACCAACAATCGGAACTGATATTTCTCCTTTAGTGCCACAATGTCTTGAAGGGCTCCCATATTGCCCGACATTCCAAATACCCCTTCGGTAATTACTAATATACCGCCGCCGGTTTCTTTAGCTATCCGGGTAGCCCGAACAAGCTGCTTTTCCAGGTTTTCTATATCATTATGGGGATAAACGAAGCGTTTTCCTAAGTGAAGACGCACTCCGTCCACAATGCAGGCGTGCGATTCAGCATCGTATACAATAACGTCTTTACGATCTACCATTGCGTCAATAACTGACAGCACACCCTGGTAACCATAATTCAACAGCATGGCGTCTTCTTTCTGCACAAAGTCAGCCAATTGCCGCTCTAATTCATCGTGATAATCGCTGTTACCCGACATCATGCGAGCACCCATTGGGTAGGCTAACCCCCATTTCTCTGCTGCTTGGCGATCGGCCTCTCGTACTTCAGGATGATTGGCTAGCCCTAAGTAGTTATTCAAACTCCAGGTAAGTACCTCTTTCCCTCTAAATTTCATGCGGGGGGCAATTTCGCCTTCCAGCTTGGGAAACATAAAGTACCCTTCTTCAACTCCGGCATGTCTGCCGAGTGGTCCCATATCTACCGTAAATTTTTCAAATAAATCCACAAGTATTTGGTTTTAGCTTAGTAATAGTAATTTTACAAAAACACAAGAAGGGACGAATTTACTATTAATTGTCCTTCTTACAATGTGTACTCGTATATATTTCGCCTAACAACTTACAAAGTATCAAAAAAATTCCTCTAATATTTCATTTTGTTTAATGCTCGAGAACTAAAGTATTATGCCATCTATTAGCCGCCTACTCATTGCTAACCGAGGCGAAATTGCCGTCCGAATTATTCGTTCAGCCCAGGAATTAGGAATAGAAACCGTAGCTGTTTACAGTGACGCTGACCGTCAAAGCCTGCATGTGCAGTTAGCAGACCAGGCTGCTCACATTGGTCCGCCACTAGCCGCAGAATCCTACCTGAATATGGATCGAGTTATCGAGGCTTGCCGAAAAACCCAGGCCGACGCGGTTCATCCAGGGTATGGCTTCTTGTCGGAAAATGCAGTGTTCGCTCAAAAAGTGCAAGATGCCGATATCATTTTTGTAGGTCCTAATCCGCCCGCTATTGAAACGATGGGAAGCAAGTTAGCTGCTAAAGAAGCCGTTTCTTCCTTTGATGTTCCCCAGGTTCCAGGAACTTCTGAGCCAGTCCAGGACATAAATAAAGCCAAAGAAATTGCCAAAGAAATCGGCTACCCAATCTTGATTAAAGCCAGTGCCGGCGGCGGCGGCAAGGGCATGCGCATTGTAAACGAAGAAGCCGATTTTGAGGAGCAGATGGAACGGGCCGTAAGTGAAGCCACTTCTGCCTTCGGTGATGGTTCGGTTTTTATTGAAAAGTTTATCACCGCTCCCAAGCATATTGAGATTCAAGTACTGGGCGACCTACACGGCATCTACGTTTATTTGTTTGAACGGGAGTGTTCATTCCAGCGACGCTATCATAAAGTAATTGAAGTAGCCCCTTCACCAGTAGTCGATACTACCATGCGGGAGGCAATGGGCAAAGCAGCCATAGAAGTAGCCCGCGCCTGCCAGTACGTAGGTGCAGGAACTGTTGAATTTGTGGTAGGTGCTGACCGAAGCTTTTATTTTCTGGAAATGAATACCCGCTTGCAGGTAGAACACCCGGTAACCGAACTGATTACTGGCATAGATCTGGTTAAAGAGCAAATTCGCGTAGCTGAAGGAAGACCACTTTCGTTTAATCAATCTGATCTGGCTATACTGGGGCACGCGTTGGAAGTACGGGTGTACGCCGAAGACCCTACCAATAACTTCTTACCCGATACCGGCACTATTCAAACCTATCGCCGTCCGCAGGGACCAGGGGTGCGGGTAGATGACGGTATTGAGCAAGGAATGGAAATATCGGTCTACTACGATCCCATGATCGCCAAACTTATTACTTATGGTGCCGACCGTGAAGAGGCCATTGCCCGCATGATTAGAGCGATTGACGAATACCAGATCAGCGGAGTAGCTACTACCTTGCCCTTCTGCCGCTTTGTGTTACAGCATCCTTACTTCGTTTCCGGAGATTATACTACCAAGTTTGTAGATGAGTATTTTAACCCTGAAGACCTAATAACGGAAGCCAGCACCACTGAAAAGAAATTAGCTGCGGCCGTGGCGGCTCAGTTATTACAGCAAGATGCCGATTCCCAGCAACCGATTACTTCTCATCAGAACAACAATCAATCAAAGTGGAGGAATCGGAGGTTTGAGTAAGCATGGGAAATTAACTATTTCACTTCTTACCCACTGAAGTTTTTCTCGTAACTTGCCGCCTGATTTATGGCTATAATAAAACCGTTTCGGGGTTGGCGGTACGCCTCCCGCTTTACCGAACAAATAGGTAAGTTAATCTCTCCCCCCTTCGATGTTGTATCGGCTAAGCAACGGGCAGTACTGTATCAGGAGCCATACAACAGCATTCATATTTCGGTACCAAAACCGGAGCACTCAGTACAGTTTGCCGCGAAAACCTGGGAAGAATGGAAAGAATCTGAGATCGTTATCCAGGATGAGCTTCCAGCTATTTACGTTTACTATCAATGCTTTCAACTACCCGGAGTGGCTAAGCATTACTGCCGAAAGGGTTTTATTGCGATGATCAAGGCAACTTATTGGGAAGAAAAAGTAGTGTTACGCCACGAAGATACCATTCCTGGTTCGGTAAATGACCGGGTAGAATTACTGGAAGCTACCCAACTCAACGCCAGTCCCACCCACGGACTGTATACCGATCCTAATCATCGGCTAGAAGCATTCATGGACGAAAGTATGGAGAACCTCATATACCAAGCGGAAGATTATCAGGGGGTGCGAGATATGATTAGCGTAATTACTGACCCAAAGGTGATTCATAAGTTTGTTTTAACGATGCACGATAAGCAGATTATTCTGGCCGACGGTCACCATCGCTACGAAGGCTCTTTGATTCACCGCCGAACGCATAGTCAGCAAAATACTGAGCATAGTGGTGACGAAGGTTACAATTACCATCTGATGTATCTGACCAATACTGAGTCTGAAGACTTGGTTATTCTGCCTACCCATCGGCTGATCAGAGATTTTCCCTTGCCATCAGCTGAAACTATTTTAGATCGGGCGAGCCAGTATTTTACCATTAAACCGATTGAAAATGCCTCTGATGCTCCGGAAATCATCGCGGGGAAAAAGTGGGCATTCGGTCTGCTTTTTGGAGACGAAAGCTATAAACTAAGACTTAAACCCGAACTATTTGAAACAATGGATTGGGATTTGCACCCCGACGTAAAATCGCTGGAAACAGTAGTCCTTCACTACTTTTTTATAGAAAAAGTGCTAGGAATCAGTAGAGAACAACAGGCTCGCTCACCCCACATTAGCTATGAACGTAACTTTGCTAATTGTTATCACCAGGTTGTTCAGCAGGAAGCTCAAATGGCTTTAATTACTAACGGAGTAACTGTAGAGGAAGTAAAAAAAGTGTGCTACAGCGGTAATATTATGCCTCAGAAATCTACCTATTTTTACCCTAAAGCCATTTGTGGCTTTATATTCAGTTCAATTCGCGACGATGAAGTATAAACTGATTCTAGGCTCTCAGTCTCCCCGCCGGCAGCAACTCCTGCGTGATTTGGGCTATTCGTTTACTACCCGAGTTATAAGCACTGATGAGGTGTTTCCCCAAGACATGCCAACCAACCAAGTTGCTGAATATTTAGCCCAAGAGAAAGGAAAGGCTCACATTAAATCAATAGCTACTAACGAACTCGTAATTACAGCTGATACGACGGTAGTGCTAGGTCAACAGGTTTTGAATAAACCTGCTGATCTTACCGAAGCCAAAGAAATGCTACGATTGCTTTCCGGAAAGGCACACCAGGTAATTTCAGGAGTATGTTTAACTACTCAGCAAGAGCAACTTAGCTTTTCTGACACAACTACCGTTTATCTTAGTGCATTAAGTTCAGACGAGATCGACTATTACGTTAACACCTATCAGCCTTTAGACAAAGCCGGTGGGTACGCCATCCAGGAATGGATTGGTAAAACAGGTATTTCCAGAATCGAGGGCTCCTTTTATAACGTGGTAGGTTTACCTACCGAAAAACTCTATCAGGCTCTTAAAGAATATTCACTATAATTGACCTAACTGGCCAATAATTTTGATCTTCTGGTCTTGAAGCCCGAATCTCTGAGGTGCTTCTCAAAATTTTCTAGTGATTTTGCCCACCCTTCATGGTAGCTGGTGCTTAAGGTCAACTTCGCTTGCGTACTGTACTCCATCATTTTAATCGCTTTCATAATTACTGCATTACATAGGTGAAGGAAAATCTGTATTAGTTACGTAAGAAATCAATCGTTATTATGACTAATCCAGTGAATAGTAAAAATCAGTAGTGTATCCGAAGAAAATTTTCATCTAATGTGCTCAAAAGTTTTAGCTAGTAAGAAACTTTAAGAAAAAATCATACCAGACACTACCCGCGTGCTCTTTTACCAGCTTTATATTGTAATTCTTATTTTATAGATTTTAATAGTACTAATACTGCTCTTCTTCTACAGTTGAAAACTAGTTTCTCAAACAAGGTTTTAAAGAAATCAATACAATTAATTGGAAATAAATGTTAAAACCCACTACTTTGCATTGCATTGTACCTAACATTAGTTAGTACTGTACGTATATACATGCAACTATTTTTATCAATTATGTATCTAATCACTGAACAGCTCCCTATTTCAAGTGAAATGAAGCGACTTCCAAACTTCTCAATCATTGCTCGCTCGCCGATTTCCAGTTGGTTCCGTGAACAAGGAATCCAGGATTTTTACTCAGTGATCCGGCATCTTAAAACGATGCCCTTGCCTCAATCCGGCATGTTCGGTTGTTTTCTTCCGGCTATAAAAGAAGGAAAAAGCAACTCAGCTCATAATGCGTTGTTATCGGTACTGGCGAGAGAAAACCAACGCTCAGAGATAAAGCTGGCTCTTTGTACCTACACTGAAAGTTATTCTGATAGTCCCTTGGTGAGGTGTGTCCTACAGGAACACAATCTACCAGCTATTCCCGAGGTAGATTGCTATCTGAAGTATCAAGATGATTTTTATTCGCCAGTCAATAGTGGATTAGGTAAAACTCAGCCTATTATATCTGAGATTGAGATTAATCATCAACAAGTAGGCAGCTTCATGAAGCGCTACCATCGCCACTTCGTCAATCACTGGTTACAACTAGAAAAACTGCACCATACGTGGACTTTTGAAGGAATAAAGCGTGTAAAAGAGGAGTGTTTAAAAGTATTAGAAAAAGAGTCTTGGCACACTAATCGCCCTCCATTTCAGGCTTAGCAATGACAAAATGTCGAAATATGAGACATTTTGTCATTATTTATTGATTTGGTGCTATTTTGGCTCTCTGTAACACATGATAGTAAATTACATAACCAGTCTGCGGTAGGCAGGCGTGCTTTCTCAGCAGATAGCATCATAAGGACCGCCTTGGTACCCATACCAGGGCTTTTTTATTTCGCAATGTAGGCTAATTTCTCCTTGGTTAGAGGTTTAAAAGCATATTCGGAAACACAGGGGTAGGAAAGAGACCTCCTTCGGTCGGCTTCACTGACCGAGCTACTTAGCATACTTATTTTTGTGGTGGGATGGTTCTGCCAGAAGAGTGCTTCGTAACGTTCCACAAACTCATGCCCATCCATCTCGGGCATGTTAATATCCACAAAAATTAAATTGGGAAAGTCATCGTTTTCTTCGCACTGCTTTAGGTAATCCAGTGCTTCCCATCCACTCTCTTTGATTTCATAACGTTCAATAAACTCCACATTTTCCAGCACTGCCTCTACTGTAAAGTTGTTGATCTCGTCATCATCTATTAGTAGTACTTTAGCCATATGGTGAATTAGATAAAAAAGGATAAATAGATAAAAAAAGGTTCGGCTCTTGTAATGATAAAAATACCGCTTATAGTTTCTTTTCGAAAATGCGTTTGACTTATAGAGTACTAATAAAACGTAATACTTGTTTTTATTCTGCTATTATTTCTTTCCGACAATGATAAAAAGAAGGCATTAAATCGAGGACAAAATAGACAAAAAACATATCGTGTATAACGATACTTACACAAAGCTACTAATGATGAGAAAAGGCAAAATGATAGCAGATGTAAGTAATACTACGTATTCGTATGACCACTTACTTGATATGATCAAGCCTTAACAGCTTCAATACAGAAATGTAACTTTAATTTGGGAAACAGGATATTACCAAAAGCTTCAGTTCTTTTTAGCTTAGATTAGAACAAATCGGGCAGGGACACCTCTTCAACATATTTGTTCAGGATTCCTTTATGCTCGTAGCTAGCAATGCTGATAATCTTGTTACCAATACGATTGTACATTACCTCAGCGAAGAAATCATCGAGATGATAGAGGGTAATACGAAACTGGCTATAAGTACGATCAGCTAAGTAGGTACCATGATCCCATAAGTATTGAGCTTTTTCGTAGAATGATAAATCTTCAAAATCGTTGAGGGTCAACATTTCTCTATGGTTAAAATATCTATGCGAAACTAGCAGTGATTTAGAAGAAAGCTAAATGGTTCTGGTTGGTTTCCTTACATAAGTAATACGAAAGTTCTTAATCTAGTAGTTCCTCTACTTTCTGTTTTTATTCATTTACTTGCACACTGATCTTCTAATAGTAGTAGTTCCGTAATCTGGCAGTTTCCATTAAACTAACCACTACTCCTCATTTCTCAAATTCATTGATGTTAGTCGGCAATATTCCTACTTTAGAGTGTGATTTGCCAACTATACTTTTTAATCAAAATCATTTCAGTATGTATGATCTTAAGCGTATCGTCATTTCAGTAGATTTTTCCGACTTAGATGAAGAAGTTATTCGCTATGCTTCTATTGTTAGTCAGATAATGGAGGCTGATGCTATATATTTTGTTCATGTTGCTGAAACCCTAGATCTACCCGACCACCTGGAAGAGCAGTATCGTTCTGTACTGGCTCCGGTAGATGAAACTATTGAATACGAAGTTAAACTATTGGCAGAAAAATATTTCCCCCCTCAAGATGGTACCCAGACTACAGTTAATGTACTGCAAGGCAAACCCACTGACGAACTGATAAAGTACGCTAGACAAAAGGATGCTGACCTAATCATTTTGGGTAAGCCTGAGGAAGCAAACAAATATGTTCAGCTTAGTAAAATTGCCGAGCTAAGTACCTGTTCTACACTATATGTTCCGCAGGATGCAGATATTAAGATTGATAAAGTTGCGGTAGCTATCGACTTTTCTGAATACGCTAAAATGGCACTAGAGCAGGCGCTAAGATTTAAAGGAGAAGGTGATGATGTAACGATCTACGGTCATCACATTTACCAAATTCCCAAAGGTTACTCTAAAACTGGAAAAAGCTACGCTGAGTTTTCCCGAATTATGGAAGAGAACGCCAGGAAAGACGCTCAAAAGTTCTTCCAAACATATAACTTAGACGAAGATATTTGTGAGATGCGCTACCAGCTTAGTGAAGATACCAAGATTGACGATGAATTATTTGGGTTTGCTCAGGAGAAAGATGTGGATCTATTAATCATTGGTTCAAGAGGGCGAACAGTGGCCGCTTCTTTGTTACTGGGCAGCGTAGCCGAACGACTACTTCGCTACCGAGATAATATTCCCCTTTTTATTGTGAAGGAGAAAAATAGTAATATGGGCTTTCTGGAAGCTCTCTTAAATATCTAGTTTTGTAACCTGCTGACTGTCAAATGACCAGCCGACATTGGTGCAACTAATACTTCATATACCTTTCCCATTGGGTAAAATAATATCATCAAATCGCAATCTAACAGCTTGACTTTTTAGTAAGTTTGCTTTTCTTTCAGCAGTAAAGGAAAGTGGCAAAGTCGTTGGCGGCTTTGCCAATTTTTTCTAAATTATATAACTAGCTCAAGTAGAGCGTTCATTATTGAAGATTACATCTAACCACCACTCACGCTTATGAACACGGCCCGGCCTGGCGATGGACAACCCCGCAGAGACACATCAGAACGAGGGGGAGAATACACTCGCAATCGCATGCGAAAAATGCTGGAGCGAGCCAGTGGGTCGGCTTTGGGAAAGGTTCAGCCACAGGCAGTAGACCTGGAAGAAGCCGTTCTGGGAGCTCTCATGCTCGAGAAAGATGCCCTCACAACCGTTATCGAAATTCTGAAACCGGAAAGCTTCTACCGCGAAGCCCATCAGGAGATCTACAAAGCCATTTTAGAGCTCTTCGATAGATCCGAACCAGTGGATATACTTACGGTTACTAGTCAGCTTCGTAAAAGCGGGACGCTGGAGTTAGCCGGAGGCGCATTTGGAATAAGCGGCCTGACTCAGCGAGTAAACTCAGCAGCTAACATTGAGTACCATGCTCGTATTGTTTCCGAAATGGCTATTAAACGCGAGTTGATTACTATTGCCGCTGAAATTCAGCAGGAGGCCTACGAAGACACTACCGATACTTTCTCGCTGCTGGATAAAACTGAGCAGCGTATCTTCAGTGTGTCGGAAGCTAACATTCGAAAAAACTACGCCGATATGCGCTCTATGATGCGCGAAGCCATCGGCGAACTAGAAGCGAAGAAGCTCCGCAAAGACGGACTCACCGGAGTACCTACCGGCTTTGCTGTACTCGACCGGATAACTTCTGGTTGGCAAAAGTCTGATCTGGTAATTATTGCTGCGAGGCCCGGGATGGGAAAAACCGCCTTTATTCTCTCTGCACTTCGAAATGCTGCGGTTGACTTTGGACATTCGGTAGCTATTTTTTCACTGGAAATGTCATCAGTACAGTTGGTAAATCGACTAATCAGTGCTGAGGCTGAGTTGGAAAGTGAGAAGATAAAGAAAGGAAACCTGCTCGACCATGAGTGGCAGCAACTCTACAGTAAAACCGCTGCCTTAACGGAAGCACCAATTTTCATTGACGATACCCCCGCCTTGTCGATACGCGAACTACGCTCGAAATGTCGCCGCCTGAAAGCACAAAATAACATTGAACTAATTGTGGTTGATTATTTGCAATTAATGTCGGGAGATGCTTCCAAGAATAGTGGCGGGAACCGCGAACAGGAAATTGCTTCTATCTCCCGAGCTATGAAAAACCTGGCGAAGGAACTAGATGTGCCGGTTATTGCCCTTTCGCAGCTAAGCCGGGCAGTAGAAACTCGAGGTGGTGATAAACGCCCTCAGCTTTCAGACTTGAGAGAGTCAGGTAGTATTGAGCAGGATGCAGATATGGTTATGTTCTTGTACCGCCCTGAATACTACGGACTTACCGAAAATGAAGAGGGTCAATCAGTACAGGGTATGGGCGAGGTAATGATTGCCAAGCACCGAAATGGAGCATTGGATACGGTGAACCTTAAATTTATTGGAAAGTACACCCGATTTACCAACTTAGACGATCCAACCGGAGATACTCATTACGGCAGTTCACTGGTAAGTGCCAGTGGTGGACAGGAGTTTAACGACTCTTCCAACATTATCACCTATACCAGTAAGGCTAACAGCCCAGAGTTTAAGAAAAACGATAACAATCCGCCGGACTCACCAACTGACGGTGCACCCCCGTTTTAATTTTGTGAATTTTTAATGCATTAATTGCTATGAGCACCTCTATCGCAGACATGCGAAAAGATTATACTCAACAGTCTCTTGATATTTCTGATGTCGCTTCTGACCCTCTTGAGCAGTTTACCAGTTGGTTCAATGAAGCTCGTCGTGCGGAGGTACCCGAACCCAATGCAATGCACCTGTCTACGGTTTCTTCCGATAACCGGCCTTCGGGGCGCATTGTGTTACTTAAGGGAATAGAAGATCGACAGTTTCTGTTCTACACCAATTACCAGAGCCGCAAAGGACAGGAGATGGATCAGACACCTTACGTGGCACTCACCTTTTTCTGGGCTGAACTGGAGCGCCAGGTGCGGATTGAAGGTACTATTTCCAGGGTAGACGAAAAGACCTCAACTGACTATTTCCACAGTCGCCCCCGCGAAAGTCAGATTGGAGCCTGGACCTCACCCCAAAGCCAGTCTATCGAGAATCGTGATGTACTGAATGAACGCGAAGCTGATTTCACCCAAAAGTTTGCTGACCAAGTAGTACCTCGCCCACCCCACTGGGGTGGATATGCAGTATCACCGGATGCCATTGAGTTTTGGCAAGGTAGGCCCAGCCGCCTGCATGATCGTATCTTTTATCAGCGTAATGCTGATGAAACATGGCAAATTCAACGCTTAGCTCCCTAATTCATATTCTAATGAACAGTGAATGATGATTAATGATTAACTGTGAGGTAATCATTAATTTGTATTATCCATTGTCAATTATCACCTTTCAATTATTATGAACCCTACCGAACTGGATCACCAATATTACCTTCCTATTTTCAATCGCTACCCGATAACGCTAACTCGTGGTGAGGGAAGCCGTTTATGGGATACGGATGGTAAAGAGTACGTAGATATGCTAGCCGGAATTGCTGTAACTAGCATTGGGCACTGTCACCCTAAAGTGGTTCAGGCTATTCAGCAGCAGGCCGGCCAGTTGATGCATATCTCCAATCTGTTGCTCAGCGAGCCGCAGGCTGAATTATCCAAAACATTGGCAGAAAAGTCAGGAATGGACCGGGTTTTTCTGTCTAATTCCGGGGCTGAAGCTGTAGAAGGAGCGGTAAAAATCGCCCGAAAATACGCTCATCAGCAGGGCCGGGGCGGAACGATCATCACGTTTGAAGGAGCATTTCACGGGAGAACATTAGCTACTGCGGCAGCGGGTAGCCCCAACTACCAGCAGGGCTTTGACCCAATTCCTTCGGGCTTCCACAAAATACCCTATAATGATTTAGAGGCTCTTGAAAAGGCTTATTCCGATGATATTGCGGCAGTATTGGTTGAACCAGTGCAATGGGCTGAGGGTATTCGTGTAGCCCAACTAGAGTTTTTACAGACACTTCGTAAGTGGTGTACTCAGCACAATATCGTACTGATTTTCGACGAAATTCAGTGTGGGGTGGCGCGTACCGGCAAGTTTATGGCCTACCAACGGTTTGGAGTAAAGCCCGATGTTATCACCATGGCTAAGGCCCTCGGTAGTGGATTTCCTATCGGGGCTACGCTTTGTATTCAGAAAATTGCGGATGCACTAAATAAAGGGGATCATGGATCCACTTTCGGGGGCAACCCACTAGCTTGCGCTGCTGCACTAGCCACGCTGGAGGTAATTGAAGATGAAAATCTAGCCGAGCAAGCTGAGGTTTCAGGTTCTCAACTAATGGGTTACTTATGTGAATTGGCGACTAACAACTCAGCAATTACCGAAGTAAGCGGTATGGGACTTATGATTGGTGCTAAACTAAACCAACCTGCCCGGCCAGTAGCAGAACGTATGCTGGATCACGGGGTAATTGCCAGCGCAGTCGGAAAAGATACGATTCGCTTTGTCCCAGCCCTCAATACACCTTGGAAAGATTTGAAGAGAGGGGCTGATGCGCTAGTAAGCGCTTTATCTTAGTAAAGACGCCCTAAATTTTGACAGTTAAGACGCTAGTATGGTTTCGGCTAGTAATATCCGGTGAGTATCCTGTCTCTAAAGATAGGCCTCCCTTCATCTTGTATATTCTTCTTTTTAGTTGATTTAGTCGCTCTAGTTACTGCTTTTGTAGCAAAAAAAGGAAAAGCTGAAGAAAAGAAAAGACGAGATTAGTAAGAAAGATGGCGTACCATAAATTCAACCGGCATCAAACCGTAAATCTTGCTAATCATCATAAAGGTAAGTAAGCCTAAGCAATTACGGGCAAACTCAAAATCAGGACTGACGAAGGTAAAACCGAAATGCCATTTAAATAACGAAAATATCAAACTAAAGCCTACGGTGCCTACTATCGCGGCAATGGCATAAAAAAATACTGACGGACGTTGTGACCACCGACTACCGAAGCGAATGAAAAGATACACTGCTGCATATTGCACAAAAAGAATTACTATTGCTACCAGAAAAAAATCAATCGTCACTGTAAAATCAAGGGTTAGTTATTTCACATCTATCAACCATGTATAACTCAGCAAAGCAATCAATAGCGACTCAGAAAGCAGAATCCGCATTTCTGAAGACAATCGTGCTTAGTATAATAAAACCAAAGTAGTGTTGGCAGTTCCTATAAACTTACAAATTATGTTTTAATATTGCTAAAGCCTACAAATTTATGTCGTGGGTTATTTCAATCCTTTTTGTAGCCGCTATTCTGTTTCAATTGGGATGGTACTTCACACTCTACCGCATATGGAAAAGCCACACCTACTCTGCTGGTTCTCAACTTTCTTCTCAGCCTCCGGTCTCCATTATTGTCTGCGCCCATAATGAACTAAAAAACCTACAAGAACTACTTCCTCTACTATATCAGCAGCAATATTCTACCTACGAAATCGTCGTAGTAGAAGACACTTCATATGACGGAACCTTGGATTTCCTTCTGGCACAAAAAGAACGATATTCAAACCTAAAAATTGTCTGGCTTCGGGATCGGCCCGAACACGTAAGTGGGAAAAAATACGCGCTTACCCTGGGAATTAAAGCGGCTACTTACAATCATTTACTGCTTACCGATGCCGACTGCCGACCAGCTACCAATCGATGGATTCAGATGATGATGCAACATTGGAACGAAGACCAAGACTTTGTTATTGGCTATTCGCCCTACCAAACCCGGCCCGGCTTGTTAAATGCCTTTATTCGGTACGAAACGCTGCATACCGGAATGATGTACCTGGGAGCCGCAATTAGCGGACGCCCGTACATGGGAGTTGGCCGGAACTTAGCCTACCAAAAATTGTTTTTCTTAAAGAGGGGAGGATTTCGAAGTTTTTGGCATGTGACTGGAGGCGATGATGATTTGTTTGTAAACAAATACGCAACTGTTGCCAATACGGCAGTGGTCACTCATCCTGATGCACACACCTATTCTATCCCTAAAATCAGTTGGCGAGCTTACATTCGGCAAAAAATACGCCATCTGAGTGTTGGAAAGCTATACAAGCAGCAAGATAAACGCTGGTTGGGTTTGTTTTCGGCTACTGTAATTGCTGTGTGGGTTTGTGGGGTATGGTTACTGATTTACGGCGAATGGATAGGGGCTACGGTATTATTATTGTTGCGTTGGGTGATGATGGGATTAGCCCTGAGGGCAGTATCTGAGAAATTGCGCGATCCGATTCTGTTAATAATGCTGCCAATATTCGATTTTTTGTTCGTTATTTACTATATAAGCATCGGCCCCACTGCCCTGCTTTCAAAACATATCCGATGGAAGTAAAAAAGGATTTTTCTAAAAAAGCATTAGAAGATTTTCGGCTTATTGATGAAGCCACTAATCATAACGATGAGCAGGCATACGCTGAGCTGATGCGCCGCTATAAAAAGCCGGTGTACCATATGATTCTGAAAATGGTACGCAACGTGGATGATGCCGAGGACTTAACAATTGAAGCCTTTGCCAAGGCCTTTAAAAGCCTGCATCGCTTTAAGAAAGATTACACCTTCAGCACCTGGCTATTCCGGATTGCTACCAATAACGCAATTGACTTTATTCGAAAGAAAAAGCTAGAAACCCTCAGCCTGAATACCTCCTTTAAAGATGATAACGGAGATGCGGTAAATATTGACGTAGAGGATAATAACCTTGATCCGCAGGAGGAAGCCATTAAGGCCCAAAAGAAAGAGTTAGTACGAGCTTTCGTTACCAAACTACCTCCTAAGTACCAGCGGCTGGTGAAGCTGCGCTACTTTCAGGAATTTTCCTACGATGAGATCGCCAAAGAGTTAGATGCCCCCCTGGGAACAGTAAAAGCACAACTCCACCGCGCCCGCGAGCTCATGTACGACCTAGTAAAAAATAAGAAGGAGCATATTTAGATTGAATAGTGACGAATGAGCAATGATTAATTCACTATTCGCCCCCTGAATGGTGGGCGCAGTCGCTACCTTGTATGACACCTACCGAACAGCTCGATCGGATCTTTACGTACTTTCCTAACCTTACCCATCAACAGCAGCAGCAGTTTATTCAGCTTTATCCGCTGTATCAGGAATGGAATGAGAAAATTAATGTGGTGTCCCGTAAGGATATTGAAAATATCCATCTGCATCACGTTCTTCACTCGCTGGCTATCGCTAAGGTAGTAGAGTTTCAATCTGGGGCTGAGGTATTGGATGTCGGGACTGGTGGTGGATTTCCAGGTATTCCGTTGGCTATTCTGTTTCCAGAAACGCGCTTTCATCTGGTAGACTCTATCGGTAAAAAAATCACCGTGGTTCAGGCAGTAACCGAAGCATTAAATCTGAAAAATGTTACCTCCGAACACATCCGGGCCGAAAAAGTAAAGACCAAGTATGATTTTGTGGTAACTCGGGCAGTGGCTCGCCTTAAGCAACTGTTACGGTGGTCTCAGAAGCATATAAAGGCAGAATCCCAACACGCTACATTTAACGGCCTGCTTGCACTAAAGGGAGGTAACCTGGAAGCAGAACTAAAGGAATCTCGAGCCAACTATACCCTTTATCCACTTACCAGCTTATTCTCGGAAGCATTCTTTGAGCAGAAATACGTAGTGTACGTTCCGCTATGAAATCAGGTCTTCTGCTTTTTCTTCTTAGCTGCGGGGAACAGAATATTGTTCAAGATTAGCCGATAACCTGGCGAATTAGGATGAAGGTTCAAATCAGTAGGCGCCTCCCCTACCCGGTGCTGGTAGTCTTCGGGATCGTGCCCGCCGTAAAATGTCCAGAAACCCTTACCAAACACTCCGTGAATGTATTTGGCTTCGCTGGCCGATTTAGTCTCGCCTAGTACAACCACATCGGGGCGAATCAGACTTTTGCGGAAGGCTGTGGTCTGCCCCATAAACCCTTTAATAATTCGCTCGTGGTTTTGGGTCAGCATGGTGGGAATAGGGTCCCATTTAGCCGAAAACTCAAACAGATTAAAGAAGTCGTTATCGGGGCTTAAACCTCGCGAACGCGGGTCTACGTCAATGTTAGAGTATTCGTATTCGTAGGGGTTGTACACCAGTTGAAAATCCTGGAAAGCAAAGGTATTGCCGAAATTCAGTTTTTCCTGAGCATTGGGATCAGAATTGTCTCCGTCGTACATAGGTCCGCAAATGTCTACTCCATCGGCCGCTAGAGCAATATCGTAGGTATCCGTAGCCGAGCACATGGCAAACATGAAGCCCCCTCCGGATACAAAGTCCCGGATTTTCTTTACTACTCCCAATTTTAGTTGAGAAACTTTGGCAAAACCGTGTTCCCGAGCGGTCTCCTCATACTTACGCTGCCGCTCAATATACCAGGGAGCGTTGCGGTAGATGCGATAGAACTTACCGTATTGTCCGGTAAAGTCTTCGTGGTGCAAGTGCAACCAATCGTATTCGGGTAGCTTGTCGTACATCACCTCATCGTCAAACAGAACTTCGTAGGGAATTTCAGCGTAGGTTAATGCTAAAGTTACAGCATCATCCCAAGGTTGTTTGCTTTTGGGGGAATACACCGCAATGTTAGGGTGCTTCTCCAGCTTCATCAAGTCTTTGTTGGATGAAGGGCTGGCAATTACACTTATGATCTGGTTATACTGCGCATCGGAGATTACTTCGTAGCTCACTCCCCGAATCACGCATTCGTTCTCCAATTTCTGACTGTATTCACTGGCAAAACTTCCGCCTCGGTAGTTCAGTAACCAATCTACTTCACCGCCTCCTTGCAACACCCAGTAAGCAATTCCGTAGGCTTTTAAGTGATTGGCTTGCACTTGATCCATCGGCATCAGAATGTGAGATGCGCGAGCTGAGCAGAACACTGATATAACCAGCAATCCCGAAAACACAAATTTCAGCATATTCATAACCTGTTTGTACTAATAAAATGAGTAAGCAACCTATTTATTGTCAAAAAATTAGGAATGTTAGCGACAAAGCTTTGTTTTGAAGATAAGGAAAATAATAGAACGTTTGTAATTAGTACACGCCGATTTACCAAATTGTTCTACCCATGTAACGTATTCCATGAATCTGGTTAATAATATTGAAGAAAGCCTGAAAGCCATTCGGGATAATCTACTGCGAACTACCCTCACTGCCATGATTATTGCGTTGGGCATCACTGCCTTGGTGGGGATATTAACAGCCATTGATGGCATTCAAGCATCGGTGAACGATAGCTTTGCCAGCCTCGGAGTCAATTCTTTTACCATTCGGGAAAAGCGAGGCGGCAACCGACGTAGCCAGCAAGGACGCAGTGAAAAAAACTATCCTCCTATCCGATACAGTGATGTAAGGTCTTTTAAAAAAAAATACGATTATCCGGCACAAATTTCAATTAAGACTACTGTTTCGCGCAATGCTGAACTGAAACGCCAATCCAAAAAAACCAATCCTAACACTCGGGTAATCGGAAGCGATGAAAATTACCTGATTACAGAAGGGGTAAATCTAAGTGAAGGGCGGAATTTCTCTACGATGGACCTGGAAAAAGGAACCAACGTAGCCATCATTGGCGAGGAGTTAGTGAGTACGCTCTTCGAGAATAACGAAAACCCTATCAATCAGGAAATAACGGTATTTGGAAGCCGCTTTCAGGTGATAGGTGTATTAGAAGACCGAGGTGCCGCAGCCGGTGATAACGCCAATCGCAGAGTCATCATTCCCATTAATAAAGGGCGACAATTGGCTACGAATCAAACGCTAGATTTTACGATTACTGCTAATGTTGGGCCTTCCAGTACCATTGATGTAGCAATGGGTGAAGCTACCAGCCTGATGCAAGCCATCCGGCAAGACCCCATCGGCAGTGAGTTGTCGTTTGAGATTGAGGAAAAGAAATCACTGAGTGAGCAACTAGGCGAAATTACCGGCTACCTCCGGATTGGCGGCTTTGCTATTGGACTGATTACTCTATTAGGTGCCTCTATTGCTCTTATGAATATTATGATGGTTTCGGTGACCGAACGCACTCGGGAAATTGGCGTTCGTAAGGCATTGGGAGCTACTCCTCAACGCATTCGACAACAGTTTCTGATGGAAGCAATCGTCATCTGTCAGATCGGGGGATTGGCCGGTGTACTGCTGGGGATGGGAATTGGGAATGTAGTAGCCCGCTTTATGGAAGTAGGTCAGTTTATTGTGCCCTGGTTGTGGATACTTAGCGCGCTACTAATCTGTATTGGGGTAGGAATTTTTTCGGGTTACTACCCCGCCTACAAAGCTTCAAAGTTAGATCCCATTGAGTCGCTCCGATTTGAATAGTAATTATTCGGTTTCCGGATCATAAAGATAAACCCGTCCCTTATACACTTCGCGGGAATAGTGCACCAAATAGAAATACGGCCCGGAAGGCATATCCTGAGCATACCACTCAAAATTATTATCCTGCGACTCGAACACCAATCGCCCCAGTCGATTGTAGATTTCTATCCGCTGAAATTGATTTGCACAGGTCCCAATAGGCAAATCACAGCCCCCACTAGGCTCATTGCAGAAATTTAAATGGAAAAAGTCGCCAGAGCCATCGCCGTTCGGGGTGAAGGCATTGCGGGGCTCAAATTCGTCAAAGTTAAGGGGCAAAACCCCGATGTTGAGCACCACTACGGTAGTATCGGTTTTGCTGTTGAAGCACTGATCATCTTCTACCGTAAAGGTAAGCTTGAACGTAGCCTCATCTAGGTCCTGAGGCAACAGAAGGCAGTCAGGTACCCAAAAGAAGCGCGAACCTACCCTACCCCGGCCACGAACATTACTAAACCGGAAATTAACCACCTCTAAATCTATCGGCTCATCGTCTAGCGTTACTTCGGCTAAGCGAAGCGTAAGGATGTCAAACTCATTTTCGTCGGTTCCTACCACATCCAGCACTACTGGAAAACCTATCGCCCCGCGTACAGTATCAGATTCAATGTTCTGGACAAAAACGGTGGGTGCTTCATTATCCGGGGGTAGCACGTTAATTCGTATCCGTAGCGAATCAGTGCCCGGATCGCTACAACCAGTTTGGTCGGTAGAGAGAAAGACAATATCAAACGAACTACGTTCGGCTAGATCAATATCGTTACAAGACAGACGCCAGCTAAAGGGTGAACTGATATTCCGAATACCGGAGTTACCGGGAAAATTGATAGCGTAGTCGGCCAGGTCAAACCCTTGCCCTTCAGCTCGCAAATCCAACAAATCGTTGTCTAAATCCTCAGCCAGCACATCAAACGACAGCAACTCATTAATCCTCACCGTCACCTCGGTTTCCTCCAGTCCGTCCAGGGTAATTTTGGGGCGATTATTATCAGGTAAGTTTACCGTAAACCGAATTATCAGTCGGTCGGGCTCGCCCAAGCTACATTCATTGATGTCGTCTAGCTCTACCACCACCTCAAATTCATTCTGAGCACGAAAATCATAGGAAGCACAATCGGGCGTCCAGGTTAGCACTTTTCGCACCTCACCAGGAACCAACAACCGCTCTTGCAACTCAATACCCAAATCAGCCAAATCAAAACCATCGCCGTAAGCCTCCAGCACCAGCAAGTCATCATCTTCGTCCAAGCCCTGAATTTCCAGTTCGTAATTTTCTCCCACCCCTAATTCTACATTCAGAATATTAGGATTGCCCACGATCACCGGGTCACTATCCTGGGGCCCATCTATTTCTATCGTAAGACGCAAAGTATCTCGCAGCGGTACGCTACACGCATCATCGTAGGCAATGATATCAATGAGCATGGGTCCGCGTACGTAGGGACAGTCGGGCAAACAAAACTCAAGGGGGAATACCGCATCTGGCCCTTCTAATATGCGGATGTTGGGTGAGATCAACTCCTGAATATCCTTGTCAAATTTTACCCCTCTAGCTTCTACCCTTATCACTTCGCCTCCTTCAGTATTGGAATCACCATCAGAAACAAACAACTCCAGGCATTTTTCGTCTTCTAACCCAAATTGAATCGTATTTCCCTCCTGGTAAAATTCTGTTTCACCCTTCACTCGGGCTTGCACCACTGGGGTTTCACCCGGATTACAATCAATCACCAACATCTGAAAATCGCGCCGTACTTCACCAATTTTCACTCCATCCCGAAACTCTTCTACCTTGATGGCAAACACAAATAGCCCCAGTTGGGTAGGAGTAACCGTTAATAAACCTTCCTGACTAATACGCAACGGAGGGGCACCGGGCACCATATTATTGACTCCGATACCATTCACAAACTCTACCGGACTATGAGGCAAAGGAGTAGGTGTAGGTAGCGCTTCAAAGGCAGAACTGTTCAGTGGCTCTGATAGCGAGTAAAACAGCGAATCGCCGTCAGGATCGGTACCGGCAAAATCGAAGTAGAATGGTTTATTGATGCAGGCGTAATCGCTTAGAGGTGGAAACAGTATGGGGGTAGTATCTACAAAGGGAACGCCATCTTTAATTACCGGAGGAAATTCCAGGTAAAAGGTTTGACCGGTTTGGTCGGGAACCTGTAGGTTTTCGGTGACGTAATTGCGGCAGCAACGTTCGTAGACTACGTAGTAGCCCTCCGGTTCATTGTAAATGGTAGGGGAAAGCTCAATGACTGCCGAGTATAAAATCTTACGGGTAGAGAGCTCATCAATGGTGCATTCAGGATTAGTGTAGGCCACAAAGTCCTCCCCTACGTTGTTGAGGGTAAACCGTTCAACTAAGGAGTTGTCGCTTTTTCGAAAAACAAACACCACCGCCAGATCATCTTCCGCATCCGGATTACCGTTGACATCATCAAAGTACTGAAGAAGGTTCAAACGGTATTGATACCCCTCAATATGCCGCAATTCGAATTCACCTCCCACAATATGGCTAGCCTGTATCGTTTTGAGAAAAACAAAACAGACCAGCAGGCTGAGTAGATACTTCTTCATTCTCCGAGAATTACTTAGAAAACCACTAAAAACCACCAAACACAGTAGTTTTTACCTTCCTTCATTGCTAAAGATACTTATTTTCACCAAAAAGTTGGTCTGGCTCCTTACAAATATTTTAGTTGATTACCGAAAAAGTACAAATAGCGTACCTTTGCAAAATCTATGGCAAGAAGAGAAAAATTACCTACACTAGAGTTTTTGCAGATTGAGCGAATGGCCGCCGAGGGTAAGTGCGTAGCGCACGTGGATGGCCGGGCCGTATTTGTACCCTTCACCGCTCCCGGCGACGTAGTGGACGTAAAAGTGACCAAGTCCCGAAAAAAATTCTGGGAAGGCAAAGCCATTGAGTTTCATCAGCTATCGGCCCAACGAACCGAGCCTTTCTGTTCGCACTTTGGTATTTGCGGCGGCTGCAAGTGGCAGCATATTCCCTACGAACAACAATTGGTTTATAAGCGGCAACAAGTAATTGATCAGTTTGAGCGAATTGGGAAAATACCCATTCCGGAAGTAGCTCCTATTCTTCCTTCTGAAAAAACCCGCTACTACCGTAACAAACTAGAGTTTGCCTTCTCCGACCAGCGCTGGTTTACCCGAGAGGAGATAGCTACGGGTGAAAAGCTGGATAAGCGGGCATTGGGCTTCCATATTCCGGGTAGCTTTGAAAAGATATTGCCGATTGACCACTGCTACCTGCAAACCGACCCCTCTAACGATATTCGGTTGGCGGTAGATGAATATGCTAAAGAGCATCAGCTACCGTACTACAATATGCGTAAGCATACCGGAGTGCTACGTACATTATTAATTCGTACATCTAACACCGGGGAGCTAATGGTGATGGTGCAGTTCGGGCGCGATGCGGATCAGGCTCCCGAAGCCATTGAAGGTTTACTGAGCTTTCTGCGGGAAAAATTCCCAATGATTACCTCCTTGCAATACGTCATCAACCGCAAGATGAACGACACCTTCCACGATCTGGAAGTAACGCTTTTTGCCGGTCGGCCGCACATCACTGAGCAGATGGAGGACTTACAATTTAGAGTAAGTGCTCAATCATTTTATCAAACTAATTCCGACCAGGCTTACCAGCTATATCGGGTGGCGCGAGAGTTTGCCCAACTGAGTGGAAATGAAGTAGTGTACGATCTTTACTCGGGTACCGGCACCATTGCCAACTTCATTGCTCGGCAAGCCAAAAAAGTAATCGGTATTGAGTATGTGGAACCAGCCACTCAGGACGCTACAGCTAATTCTCGGATTAACAACATTGATAACACTGCCTTCTTCGCCGGAGATATGCGAGAACTGCTAAAGCCAGATTTTCTGAATCAGCACGGTCAGCCAGAGGTCATTATTACCGATCCGCCCCGGGTTGGTATGCACGCCGATGTAGTGAAGCAATTAGTGGCTATTCGTGCTCCCCGCATTGTTTACGTGAGTTGCAATCCGGCTACCCAAGCTCGTGATATTGCCTTGATGAGCGACCATTATCAGGTGGAAAAACTACAGCCAGTAGATATGTTTCCCCACACTCATCATGTAGAATGCGTGGCGTTGTTAGAGTTGAGAAAGGAGGCAGTAAATTAGATGAGAAATTTCTCATAAAAAATGAGGAGTCCAGCTTAGATTACTCTTCTGGATATTTTTCTTTCCCATTTCTTCCAAGTCTTTCCTATTCGTTCCAATCTACTCAGACCATTTCCTAGTACCGTTTGAATTTAATCAAACATCTATTCGCGAAACTGATTGAATGAAATGAATTCCTTAGACAGAAAACTTGCGGCGATTCATTTGAATCAGGTATCTCGCCAATCACCGACTGTAGATATTATATTAAAAAGGACTCGACAGCCCATCGAGCTACTAAAGTAACCAAAATGTATACGTCTTCTACCAAAATGTTTAAGTGAATAGTTTCCTGCCCCCCGATATTTGTATCAGTTACTTATTCAACTGAAACAATTTAAAATCTGACAAAATGGAAAATCTAATAGCAGGAAAAAACACAGTAATGTTCAAATCCTTTGGAGTAGAATTAGCCGGTGATTTATACCTTCCAGAAGGTTTTTACGCAAATAAAAAGTACAAAGCCATAGTAAGTGCTAGTCCGTTTCCGCAAGTTAAAGAGCAGGTTATGGCAACTTACGGACCAGAAATGGCTGAAAGAGGATTTGTCTTCTTAGGATTTGATTATCTAGGAATGGGTGACTCACCTGCATTACCAGGAGAGTTTAAACAATCTAGATATATGTTTAGATTGATTGAAAACACCTGGGATGCCGTTTCCTATTTAGGAACACTTCCTTTTGTAGAAGAGATTCTAGGACTCGGAGTATGTCAAGGTGGTTCCATAATAGCCTCGGCAGCAGTAACGGATCACAGAATTAAGAAAATTGCTACGGTTTCAGGGATGATGGCTGCGGATGCTTTCCAATGGACTAATAAAGAAGCTGTAAACCATTTGATTGCTGGTGCGAACGCTTCAAAACAAAAAATGTATGAAACAGGAGTGGCAGATTACAATTTTCCTAATGTACTCACTGATGAGCATTCAAGAGAAGAATTCGTTGGATTAGGAGTCAACCCAATGGCTGGAGAAACCTATGACTACTACGGAAAAGATGGGGTTAAAGGACCTAAAACGGTTAAAAATTTTACAAACGAGCATATTGGAGACCAAGCTATGGAATCTTTGATTTCTATCGGAGAACACTATGCAGATAAAATTGCCCAGCCTACTTTAGTCATTTACAGTAAGACGGCTTTTACTGCAATTTGCTCAACTGCATTCATCGAGAAATTGACTAACGAACATGAGGTTATGGAGCTTGAGGAGTTTGGACATGTTGATTTCTACTACAAACCAGAAGCGGTAAAAGTATCTACGGATGCTGTGGCAGAGTTCTTCAACAAATAACTTATAAAGTACAGATCATATCTTGGTCTCTACTTTAAAGAAGAAAGTCGTGTAGCTCTACATGACGTGCCTAAAAATGTAAATCAGGTAACTAATTACAAACTTCCTTTGAGAAGGACTGAGCAAAAATTCTGAAGGGGTTGACAAAATCACTCCTTCAGAATTTAAAATCCTCTTTAATAGACTACCTTATGATCATCACAGGAATTGTGCTGGAGCTTGCTGTTCCATTGCTCAATATCGTACTGTATCAACTCACAAAAGAGGCATGACACAAATAGCGAAAGTAGATGGCGAGTTTAGGTTTAATCTCTCTCATTAAAGGAAAATAGAACATATATGAAAGTAATCATTACCGGAGCTACGGGCATGGTTGGCAAAGGCGTTTTATTAGAATGCCTGGATCACGAAAGCATTACCGAAGTACTATCCATATCCAGAAGAAGTGTTGGAATCTCGCACCCCAAGCTCAAAGAACTGTTGCATCCAGATTTTTCAGAATTTGAATCCGCAAAAGAAGCATTACAAGGATATGATGCTTGTTATGCTTGCATGGGCGTAAGTTCAGCGGGGATGAATGAGACGGAATATACCCGGCTTACCTATGACTTTACTTTGGCACTAGCAAAGGTATTGTTTAACTTAAACCCAAGCATGGCCTTCACCTATGTATCAGGTCAAGGGACAGATTCCACCGAATCCTCTAGCACCATGTGGGCACGAGTGAAGGGCAAAACTGAAAATGACTTGCTGGCACTTGGCTTTCAGCAAGCATTTATGTTTCGTCCAGGTATGATTATTCCCGTAAAAGGCGTGTCTCCGAGCAGTAAGCTCTATCGTGTGGTTATCAATAATATGACTTGGCTGCTGAAATTACTAAAGTACTTAGCCCCTAATTCAGTCGTCAATACGGCTCAAATTGGCCAAGCCATGATCAAAATAACCCAGAGTGGCTATGATAAGAACATAATAGCTCCGACAGATATTCTTCAACTTTCAAATCACTGAATATGAATAAGATAATCAAATGGTTTTTCACTGTGCTAGGCTCATTGGTACTGATTATACTGGTGACTGCACTGGTAATTGGTGTAGCCTTTCTAAACCTCAGTCCTCAATTTGGCGGAACGGTAAGTGATCAGCAGAAAGAACGGTACCGGATAACCGGACATTATGAGGAGGGTATTTTCATCAATGATGAAGAGATCGTGATGGAGATAAATTGCCATAGCATTACTGCCATGCTAAGAGAAACCATGAACCCCGACCCTAATGTAGCTCCTGATCACAATATAGAGGTTGAAAAAATTAATCCTCAAGTATTGCAAAATTTTTCCGATACACTCACCCGAATTACCTGGTTGGGGCATTCGTCTTTTTTGATTGAGACCGGGGGAAAGAGGATATTACTCGACCCAGTATTTAGTAAGTATGCCGCTCCGCATCACTTTTTTGGTAGAGCACGGTTTCATCGGGAAATGCCTATCACTATTTCGGAGCTATCAACCATTGATGCAGTGATCATTTCACACGATCATTATGACCATTTAGATTATCCTTCTATTGTCGAATTGAAAGATAAAGTCAGTCAATTTTTTGTCCCGCTAGGTGTAGGGAATCATTTGAAAAGGTGGGAGATCGGCGAGGATAAAATATCAGAGTTGGACTGGTGGCAGGAAGCATCCTACGAAGATCTAAAAATTATCCTCACTCCATCCCGGCACATGTCTGGCCGAGGGCTCACCGACCAATCAGCAACCCTTTGGGGGTCATGGATCATACAAAATGAATACACTAATATCTACTTTAGTGGAGATGGCGGTTATGGTAAGCATTTCAAAGAAATTGGACAGAAATACGGTCCTTTCGATGTAGGCTTAATGGAATGCGGTCAGTATAATGAACTTTGGAAGGACGTACACATGATGCCAGAGGAGTCGGTAGTAGCGGCTATGGATGTACAAGCTCAGTTGATTATCCCTATCCACTGGGGCTCTTTTGCGTTGGCTACTCATAGCTGGACTGACCCGATAGAAAGAATAACGCAGGAAGCTCAAAAAATGAATATGCCCATCGCCACTCCCAAGATTGGGGAACCTGTACAGCTCACGGCTTTTCCGCGGACTAATTATAGCAAGTGGTGGGTAAGCGAACGATGAGCAGCAAATTCAATAAAGTATGACAGAATTAGTCTTCAAAAATATCAGCGACTTCCACTCGTACAATGGAATGCCGGAGCCTGAAAACCCGTTGTTTAGCGCATCTCACATAGCCGTCAACCAAGATTCTACTGAAAGCTGTGATCATACAAACAAAGAAGTGAGTCTGACCTGTGATTTTTACGTTATCAGTCTCAAAAATATTATTTCGGGTGAGTTAATCTATGGTAGAACCCAATACGATTGTACCAACGGTACTTTACTCTTTACCGCTCCCAATCAAAAGCTCATTTTCAAAGGATTAGTGTTCAGTTCGGATGCTTACCACGTTGCCTTTCACAAAGATTTCCTTCGGGGAACTGAACTCCAACAGCGCATCAAAAAGTATAACTTTTTCGAGTACAATGTCCACGAAGCTTTACACCTATCACCTAAAGAGGAAGCCTTGCTAAAATCAATATTCAAGAATATAGAAGCTGAATATCAAAATAATCAGGATGAGTTCTCTAAGGAGATTATCCTCTCTCAATTGGAAACGTTACTCGAGTACTCCGATCGGTTTTACAAGCGGCAATTCCTCCACAGGAAGGAGATCAACCAGAGCTTGCTATCCAAGTTCACCCAAGTTCTAAACACGTATTTTGAAGAAGGTGACTTGCTCAATAAGGGGATTCCTACTGTCGATTGGATGGCGGGAAAGTTGAAAGTAAGTCACCGATATATGAGTGATATGATTAAGGCAGAAACAGGCAAGACAGCTGTAGATCAGATCAACCTGTTTCTCATTGAGGAAGCCAAAAATCTATTGCTTGCGCCCCATACATCTATTTCAGAGACTGCTTATCAGCTAGGGTTCGAGTATCCCCAGTACTTTTCACGTCTTTTTAAGAAAAAAACGGGAATGAGCCCTAAAGAATATATTCAATCTGAGTCTTTAAATTGATTTCAATTTCCTGCTTTACCCTGGTTTTGTGAGACAATCCAATTGCCATGATTTTCCCATCTTTCTTCAAGTTTTTTTAACCTGGGAAGGATTTTCCACGTGAGGAAAATCACGGCAGTAATTCCAGTTATACACCTGGGAATGAGGAAACACAGCCTCCCCCCTTTCAATTAAAGCGAGCTTGGGAAAAGACTGTTCTTAAAGCTTATTCCGTATATATGCTAGTAGAATAATCAATCATCTATTGTAGGTTAACGACATTTTTCTGTATCTGCAAATGGTGCCGAATTTTACGGTATAAAACGTTAAAAGGAAGATAAGCGATACCACGCTGATGATTAGCAACACTAACTTCAAATAATCGTCGCCAATGGGCAAACAAGTCGCGGTAGGCTCGCCGTAGAGTCATCTGCGGGTCGTAAATGTGGGCGGGCTCAGAGTTGGCGCCATTGAGTTCAATGATTCTAAAATTGCCTGCGTAGAGATCGTCTATGCTTCTCACCTTCAAATCGTAGCGCCCAAAGTAATACCCAGGTATCTGCTGGCTCACCGCATCAAACACCTCTTTAAGTCGCTTATCAATTATATGGTTTGCATTCAGAAAGGTTGCGCCCCGGCAGTGGTTTCCGACTTGTACTAAAGGTACTACTTCACCCTCTTTCGGAATTTGGGCCATTTTAGCTCCCAGCAATTGCCTGAAGTACGGAAAGTAGTAAGACGCTCGCCTATTCTGAAGAATTAACTCCTCCAGCGATTTTTCTCCATCCCCTCGCAACTCAATTAGCTCCTTCTTCACCACAGAAGTTATATGTCCGAAACTTTCGTGAGACATTCGAGAGTACATAATCCCGAACTCCAGCGGCTCATTACAATATTCTTGAACAATAAACAGCTCATCAATCCTCTGATAATGAGCAATATAATCATCAAGCTCACTAATACCGTCAATCTTCTCTACACCAAATCCTCGCTCTCCTTTATCCGGTTTAATTATGATGGGGAATGCAAGCTGTTTTTCGTTCATCCATTCTAAAACTGTAGAAACTGTCAGCACTGATTCCGGTAGATAGCCGGTATTGGGCTGGTATTTTTCGGGTTTATGCTGTAATACCGCAGCCTTGGAGTAGTCTATGAAACCGCCGGCCTCCATCAGTGGGTTAGCAGCAGTGAAAAAGGATAACGAACGAGCACGAACACTCAGATACAACCAATAAAAGTAGATGGGAGCATAGAATACGTAGAATGGCCAAAATTCCCAGTTCAACCAGCGCCGACTATGAATTCTAAACTCAGTCCACCACGTTGGAAATATCACTTCTCTCTAGGGTTTCTTGGAAGGTTTGTTCAGAGAGCAAATCCTGGTAGGTGAATACCATATCATTTACCGCAATCTCTACTTTAGCAACGCTTACCGTCTGTAACCCTCCTTTGCGCTGCATATTAATGGCAATCTCGGGCTGCTCATTGTGCGTTTGCCGGTGAAAACTGAGCGTATTAGAGAGATCATCTTCTAATGCTAACCACTGCTCGAACCATCCATTCCGAATAGATTGAGCATTATCATCGTATAGTGTAGCTGAAGACCACACGTGGGGTTGATCAGGTCTCAATTCAGACAATAGATACTTCTGTCCATTCCACCGCACTTCCTGAATCTTATTTTGGGTAAACCACAACAGGGTAAAAGGCTCTATTCCGCTAAAATTATAGCACTCAGCAAACGATTGAGCACTGACATAAGAAAATGCTTCCAGCACTACCTGCCCTCGGGATTTACGATAAGGTGGTTTACGTTGATGATCGGTAAATGCTCCGTTCATCAGGCTCAGCACCCTCGCCTGATCACTAACGGCAATCCAGGTTCCACCTCCCTGCGGATCTTGCGGAAAAAGTAATTGTGGATCTCTACTAGCTCGTACCGGAAAGCGTGCCTGCGGGCGATAAATGCTTTCATCGCGGCTCTGGGTTACAATAAACCCTGGTGACGTTGGTAAGTATGTTACGGTGCACATTGCTGCTGATGCCGGATTGTAGAGGGGGCTACCCCAAAGTCTGCTACTACTACTACTTTGGGCCAGGTTTGTTCAATACCAATCCTAATAATCGCCATATGGTGAATTGCATGCTCTAAGCAATACAGTAACTCTCGACCCACACTGGAAGATGATTGAACTGCAGTGTTGGAACTCGATAAGCCGGACTTATCTAGTTTTGATACCAGCACTAATGGCTGACTGATACTAATGCTGTTGATTGTTTTAGTCAGGTACTGAATGGTTTGCAGCGCTACGTCCATATTATTTTCTAAAGCGGACGCACGGGCTCTATCATCGTAACATATCCGGCGGTTGGGTGCTCCTTGGATAAGAGCCTGATAAAACTCTAAAATATGGCGTACATGCTGACCAATTGTGCCGTTCCTGAGTATTTGTAACGGACGCTGGTAATCATGCTCTGACAACTGAGTGAGTACGACGGTTAACTGAGAGAAAAGCGTCTGATTAGACGAAATTAGCGGAGGGTTTTGCATAGAATTTTGCTCAAAATTACAAGCTGTACTAACAGTTCTTGCTATTATTAGCAATCTACCCGATGCTAGCTAATGTCAGTGTCTGAGAAATGACAATCTTTCTTTAAATCAGACCGAATTACTGTACGAGATAATAGTATACGGCCGCTCCTGCTGCCGCAGCAACTAAAATCCCACCCAGCACGATGGCAACAGTCTTCCAGTTGATTTTTCTTTCCGGCTTATCGGCCAGGATTAAACGCTGCTTTAAATCCTGCATAAAGCGGAACTCTATTCCTGCCAGAATATCCCGGTGCAGGTGTACGCCTTCGGCTAAACCCAGGTTCTCCCGCATGCGTTGCTCAAAGGCAGTTTGCTCTTCCTGCGACATAGAGCCGTTAACGTATCGGTCAATTTGATTCCAGCGATTTTCTACCATGGATTGTCCGTTCATCTTAGACAAAGTCTTCGTTTTGGTATCGTTCCCGTACCATGTTTTTCAAGTTAGTGAGGCACCGCAGCTTTTGGGTCTTCACTACGTTTTCGTTTTTATACTGTAACCGGGCAGCGATGGCTTCCATGCTAAAACCCCGGAAGTAAAAAAGCTCCAGAATGCTTTTGCAAGGTTCGCCAATGGTATTCATCAGCCGAGCTACTAAGCGCTGACGATCATTGGTAGCAAACTGATCAACCGGTTCGGCGTGCAGGTTCTCTACCATCCACAATTCGTCACTCTCGAGGGCTACGGGTTGTTGGAGCTTCTTTCGGATAATATTCTTCCCAATAGCAAATAAGTACGTCTTCAGTGAGCTGGTTAGCGATTCTAGCTTTCCCTGCACAATGTTTCGGTACAGACACACCACCGCATCCTGAAAGGCATCAGCAGCTTTTTCTTCGTCGATCCGATAACTGCTCTGCGCCCACTGCAAAAAGGCGGGCCGGTGTTCTTTGTAGATTTTGACTAGACTGGCCTCATCACCACTTCTGATTTGCTGAATAAGGGCCTGATCTTGGGTATACGTTTGCTCCACAGATTACGTAGGTTTATGCTACGACAAATTAGTAGGGATTCCGCAATTACTGTTCTAAAACCGGGGAATCTTTTATTGATGTAATTAATTTGGCAATTTCTGACAAAGAAACAAAAAAACCACTCCGTAGAGTGGCTTTCGTTATCTTCTTCTAGAATTTTCTGCTTAGAAAATTTCGTCCTGATCTATAATCTGAATGGAATCTTCCACAATCAGCGAATCCGCTTCATTTTCAATACCACCGTACTGAGCGCAGTCAATTTCAATAGACAGACCGGTGCGAGGCCGCTCAAAGGCTCCCTTTTCGTAATCCAACCGCTCATCGTCGTATACTCGCTTCATATACTCTACCCAAATGGGCATCGCCATTCTTGCTCCCTGTCCTAATCTCAACGTTTTAAAGTGAACGCTACGATTATCGCCGCCTACCCAGGCCCCGGATACCAGATCTTTGGTCACCCCCATAAACCAGCCGTCGGAGTAATTAGAGGTAGTTCCGGTTTTCGCTCCAATCTCGTTTCCTTCCCGAAGCTCCGGTGGAATACCTCGTCCGGTCCCACCCTCTTCTTCGGTAGCTCCGCGCAGCATATAGAGCATCAGGTAGGCCGTTTCCTCACTCAGAGCCTCTCGGGTTTTTATGGGGTGTTCGTACACCACATTGCCGTCTTTGTCCTCAATTCGAGTAATAAATACCGGCTCGGTCCAGGTTCCGTGGTTTACAAATGAACTGTAAGCACCTACCATTTCGTAGACCGATACATCGCCCCCACCGCCCAGCGCTAGACTAGGTACTGCTTCAATATTGCTAGTAACTCCCATCCGCTTAGCGTAATCCACTACCGTTTCGGGGCCTAACCGTTTCATAATAAAAGCAGTCACCGAGTTGATAGACTGAGCCATTGCCTGGCGGATAGTCATTTTCTCGCCAGAGTATCTTCCTTCGGCATTTTTAGGCGTCCAGGTATCTTCTTCTCCGTCAGTATAAACTGAGAAGGTTACCGGCGCATCTACAACTTCGTAGCAGGGTGAATAGCCGTTATCAACTGCGGCAGCATACACAAACGGCTTAAAGGTAGATCCGGGCTGCCGCTTACCCTGCATTACGTGATCGTACTTAAAGTTTTCGTAGTTAATACCGCCCACCCAGGCTTTAATGTGTCCATTGTGGGGGTCCATCGACATAAACCCGGCGTGCAAAAACCGCTGAGTGTATTTGATAGAATCTATCGGACTGATGACCGTATCTTTTTTGTAATCCTCGTTTTCCCAAGTGAACAGGGTAGTGGGCACTGGGGTATTCATCACGATATGGATAGAATCATTGTCTTTGCCGTATCTCTTTTCTAACCCTTTGTAGCGAGGAGTGCGTTTAGCCAGCATCTCTACAAAGCCTTTAATCTCCTCACCTTCTTCATCCCGCCAGGGATTCTCCTTACCCCAATGTTCTTCAAAGAGTTGTTGCTGATACTTCATATGAGCTTTCACAGCTACTTCCGCATGCTCCTGCATCCGGCTGTCCAGCGTAGTGTATATTTTAAGTCCGTCCTCATCCAGATCGTAACCATGCTCATCAGCCCAGCGGTACAGCCAACGACGAATCACCGCCCGGAAATAAGTAGCCGGCCCATCGGTATGACTATCTACTTTATAATTTAGAACGATTGGCTCCTGCACTAGTGAATCATACTTTTCCTGCTCCAGATAGCTAAAGCGACGCATCTGGTTCATTACTACGTTACGGCGGCGCTGAGAATTCTCAGGGTTTCGTGCCGGATTATAGTAAGTAGAGGCTTTCAGCATACCTACTAGCACGGCAGCCTCTTCCACGTTCAGATCATAGGTCGGCTTATTAAAGAAAGTCTTAGCAGCCACCTTAATTCCGTAGGAGTTACCACTAAACTGTGCAGTATTCAGATACATAGCCAGAATTTCTTTCTTGGTGTAGTACCGTTCCAGTTTCACTGCTACAATCCACTCCTTGGTCTTAATAATCAGCATACGTAAGCCCGGAATCTTCATCAGAGGCCCTTCGTTCTGTCCACGAGTTTTAAACAGGTTCTTAGCAGTTTGCTGCGATAAGGTACTCCCCCCTCCTTCTAAACTACTGGCCCCGAAAGTGGCTACTTTCTTAATAATACCCCAGGCTACCCGGCCCATACTTTGTAAATCAATGCCGCTATGCTCGGTAAAGCGAAGGTCTTCGGTAGCTACCAAAGCATTGACTAGACTAGGAGACAATTCCTCGTAGGTAACCGGACTCCGGTTTTCCCGGTAGTATTTTCCTAACTGTACATTATCCGCTGAATAAAGCTCCGACGACAGATCGTTCTTAGGGTTCTCTAGTGCTGACCAACTGGGCAGTCCGCCGTACAGTCCCATAAAATCAATACTGACGGTAAATACGTAGAGAGGGAAGAGAATAAAGAAAGAGATAAATGAGATCCAGGCTCCGCGAACTATCCAGGTATATAGTTTTGAGCGGTCTTGTTTTACTACTTTTTTCTCCTCCCTAGAGGTTTTGGTACTGGCCATCTTTGTGGTATCTACTGGTATATGTTATAATGCTTTTAGAATAAAAAGTATGAAAAGCACACAGGCTATCACACTGGGTTCAACAAAAATCAGACAAATCTTGCTAATTAGCCCCAATCGCTTAGAAAGTGTAATGCTTTTCAAAAAATCGCAGATAATTTTCTACGTCTTTGGTCCGGTACAAAATCGGTAGATTGTCTTCAGTAATAATAAAATTACTAGTGATATCGCTACGATCGTAAGTATTGGTTTCGGGTAGCAGATTTAGCGGAGAAAGTTCTCCATTAAAATCCTGAAAATAGCGTTGGGCTGTTTCCTGATCGGGAAATTCTTCCACAATAATCATCACCTGCCCGTCTTCCAGCATCAGGTTGGCCGTTCGCAACTCACCCTCGCCGAATTGTTCGTTATTAAATTTCTCAATGGCTCGGGGCAATGCTGTAGACAAGTTACCTTTACTATTATATACCACAATAAAAGAATGCTTCTCGTCCAGTTCAGGAATAAACTTAGCCCCGTACTGCTCCGCCAGCTTTTCGTCGAAGCCCTGAGCCGCGGTAAGTAATTCCTGAGCATAGGGGGTTACTTCACTTTCAGGATTTTCTTCAATAAAACTTTGCAAGTCTGCCTGGTATTCAAACCGGCTACTGAGTTTGCCATTTATCAGAATTTGCAGCAATTTCATGTTATCCACAAAATCATTATCCGCATACTCTCGCAGAGCGGCTCGTACCAGTGGCTCCGCTTGCTGGTAAGCTCCCTTTTGATATAAACGATAGGCCTCCTCGTATATTTGTTTTAGCTGAGCACTGGCTAGGTTGCTTTCTTCTCGATAATTGGGGTTAATAATGATTTTTGCAAAAATACTTTCCGGGTAATTCTCCAGTAACTGGTTCTTGTAGCGGGTAGCCGAGGCGTTGTCGCCCTGCTCTTGATACAATAAGTAAAGTTGATACAGCGCTTCCGGTTCGTACTCGGACGCAGGGAAGCGAGAGAGCATTGTCTCAAACGTTTCAATGGCGTTTTCTTTCTCTTCCAGATCAAAGTTATAAATACCTCCCAATTTAAAGTAAGCTTCTTCCATCATTTGGTAGGCCATCTGCTTTTGTTCTTCAGTAAACGGAATATTGGCGTACAATGCCTGCTTCATTCCCGCAGACTGGTCGGGAGCATCGTCCGCAGGATCGCCCAGTGCCGGGTCGTCCACCTCTACCTGCTCGAGGTCGTTCGCGGCAAAGTTTCCTTGAATTGACTTATTTGAGCGTCGCCAATTATCTTCCAGTTGCCGTTTCCCCCATTTTCGCGTAAAAGAACTTTGCCCCTGACTAATTGCGGCCGGACTGTAGT
>ERZ1740058.169-NODE-169-length-56730-cov-7.381562_pt1 | contig 56730 bp, 37 predicted proteins | sample MGYA00581745_ERZ1740058 | MGnify/ENA primary metagenome ERZ1740058 (study PRJEB43018, sample SAMN04849742) | marine metagenome | isolation source: floating plastic debris | place: Pacific Ocean | collected 2008-08-30 | study: EMG produced TPA metagenomics assembly... | reverse complement strand
ATGTCATCGATGTGGTCATTCCACCCAGGGTGCTTTCCGAAGAGGGCGAGTTGGGCCGAAGGGGTCCGATCGCTCGTCGAACTCCGCAGCCAGTCTCGCATCGCCCCGAAAAGCCCAGGCATCACAGACTTCCTTCAACACGAACAGCACACGAGCACTCGACACCCTACGGCCGAGGCCACGCGCCACCATCAACCCACACAGATGGATCCGGCATTGGATGGCTAAACCGGATCCCAATCCAGTAATCCGTCCGGCGACCACTCCCCTCGACGATCGAGACGGGAGCCTTCCACACACCCTCGAACCCCGGCTCATCCTCGACGATCGATGCCCTGGGATCGAGCACGAGCCCGACGATCGACCAGGGATCATCCAGCGAAGCCACGTTGTCAAAGTCCTCGCCCGGGACCGTCCGGAAGCGAAGCTCCACGCCTTCCTCCGCGCCGATGATGGTCTCTAAGCCGGTTTGAGCGCGAGCCGAGTCCGTAGGGATGTCGGTCACACCATCAGTTGTGGCGATCGCTCCGGAGCCTCGTACGACCTGGACATGGCGGAAGCGATCGGCCCCCGCGGTCGACACCTGCTGCGTGTAAGGCAGTATGAGCAGTTCGGCGGTCAAGCCCTCCCCACCCGGCGCAAGCCACGCCGCGATCTGCTCAAGCCCTTCAAACCACGTTCGCGCACTTGGAGTATTGATAACCTCGCCGGTCGTCATCCGCTTGAGCAGGTCGTTCACGCTTCGATAGATCGTCTCGTCACCCTCGCCGATAGTATCAGCGGCCGGTCCAGAGCGATCCGTTGCGGGCTGCAAACGCACGAGTGTGCGCACATCGGCGGCAAAGGACTCGAGACGACCTGGCTCGAGCTGAGATTCCACTCCGGTACAAATGGGGAACACTCGAGAATCCCGGACAATTCGCGAATAGGCCGATTGAGCCTCGCTCTGGCTACCCCCGGCAAGAACGCGGATCCCCTCGGAGACCACACTCTCGAAGTACGGCGAGCCTCCACCCTCGTCGCCCTTGAACGCCCCCAGGTAATCGCTGCGGAACCTTGTGGGTGTCAACGCCATGATGCGGTCTCGAGCACGGACCCCATCGTCGCCGAGCTCGATCCAGGAGTTAATCGCCGACGTCCACAGGTTCTCAACCGCGACGACGCTGAGGCTGCTCGACTGCCCGGCGAGCGCCTCGCGGGCATTCTGCACGCGTCTCGACAAGCCCGGGTCAAGGTCTGCGGGCAGGGCATCGAGTGCCACTCGAACACGCTGGGCATACACGTCCAGCGTGCCGATGACCTCGAACACCGTCAAGAGGCGGAGATCCGCTCGGAAGTCTGCCCACGAGTCATACGCCTTCGCACCCGCAAGTTCGGGCACGCGTCGGGTCCAGTAGTCCACGTACAGGCGCAGGTAGCCGTCCATAACGGCCTGCTCCGAACGCAATCGCCTCAGCACGCGCTCCCGATCGAGCAACTGCCGCGGCTCTCCCCTTGCTGGCGCACGGGTCGCAGTGAGCGCCGTCTCCCAGGCCCGCAGCAACGCGTTGGCCGCGTCGGGGTGGTACCGCCGATCGAACGAACCGCCTCGCATCATGGTCAAAGGGATGTCGGGCATCGGGATTGGGTCGAGCGTCTCGGCCCGTGAAGCAACCTCAAGCCCGATCTCTCGCGGACTCTCGGGCAACGCCTCGAAGAGTCCGTCGATCGCATCCGTTTGAAGCGATCGGCGTGCCGATTCGAGCGCGGCAGTAAGCGAAGCTCGAATGCGTACGAAATCAGCATCATCAGGCCGGGCAACGAGCAGCCGGTCGATCTCCTCGCTCGCGCCGCGTACGCGCTCACGCGCCGTCACGACGCCAAGGCTGGCGACCGCCAGATCGCCACGCTCGAGCTCGGTCGCAAGCACATCTCGGACCGCTTCGATCATCCCGAAGCGGACCTCGAACGCTCGATCCTCGATGAGAGCCGACTGCGACGATGCGAGTACCCGGCCCGTGTCCTGAGCAAGCGCCCGCTCAGCTCGGCCGATCTCGTCTTCAACCGCCGTCCGGATTGCCTCGGCCGCGGACTCGAGCCTCTGCACGATGAGGCCCAATTCCGGGTCGATGCGGATCTGTACCGAGCCCGGAATGTCGTCTGGCTCGACCGCCAACCCGGCCCGCGACCCGCCGTCCTCGACCAATTCGTCTGCACGGCGTTGCAATGGGTTGGGAAGGCCACCGGGCAGCGATGCTTCGGTCCTCGGCAGCTGATCGCGGAGTATCGCGTACGACCGCTCGAAACCTGCCAGAGCCTCTTCTCGTACCGCTCGCACGACCTCTTCACGATCCGCATCGAGATCGAGCCCCTGATCTGTCGCGGCCGCAACCGCGTCTGCAAGGCGTTGTCGTGCTTCCGCAAGGATGTCGTATCGTCCAAGCCAGAGGGCCACGGCTGCGTCGTACTCCTCACCTGTCTCAGCCGAGGCCAGCCCGACGTCGACGAGCAGCCCGGCCTCGGCCTGCCGGAAGGCGCTGCTCGCCTCGACAAGTTCGACGAAAGCGCCAGCTCGGCCGTCGAACTGCCCACCCGTCGACCAAGACGATCGGAATCGGTCGATTCCCGCGAGGACAGCGCGTCGCGATGCCGGAGTCGCGGCGCCAATGGCCTGCGATGGCCAACCGGAACCGTCGGCATAGGCAAAATCGATCGCCGCCGCGGCGTCGCTCAATACACCATCGGTGATCGGTTGCGATTCCTCGGAAAGCACGAACCCCAACAACGAAACAAGCTGGACCTGGGTACGGCGTGAATTGAGCGGGTTCTCTTCCGACGCCAGGGTCTCCATCCGGAGCAGTTCCGCGAGCGCCGCCGAGGCCGCATCGTTCCAAGGCTCATCGCTATCGGCCTGCATCTTCTGTCGTGCGGCTTCGACGACCGGTTTGAGCCACGTTCGATCGATGATGCTGCGGTAGGCCTCAAGCCTCTCGCGCTCAAGATCCGCGGAGAAGGCCGCGACAATGCGGAACATAGCGGGCACCCTCAGGCTGCCCTGCATCCGCGGGAGAAGATCCGCGGTAGCCGTACCAAGCGTGCTCTCGAAACGCTCGGTCTGGAACGGCTCCGACGCCCGCGATACGAAGTTCGTGCTCCGCGGCGGATCGGAAGCCAGGACCGAAAGCTGGGCGTCTTCCGCATCCTCAATGACGCGAGCGAGCTCAGACCAGAACATCTTTGGCTCACCAAGCGTGCGTCGGAAGCCAATCCCACCGATCCAAGTGAGGAGTAGCAGCACGGCAACAACCGCACAAGCGCTCCCGAGCACCGCTGTTCGCCGACGGCGCTTGAGCTTCTCGGCGCTATCTGCACGCGTTACCAAACCACGCTCTCGGAACGCCTTCTCAGCAAACACGTCTCTCAAGAAGTACGAGCGGTCTCGCTCCCAAGCCCTACCTTCGGGCAGCGAATCGACTGGAACGCCCAGCACTTCAGCGAGCTGCGCGTCGAGGGCCTGCCCATCGCGCATGGACGATGTGAAGTAGATGCCACGCAAGAACAGCGGTTTGTTCGCCCACTCGCCGGTCACAAACACGAGCTCGAGATAACGCTGCAACCTCGGCAGGATCGACCCCACGCTCTCTGGGAACGCGAAGAGCGCATCTACCTCGTCGGTCCGACGCGCGTCGGGCCCCATCCGTGAGACCGGGTCGGCCAGCTGCCCAACGCGTCGCTGCTCGAGACGTTCGATGACGCCCCGGAAGTGCTCGTCGATCTTCGACGGATCGAACGGCTGGTCAAGAGGCGCCGCGTTGGACCATCCCAGCATCTGATGCTGCGAGCGCGGATCGCCCATGTCCTCAAACGATTCACGGAAGCCATTGAGAAGATCACACTTGGTGACCAGCACGAATACCGGGAATCGGACGCCCAACGCGCGCTGGATCGAGTCGAGCTGCGTCGCGATCCGGCGGGCCTTGCCTTCCAGTTGCTCCGCGGTGTCCTTGATGAGACTGTCCACCGGAAGCACAAGGAACATGCCGTTGATCGGGCAGGTCGCCCGATTGGACCGCAGCAGCTTGAGAAACTCCTGCCACTCGCTTGTTTCGCCGGGCTGCACTTCCTCGAACATGAGCCTGCCGGCCGTGTCGAGCAGCACGGCTTGGTTTGCGAACCACCAGTTCATGTTGAGCGTGCCGCCCGCGCCCTGGAGCTCGTCCTGCATTCCAGGTGGGAAGCCGATGTTGCTATGCCGGATCGCCTCGGTCTTGCCCGAGCCCGGCTCGCCAACCACGACGTACCACGGCAGCGCGTACAGGTCCTTACCGGCTGATTTGAATCGCTCGATGCCTGCACTGAACGCCCGATTGAGGTCGTCAAGGCGAGCGCGCCGCGATGGATCGCTGATGCCCTGCGGTGTCGTCCCGCTATTTGCAGAGAGGCCCGCAAGGAACGGGTTGGACTTCTTCTTGTCGATCTGTGCGAGGATGAGCCTGAAGGCGATCAGCAGCAACAGGATCAGCACTATTCCCGCAAGACAGATCAGCAGCACCCCCACCCCGCCCAGCAGGAACGCCCCCGTGAGCACGAGTGCAAGCACGACGCCAGCAATCGCCAGCTTGACCGTGGCCGGGAGTTCAGCAATGCCACCAAGGCTCATGGCTGGCCCTCCGCAGGAACCTCTGCCCCAGAGACGTTCCGAAAGGTCTCAACCAGCGAACTGGCGGAGGAGTGGTAGAGATACGCGTTGGCCGCGAAGAGGACGACAACGAGGCCGACCAGCACGATGCCGATCATGGCCAGTAGCCTTCCGGGTGGTTGGATCAGATCACTGCCATCGGTGTGCTGATAGGCCGGCGGGCAGATCTGCTCTTCGGATGAGAGTGAGACCTGCTCGGGTAGCCGAACGCGAATCTCCGCCATCTTGGCACGGACCTTCTCGGGCTGGCCCAGATGGAGCCCCATGAAGCCCAAGCCCATGCAGACGTAGTAGACCTCAAGCTCTTGGGCAACCTCCGCCCCAGTCTCGGCGAGTGCTTCTTCGACCAGATCAAAGAACTCCTCGTCACCGGCCATCTTGCCGCGGTCGTGGGCGAGCTCTCGCCAGTCGTGGGCCCACGGCAATTCGCTCTCCTTAATGATGTAGTCAACGAAGTAGATGAGCGCAAGCTCTACCCGGTCAAACCGCCTCGCAAGGCCCGCTTCGGACGCACACCGTGCACGAGCCTCGGCCAGCCTACCCAGAACCTCGGCCCGGACCGAGTCCGCGTCGAACTGCGCTCCCTTGCGCACAGACCGATTGAGTCCGCACATATACAGCAATACGGGTTCGCACGCGGAAAGTAGCTTCACCGAGAACAACCTCCAATCCGCCGAGACGCTCCAAGCCTCGCCGTTTGGGTTAAGACGGGACGGTCATGAACAGCGTGATCTTCTCTATCTCGAGTTCGGCCATCCGAGGCGAGGTGATAGCCATGGCCGAATCCTGCGTTATGCGCTCCCACATGGATTCACTCTCGGACCGCTGCAATCTGAAGTAGCGGTGATCGGATCGCGCGGGCAACTGCGTGGGCGGGTGCCTCTCCTCTGCCAACCGAACGCCACGAATGCGCTGCTTGATCGAATCTCGGGACATCAACTTGAACGTTGCCGCGTCCTGTACCAACTCGGCGACGAGCCCCGGATCGACCGAGGTCTGGACGCACAAGAAGTACTCGTTCGGGCGTTCAAGATGCTCTGATGAGAGCGACGCCACGAACGCACCGTTCTCGTTCGTGAAGTTCGCAGAGAGATAGGTCCGGGCTGACCCGGGAGCGAGAAGCGACCTCGCATACGCATCGAGTTCGGTAAAGACCTCCCCGATAGCGCCATGGTCATACGCGGGGAGCTCCCTCCGATCACTCTCTGGCAAGAGCATCGAGAGATCTGCGATGAATGCGACCAGCTCGATGTACGCCTGACGCGGCGCGACACCACCGGGCGACGCCACGATTCCGGTCAGCCGGGCACAGCCGCGACCGATGGCTTGCAGCTTCAGAAACTGTCCGATCTCAGCGCCACGGAGCGTCTCCACGGACATGCCAGACCGCGTCAACTGTGAGGACAGCTCGCGGGCCGCGGCCTGAGCCTGATACGTGAGCTCCCGGAGCATGCGAACGAGCCACGGCGACCCACCGACGGAAAACAGTGGAGGCGTAAAGCTGGGCACGGGCTTGACGATGTCGTCGTCGACGCTGCGCTGGAGCCGAACTATCGGGATCGTCTCAAGGTTTGCATCTGAATCGGGTGAGAGCGTCAATCGCGCGTTGAGCGAGCGGAGCAGCAGCGGACGCGCATCGTCGCCCGTGTTCTCGTCGGAACGCTCGGTTTCGTGCACAAGGAACCGTCGATCGGATGCCCCATCGTTGGACTCAGCGGTGTTGGCCCCGTGCGCCCTGTACAGCGGCACGCCGAGGTAGACCGTGACGCCCTCCGGCGATCGATCGAACGCGTCGCCGAGTTGCAGCGGTTCGAGGTCGGCGTTGCCCGGCACGTCGATGTGGGCTCCGCTCGGCATCACGGCACGAAGCCGATCAAAACGCACGACCATGCTGCGAAGTCCATCCGACGAAAGCTCCGACTCGACAACGCCGCTGGCATCAGTTCGTGCCATCGATCGCTCTTCAGCGGCCACATCATGAATCTGGCGCTGCAGGGCCTGCAGGTGATGGGGCAGCAAGAACAACCCTTCGTGCCAATGTACCTGCTCAGCCATCTGCACCCACCTGTTCTTGACGCGCAGGCTCGTCGATGAGCTGTCGGACGTACTCCGCGAGGTCGGCCAGAACGCGTGCCTCAACGGAAGCCTGATCGAGCGAGCCAATGTTGTCGCGATATGTGCGCCAACTCGCCGATGGAACACCCTCGTGCCATTTCTTGCCAATGGCTGCGTGTGACTCGACCTCATCGGGGTCGAATCGACCGACCTGCTGGTATGCCGCGAAGCCAGCCTGGCTCAGCGATGAGATGAGCGCCGTCGCCAGGCGCTGCGTTCGCACGACCCGAGTGCGAAACTCGGTCTCATCGATCCTGCCATGCAGGTAGCTCTGGACAACATCGCGAAGCGAGACGTCTTCGGCGGGCGCGGCTGAGCCTGGTGCGATCTGCTGCCACGCGGCCGACGACACCCTCTGGAGCGCATCTCCGAGGTCCTCGAGGCAGGCAAAGGCGACTTGTTGTTCGGACGGCTCCGGTGGAGGCGTCGAGCGTTGCTCGTTTGGCACGTCTGAAAGCCCCCACTCGCGCTCGCGGGCGGTGCTCGGCCACGACGCGGCACCTGAGATACCCCGAACGCAGCCAGTCTATGCCGTCTGTGGGACGCTCATCTTGCGGCTGAAGGCGAGGGGAGCAGATAGGCCCCACCATCCACAAGTCCCCGAATCGCGACCAATGGCGAAGGTCGCGAGACAACCCCGGGGGCATCGAACGCCAGCCGGAATCCGACATCACTGAATCCAGTCCGAAGACGAACCGGTGACAGCGGAGCGGGTGCAAACGAAGGGTCGGCGGCCGTGGAGGTCAGAGAGGAAGACCCGACAACACCGTATTGGTCACCGTCGATCTCGACAAACTCGGCCACGTTGCCGATCAAATGATGGAAGGGGCTACCAGATCCCTCGGAGGACTGCAAGAACCACACCGTGCCGTCCTCGGGCACTTCGGCTGCCTCCGACGGCGCTTGGCCAAATGCACCTTCATCGGGCCTGGAGATGCGAACCCCTTGTGACACCAAGCCGTTGACGTAGCGGTCCTGCGCGTCGAAGGCTCCATCGCGCAGATTCCATGCGGCAGGTGCCCCCGCTGCCGACAATACATAGGCAGAGCGGTAGTCTGTCGGTCGAGGCAGTCGGCAACCAACCAACGAAGCGACACGAGCGGCCGCGAGTACCGAGACATCCTGGATCGGGTGCGTGGTGCTCGGCGCCGGGTTTGCGCCACGGTCGAGCGTGCCGGCGATCACTGACCGCCCTGCCATGGTTGGGTCCACTGGGGTCCAACTGCCGCTGCTGAGCAGCCTGCCTTGGCGCCAGGTCCAGCCGCGTACACCCGACGTCCATCGTTCTCCCCGCCTCGCGCTGCCCAATTCGAGCCACTCGGCCTCCAAGTCGTTCCATGCCCGGCCTCGGCTCGCGATCGCTGAGAATGAGTCGATGGTCACCTCATTCGAGAGCAGGTAGAGCGGCTCGCTCTCGGGGCGTGACACAAAGACGAACTCCAGTTCCTGCCGCCTGCCATCGATGCTTCTCGAAAACACGATGGTTGCGTTATCGTCGGATGCCTCACCGCGCCACCCCACGGTCGCCGGCCCCATGGCTGTTGGGTCCGCAGATTGCCTCTGGTCGTCCAGGGCGGACTGCAAACGCAGCAGCGTTTGCCGTGCAATTCCGGGTCCTCGAACAACTTCGAGACCGCCGACCGCAGTGACAAAATCCTGCCCCGCCTGCCTCGCACTCACATCGTCGATGGCAGATGACGCGGCATTAGAGAGCGCACGTACGGCGAGGTTGTAACGGACATCAGGCGGTAGCGAACCACCCACCGCGGCCGTCTGAACCACATCGGCAGCCATATCCAGCGCCGTTTCCAGATCGCTGCGGTTGTCCAGCGATTGCATCGCGAGAATCCAACGGCGGACGCTCACATCCCGAAGCCTGGCCAAGGCTTCATCGGCCTCGGCCGGCAGCTGCGCTTCAAGGCTTGTAGCAAGCGCGCGATCCCGTTGGAGTTCAACGATATCAGTCGGCCAAGCCGGGGCGACATCGGATAGTCGAAGCCAAACGTCCATCTTGAGCTCAACTGGGTCGGCGGGATCAAGCCGCTCGAGAGCCTGCCGAGGCTCTAAGGCACGGAGCTCACGCAGTCGTTCGATCGAAGATGCCAGCCCCGGCATAGCCAGTAAGACTCGTCCCTCAAGAAACTCTGGCGTGTCGGTCCACTTGTCCCACACCGCCAACGCCGACGAGGGGCCAAGGACGGGCCGATCAGCTGGCAGCCCTTGCCGCAGCGAAACACGCGCCAGGGCAAGCTCGTCAAACATCGTCGCAACCGACTCCCAGAGCGACGTGATGCCGTCCAACGTACGAGCGATGCTGGCTTCAGACGCCTCGAGCTCGGGTGAGCCATCGGAACTCCAAGTGACACTCTCCAGCAGCCGGGCGGCACCCAGAGCAGCCGAGCCCTTCAGTGCTTCATTCACGACCGCGCGATCAACGTCCTCCGGCAAGGAGGTCAGCCATAATGGCGATCCGATCGACCGCACCCCATCATCAACGATCGCGAGCACGCGCCGCACGTCGCGAACTCCCGCGGCCATTTCCCGGATATCGGGATCTGCACCATACGAGGAGATGAGCGTGTCTCGCTGCGTCCGCCAGGCCACATTGATCTCGGAGCGACGAGAAACCGACGCTTCTTCACGCAGCGCCGCGACGTACTCAGACATCGGCGTTGATGCCACGAACTCAATGGCTGCGATCTCGGGCTCCAGCAAATCAAGTTCGCCGTTGATGGCAAAGGCGTCAGCTTCGACCGCTTGCTGAGTGCGCCGATTCCAGTCACGGCCGTTTAACTCACGCACACGGGCTGCGAGCCCGTCGACTCGTTGACGCAGCGATTCAATCTGATCATCAGAGGTCAGTGCTTCGGCAGCTTCTTGGACTCGAGCGGCGAGCCCCCCCAGGCGTCCAGCGATCTCGCGTGCGGGGTGCGGCGCTCGTTCAGGATCAAGCCGCTCGTATACGGGATCCTGTACCTGTTCGAGGAAAGCCTCAAACGCAGCCAGGTCGGGCGTTTCTCCCCCTGCTAACTCTGGTTGCTCGCTGCGAACCAGATCCGCGTCGAGGGCGACCCATCGCGTCCGCAACATCTCCATCAGCCGATCGTGGAGGTTGCCCCACTCTGCCAGCACAGCTTCTACGGCGACCATCGGTTCGGAGCCCACATCGGCAGACCGAATCGCCGCGTCTAAGGCTCTGTTATAGGAAACCAGCAGAGGAACTCCGGTCGCCTGAATCACTGAGTCGTCGCTGGTGAGCGTTTGCCAGCCCGACTCCACCCGCACGATGCTCTCCCCGTCTCGAATGATCGCATCGATGGCGGCGGCGAGTCCGCCCGGCGCATCCAGGGAGATTCGCTCTTGCGCTTCACGCGCGACACGGGCCATCTCGAGCCACTCGCGTTCTTCAAACGTCGCCGCGAGATCATCTAGACGCGACCTCAGCGGCCACCGATCCACGTCAATAGCTCGGCGGATCACCGCGCTGGCTTCGGCCGCTCGCGTGATCGCGTCGGTATCGGGTGGTTCATCAACGAGGACCCGCCAGTCCCGAGCGAGTGCGCCGTACGTCGGCATACCTTCAACACCCGCGATCTCACGCGGGTCGATCGAGAGCCGGCCATCACGAATCTCGCGTACGACCGGCACTATCGTCGACCACAAGTGATCATCGCGTTCCAGTGTCTCCAGCGATACTTCCTCAATGAACCGAAGCAGCCAACGCTCGCATGCAGCGCAGAGTTCCTGCCAGCGTTGCTCGCTTTCCGCCGTCCACGCGGTCGGTTCCTCTGCCGCCTCGGGCTCACCCTGCGCCACCCAGACCCCTCCGGCGACGGCGATCGCGAGCACGGGGCCCGCAACATAGATCGCGCGCCGCCGGCCTGTGTTGGCTCCGCGCGTCGAGGATCGCAGGTCGGTGGCAGCTTCCGCGGCCGAACATTCGCCCTGTAGTAGCGCTTGTGTGACTCGCCTCCAAGCGGGTGCCGCATCTTCCAGGTGACCCCACTTCTCGAGACCGACAACAGACCCCCCACTTGGGTCCACCCCGGTTGCCCAGACCTGTGTAAATCGTCCGAGGGCCGCAAGATCGTGATCAGGGTCGGCCTGCGCGTGCCCAGCTGGGTCGGTCAGTAGGACGGAGCAGCCGGCCAGCGACAAACGCGAAATGAGGATGTTGCCAGGCTTTACGTTGCCGTGGGTTTGGTTCTCGCCGTGCAACGCAGCCATTCCATCAAGAATGGCTACGGCGGTGGCCCTTAAGAACGCTGCGGGGGGCCGAGTGCAGAGTCGCAGGAGCGTGGTGCCAGACGCGGGTTGATGCAGCGTCACACTCTCGTGTTCACCGCGGTCGACGATTGACGCGATCACGCGATGCGATTCCGCGAGACGGGACTGCCGTTCGACCATCGCCCGGAATCGCTCGGTCTCGAGGCGCCATCGCTCGAGACCAAGCAGGTCTTGGTCTGCGACAAGCCGCCGGCACACCACAACACCCGCCGCCCGTCGCTCAACCCGGCAGGCCGTCACCGCCCCGCGGCTTAACTCGCGAACAATCTGATTCGGACCTGCCGTAGCCTGCACCGCGATGGCTCCGGATCAGTTCTCCGCGGGACGAACCCGGGTCAGGGGCACCAGACCGCTCCGCTGCACCTCGATCAAGATCTCACGGCTAGACCAGCGGTTCTTCGCCAACGGCAGGATCAGCCTCCGCGCGTCCTGGTCGCCCGCGCGATCGTCCCGCACGCCCGGCAGGTTGATCAGGACAAACACGTGCGTCGCCGAACGCTGCTTCCACGTTTCCCAGATAGGGTCCTTGGCGTCAAGGGTCTTCGGATCCGGGCTCTCGCTCGAGAATTGGACCGTGTGCCGTGGGGCCTCAGCTCGGAGTGTGTCCTGGCCGCGGAAGTACTCCGTCATCGAATGGTTCGACCAACGCTCCATGTCGAAGTCGCTCACACCGACGAGATCGGCCTCAAGCGATGGGATCGACGTGCCGTCCGCGCCGCCCACGCTCGACCCCAACTGGAGCGTGATGTCGTAGCGACCTGCGGCATTTCCGTTGCTACAGCCCACGCCGAGAACCACGACCACCGCGAAGACTACGACACCGAGCACACGCGTCATCCAAGCGACCTCCCGAGCAAACTACACGAACCTCCCAGCAGTCCGGAGAATAGGCACTCGATCGCGCTCCACGACCTACGCCTCTCCATGCTCGTAGAGCGGCAAGACCAATCGGACGTGCCATGCTCGAAGGCGTGGATGATCGCTGACAGACTGTGAAATGGAGCAATCAGGGTGGCCGGATTCGAACCGACGACATCCTGCTCCCAAAGCAGGTGCTCTACCAAGCTGAGCTACACCCTGGAACGCCGGAACTGTAGCGCGGCTGGCGGACTTCCGTCCCGCCGTCAGCCAAAGACAGCCGGGCTGACTCCCCAATCCACCCGGCCGCTACACCCCACTCCTTGGTCGATCCCCCACCCTTGGCGAGTGCTACAGGGGCACCTCATCGAACAACAGGACTCGCGCCCGATCCCCCGCTCGACGAACGTTCGAGCGGTCAACAACGATCAGGTAACGCCGAGCAACAGATGGCGTCATCGGGTCTTGCGGCCGCAGCCCCTCGACATCATCCCGTGCGTAGCCATGCAGCACGAACCATATGGCGTATACATCGCTGCGGGTTGTCACCGAATTCGCGACGCCGTTGTACAACGCGAACTGCTCGTCGTAGTCGTCGGCAACGCCATCATCGTTGAAGGTCGGTGAACCTGAACCTGGTACCTCGCTAACGGACCCCGAGCCCTGGAGATAGCGGGTGGGGTCGACGCCATCGACATCGAGCGACGTCGCATCGACCGCGAGTCGACTCATGAGCACGGGTTGGGCAACGCCACCCACAAGCCCGACGGACGGGTCGGTCACGGCGAGAAGCTCGCCCGTCGAAAGAACACCAGGGTGTTCGCGGATCGCGTCAAGGGTCGTTGCTTCAAAGCGGCCCGTGGTGTCGCGGGGATCCATATCACCCCAAGCCGTAGTCGAGTCGAAGAACGGCACCGCCGCAAACTCGGGAACAGGAAACCGCGGCCGCGCCTCAGACTTGTCGCGATACGAGCGCACGCCCGCGCCAACGTCCGACTCGTGGTCGTGGTACGGGATCGCGCCAACGGTCATCCAGGCGGCGTTCGGATCGCTGATGGAATCCGTCGTGGGCGTAAGCCCCGGCAGCACGCTGACGACCGGCTCGGTCGCGGTGTTGATGTTGACCAAGCCAGAGATGGGCGTCAACTCGTCGACGGGCACGCCCTTGGTCGTGACGCTCGAGAGCAGGGCCATGGCGTGCGGAACGCCGAGCCCGCGACGCTCGTCCTGGGTGCTGTCGAACATATCGTCGCCGTCAACATCGACGAATGGTGCAAACAGGGGAGCCGAGGTTGGATCGTTGCGTGACACCCGGAGATGGCCACGATCCAGCAAGGCGGCCGTGTCGATCGGAAGGCTGGGGAACGAATCGAGCAAGCCGAGTTCAGGCGCGTTTCGGTAGCCCAGCGCGAGCGTGAGCAGCTCGCCGGTGGTCAGCCAGCTAAGTTCTTCTGGATCGATGACTGGACCAGAACCAGTACCATCGTCGAAGTAGATCGGCATCTGCACGGGGCCAACGGCGGGCACACCAAGAAAGTCACCCGGCCGCAGGACCTCATCGTTGCTCGTGAGCCGGCCCTGGTTGTCGTTGCGGAACGGATTGACGTACAGGTCAGAGAACGTGCTGCCCGCCAGATGATCGGGCCCGTCGATCGGCTCACGCAGGCTGTGCTGGGTGTCGACGGCCGGCAGCCCGATGTCGGTCTGGTATTGTGCGCGAACGCCGGTCGTGCCCCTGGTCGGAACGCCGGTGCGGTCGAACACCGAAACGAGGAACTCCTCAGCAAACTCGAGCTTGCCGCCGCCCAAGAACTGGCCTCGATCGAGCCCGAAGCCACTGTCAAGGTTGGTCCGGTCGTCGTCGGCCCTGTTCAGCGAGCCGAGCGGGTCATCGAACGGCGCCTCGAGCACGTACGCCGGCAGCGCGCCCAAGGGCGCCTGGGCCACCGTATTGGGTCGAGCAAACGTTCCCCACGTCACGATGGAGAAGCCGGTGTTGTCCAGGGCCGCTTCCACAGAGCCGTCATCTGGGCCGGCGGCGGTCACACCGATGTCGATCTCGTTCGCTGGCGGGCGACGATCCAGCGTCGGTCGTACGGTCGGATCTCCCGGATCAAACATGCGATCGAGCATCACGTCCACAACCTCAGAAGAACCACCATTCGCGCGGTTCAACCGGGTCCAGAGCGTCACCGAGCGATTGATGCCCAGATCGCCAGGAGTGCCCTCGAGGACATCGTCAACAGCGGCTGGGATGGGACCGAACGAAACCGGCTGGACCGCCGAAGTCGACAGCGACCCAGACGGATCACGGGTGGCGACCTCGAACTGCGTTGCAATCCAGTCCTCGATCACCGATTCCACGGCTGCGGGAGTGGACCCGATCTCCGCGAAATCAGGCGTCGCGTCGTCCGCTCGTTGAGCGAAATTAGCGGTCAGCGCATACAGCGTGATCGTGCTGCGACCAGGGATCTCCGTGCCAGCAGGAATCGCCAGGCCATCGAGAGATGGCGCGCCGTCGAAGCCGCCGAGGTTCCCGAAGCGCACGAAGTACTGTCCCTCGCGGACCTCGATGAGCGACGGATAGGGGTTCGAAAGCTGGACCGCGAAGACCTGGCCAACGAAGTCCACGTTGCCGGAATTGGTCGCGAAATCGATCGTGATTGGGTTGGGATCCACGCCCGTGCCGAGGCCCGGCGTGCCGGGATCCGGGTCTGGCGGCGGAGATTCGTCGGCACCAGCCGTGGAATCCGTGAACACATTGTAGAGCGACACCTGCGTGATAAACGGGTGGGCCTCGAGGCCGTAGACGTTCATCGCGATCGCGGTACCGCCCACGTCACCAAAATCCGGAAGCCGCGCTTCACCGAGGTCAAGGCGCCCGCTCGCGTTCGCGAGTCCCGTGCCCGTCGACAGGCCCGCAAGCTCGTTCCACCACGGGAACGTATCGGGGTTGTCCGAAACCCTTGAGACCTCATCCCGCGCAACGAGCACCGTGAACGCGCTGGGGATGTCGTCGCCGTCGTACGCGTCGATCATGTTGGCCGTCAGGTGTGCCGCGGATCGAAGCGCAAAGAGCCGATCGAATGGCAGAGCCGGTGAACCTGCCGGCTGCCAGCCATAAAAGGTCGACTCCCAGTTCGGCACGTTCCATGCGTCCGGCTCGTCGGCCGCCGGCATAAGCGCCCGCGCATACGTGCGGAACAACGCGTGGGCATCGCGCAGACGCCGCGAGTCGTCTTCTTGCTGCTGGGTCGTGCCAGAGCCGATCGGCAACGGCTCGGGTGCCGCCTGGGACAGCAACTGGTACCCGTCCTGAACGATCGAGGCGTCGGCATCGAACGGATCGTCGGCGACCGCGTTCTCCAGCGGTTGCGCAAGGAACCGGTACATATCCAACCCCGTCGGCGCCGGACCTCCAAAGTCGACCTTCGTTGGCGTGCGCAGGATGCCGCCGCTGAGTGTCGTCAGGTTCTTGCGAGCGCTCAGGTGACGCAGCGCAAGCGGGCCGAGATCGGTCGGCGATTGGGGCGCCGCACGCTCCCACTGCAGCGTGCGGTTCTCGCGGAGCGGGCTGAAGGTCTCTTCGACGCCATAGCGCCCACCCACCGCGCGCTCGAGGCTGCTCAGGCTGCTGGGATCGTTCAGGCCCTCGTAGGCGAGCAGATCGCGCAGGTCCTCGAGGCCAAAGCCGAACTGCCGAGTCACACCGGACCCAGAAGACGCTCGGGCCAGCGGGCCGGAGAATCGCTGCGACTCGAACTCCTCGCGGCGATCCCCCGCGGTCTGCAGCGCGAGCAGATCGGGAAAACTGGAAAGATCGCCGGGCGGCGGGACCTGCCCGGAGGCAACGAGCCGCAGGGCGTCGTAGCCGAACTCGCCGACCAGCAATCCATCAGCGAGGTAGTCGTCGTAATCCGAATAGTCCTGTGCGCCAAGGGGGGGCGAAGGGATAGCTCCGTAGAGCTCGCCGTGCATCGCCCATTGCGGCTCCATCGTCAGCAGCCGGAGCAAGCTGGTCTCGGCCGGTGAAGAACCGAACCGAGCGCCGTTGTCGGGCCTTCCTACGTAGACTGAGCCGTCGAACTGCTGTATGGTCCGGGCCGTGTTCACATTCACGCGACCGCTGAGATCGACGATGCGAGCCGCGACGAACCACCGCAGTTGGCCCTCCTGGGTCACGACGCTGCGCGGCCCGCTGTCCGCCGTGATGTCGACCAACTCCTGCCAACGCGAATCGAAGAAACCATCCCCATCCGCATCGGCGAAGTGGTATAGGAAGTTGTCCGACTCGTCGGGGTCGAAACCGCCGGACCCCACCGGCCGAAAGAGCTCGATCTGCTGGCTGTCGAAGTGTGCCGGGATGCCAGGGTCGGCGATGCCACCGTACACGAGGTCGGTCGTTGGGCTCCCGCCGCGCTCGAGCAGGATCATCGCGTTGGGATCGTTCATCTCCCCCTCTTCGAGCCCGGGCGACGCGTCGAAGTTGCCGCGGATCTGGAAGAGGTTGACATACAGGCCGTTGGGACTGATGTTCGAGATCTTGGCCCAATCGACCCGGTCCTCGTACGCCGGCCCGCTCGAGAACGAACCGCCGGCTTCACGGATGAACGTCGGCTCGCTCGCGGCCAGGAATGGATCACTCGGTCCGAACGGACGAAGGCCGCTGAGGATATCGCGCGCGAGATCCGTCGCGTCATCCTCATCGGGACGCAGCGGTGGCAGCGAGCCCGTGGGATTAAACGCAAGACCGAAGTAGCTGCTCTGCACCTCGGGAGTGGTGGTCGGGAAGGCGCTAAGGCCGTCGTAGGTGCGGTTCGGATCCGTCCGCGGCACATCGACCGCCTCGGTCATGAACACGGGGTCGCCGTTGGCATCAAACCCCTGGAAGTAGACAGACACCGCATCGTCGCCGACGATGCCGACGAGGTAATCCGCCACGTGCTCGGCCTGCCGATCAACCTCGGCACCAAACGTCGTCGCCTGCGCGGCTCGGCGATCACCGCCGCCGATGCTCACGTACGCCACCGTCAGGATGGCCAGAAGCGCGAGGGTGGCGACCACCAGGATCAGCGTCGAGCCTCGGCGTTCCGCGAGGCGTCCGCAGGCCCCTCTCAGGGCGCGAGTCTTGTCCAGTGTGAGTTTCATGCTTCGCATGTCCGTTTCCCTCCCCATGTACGTGCAATGCGGTTGGGTCCGCGGTCTATCCAGCAATCGCACCGGCTACCTCACGGGGTTGCCCGGTGTGGGGAAGACATACTGGAACGTTCGTTCGATCGTCTCGTCGCCCGGATCAACGAGCGACACCGTCACCCGAACCAACTCGGGCCACGGCCAGGCGAGCGTGTCATCAAGGGCAGCGTCGGCAGTTGAAGCACTCGCCGAGGCTGAATCACCATCGGGGTCATCCGGGTTGAAGAACGGGATCGTGTACCCGAAGTATGACACCGTCGCCGCGTCCGCTGGCGCCCCCGAAACTTCCACGCCATGGATCAGCTGCGGATACACCGGGTAGCTCCCATAAAAGTCACCCGCGTCGGCAAAATCACCATCCGTGATTGCTCCGGGCAACTCGTCCAGCGTGGGTTCGTCGGTATTAAACCGGAGGCGATCATCGCCAACACCCGGACTTCCAGCCACAGCGGGATTCCGAAGCTCGTACGGCACGAAGAACGCGCCCGCACGCGGCGCCGGATCGGTTGGACCAGAACGAAGGGGAGACTGGTACTGCGGATACGGTAAGACAAACTGATCATCCGTACCGTCCTTGTCGACGTCGATTCCGCGCTCACGGCCGTGCCAGATCAAACGCCCCTCATCGTCGAGCTTGCCGAAGCTCCACTCGACGATGAACTCCGAAACGCGCGGAATGAACCCCGACGCCGACAACGCATACTGGTCGGCCAGCCGGATCGCGCTCTCGTCCCCGGCGAGCGTCAGCGGACCGAAGATATCCGGGGGCTCGAACTCGTAGCGGATGCGTGACCTATCCGGTGGCTCGATGATGGCAGCGTTGTAAGTCGAAAACTCCTCGCCAGCGGGCACGGCGGTTCCAGGGTTAAACGTGATGTCGAACTCGTGGCTGGGGGCGGGCAAGCCGTTGAGCATCCACGCCTGCTGCACACCAACGGGCCCGACCGGCACACCATTGCCCGCGAGGCCCAACCCCTGATAAAAGACGCAATCACCCTGCACTTCGACAGGCGAGGCGTAGACGAACTCGGCGGGCGAGCCAAAGCCAACCTGAACGATCCCCGGTGACGCTTCCACGACGGCCCGAATCTCTTCCAGGCTCGTGGTCGCAACGTCGACGAGGCCCGACTCGAACACACCGCTCACGTTGGGATCGCCCGAACCCAGGATCACCGTCCTCACGATCTCAACGTCAGGGAAGCGGTCCGTGCACGAGGACGTATCCATCCGGTTGACCGAGCGGAAGATGCTCTCGGCCGCGGGCTGCAACGCGATCTGAAGGCGGTTGTCGGCCCACTGCGCCTGCGTTAGTCCCGCGATGCCCGGATCATCACCAAGGCTGCCACCGGGAATCACCAGAGTGGTCTCGTGCCGAAGAAGCGTCCAATCGCTCGCGAACTCGTTCCAAGAGCCCGAGAAGCCCAGCCGTTCTTCCTCACCCGTCGTCCGATTTTCATCGACGATGTCCGGCTCGAGGAACTGGCTATTGGGATCAAGGTCCTCGGTGAGCCGCTGGCCCATGCCGTAGTACACGCGAGCGCTCGAACCCTCGGCCACATAGCCGGGGGCGAACGGCTCTCGCGCGCTGCGAGAGGGCGTGCTGGTGAAGAACATGATCTCGTCGATGCGTCGCTCACGCGCGTTAATCTGGCCCGGGAAAAGCGGAACCGGATTGCCCTCGTTCGCATCCTCATGCCGGATAATGAGGTATCCATCGCGCGTCATGTTCGCGAAGTCCTCGCGCATCTGCCGCTCGAGCACGGCCGCGTACTGCGTGATAGCGCTGACGCTCCGGCCTTGGGAGACCGTATCGCCAACCGACGCGAAGATGCTCGCGATTCCAACGGCCACGAAGGCCACGGCGCCGATCGCGACCAGCATCTCGACGAGCGTAAAGCCGCTCGCTCGACCGCTGGCGAGCCTGAGGGAACGCGCACGTGTACGACCAAGGAGACGACGACTCATAGCGGCAGCCTCCCCGCCCCCGAACCAGATGGCGATCGCACGGCCTCTGGTTCAACGCCAATCCGGAAAACGAATGTCGAAGCCGGCGGTTGCGGCACGAACACGACCTGGTTGATCTGCGTCCAGCCGCGCTCATCATCGAACCCAGTCGGCTGCCCGTCCGTCTGAGAGATCCAGCGCTCAATCGACGGGCGGATTCGGACCTCCGCGCCGGAGTCGTCGAGTTCGAGAACCTCTTCAACCGTGTAGATGTTGCCGAGGTTGTCCACGAGTTGCTGGCCGATCTGGGTCGCCAGAAGCAGCTGCTCCGGCAGTCCGACATCGGAACCAGGTATATCGCTGGCCGCCGTGCCATCCTGACTCAGCGTGAGCACGCTCGTCCGCTCGCCGTCGTAGCTTGCCCTCAGCGTGAGCGGCGCCGCATAGATCTGACGGTCCCCGGTCCTCGCGCCCGCCCCCGTTGGCAGATCATCCTCACCGAGCCCAACCGGCAACACGGGGTTGCTCGGCTGTAGCATGATCGAGTACGCGGTATCACCCGCCGGAACACGGATGCCCGTGTCCACACGCCGAACGAAGACGGCAATCTCGACGCCGGCCCGCAACTGATCGAGCAGATTCGCCGGCAACGTGTACGGGATGTCTGCAAGCAGGGCGTATCCATCCGAATCAATGGGCGGGAGTCGGCGGACCACAAAGTCCCACACGAACTGCGGCGCGTCCAAGTTCGATGCCGGCGACGGATAGAGACGATCCGCCAACGGAATGCGCACCGGATCAATCCCACTCGCGTCCTGATCGAGCAGCACGTCCCCGACGCCCTCCAACTCGTCCTTATCGATGCTGCGAAGGTCCCAGCCGTACGTCTCGGACCATTCGTCGCTGAGCAGCCACGTCCCGAGGCCATAGGTCGGGATCGCGGTGCCAAACGTCGGACCGCCGCCCGCTGGCTGAACAAACAAGCGCTGCAGATCCGCACGCGTACGCAGGTACGCCTCGGCGTCGTTGGCCACGATGATGCCCAGCGTTCGGTCCGAAGCAACCCGCTGCTCACGGATGATGCCAGGGATGAGCGCCCCGAGCCCGAGCAGGCCCAGCGCCAGAACGAAGATCGACATCAAGACCTCGATCAGCGTAAAGGCCGCGACCGCCCGCGCGTAACGCCGCTGCCGGAGTGTGAGCGTTCGTGCCATGCTCAGTCCTCCTCCGTGAGCTTGCGAGCCTCGATGGGCTGGCCAAGGTAACGCGAGACCAAGAAGATTCGCGCATCAGAAGTGTCCGAGGCCGCCACAGCGAGCTGGTCTTCCGATTCCTCGCCACTGGCTCGCAACCAGAACGAGATGCGAAGGTTGATGTCCGACGCTCGGACGCCGCCGCCAAAGAGTTGATCGTCGTACTCAGGTGCCGTCAGCGTGCCAGAGATCGGCTGGTAGAGCGTGTCCGTCAAGCGGTTGAGCCCATCCGCGCCGATCGCCTCAGCAAGCCGCCGCTCGTTGTACACGGCTAGCTGGCCAACCGGGCCCACGAGAACGGTGTCCGTCGACTCATCGCCCAGGAGCCTGCGATCCCGACGCAATTTCGTGCCCGCGGCGCCCAAGCCCACACCGGAGTCCGGGGCGAGGACCCGCCGAACGAATCGCCCCAGATCCTCCTCGCGATCGACCCTGAAGTCGGCCCAGGGCGCTCGAGACTCGCGGAACGACAGCACCGGAGCGGGATCGACAAACAGGCCCTTACGGGTGGCCGAGCTCAGGAACCGGCCCGTGCCACCCTCGAAGCGGACCATAAACGACTGCCGCGAACGGCCGTTGTCGCCCGCCGAATCGTCGTAGTACGCCGTCTCTGGGAACACCCATTGGCCAAGACCGCGATCACGCCCCTGGTAGGTATCTTCATACCAACCGACATTGTCGACCTGGGCCGGCGACGCCGTTCCGAGCGACGCCGTACGCAGGCTCGCGGACCTCGCGTAGCCGCGAACGGACCACTGCCGCGGCAGCGTTGAGACATCAACGTCCCGAACAGGCACGAAGATGTCGCGCTCAACAGAATCCCCGTTGTTGTTCTCGTCCTGGATCGTCCCAGCGACCTCGGCCACCACGATCCGCACACGACCATCCTGCCCGAGCAGGAAGACCGCCGCGGCATCGCGGCCCGATCCCGCACGGACCGCCGCGTCTCGGGCGCTCTGCAGCGACGCTTGCACAGCGTTCAGCGAACCGCTCTGGTTGCTGCTGTACGTCAGCGACCCATACGCGGGGATCGAGATCGCCGCGAGGATCAGGATGATGATGATCACCAAGATCAACTCGATCAGCGTGAACGCCCGCGAGAGGTGGCGCGAACGTATGCGAAAACGCCCGATCATCGCCCCACCTCCACAACATTATCTTCGCGGCCGACGCGCTCGAGCTCATCGATATCGGCAGTGCTACCAAGCTCGGCACGGATTTGCTGTTCCGTCTCAGTCTCACGCTCGCCAAAGACGCGGTTCGGGCCAGCGGCCATGATCGCGTATTCCGCATCCCTCAGCTCTACGTTCTCCGCCGGATCACCGATGAGCGATGGAACATTGCGAAACTCGGTTACGGTTTGGCTTGAGATGGACTCATCGGGGATCCACCGGTAATAGCGATACGCAACGCCGTTGCGATCTCGGAGCTCGAAGCGCCCCTCTTCGACATCAACCTCGACGAAGCCGTCGCTGCCCTGTGTGACCTCGAACTTGGGCTCGAACAGGCGGCCGCCGGTCGTGCGGAACGTGCCATCCCGCCTTAGCTCACGAAACCCCGGGCCGTCCCTGCCGTCGTACGCCTCGCCGAGTGCGCCGACGAGGTAGTACGGCAGGCTGTAAATACTGAACCGTTCAAACTCCTCGCCGCCCGCATTGCCGCGAAGGAAGTCAACATCTTCCGAGATCGTGGCATCGTACGTGTTAATGGTGCCATCACTCTCGTTCACCGGTGGCGTCGCCATAGATCCGGGGCCAACGATCGCACCGGTGGGATACTGCAGGCCATCCTTCACCAAGGGCGGCAGAAAGCCGAAGTCGGTCTTGAACGACTCCACCGCGACCTTCATCGAGATGAGGTTGGCGCGCTCCGCGCCGCTCTGAGCCGTGCTCGACAGGCGATTGAGGCCTACCAGAAGCAACCCGATGAGGATCGCGATCACGAGGATCGAGACGCCGAGTTCGACGATCGTGAAGCCGGCACGCATGCCGCGCTGCCTCGACCTCGATCGATTGTGTGCTGCCATCATCAACATGATCGGCTGCTTCCTTCCCGCGGCCAGCACCGGGCCGATCCACGTGTGTTGAACGGAACCACTGTGTGATCCCAAGAGAGTCTCAACGTCCGCCGGGGCGTGCCGGCGCGAAGGCGCCCTCCCCAAGCCGCCCCGCGCCGGCACATCAGCCCCGAACGGTCACTACAGGCCCCCGCCGTTGAGCGACTCGATCATCGCCACCATCGGCAGGAACATGGCGATCACGATCGTGCCCACCATGCCGCCGATGGCCACCACCATCACCGGCTCGAGCAGCGACAGGGCCGCCTTGACCGCAACATCAACCTCTTCGTCGTAGTTGTCGGCGATCTTCATCAGCATGACATCGAGCTCACCGGTCTCTTCGCCGACATCCACCATGTTGACCACGATGGGCTCGCACGTCTTGCTCTCACGCAACGGCACCGCGAAGCTCTCGCCTTCACGCACCGCGTCGTGCACCCGCAGGAGCGCCTTTTCGAATACCGCATTGCCCGAGGTATCCGCCGTGATGCGGATGGCCTCAAGGATCGGTACGCCCGCCGACACAAGCGTGCCCAGCGTGCGCGTGAACTTCGCGACGGTCGACTTCCGGCTGACGTTACCGATCACCGGCGTCCAGAGTATGAGCCGGTCGGTCAACGCACGCCCGGGCTTAGCCATGCGGATCAGCTTCCAGGCGAACGGAATCGCGATGAGCGTACCCACAAAGATCACCGCGCCAGGAACGACCTGGCCGGGCTGCTGTCCGGCCATCCATCGGCTCGTATCCGTGAGCCAGATGGTCAGCCACGGCAGCTCAACGCCGAAGTCCTCGAAGATCGCCTGGAACTGCGGGATGATGACCACCATGATGAGCACGAGGATCAGCACGGCGACGAACACAACGACCAGCGGATAGACCAAGGCACCCTTGATCTGTCGCTTCAGGCGCTGGGCCTTCTCCATGAACTCGGCCAGACGCTGCAGGATGATGTCGAGCACACCGCCGACCTCGCCGGCCGCGATCATCTTGACATACAGGCGATCGAAGGCCTTGGGGTGCTTCGCCATGGCTTCAGACAGGCTTGCACCACCCTGCACCTCGTCGGTCAGATCGATGAGCACGTTCTTAAGCGCGCCAGGCTTGGCCTGGCCCTCAAGGATCTGGAGGCTCCGCAGCAGAGGGAGGCCGGCGTCCTGCAGGGTCGACAGCTGACGCGTGAATTGCGTCAGCTGCTTCTTCTTGACCTTGCCGAAAAGCACGATCCCGCCACCGCGCTTCTTCTTGACGGCCGGGCCCTCTGCCACGGAAGACTTCTTGACCTTTTGCTCACGTACGGAGGTCGGGTACAGGCTCTGGCTCTTCAGCCGACCGATGGCCTCCTCGTCCGAATTGGCCTCGAGGGTGCCCTTCTGCATCTTGCCCTGAGCGTCGCGGGCCTCGTACGTAAACGTCGCCATGCCTATCGATCTCCTTCGCCAACGCGTGCGGCGTGGCGTATCTGTCGTACCCGAGCCCTATTCCTCGATCAGCGTCTCGCGGACCACCTCGTCGATCGAGGTCTGCCCCTCGTAGATCGCCAGCAGCCCGCTCTCTCGGAGCGAGCGCATGCCCTGGCCGCGGCAGTGCTCTCGAACCAGGCTCAAGCTCTCTTCCTTCATCACCATGTCGCGCACGGTGTCATCCATGTTCATGATCTCGAAGAGCGCCATGCGGCCCTTGTACCCGCCGTACTCGGCGTCGCTACGCGGACGGTAGAACGACTTGCCCGCCACGTCGCTCGGACGGAGGCCGAGCTCCAGCAGCTCTTCTTCGGTTGGCTCGTACGCCTCGCGAGAGGCCGGATTGATCTTGCGCACCAGGCGCTGCGCCACGATGCCCTCGATCGTCGCCGTAAGCAAGAACGGCTCGAGCCCAAGGTCGATGAGACGAACGATCGAGCTCGGAGCGTCGTTGGTGTGCAGCGTGCTGAGCACCAAGTGACCCGTCAGCGAGGCTTGAACAGCGATCTGCGCGGTCTCGAGGTCGCGGATCTCGCCGACCATGATCACGTCCGGATCCTGACGCAGGAAGCTTCGCAGGGCCTTTGCGAAGGTCAGGCCGACGTCCTCATTGACCTGGACCTGGCACAAACCGTCGATGTCGTACTCGACCGGGTCCTCGCTCGTGAGGATCTTCGTCTCGATGCGGTTCAGCTCGGCGAGCGCCGCGTACAGCGTGGTCGTCTTGCCCGAGCCGGTCGGGCCGGTCACAACCACGATCCCGTTGGGCTTCTCAATCAAGCTGCGGAAACGCGAGAGGTCGTCCTCACGAAAACCGATGCGCTCAAGATTCAACTCGACGTTCGAGCGGTCGAGCACACGCATGACGACGCTCTCGCCGTGCATCGTCGGCAGCACGGCGATACGCAGGTCGACCGGCTTTCCACCAACCTGGAGCTCGATGCGGCCGTCTTGCGGCAGGCGACGCTCGGCGATGTCCAGATTGGCCATGACCTTGACGCGGCTGGTGATGGCCGGGCCCAGGTGCTTAGGCGGCGGCACCATCTCGTACAGCACGCCGTCGATGCGATACCGCATCTTGAACTCATCCTCGAACGGCTCGAAGTGGATATCGCTGGCCTTGTCCTTAATGGCCTGCAGCAGCACGAGATTCAGCAGCTTGACAACCTGGTTGTCGCTCGCCGCCTCAGAGATCGCGTCGAGATCGATCGAATCGGCACCGTGCCCGGCCAGCGCCTCGAACTTGGTGTCCTTGGCCAGGTTGCTGACCACGTCGACCACCGACTCCTGCTTGGCGTAGTGCTTCGCCAGCAGTTCATCGATCTGGTCCGGGTTGGCGACAACCGCGTTCACCGTCATGCCCAACAGCAGCCGGAGGTCATCGACCGCTCGGAAGTTGTCCGCACTCTTCATCGCGATCGTCAAGCGGCGTGCAGTGGCATTGAATTCGATCGGGACAACCCCGTACGCACGGGCGCTCTCAGCCGGCACGGCCTCGATCGCTCCCTCGGGGATCTCCTTCCCCGAGAGATCCTCGAATGCCATTCCCGCCTGCCCTGCGAGAGCGGCTTGGATATCGGCCTCGGTGCAATACTCAAGCTCGACGAGAACCTCGCCAATCTTCTTCTTGCGAGTCCGCTGGATCGAGAGGGCCTCGTGTACCTGGTCGCGCGTTACCTGGCCCACGATCGTGAGCACTCGGCCGATCTTGCGACCCTTCAGCTCTTCTGGATTGGTTGTCGCCATGACGGTGTCCTCAAGAGCCGGCACGACCCGCAGAATCCGGGCTTGCAGTCATCTTCGCCCAATTCTGCTGGGTGATGCCAAAGACTCGGAGCTTTTGCAACACAATTTGATTAAAGACACATGGATACTTGCCTTTATCAGGCAAGTATCTCACGATGAACCGAATATCTTTCTGACACATAGATGCGATGGACTACTCATCATCGTTGTCGTCGAGCTCCGGTCGACCAACGGTCTTGCCCGACTGATGGACCCGATCTGTGACGGCACCTGGATCCTTGGCCTTATCAACCATCTCCTCGGCACTGATGATGCCTTTGGTGTATAGGTTCCAGAGGTGGTCATCCAGCAGCTGCATGCCGAACTTGGCACCGGTCTGGATCGACGAGTCGATGCGGAAAGTCTTGCCTTCACGGATGAGGTTGCCAATGGCCGGCGTCACCAGGAGGAACTCGTAGGCGGCGATGCGGCCGGGTCGATCGACCCGCTTTAGGAGGGCCTGGCTGAGCACCGCGATGAGTGCCGTTGACAGCTGGACGCGGATCTGGTTCTGCTGGCTGACCGGGAAGGCATCGACCACACGGTCGATGGTCTTGGCCGCACCGGTGGTATGCAAGGTGCCGAACACCAAGTGGCCCGTCTCGGCTGCTCGGATGGCGGCCTCGATGGTCTCCAGGTCACGCATCTCGCCGACGAGGATCACGTCCGGGTCGGATCGGAGCACCCGGCGGAGGGCCTCGGCGAAGCTGGGCACGTCGTTGCCGACCTCGCGCTGGTTCACCACGCTCTTCTTGTGGTAATGGAAGTACTCGATGGGGTCTTCCATGGTCACGATATGGCGGTCGTAGTAGGTATTGATGTAGTCGAGCACCGTCGCGAGGCTGGTGGTCTTGCCCGAACCGGTCGGCCCAGTTACCAGGAACAGACCACGAGGGCGGCGGCTGAGGTCGCGAACGGCCTCGGGGAGGCCGATCTGCTCGAATGTCAGCAGCTCGTTGGGAATCAGACGCAGCACCATGGCCAAGTCGCCGCGTTGCTTGAAGATCGAGACACGGAAGCGAGCGGCCTCGCCGTAGCCGAACCCGAAGTCCGTGCCGCCCATCTCGTTGATTTCTTGCTGGTTACGCTCGGGCGTGATGGACTTCATGAGCGACACCATGTCGTCCGAGTCCAGGACCTTGGTCTCCAGGTTCTTCAGCCCGCCGTGCAGGCGAACCGTCGGCTTGCGACCCACCGTGAGGTGGAGGTCGCTTGCGCCCGTTCGCACGACCGTGTCGAGCAATCGGTCGATCTGGACGGTCGCGCCGCCACTACGCCCGCCGTCTGCATCTTGTAAGGCCATCGGGACACTCCTCGCAATTCAAAAGGCCGGCACCTTTGCGCGGGCCGGATCAGATTCTGGTTCAGCCTTCGCCCACCTGGGTCACGCGGGCGACCTCCGCGGGTGTGGTATCGCCCTTTAGCACCTTGCGCTTGCCGTCCTCGGTGAGCGTCTTCATGCCGCTCTGGACGGCCTTGACCCGAAGCTCGGCAACGGGTGCCTTTCGGAATGACATCTCCCGCAGGTCGCTGTTCATCAGCATCATCTCGAAGATGGCCTTTCGCCCCTTGTACCCGTTCGGGGCCTCCGGAGAACTGCCAGCCTTGTACACCTTGCCCTCCCACTCGCCGGGCTTGATGCCGCACAGGTGGAGGAACTTCGGATCGGGATTGTCATCGAGCACGCGGCTGGGATGATGCAGCATGCGGATAAGGCGCTGGGCCATGACCGCCTGGATCGAGCTGGCCACGAGGAACGGCTTGATGCCCATGTCGATCAGGCGGGTAATTGCGCTGGGCGCGTCGTTGGTGTGCAGCGTGCTGAACACCAAGTGGCCCGTTAGGGCGGCCTGGATGGCGATCTCGCCCACTTCCTTATCCCGGATCTCACCGACGAGGATGATGTTGGGCGCCTGGCGGAGCATGCTTCGCAGGATGGCTGGGAACGTCAGCCCGATGCCCTCACGGACCTGGCACTGGTTAATGCCCTCGAAGTTGTACTCCACCGGGTCCTCGGCCGTGATGATCTTGCGGTCGGGCCGGTTGAGCACGTCCAGCGCCGAGTACAGCGTCGTGGTCTTGCCCGAACCGGTCGGGCCGGTCACCAAGAAGATGCCGTTGGGCCTGCGGATGATCTTGTTGAAGACCTCGAGGTTGTCGGCCTCGAACCCGAGGTTTACCAATCCGATACGGACCGCGTCGGGCCGCAGGATACGAAGCACGACACTCTCGCCGTGGTAGGTCGGGCACGCCGAGACGCGATAATCGATGTCGGTGCCGTCGACCGGCAGCTTGATGCGGCCGTCCTGCGGGATGCGCTTCTCGGCGATGTTCATCCCCGCGCTGAGCTTCACGCGGCTGAGCAGCGACGCCTGCATGCGCTTGGGCAAATTGTCACGCTCGACACAGACGCCGTCGATGCGGTATCGAAGTCGCACTCGATCGCCCATCGGCTCGATGTGCACATCGCTGGCTCGCATGCGCACCGCCTCGCTGAGGATGCGGTTGACCAGCTTGACGATCGGCGCGTCCTCGGACGCAATATCGATCGACTTGTCCACCGAGCGATCGACGGACCGGTCGATCGAGTCCGTGACCAGGCCCTTCTCTCCGGGCTTGGCCTGTTCCTGCGGGGCAGCCGGTGCCGAAGCACCGTTCTCTCCGCCGTCCAAGAAGTTCCGGATGGCCGTCTTCGAGGCCAGCAACGGATCGATCTCGAGGTTCAGCCGGAACCGCAGCATGTCCTGCAGTTCCAGGTCCATCGGATCCGAGACGATCAGCTTGAGCCGGCCGCCGTCCTTCGAGACCGGCAGCACCATGTGCTTGCGGACGATCTCTTTGGGGATGAGCTCGAGTTGGACGGTGCCACTCGTGTCGGCGTCATTGGGGTTGACGTACGGCACGCCGTACTGCTCGGCCAAGGCCTTGGCGACCTGCTCATCCGAGGCGAAGCCGGCTTCAACCAACGCCTGGCCCAGCCGGCGGCGCGACCCCTTGGCGATACCCAGGGCCTTATCCATGTCATCCTGGCTGACCACGCCCTGGCCGACCAGGATCTCACCGAGCTTCTTGCGATTTCGTGCCATGGATCCGTCGTGCCCCGATCTCGTGCTTGGAGGGAATGGAGACAGAAAACAGCCCGCCGCGAGCCCGGAGGCCCATTGGGAGGAACCTACAGCGTACGCGCCCGCCTTGGGGCGGTGGGACGCTCGTCGAGTGGACTGGGGTCGATTCTCTCGGGCATCCCGCAACCGGCTCCTACCCTGACATGCTCGCCATGCCGACCCACACAGAGCCGGACCCAACGCGAACGCGGCCGTCGGTGCTCATCACCGCCGGCCCCACCCACGAACCCATCGATGCGGTGCGGTACATCGCCAACCGGTCCTCGGGCACGCTCGGGCTCGCGCTCGCCGACGTGGCGACACAGCGCGGCTGCCCATCCAAGCTGCTGCTCGGCCCGTCCGCGATCCGAACACACACCGTAACGGGGCACGCGAACGCGGCCCCTTCGCCCGAAACCGGGCGGGCTCCCGCTTCGCAGGTGGCCATCGAGCGGTTCCAGACGGCCGCCGACCTGGAGTCCTTGCTTCGATCCCACGCCCCGGCCGCCGACTTCCTGATCATGGCCGCCGCAGTCGCCGACTACCGACCCGCCCATCCCCACCCGGGGAAGCTGCCCCGCACCGGGGATCGGCTGACCCTCGCACTCGAGCCGGTTCCCGATCTGCTCGCCGCGACGCTGCCGATGCTGGGGCCCAAGGCCGTGGCCATCGGCTTCGCTTTGGAAGAGGATGCCACGGACCACGAGCGCGCCATGTCCAAGATGGCCCGCAAGGGCTGCCACGCGATCGTCCTGAATCCGCTGGCCACGATGGACTCCGGGGGTATCGACGCGACAATCCTCTTCGCCGACGGCCGACCGCCCATCGCGCCCGGGCCGCTTCCCAAGGCCGAGTTTGCCGAGCGCCTGATCGATGCCGCGATCGATCTGTGGCGCGAGGGACACCCTCAAGGATCCGCACCGTGAGCCCAGCCCGCCGACCTTCCAATACGCCGTCGCGCAAGAAGCCACCGCGCTCGAATCCGGCGGCCCACGTGGAGTTCCGCCCGCGAAACCAGGTGCGTGGCTCGAACCCGCGGCCGAAGGGGCCGCTGCTACGCCCGAAGATCCTGGGCGAGGACGACGGCGTCGTGATCGTCGACAAGCCCGCCGGCATGATCACCGCCGACAAGGACCCGCAGCGCGACTCGGCCCTGCTGCACGTGAAGAAGTGGCTCAAGGCCGAGCGCCCCGGAGCCCGCGCCTGGGTCGTGCACCGGCTGGACAAGGACGCCAGCGGGCTCCTGCTCTTTGCCAGCACGCCAACCGCGTACACCACGCTCAAGGAAGACATCCGTTCCCACCGCGTGCAACGCGAGTACGTCGCGGTGGTGTACGGCATCCCCGACGCGGAGGTCGGGCAAGAGGTCACCCTGACCGACACGCTGCTGGATGGTCCCGAGCGCCGCGTGGTCCGTGTCGCCCGGCCGAACGACGCCCAGGAGATGGCCGAGGGGCGCCCGGCTGTGACGCACGCGCGCGTGCTGGCGCGCGGGAAGGGCCGCGCGCTGGTGGCCTTGCGTTTGGAGACCGGGCGACGCCACCAGCTGCGCGTGCAGCTCGCGCACTCGGGCCACCCGATCCTGGGCGACCGGTTGTACGGCCCCGACGAGCGCGACCACGGCAAGCAGAAGCGCGACCAGCGCCTGTGCCTGCACGCGACGAGGCTCACGCTGCACCACCCCGTGACCGGCCAGAAGATCGAGCTCGAGAGCCCCCCGCCGCCGCGCTTCTACACGCTCGTCGGGCAGAAGTCCCCGCATCTGTCCGCAGATTCCGAGCAGGCCGAGCACACCGGGCAGTCTGGGCACGCCGAGCAGGACGAGTCGCCCGCGACGCCCAAGAAGCCCGAGCCAAGGCCGACCCCGACGCCGTCGGCCGCAACGGCCACCGGCTGGGACCACGTGGCCGCGTGGTACGACAAGCTGGTCGGCGAGGGGCAGAGCGACCACCACTCGGCGGTCATCGTGCCGGGCGCGCTGCGCCTGCTCGACCTGAAGCACGGCGAGCGCCTGCTCGACGTCGCGTGCGGCGAGGGCGTGCTGGCGCGGGCCGCGGCGCAGCTGGGCGCCCGGGTCACGGGCGTGGACGCCTCGGGTCGGCTCATCGACGCGGCGCAGAAGCGAGCGGGCGCGAACGAGCGGTACACCGTGGGCGATGCGCAGCAGCTCGACACGCTCGGGCTCCGAGGTGAGGGCGAGCCCCCCTTCGATGCCGTGAGCTGCGTGATGGCGCTGATGAACATCGATTCGATCGAGGCGGTGTTCCGCGGCGTGCGTGCGCTGCTCGGTGGCGATGGCCGCTTCGTCGCGGTCGTGCTGCATCCGGCCTTCCGCGCGCCCGGGCAGACGAGCTGGCAGTGGGACGAGCCGACCGAGGAAGACCAGCCGCGCCACGGGCGGAGACACGACAACGGACACAAGCAATACCGAAGGGTCGACGGCTACCTGACCCCCTACGCCCACCCCATCGTCATGAACCCGGGCGCGGCTTCCCGCGGCCGCCGGCCGGTGACGACGACGACGCACCACCGCCCGATGCAGTCGTACATCGCCGCCCTGGCCCGCTGCGGCTTCGCGATCGATGCCTTGGAGGAATGGCCCAGCCAGCGCACCAGCGAGCCGGGCCCGCGGGCCGACGAGGAGAACCGGGCCCGCCGCGAGATCCCGCTGTTCCTGGCGCTCCGCGCCCGGGTCCTGGGCGCGGCCGCCACGGATCGGTGAGGGGCTCACGCGGGACGCTGCGGGTCCGCCACCGAGCGTGTGGCGTCCACAACGGCGTGGGTGTCGTTCGCACGAGAGCGTGTCTCGCCAGTAATGGCTCGTGTGCCGTCCGCAACGGCCTGCGCATCGTCCACAACGGAGCGTGTCTCGCCCGCAACGGAGCATTGCGGCCGCGCCACAGAGCGCTGCGCGGCGCGCACCGGCCGTGCCGGGCCGTCAGGGCGGTTTCGTGTATCGGACGGGGGAGGGGGAAGAGACGGAGTCACGAAGAGACGCAGAGACGAAGTGGCAAGAGCGCTACCGGACTTTTGCGCGTCTCGGCCCGCTCTTCACTTTGTCTCTTCGTCTCTAAATCTCTTCGTCTCTTCCTCTACCCACACCCAGCATCGAACGCGGTCTGGAAGGCCAGGAAGTCGAACAGCGTGAACGCGCCATCGCCGTCGAGGTCGGCCGTGGGTTCGCCGTCCTCGAACGCATTGAAGAAGGCAAGGAAGTCGAACAGGGTCAGGCGGCCGTCCGCATCAATGTCCGGGGCACACAGCAGGCAGCCCAGGTCGTACACGTCGACCGTCCCAAGCCCAAAGCCGCCGATGTCGGTATCGGGGGCACCACAGGCAACACTGGAATTGCTCAGACCCACCGACCCGCCGAATTCGTCGGTCAACCGAACAGTGGGCCGGATGGTGCTGGCACGAATCCATCCACCATCCGGCCGTCGTTCATAGACCTCGACGATGCCCTTGGTCCACTGATCATCACTCAGGTCCCCGCGCGACCCAACCGCGATGACATCGCCCTGCACGTCTACATCGCTCCCGTAGTAGCCCGCGGGCTTCGGTGCCGCTGCCTCGAGCTCTTCCACCAACTGCCATTGACCGTCCGTGTACTCATATACGAACGCGGCACCCTCGGGGCTGGTCGTGCTCGTGCCCCGATCCGACAGGTTCGCACCCACGACAAGGGTGTCCCCATCGATGGCGACCGAGCAGCCAAAGCGATGCTCGTTTGTGGGTCTTGGTGGAAGCAGCTTTTGCGTGTAAATGGGCTCGCCATCGCCCGTGAGGCGATAGAGATAGACCGCGCCGTGCTCGGGGCCGAGGATCCGCTCGCCAAAGGCGCCGATGGCCAGCCACCCATCGTTCATGGCTAGGGCATCGCCGAAGTCCGACCGGCCGATCTCGACGTCCGGGGAGCTCATGTCGGCGACCAGCTCCCAGCCTTCATCGCCGTTTACGAAGAACAGCACGTCTTCACCCGCGTTGCCCACGACCGCGCGATCGCCGTGGATCGCCACGTGCTGACCCCACGGGCTGCGTACGGAGCCCGCAGGCGGCAGCAGGCGGGCGCGCTGCACCCAGGTGCCGTCCACAAACTCGAAGACGTACGCGCCCCCCAGACGCTCGACGCCAAACGAACCGATGATCGCGCGGTCTTCGTGCAGGTCCACGCCTGGGCCGAATCCGCCGCCGGGCTCGGCGATGTCGTCGGGGAAGATGAATTCCAGGAAGCCCCACTCGCCGCGATCAACGTCGTAGGTGTAGGCATAGGCCGCGCCCTTGCCGCAGGACGGATCGCCGCCGCACCAGACATCGCTGTTGGGATCGCCGACGATCAGGTGGCGGTCATTCATGGCCAGGTCGAAGCCGAACAGACCACGGGTGACCTGGGGCTCGGGTTCGAAGCGTTGGGGAGCGCAGGCGTCCTGGGCAGAGGTGGAGTACACCAACCCAAGTACGACGGCACCGACGCAAGAAATCGCCCTGGTCATGCAGGCCTATAGCGCCGAAACCCGTCCAGAGTTTCGGGCGACGCGCTGCTCTTTAAAGACTTCGACGCCAACGACGAACCCAGGGCGGGCGCGAACACGATCGATGCGGCGATCGCCCTCGATCGGTACGCCGCCGGCACGCCCCGACGTCGCGAGCCTCACCAACGGCGCCAGCAGCACCTGGAGCAACCCTCGACCGTGCCGCTTGGCAGCCCGCAGGAAGAGCCCGGCCAGAGCGGTGTCCAGAGTGGCACGAGCCAGGCGGCCTGAGAAGCCTGCGCACCGCGTCAACCAAATGGAACATCGCGGGGCCCGGCCGATACACGCCGGGCCCCGCGTTGCAATCCATATCCTGCCCCGTGCCACCGCCCCCCCACGCACCCGACCACACCCTGAGCGACCAGACCCCATCGGTCGCCTACCGCCTGCCGTGCGTGGGCTGCAACTACGACCTGTTCAGTCTGCCCGAAGATGGCGTCTGCCCGGAGTGCGGCATGCCCATCGGCCGGTCGCTCAGCGGCGATCATCTGTTTACGTCGAGCGCGGACTACCGCCGGCTGCTCGCGCGCGGTGCTCGCCGGGCCCATGTTGGCGCGATCCTCGCTTGGGTCGCACTTGCCGTGGGTGCGCTTTCGGCCATGCTGCACGGGCCGGGATTGCGACTGGGCTGGCTCGCCCTGCCCGCCCTGTGCGCCGCGGTGGTGCCCACGGCGCTGGGTTGGCTCGCGCTGACACGCGACGACCCCGAGGGGGTTGCCAAGCACAACAGCGCGGTCGCAGGCGAGCGCCTCTTCGTGCGCTTATGGGCCATGATCGCGCTCGCGGGTTGCACCGGCCTTGCGGCGGTCTGGTTGGTGACGCTGGTCTCGAGGCCGCGCGCCGATGCCGAGGCGGTGACGGCGACCGCCGCGGCAGCGTTCGTGCTCATTGGCACGGCCATGGCGGTCTCACGGGATCTGGCCCGGCTGCTCGCGAGCATGTCGCGTCGGTTGCTCGAGGGCGAACTGGCCGATCGGGCGCGTGGGCTCATGCCCGCTGGCTATGTCGCGCTGGGCCTTATGAGCGTGGCCCTCGCGCTCACCGTGGCACCGCTGGGCGGCTGGTGGTGGCTGATCCGCTCGATCTTCTGGGCTGCCGCGGGGCTGGCCTTGCTGAGCTGGGCGGTGATCTACCACACGGTCATCCGAGCGATGGCCAAGGCGCTCCAGGCCATCGCGCCCGCTCCGTAGGAAGCCCGTTCCGAAGGAAGACCCGTCCGCCCGGCTAAACTGGCGACGATGTACGAGATCACCGTCGAGGCCAGCTTCAACGCCACGCACACCATCGTGATCAATGGCGAGCGCGAAGCGGTGCACGGCCACGATTGGCGGGTCGTGGTCACTCTGGCTGGCCCCGAGCTCGATGGCGACGGCCTGCTCTGCGACTTCCACGAGGTTGAGGCCGTGCTCGGGAACATCATCGACCCATGGGGCCACACCCACCTCAACGACGCCGCCGCGTTCCGGGGCGTCGAGCCAACGGCCGAGCGGATCGCCGAGGCCATCGCGAGATCGCTCCAGCAGGGCCTGGAGGGGCGTTTGAGAGGCGGAGCGAGGGTCTCCAGAGTGGCCATCACCGAAGCGCCCGGCTGCGTGGCGACCTACCTTCCTTAATGCCCAAGAACGGCTACGGAGGGGGAAGGCCGCGATGCTCGAGCAGCCCAGCCAGACCATGACCCAACCACGACAACCCTCGAAGCGTGGCGAGCCCGCGGCGGATGAGCTCTTCAACCGCGATGTGTCATGGCTCGCCTTCAACCAACGGGTCCTTGAGCTGGCCGAGGACGAATCCACGCCGCTTTTAGAGCGTGTGAAGTTTCTCTCGATCTTTGCGAACAATCTTGACGAGTTCTTCATGAAACGCGTCGGCCTCATCCGGCGGCAGGTCGACGCCGGCATCGAGGCCCCCTCGCCGGACGGGCTCACACCCCGGCAGCAGCTTGATGCGGTGCGGAGCGCTGTCATCGATCTCCAGGAGCGTCAGGCCGCGTGCTGGGACGCCACGGTGATCCCGGCACTGGATGCCAACGGCGTTGCGATCGTGCCTTACGACGATCTCGACGGCAACGAGCGTCAACGGCTGGACACTTGGTTCGAGGAGCAGGTGTTTCCCATCCTCACGCCGCTCTCGATCGATCCCGGCCACCGGTTCCCGTTCATCAGCAACCTGTCGGAGAACCTGGGCGTCCTGCTCGCCGGCGACGGCGGGCTTCCCGGGCAGCCGGCGTCGAGCGAATCGGGCCACGGGCGGTTCTGTCGCTTGAAGATCCCCGATGGCGTGCCGAGACTCGTCCGCTGCGATGACCCCGACGGGAGGGGCGACGCGGCTCGCGCGCTGGCCGAAGCGGGGCGGCTGCGTTTCACGCCCCTCGACCAGGTCATGCGCGCGAACCTGGCGCTCCTGTTCCCCGGCGTTGCCGTGCTCGCCACCAACGCATTCCGCGTCACGCGTTCCGCCGCCGTCGAGGTCGAGGACGAGGGCGACCTGCTCCTAAGCGTTCAGGAGGAGCTCCGGCAGCGCCGCTTCGCGCGACCCGTGCGCATGGAATTGGCCGAGCAACCGCACGAGGAACTGGCCACCTTCTTCGCGACCAGCCTGGGGCTCCAGAGCGAGGACGTCTACGCGAGGCGAGGCCCGCTCGAGTACGGGGACCTCATGGAGTTGGCGGCACTCGATCTGCCGCAACTTAAGGAGACGCCCTGGACGCCGCTGACACCCCCACGGTTCATTGGCGTCGATGTTCGCAGCGGCCGAGGCGATATCTTCGCGGCCATCCGCGAGCGAGACATCATCGCGCACCATCCGTACGAGAGCTTCGACGAGTCCGTCCGGGCGTTCGTCAGCGCCGCATCACGCGACCCTGCGGTCCTTGCGATCAAGCAGACGATCTATCGCACCAGCCGCGACTCCCCATTCGTGCGGTCGCTCGTGCGAGCGGCCGAGCACGGCAAGCAGGTGGCCTGCATGGTCGAGCTGCGGGCGCGCTTCGACGAGAGCCGAAACGTGAGCTACGCCCGACGGCTCGAGCACGCGGGCGTCCACGTCGCATATGGCATCGTCGGTTTGAAGACCCATGCCAAGTGCTCGCTTGTCGTACGCCGCGAGAAGGGCGGGCTACGCACGTACGCCCACCTGGGAACCGGGAACTACCACCCGCACACGGCGCAGCTGTACACCGACCTGTCGCTGCTGACCTGCGACCCTCGGATCACCGGCGAGGTCGCCGAACTCTTCAATGCGATGACCGGATTCTCGCTTAAGGCCGACTACGAGCACCTACTCGTCGCCCCGACCACCATGCGGCCGAGCTTCGAACGCCTCATCGACGCGGAGATCGAACACGCCAAGGCAGGACGGCCCGCGCGCATCTTCGCGAAGCTCAACTCGATGGAGGATCGCAAGATCACGGCAAAGCTCTACGAAGCCTCCCAGGCCGGCGTGCAGATTGACCTGTGCGTCCGTGGCTTCTGCTGCCTGAGACCGGGCGTGCCCGGATTGAGCGAGAACATCCGCGTGGTGTCTGTGGTTGGCCGCTTCCTCGAGCACTCTCGCATCTTCCACTTTGCCGATGGTCATGAAGATCCTCTCGAAGGGCACTGGTTCATGGGCAGCGCCGACTGGATGTACCGGAACCTCAACAACCGGCTCGAGTCCATCTGCCCCATCTACGACGAGGCCGCTCGCGGACGGCTAGCGGAGATCATGCTCGCCAACCTCCATGATCATGACTTTGCGTGGGACCTTGGGCCGGACGGCGACTACCAGCGTCGGCCGAGGACAGGTGTTGGCACCTTCGAGCGGCTCATGCGGTCCGCCGAGACGGGCCATGCGAACGCCGTCGCTGCCATGGGCGATCGCGACACCTAACCCATGCGTATCGGCGAACGCACGATCGATCGGACCAGCCCGCCCTATGTCATCGCGGAGCTTGGCGTGAACCACGATGGTTCTCCCGAGCGACTGCTCGACCTGGTTCGGGCGGCCGCCGAATCGAGAGCCGATGCGATCAAGCTCCAGCTCTTCTCGGCCGTCGACCTCCTCGCCTCGAGCGCTACGCTGGCCGACTACCAGTCCGCCGCTGGAGAGCAGGATCCCCATGCCATGCTCTCCCGGCTTGAGATGCCGCTCGAGGACGCTCGTCGAGCGATCGAGTTGGCACACGACCTGGGTCTTCATGCGATCGCCACGGTCTTCGACCTCCCGCTACTCCCCCATGCCGAGCGGTTGCCACTCGACGCGTACAAGACGGCGTCGCCCGACCTCGTTCATAAGCCCCTACTCGATGCGCTCGTAGCTTCGAACAAGCCGCTGATTGTCAGCACGGGAGCGGCGGATCGAGACGAGGTCGTCCGGGCTCTAGAGTGGCTCGCAACCGCGCACGAGCGGCTTGCGGTGCTCCAGTGCGTGAGCTGCTATCCAACACCAGCCGAGCATGCCGCGGTCGGCGCCGTAGAGGACCTCGCCTCGATGTTCCCCGGCCCGATCGGCTACAGCGACCACACGTCACAAGTCGATACTGGAGCGCTCGCGGTCTCGCTCGGCGCTCGCGTGCTCGAAAAGCACCTCACGCTGGATCGCTCATTGCCGGGTCCGGATCATGCGGCTTCGATCGAGCCTGACGAGATGGCCGAGTACGTTCGTCTTTGTCGGGTTGCTTTTGATGGTGATTGGATCGCCGACCAGGATGACGTGCGGCTCGGCCCACCGACGAAGTACCTTCTGCCAATCGAGTCCGATGTTCGCCACGTCGCACGCCGCAGCATCGTTGCATCGCGTGACCTCGACGCGGGCCACGTGCTTTCGGTAGACGATCTCGCCTTCAAGAGGCCCGCGGGGGGTCTCGAGCCGTGGCAGTCAGGCCTTCTACTCGGCCGCCGACTCGAGATCGCCATCCCGCGCGATCGAGTCCTCATGCCCGACGACGTATTGGACTGACGCCGCGACCGCCAGGCCCATGCACGCGAACCACATGGCCAGGATGTGGGTGTTCAGGTGCATCACCTCAAACATGCAGGCCGTGAAGAGCGCGAGCAAGGCCCATGGCACGCCCGCAACGTACGGGTGCTCGTAGCAGCGCGCCACCCAAGCCAGCCGCGCCATCATGAGCAAGACGAGCGTGTACAAGACGAAACCAATCAGCCCCGTGTTGGCCAGCGGTTGCAGCAGCGTGTTGTGCGGATGCGGGCCGGTGTGTGTGCGGTCGGCCGGATCGATGCCCCGCGACTCGAGGTTCTGCTGGATCCAGGGCTCGTAGCCGCCCTCGCCGGTACCAACGATGGGATGGTCTGCGAAGGCCTGCAGGGCCCACCACATGAGCAGCAGCCTCGTGCCGGTGTACGAAGAGAAGTCCTTCTCCTCGAAGACCTGCCGAAGCTCTTCGCGGGTTTCGGTCACGCGCGGCTCGGCGACCGGCCAGCCAACGACACCCGCGCTGCCGAGTACAACAATTGCAATGACACCGGTTGTGATGAGCCGACGAGCCGTCCAGCGCAGCTTGGTCAAGCCAACAACGACCGCCAGCCCGAGCAGCGCGGCGGCGCAGATCCACGCGGCGCGTGTTCCCGTCGCCACGATCGCCGCCAGCGTGATGAGCGAACCGATGCCGCCTAGTACCGCCCACACCCGCCTCCCGCTCAACAGGGCGGCGAGATGGAACCCCAGGATCGCGCACAGCTTCGTGCCCGCGGCCACGGGGTGGTTCCACGCCGAGTTGCGGTTGGGCATGCGGTCCCACTGGGGCAGCCAGTCCATACCCGATCGGCTCAGCGCCTGGCTGACCTGCGCGAGGTTGAAGTACAGCGACCCAAGCAGCAAGCCGATCACGAGAGCGCCCAAGGACGGCGCGAGCGGCAGCAGGAACGGGATGTTCCAGATGAATCGCATCTTGTCGATCCGATCCACCCCGGCCTCGACGTCGGTGGACCAAAGCAGCGAGAGCGCGCGCCATGCCGTCCACACCACGAGCATGAGGAACAGCGGGTGCGTGAGCCCGATGACCACGGCCCGCCAGATCCAGGGCAGGCGCACGAGCGTCAAGAGCCACAGCAGCGCGCCGCCGGCCTCGACGTATGTCGTTCGCCCGCTGATACAGAACATCCAGGCGAACGCACCGAAGAGGTGGATCCACCAGAGCCACCGCGGCCCTTCCTGAGCCCGCTCGATCGCCCGGCGCGTGAAGGACCGGGAATAGAAGCCCAGGACGAGCCGCTCCCCAAACCGTTCGGTTGGCATACGGGTTGCCCCCAAGGATTGCCCCTACATATCGAGCCTCGGACGCCCCAGCCCCTCGCCGGGCTCGTGGAATGCAACGAACCCGACCGATCTTCGTACAATAGACAGCGATGGGGATCTCGCATCCCCGAGACCTGTCGTGCACCCAGGAGGCATCGACCATGCAAGCCGTCCACCGCGTCGTCCGCAAGGCCTCGGTCCGGCTATTCGCTCGCCTGTTCCTCCAGCGGCTCGCGGTGACGAGCTTTGTTGCCGTGCTCGGCGTGCTGGTTGCGCGGCTTGGCTTCTGGATGTCCGGCGTCGCTCTGGATCTGGGATCGACCGTTGCCATCGCCGCCGCAGCGGCTTTCGCGTCGGCCGTCCTGTGGGCTCTTGTCACGCGTCCCAAAGGCGTGGCTGTCGCTCGCGCTGTGGACGAGGCCGCTGGACTGCGTGAGAGCCTGAGTACCGCCTGGATTCACGAGAACGAGTCTGACCCGTGGTCGGCCGCGGTGAGGAGCGATGCCGATCGACGCGCGACTGGTGTGGACGTCCGCGCTGCACTCCCGCTCACGCTTGGCCAGTTCTGGAAAGCCCCCCCGATCGCGGCGGCCGCGGTCGCGATCATCTGGTTCGTGCTGCCCGCGTCCAGCCCGGACATCTTCGGCTGGCTGCAGCAGGCCGAGGAGCAGGCTCAAGCCGAGCAAGAGCTTGAAGAAGCGCAGGTCGCGGTGAAGACCGCGGAGGACCTCATCCAGAAGGTCGCGGAAAAGACCGGGCAGAACTTCGAAAACTTCTCGCCCGAGCAGAACCCCGAGTTGCAGACGCCCCAAGCCATGCGTATGGCGGCGCTCGACAAGCTCACGCAAGCCGAGCAGGCCCTGCGTGACGAGGTCGAGAAGGGTGAGGCAGCGCAGAAGCTCGACGCGATGCGTCGCGAGCTCAGCCGCATGAAGCAGCCCGGCCCGGGTCCTGCCGAGGAGCTGGCCCGCCAGCTCGCGCGTGGTGACTTCGCCGCGGCCAAGCAGGAGCTCGACCAACTTACCCAGAAGATGGCCAGCGGTGAGATGGACGCCGCGACCCGAGAGCAACTCGCCGAGCAGCTCAAGAACATGGAAGCACAGCTCCAGAAGATCGCCGACGAGCGCTCGTCGCTCGAGCAGGCGCTCCAGCAGGCCGGTATGGGCAAGGAGCAAGCCGAGCAGCTCGCGCAGCAGATGGCCGAGAACGCAGGGAACCCACAAGCCATGCAGCAGATGATGCAGCAGGCCACGCAGCAGATGCAGAACCTGTCACCCGAGCAGAAGCAGCAGCTGATGCAGCAGGCCCAGCAGATGGCGCAGGCGTGCCAGGCGTGCAACAACATGGGCCAGCAGATGAGCCAGATGGCACAAGCCGCCATGCAGGGCCAATCGGGCCAGTCCGGCCAGAGCGGCATGGAAGGCATGCAGGGCATGATCAGCCAGATGGAGATGATGCAGATGGAGCAGCAGGCCGCCCAGGCCATGCTCGCCCAGACGCAGAGCCAGATCAACTCGCTGTGCGAGAACGGCGGCATGTCCGGCATGCAGAGTGGCAAGACCGGTACGGGCCCCTACGCCGGCATGGGCACCAACCACGCGACCGGCGAGGAGACCGCACAGGTCGAGGTCGACCGCCAGGGCCAGCGCACACCCACGCGTCTCGGCCAGGGTCCGATCGTCGCCGAGCGACTGGTCTACGGCGAGTTGGTGCGTGGCGAGTCACGCGCTCAGTTCAGCAGCGCCGTGCAGGCCGCCAGCACCGGCGTTGCCGAGGCCATCGAAGACAACGTCGTGCCCATCGAGTGGCAAGAGTCGCTCCAGGCCTACTTCGGGCGCCTGCAGAAGCGGGCCGAGGTCGTCCAGGGCGAGAGCAGCGAATCGACGGAGCCGAGCGAAGGCGGCGGTTGAGAGCCGGAATCGCGCTCAGTCTTCGAGCACGCGATCCATCCACGCGACCATGAGATCGATGAGCAGCGGCTGCATGGGCTCGCCCGCGGTCGCGTACTCCATGATCAAACCGGTCTCGGCCTTCTGGAATAGGTGGTTCTGGGACTCGAGTGTGATCGATGTGGACAGTTCATGTCGTGAGGCGCGCAGGTGGGCTGACATGCGCTCAACGTTCTGCTCGGGGGCGACCTGGACATCGAGCCCGCCAAACACCGCGAGCACAGGAACGCTTGCTGCCGCAAGATCCTCGGCGGGGTCGTAACTGAGGAAGTACGCCATCCACGGGTCGCGCAGCGGGGCCAGCGCTTGTTCGATCGCCGCGTCCATCATCTCGGGGGTGAACTCGGATAGGTCACCCCCGGCTAAACCGACATTGAAGGCAATCGCACCGCGCGCAGCTTCTTTCTGCTCTTCTTCCGTGCCCACCGCGACCGACTTGATAACCGCCGTCTGCACGCGATCGAGTTCATCGAGTTGATCGTCTGAGAGTCCCGTCGGCTGGATCTTGTCGGTCTCGCGGACCATCTTGTTGGACTGGTAGGCGAGTAGTTCCCAACCGATGACCGAGGGTGCGGCGAGTAGAACCGCGGCGGCAGGCACCTCGCCTCGCCCGAGCAGTTTAGCGGTGACGAGGCCGCCCGTGCTGTGGCCGCAGACGACGACCCTCGACCCGTCGATCGCTGGCTGTTCGGCCAGGAAACTCGCCGCTGCCGCAGCATCATCGGCGAAGTCCGCCGTGGTCGAGCCGGCGAACGAGCCCGTGCTCTGACCGATGCCCAGACCTTGCGTACCTCGATCGTCGTACCGCAGCACGGCGTAACCGTGCGCGACCAGTCCCTCGGCCAGCACCTTGAACGGCTTCACACCCATGAGCGTCTCGTCGCGATCCTGCGGGCCAGATCCGGTGACGAGCAGCACACCCGGAACGGATGCCTCCTCGGTCGCGCCCGCGGGCAAGAGCAGTGTGCCCGCGAGCACCACGTCGGTGTCGGGCACGGCGATGCTGACTTTGACAGACACCGGCGCAGACACCGCGGGCTGGGACGCAGGGGCCACCATCGCGAGAGCCAGAAACGCAACGAGGACGATAACGGATCGGCGAGTACTCATCCGGCACTATATGAAAGCCGGGGCCAGAGGCCGGTCACTCACCGCACGTTGAGTTTCTCGAAGTACTCGCGGCAATCCGCCTCGGCTTGTGTGACGCGGTTGGCGAGATCTTGGGCTTGGCGCCCGAGTTCGGCGATGGTGTCTTCCTGCCCAGAAAGCGTCTCGAGGTAACGACGATAGAGATCCGTGGTCCGATCGATAGCGCGCATGTTCTCGCGGATCCGAGACTGGTCGCGCTCGATGCTGTTAATCTGGCCTCGCACGCGCTCGACCTCGCTACGCAGGTCGGCGATGCGCCGGTTCATGCTCGCACCCTCGCGTAGGGCCGCGATGACATCGTCGCTGGCCTGCCCGCCACCACGGGTGATCTGCTCGATCATGTTGGGGAGGTCGGTTTCCAGGAGGCCAACTCGGGTTGACTCGTTGCGGCGCTCGGTGACGGCGAGTTCGAGCGACTCGCCGGCGTCGACGGTTCGCTCGAAGCGGACCATTCCATCGTCGCTGGTGGCACCGTTTGTCGGCTCGACCATCTCCCAGCCTGACCGCGGGGCATGCTCGATGATGACCGTGCGATCCTTCGAGGCTTCATTGCGCAGTGTGTACGTGTTGGTCATCGTGCGGACAAAGCTGCGCTGCAGCATGCCGTTGGCGATGCGATAGGTCGATCGCGAGCTCGTGGAACGCTGCTCCTGCTGGGCTTTGAGCTCCATATCAACGGCGTAGCTGAGCATGCGCTCGGCACCGCGCGGCACGAAGCCGACGAGGGCGTCGCCGGCGTACGCGCCGTCGTAGACTGCGACCGGGCCGCTGATGAGTGGGGCGCTGGTTGAGTTGGTCAGCTCGATGCCGAGCATCGGGCCGCTGCCCTGGCCCGGGCTGTAGATGCTGATCTTGCGCGCCTCGACGCGTTCGGTGAGCACGGGAATCATGGCGCTCTGTTGGCGATCGAGGTCGATGGGATTCTCGATCCGCAAGACGACCGACTCGCCGACCTGGACGGCGGACGCCATGCTGGAGGCCGATTCGAAGAAACCTGACTCGGCGTCATCCAGTCGAAATCGAGCGAAGTTTCGGTCGCGGCGACTCGCCGTCTCGGATGCCGGAACGCCTCGCATGGCACGCTGCACATCGATCTCGGGAACATCGCCTGAGTCCTGGAACGGCGACTGGCCTCCACCGGCGTAAATCTTCGGCCTCGCCAGAGCGCCCGCAGGCACCGGAATCTCGGGCCGCTGCGCGAACAGGGGCGTTTGCAGGTCCATCGTGAAGCCTACGGGCTGGCTGGCGACAAGCGAGAGATCGATCTGCTCCCAGTCTTCTTCGGTCGTGTTCTCGACGATGGCCCAGGCCTGGAGGATGGGCTCATTGCGGTCGTTCAGCACGAGGCGGTACGCGGGCTTCCAGACGGGCATCTCGTGGACATAGCTCACGAGCATCTGCCGTTCGCCGTCGCCGACGCTGGAGACTTCGACGGTTCGGATGTTCTCATCGCGTTCCTGGGCGAGGATGTCCAGGGCTCGCGCGATGTCTTCCTTGAGCTGGGCATCGAGGAATTCGAGGCTGGTGATCTTGTCGAGGTCGAGGCGTTTGATGCCCGCGCCGGTGAACACCGTCACCGCGTGCGTGCTGATGGTCTGATCTCCTTGGGCACGCTGGACGGCCTCGACGCTGGTCACCGTGCCGGTGGCGGTGCTGTCGATGGTCTCGACCTTCACCCTTGCGCCGCGGAGGCGACTGAGCAGCTCGGCCATCGAGGGGTTGTCGGCGAGGTTCACGCCGAAGCTGGCCAGGCGTCGCTCGATGGGCTCGCGCGAGCCGTAGCTGATGGCCCCCACCGTGCCGTCGGCGTCGAGTACGACCAGGCTCTTGAGCAGGTCGTTGAGCTGGTCCTGATCGACGCGGAGGAAGACCTTGGCGTCGCCGTTGACCGGGCCGACGCGCTCGAAGCTGCCCACGCCCGAGCGGTAGAGCGTGATGGCGGTGATGGGCAGCTCCTGGGCCTCGTCCTGGGCAGACAGGGCGGGGGTGGCATGGCCGATGGCAAGGCCGGCAGCCAGGATCAGCGAAAGCTTCGAGCGTTGCGTGGTGGTCTTCATGGCGTTTCTTGCTCCCTTAGATGGACCTGACCCCTGTACGGATCCTCGCCACACTCGGATCGACCGAGAGCACCCTGCCCGTCCAGCGAATCCGCGGATGTGACAGAGGTGTGACCAGCGCGCGCCGTCGCCGGGCGTCACACCGAGCCAGCGGGGACGCACCTCGAAGGGTTCTCGCGATGGTCTGCGTGCTAGTCCGCGGCGGGCGGTCTGAGGAGCCGCTCGATGCTGCCGTCCTCACGTCGGACGAGCACTTCGGTGGCCTCGCTGAGGAACAGGCCGTGGTCGATGACGCCGGGAGTGGCGTTGAGGGCGGCGAAGAGGCGCTCGAAGTTGTGGCCGTCGTCGTGGAGTTGCACGTCGAGGATCAGGTTGCCGTTGTCGGTGACGTAGAGCGTGCCGTCCATGCTGCGGCGGAGGACGCCCGAGAGGCCCAGGCTGCGGAGGTTCGAGCGGATGGACGCGAGGCCGAAGGCCATCACGGCGACGGCGAGCGGGGTGCGCTGGCCGAGGCGATCGACGAGCTTCTCTTCCTCGACGAGGTAGACACGACGGTCGGCGGCGGTGGCGACCAGGCGCTCGCGGGTCATCGCGCCGCCCGCGCCCTTGAGCATGCGCAGGTGTGGGTCGACCTCGTCAGCGCCGTCGAAGACGTAGTCGACGCGCTCGATGGTCGCGAATTCGCGGACCTTGATGCCGAGTTCCTGCGCGTAGTTGCTGCTTGCCTCGCTTGTGGAGACGCAGGTGATGTCGAGTTGCTCAGAGATGACGCGACCGGCGAGCGCGGCGATCGCCCGCCGAGCGGAACGGCCGGTGCCCAGGCCCACGACCATGCCCGACTGGATGTCGGCGACGGCCGCGCGAGCGAGGGAATCGCCGTTGGCTTCGGAGGCGGCCAGGCGTGCGGCGTCGGTGGCGGTCTCGGGGGATCGCTGAGGGTTGGTGGGATCAGCCAAAGCGAACTCCCTGGGCCAGGCGGAGGGCCGAGCCGTAGTTGATTGTGCACGTCTGTCGACGCATGTAGGCCTTCCAGCTGTCGCTGCCGGCTTCGCGGCCGCCGCCGGTGTCCTTCTCTCCGCCGAACGCGCCGCCGATCTCGGCGCCGCTGGTTCCGATGTTGACGTTGGCGATGCCGCAGTCGCTGCCGGCGGGCGAGAGGAAACGCTCGCTCGCCAACACGTTGCTGGTCATGATCGCGCTGCTCAGGCCGTGGGCGGTGCTGTTGTGCATCGCGATGGCGTCGTCGAGGTCTCGGTACGAGAACGCGTAGAGGATGGGCGCGAAGGTCTCTCGGTTGGCGACTTCCAGCGTGTTCGCAGAGGGGGCGCGCACGATGGTCGGGCGGACAAAGCAGCCGCCGAGCGCGATGTCGGCCCGCGTTCCACCGGTGAGGATGGTGCCGCCTTGCGCTTTGGCTTCCTCGACGGCGGCATCGAACATCTGGCCCGATGCATCGCTGATCAACGGGCCCACCAGGGTGTTCTCGTCGAGCGGGTCGCCGATGTTGGCTTGCTCGTAAGCGCCGACCAGGCGGTCGAGCAAGCCATCGATGATCGACTCGTGGGCGAAGAGGCGACGCGTGGTCGTGCAGCGTTGGCCCGCGGTGCCGACGGCCGCGAAGAGTAATGCGGGGACGGCCAGGTCCAGGTCGGCGTCGGGCTCGACGATCACGGCGTTGTTGCCACCCAGCTCGAGCAGGCAGCGGCCCAGGCGCTTGGCGACGACCTGGTTCACCGTGCGGCCCATCTCCGTCGAGCCGGTGGCGCTGATGAGTGGCAGGCGGGCGTCGGCGGTCATGGGCTTGCCGACGGCGTCGTCGGTGCCAATCACGAGGTTGAAGATGCCTTCGTGGCCCATCTCGCTGGCGATGCGGTCGGCGATCGCGTTCGTCGCGATCGCGGTGAGCGGGGCCATGAGGCTGGGCTTCCAGACAACCGTGTCGCCGCAGACGGCGGCGATCATCGCGTTCCAGCCCCAGACGGCATTGGGGAAGTTGAAGGCGGTGATGACGCCGATGGGGCCGAGGGGCTGCCATTGCTCGAACAGGCGGTGGTCGGCACGCTCGCTGGGCATGGTCCGACCGCCGAGCATGCGCGAGAGGCCCGTCGCGTAGTCGGCGATGTCGATGGTCTCCTGGACCTCGCCGAGCCCCTCGCTGAGGATCTTGCCGACTTCCATCGAGACCAGGGCGCCCAGGGCGTCCTTGTGCTCGCGGAGGGCGTGGCCAATGCGGCGCACCACCTCGCCGCGCTCGGGTGCGGGGACGAACCTCCAGTGCTCGAAGGCCCGCTTGGCGCGGTCGATCGCGGCCTCGAGCTGGGCCGCCCCATCGAGGCGGACAGCGGCGATGGGCTGGCCGGTCGCGGGGTTCAGGCTCACGGCTTGCGAGGGATCGGAGGGATCGGCCTGATCGGCGGCGATGAACCGCGGATCGGCGTTGAGTGCGAGCGATTCGATCGGACTCTCGATCGTTTTGGCGGCAATCCCTTGCGTCATGGCGCAGTGTAGGCGGAGCCCGAACCTCGTCCGTCGGCCGATGTTTGCGAACGCTTAGTCGCAGCCCGCGTCGAAGGCGGTCTGGAACGCGAGGAAGTCGAACAAGGTGAGACGACCGTCTTCGTCAAAGTCGGCGCGATCGTCGCCGGCGTCGAAGAGGTTCTGGAACTCGAGGAAGTCGAAGGTGGTGAGCCGGCCGTCGCCGTCGATGTCCGCCGGGCAGGACGCGACCTGGAGTTCGTACGCGCCCATGTCGGCGAGGGGTGGAGCGCCGAGGCCGGTGTCGGGTGTCGAGGGATCGTCGACGAAGCGCGGAAGGCCGGCGAGGTCACGATCGAGCCCAGCGGCGGCATCGTTGTCGGACGCATCGATCGCGGGCGAGCCGGGCTGGAGCGTGTACTCGCCCGCGAAACGATCGGTGAAGAGCGGGTCGATGTCGAGCACGCCCTCGCCGGGCGAGCCGTCCATCACGATGCTGTAGCGCACGTCGGGCAGCGTGCTGGCGGCGCTGATCTGATCGGGGAAGTTGTTCCAGAGGATCGTGTTGGCGACCTCAACGGAGACGACGCCCTCCGTGAGAAGGAGCGCGCCACCTGCGAAGGCGGCGTTGTTGTCGGCGATGGTCGTGTTGATGACCGAGCCCCTCGAATCGTTGGTAAAGGACACGCCCGCGCCCGAGCCACTGGCGGTGTTGCCGGTGATCAGGCTGTTGGTGATCGTGCCGGTACTGGACCGGGCGATGCGCACACCTGCGCTGCTGCCGGCGAAGCCGATGGACTCGTTGGCGACCACGACGCATCGGTCCATGGCAAGCGTGGCGCCGTTGTCGGCCATGACGCCCCCGCCGCCGGTGATGTCGGTGCGATTGCCCTCGATGCGGCAGCCGACCAGGGTCGCGGTGCCGCCGTTCCAGACGTTGAGCCCTCCGCCCTGGCCCGCGAGGTTGTCGCGGAGCTCGCAGTCGATGAGCGTGACCCCACCGGCGCCATCGATGTTGACACCACCGCCAAAGAGGCCGTTCCAGTTGTCGACGATGACGCTCGAACGGATGGTCGGCGAGCCCGTGGTGATGGCGATGCCGCTGCGGCTGGCGCCGGTGATGGTGAAGCCCTCGACGACCGAGTCCGGACCCTCATCGAGATCGAAGATGAACACCGTGCCGGTACGCAGGGCGTCGATCGTGGTGGCGGCGGCACCGCCCGATGATCGCACGGTGATGGCCTTCCCTCGGAAGCTGATGTTGGTGTTGCCCCGACCGTTGTAGACGCCCGGGGCGACGATCACGATGTCGCCGTCAGCGGCCGCATCGATCGCGGACTGGATGTCCCGGAACTGGGTGGGCACCAGCAGGTCGTCGGCGGATGCGATGCTCGCGAGACCGAGCAACCCGATTGCCATCATCCCCACGCGAGCCATGCGGCACCCCCTCGGGCCGGTGATGGCCCAAGGGCAAGATACCCGAAATCGGACCGCGTTGCAAGCGGTGTTAACCGCAGCCGGCGTCGAAGGCGTTCTGGAAGGCGAGGAAGTCGAAGAGGGTAAGGCGGCCGTCGTCGTCGAAGTCGGCGCGGAGATCGCCGGTGTCGAAGAGGTTCTGGAACTCGAGGAAGTCGAAGACGGTCAGCTCTCCGTCGCCGTCGAGGTCGGCGGGGCACGAAGCCGAGCGACCGTAGATCACATACGCGCGGCCTGCTTCCACGGCGCTGCCCGTTCTCGATGGAGCACCGATCAAGATGTCATTCACGCCATCGTCGTTCACATCGCCGGCTGAAGAAACATCGTCCCCAAACCAGCTGTTCAAATCCTCTCCGCGAATCAAGAACCCATCGTTTCCGTTGAGCAACTCCAGGTCGAGCACCGGCGGGAAGTCTTCATTGCGGCCGTACACCACATAGGTCGCTCCAGCATAACCGGGAGCGCCCCAAAGGGGCGTCCCAAATGCCACGTCGTCGAGGCCATCACCGTTGATGTCGCCCAATGGAGCCACCGCACGGCCTGTCCACCGCTGCCCCCGGAACCGCACGCCATCGCTTGGCGAGAGATCGGCGACCGACAACAACGTGGGGAAGGGCGGTTCGTCGGCATTGCGCCCGTAGATCACATATGCGGAACCGCGTTCACGCTTGCCGATCACCAAATCATCCGAGCCGTCACCGTTCAGGTCGCCGGCAGCAGCAACTTCTTCACCGAAGTCGCCGCTGGTCTCGTCGCTACGGATCTCGAATCCGAGTCCGTCAAGGCGTTGGGTGAAGATTCGTCTTGGAAATGCGCCATCGCGACCGAAGATCACATAGGCGGACCCTCCGCGATCGAGGGGTCCGTAATACGGGTGATCGCCCCAGTCCGACGAGCCGATGACGAGGTCGTCAAATCCATCGCCGTTGATGTCGCCCGCGGCCGCCACCGATCGGCCCACGAGCTCTATGTAGCCATCGCCGTACACGGTGAAGCCATTGCTCCCGTTCAGTGACGCGAGGCTTACCGAGGCGTCGAAGCCGGTCGTCTTACCGAAGATGATGTAGGCTGCACCACAACTAAACCAGCCGGCGTAGTACTCATCCGCGCCGATGACGATATCGTCGATGCCGTCGCCGTTGATATCGCCCGCCCCAGCGACGGCATTGCCCAAGCCATAAGGCCCAGTGATGCCGGGCACGTTGAATCCATCATCGCCATCGAGATCGAAGAGGGATAGCGTCGCCGGGAAGCCCGTGGTTCGGCCAAAGACGACCGACGCATTGCCATAACCCGTGGCGACTCGTGACGACCCGATGATGATGTCATCGATGCCATCACCGTTGACGTCGCCTGCTCGCGCCACCGTGTGATCCGAGAGCATCGGGCTGTCGAACCCGATCATGCGGAAGCCGTTCGCGCCGTTCAGGTCCTGCGGGTCCACGACCGCCGGGAGGCCGCCCGCGATGCCGAAGACGACGTAGGTCAAAGCGCCGCTGTCATCATCGGCTGTGTCCACGATGAAGTCACCGACACCATCGCCGTTGAGATCACCCGCGTCTGCGACGCTGGCACCCAAATGGGCAGGTGACCCGAAGCCGTCGACTGCAAAGCCGATCGTGCCATCGAGATCGGCGGCGTTCAACGCCGCCGGAAAAGGCTCGGCCAGCGGATCACCCTGGGCCAGGGCTACTCCCGGGCACGCCATTGGCAGCCCTACGGCCACCATCAATGCCACCGCACGCCCCGTCTTCGGCACACCCATCAGACACCTCCATCGTCCGGTTCTCGGGCCATACCTGGGAACAGATTACCAGAAATTGGCAGGGATGTCAACGGGTTGGTAAAAGGACTTCCCGAATCGCTACGGGCACCCAGCGTCGAAGGCGTTCTGGAAGGCGAGGAAGTCGAAGAGGGTGAGCTCGCCGTCGTCGTCGAAGTCGGCGCGGAGATCGCCGGTGTCGAAGAGGTTCTGAAACTCCAAGAAGTCGAAGACTGTGAGTTCGCCGTCGCCGTCGAGGTCGGCGGGGCAGCCGGCCTGGAAGAAGAGCATGCTGATGTCCAGGGCGGGGTTCTCGAACAGGGCACCGCTGCGGTCGAGGGTGACGCCGAACTCGCCGAAGGTCTCGAACACATAACGCCCGGGGTCGAGCGTGACGAGCCAGGTCCACGAGGTGATGCCCGGCACGGGCTGGCCGCTGAAGATCTCGCCGTCGGGGCCGATGAGCCTGCCGGGCTCGAACGACGGGAAGTCCAAGCCGTCGAAGCCGCTGGGCAGGACACGGATCTCGGCGCGTGTTGGTTGGTTGAGATCGAACACGAGCGAGTGCTGCCATTCGCCCTCGGCCCGACGTTCGCGTGGTGTGCGCCCGGACGGCCAGCGTTCCAGATCGACGACCGCGACCATGTCGAGCGTGATGCGGTTCGAGCCGCTCGCCTGCCCCTCGGCCACGACCTCGACTTCCGAGCTTGGATACGAGAACGGATCGCCCACGATCTGTGCGAGCGCCTCGGCTTCGGGGCCGGTGACGTCGCGGTCGGCGTCTTGCTCGCTGTCGGACAGTGGGAATGGCAGGAAGTCGGTCCACACGCTGGCGAACACCGCGGCCTCGAACTCCACGACCTCGGGGAACGCGGGGCCCTGCGCGAAGGCGGTTGCGGAACCGATCAAGAGCACGGCTGGCGTTGAGACTGCGGCACGCATGCGAGACCTCCCCTGAGCATCGTTCGCTCGGTGGGTATACACACGCGGATTCGCGAGGGTTGCGATCAGCCGCCGCCGACGAGGGTGACGATCTCGATGGTGTCGCCGCTTTGCAGCGTGTGGGCCTCGTGCGTGGCCTTGGGGGCCAGCTCGCGGTTGACCTCGACGGCGCAGGCGGTGCGGCCCAGCTCGAGGTGCTCGATGAGGCCGGCGATGGTGGTGCCCGCGGGGACCTCGCGGGGCTCGCCGTTGACTTCCAGACTCACCGACTCGGTGGACGTCGTCATGGCCGATGATACCCCCGATGACCGTGGCCTGTTACGTGGTCTGCGGGTCTTGCGTACGGTATACGTATGAGTCCTTATACAGGCTTCAGACTCGTGGCGGTTTGTGCGACGTTCGTCGCGCTAGCCCTAAGTACCGGCTGCTCCAAAGAGTACAGCCAGGAGACGCCCGAGGCGTTGATCGACACGGCTCGGCAGATGGTCGTCGATGGCAACACGCGGCGGCTCAGCGAGCTCGTGTGGGCCGAGACCGAGGGGCAGCAGCTGGTGATCGATCGGTTTGGTCGCACGCTCGACCAGCTGCAGGGGCGCGGTGAGGCGAGCGCCGTCGAGTTTCCCCAGGAGGTCGCCAGCATCCGTGCGCGTGCGGACGAGGCGGCCGAGAGCGGGGAGATCAACAGCCTGATCGGTCGGGCGCTGACGGCCTCGGGCGGTGTGGCTCGCGGGGCGCCCGATGCGGTGCGGGATAACGATCGACTGCGCGAGGGCTTGGACAACGTCGTGCGTGAGCTGCTGGCCGATCCGTATGGCTGGTTGGAACGCAACGGCGACAAGCTGCAGCCGGTGTACATCACCGACGACATCGTGGCGCTCAGCTGGCAGGACAAGCCGATCGTTGGGCTGAGCCTGACGCAGCAGGACGAGAAGTGGTACGTGAAGCTGCCGCTGGACAACCCGGCGGTGCAGCGCTTCCTGCCCACGGACAGCGACGCGATCTTCGAGATCATGGCCGAGCTTGTGGGCAGCGTGCACAACGTGATCGCCGACCTCGCCGACGAGGTGCGTGCGGGCGAGCACCGCGACCTTGAGAGCGTGGCGGCGACGGCGGGCGAGTACATCGCGCCCACGGCGTTGATGGTGATGGTCGCGTATGGCAAGGCGCTGGAGGAGCGGGCCGAGGAGCGTCGTGCGGCGCGCGAGGCGGCACGGGCGGCGGAGCAGGAGTCTGGGGAGGGGTGAGTGTCAGGGTCACGCGCCTCGCAGGTTTGCTCTAGCAGCTCTCGAGATTCCCGAAGATGCGATCGAAGCGGCGGTCCTTGAGGTCCTTGTCGCGGATCCAGAAGCTGAGGACGCCCTCGTCGGACCAGAGCCAGTCGCTCTCTTGATCGCTATCGAGGGCGAGGAGCAGTCGCCAGCCCTGCTTGCGCTTGTCGACCTTGGCTTCGTCGGCCTTCTTCAGTCGGCCGTAGTCGGCGAGCTTCAGTTCGCGTCGAGCGGCAAGCTCGCGGGCATCGGAATCGTCGCTGCCGTATCTTGCACCCAGCAGCGCGTGCTGGCGAATCCGGGGTACGCCCAGGAAGCCTACAAGGAACTCGTCCATGGCGTCGATGAGCTCCTCCCCCTTCGGGGATGGCAAATCGAACATCATCCGGCTGAGCGTCCCAGCGGCATCTTCGCTGAGGCTGAGTGAAGGGAGCATCTCGACCCGTCGTTCGGGGAAGGGCTTCCAAGGGTCGCCGTAGTCGTAGTCGCTCTCGTCGTGCTCGGGGAAGCTCTGTCGGGCGGTCGAGCTCGTGTGGTACAGAACCTGCCAGCGACCGTGCGCTCGGTCCAGGCCGCAATCCATGCGATCGCCCTGCGTGTCGTACCAGAAGCTCAGCAAGCCCTTGCGTTGCAGGTCGGCCGAGGGGATGTACCTTGGTGGCAGGTCCGCGAGGTTCAGCTGGGCGACGAAGTGGAGCGGGCGGTCTTCGAACGTCGGCCACTCTTGGTTCTTGGGCAGGTCGGGCTCGCCGCCAAACTTGCTGGTGCCGGCGGGCAGGCGTCGCTTCACCACCTTGCCGGGCTTGAGGCGGACGGACTTGCGCAGGCCGTCGATGATGAGGTCGGCGTGGTCGTCGAGGCCGTGCTTCGTGATGAGCTTGCGGACGTCGTCCTTGGTCAGTGGTAGTTTGGGTGCTGCTGGCATGGGCGATGGTACCGGTGTGGGTTCTTCGCTTCTCATGATTCTTTGTGCATGTCCACCCCTGCGCGCCATCTTTTGGCGGTCGATGCGCTTTCGCTTGCATTGCGTAGTCCGTTCGGGGACACTGGCAGTGCCCGCCGTTTCTTGGTGATTCCAAGGACGGTTCCACAGCCCCCTTGGTTCGCGACTCTGCAACGACAGGGGGCTATGCAATGGACGTACTGGAACAACAACTCAAGCACAGCTGCGCGGCGATGCGGGGGTGGGATGGGGTCATCGACCTGCCCACCAACGCGTTGCTCGTGCTCAAGCGGGATCGGGAGAACGTGGCGTTGCTGTCGCGGCATCGGGACCTGGCGCTCGAGGTCCTCGGGCGGGTGATGGACGTGTACTGCCAGGCGCCGCTCGTGCGGGTGGCGGTCGCGGTGCTGCGGGGTGTGCCGCCGAAGGTGCTGCTGGGGTTTGAAACGATGCGGCAACCGGCGCGCGGCGATGAGGCGGTGCTGGTTCGTGAGCTCACGGCGCGGTTCGTCGAGGCCGGTGTTGGAAGCGAGGTGTCCGCGTGCGCGTGAACCTCAATGAGACGGAGACCAAAGCCGCGGATTCGATTCCGGCACGCACCACCCCACCCCCAAACCGCGAAATGGCTCGTGCACGAAACGGATTGACGCTCACCGCGCTGGGCGAGCTTGGGCCCAGCGAGTCGCCCGATTGGATCTGGCCGGGGTACGTCGCGCGCGGTGGCGTGACGCTGCTCACCGGCTTGTGGAAGGCGGGCAAGACGACGCTGCTCGGGCACTTGCTTCGCGACCTGCCGCTGGGCACGGGGCTTGTTGATGTGCCGATGCACGACCCCGTGGCGATCGTGAGCGAGGAGCCCGCGGGCGTGTGGGCGCGGCGGCGCGACGAGCTTGGCCTGGGCTCGACCAACCTGCTCGTGCAGCGCGACACGTTCGCAAGGCCGACGCACCAGGGCTGGCTCGACCTGATCGAGGATCTGACATCGGCCGTGCGGCGGCACTCGATCGCGATGGTCGTGCTCGACACGCTGCCCAGCCTGTGGCCCGTGCACAACGAGAACGACGCGAGCGAGGTGGTGCAGGCGCTCGCGCCGCTGCGCAACATCAGCGAGGAGGGCGCGGCCGTGCTGCTCGTGCACCACCCGCGCAAGGGCGAGGGCGACCAGGCCCAGGCGAGTCGAGGCAGCGGCGCGCTCCCCGGCTTCGTCGACGCGATCGTCGAGCTGCGCCGCTTCAACCCGCAAGACACCGGCGATACCCGCCGCAAGCTGACCGCCTTCGGCCGCTACTCCGAGGTGCCGCCCGAGATGGTGATCGAACTTACAAAGGAGGGCTACCGCACGCTCGGCCAGCCCGGCACGCTGCGCACCGAGGGCATGCAGCGGATCATCGAGGGGTTGCTGCCCAGCGAGCCGCCGGGGTTGACGGTGGAGCAGGTGTTGGAGCGGTGGCCGGAGGCGACGCGGCCTGGGCGCGCCCACGCGCGGAACACGCTCAACAAGGGGGCAGTGGACGATCTGTGGGAACGCCACGGCTCCGGGCTGCGAGGTGATCCGCACACGTTCTTGCGGATGCCGTAAGCCAAGTGCCTCACGTTTCGGCTACGGGTGGACCCAGGCTTAGGGCGTAGCCGAAACGCAATTCGGCACTGTGCTGGCATCGGCTCACGATTCAGCCTGTTCGCGTCGACGTTGACGCCACTCCATCACGCGTTTGATCGGATGTGGTTCCAGCCAGATTCCGAGGGTGACGAACAGCAGGAGAATCGTCAGGATGATCAGGATGATGTCTGAGAGTGACATGATGTACTACCTCGTCTTCGAGTCGTCGCCATCGGGGCTCGCTCGCACGACTCCTTTACTGCCCAACAGTCTGCACTGTCCTAGTCAAATGCATAAACGCTGTATAAACACACACTTGTAGTACTCTCACAACAGACGAGCCCGTAATCGCTCGAATCTGAAACGCCAAAGATCCGTGTATGGGCTACGCCAACCATCGTTTCCAGCCTTGGAGACGGTGGTTTAGCGACGGCTGAAGAAGCGACGGCAGGTGTGGCCTAAGCCAAATCACTGGTGAAAGACGCGTTGTCTTACTCTGAGGGAGGTTTTGGTTGCCGCTCCGACTCAATGGAAAGAGTTGTACGCCGCAAGGTCGGTTTTGATGTCGTTGTGGTGCTGGTCGCGCATGATGAAGGAACGCCATTGCGTTCCGGCTACGCCCCAAGGCTGGGTTGGGCGGTAGTCGAAACGAATCCAACCCTCCCCACCCCAGCCATACCCTACCCACCATGCCCACCCCACGCCCGCGGCACGCATCATTCAGGGACACCGCCATAGGCAGCGTGTGCAACATCCACCCGCTCGCACGACTCCGGAGGCGTTTCGCATGGGCTCGGTGACGCCGGCTCATCTCATGCTGCTGGTGGTCTGTGCCGTCATCATGGTCCTTGGGCTCGCGTTCGTGTTTGTTGTAACCTGCTGGAGCATTCGGCGAAGCAGATCAAGGCGCGAGATGTTCTCGGCCAATGGCGCCGAGCCGTACGTCTTCCCTGAGTCGTTCCTGCACGCTGTTCAACAGTCCAGGTGGATCGGCGCGGTGCAGGCCTCGTGGCTCTACAAGCGCGATGTGACGTTTGATTCCGGCTGGCAATGGACACAAGGCCCGGACACCTGCACGGGATACAGGCTGATGAAGTCAAGCAACTCGGGCTCGCTGGCAATCCAACTCCCGTGCGAGTGCGGCCGATTCGCGGGCACCGTGGTCGTGGTCGAAAGGCCATTCCTCGTCCGGCGACTCCTGGCCAAACCGTCACTCGTCACCGAACTCTGGCAGAAACAACGCGGCTTCGTGCAGATCGTCCACCCCGAGCACACGCAGCTTGGGGATCGGGCGCTCGACGCGCTCGCCGGCGTCGCCACCGAAAACGTAACACACACAGGAAAACTCGGCGTGCAGGCGATCGAGTTCCGACCCGACTGCGCCTGGCTCGTGGTCCGCGACACCCGCATGCACCTGATCTCAACATCGATGCTGGTCCAGGTTCTCGCCGCGCTGCGCACGATGGTCGGCACCGAGTCGGGCTGATTCGTTTCGTCCAACGTCCAGGGCTGGGTCGCGCGGTGGACGAAACGAATCCGACCCTCCCCACCCCCGCCAACCTACCCCCCCCCCACAGAAAGGAAGAGCGTAGTGGAGGGGAAAAGTGTAGAT
>ERZ1740058.168-NODE-168-length-56874-cov-6.607719_pt1 | contig 56874 bp, 50 predicted proteins | sample MGYA00581745_ERZ1740058 | MGnify/ENA primary metagenome ERZ1740058 (study PRJEB43018, sample SAMN04849742) | marine metagenome | isolation source: floating plastic debris | place: Pacific Ocean | collected 2008-08-30 | study: EMG produced TPA metagenomics assembly... | reverse complement strand
GTCTGGGTATTGGTCGCATCGGTGGTTCTGCCATGGAAGCAATTGCCCGTCAGCCAGAAGCTACTGGCCGTATCCAAACTGCAATGATTATCGCAGCCGCACTGATTGAGGGTGTTGCTCTCTTCGGTGTAATTATCTGTTTGATTATTGCCACTGCTTAATTCACTGGAACTCCGAAGACCGCGCTAGGCGGCTTCGGGTTCCTCTTTCCTATTGATCAATAATTTTATAAATACGACACTATGGATTTAATATCACCGGCTTCAGGTCTCATTATATGGCAATTGCTGATTTTTCTGGCGGTGTTATTTATTCTGGGAAAATTCGCCTGGAAGCCTATTCTAAACGCCCTGAGTGAGCGGGAATCTTCTATTGAAGAAGCCTTACTTTCTGCCGAGCGCGCCAAGGAAGAGATGAAGCAGTTACAGGCTAGCAACGAACAGCTACTGGCTGAGGCCCGCAAGGAACGGGAAACTATGCTGCGTGATGCTACTACAGCGGCCAACAAAATAAAAGACACTGCCCGTGAAGAAGGGGAGAAAGAGCGGAAGCGTATGGTAGAAGACGCCTCAGTAGAGATTGAGAACCAAAAGAAAGCCGCTTTAGCCGATGTTAAGCAGCAGGTAGCTACGCTTTCTTTACAGATTGCCGAAAAAATCCTTAGGGAAAATCTACAGGGAGATGCTGCGCAGAAGACTTACATCAACAAGTTGGTAGACGACCTGAACGAAAATTAAGTAAAACGATTTCTATCTATTTGATTCATAACCCATGACGGATACTAGGGTTGCATCGCGCTACGCAAAATCGCTTATAGAACTGGCCATTGAGAAAGGAGCTCTGGAGGAAATCTACCAAGACATGCAGCTATTCTCGCAACTCTGCAACTCTAACCGCGAGTTCCAGCTGATGCTAAGAAACCCCATTATTAACCACGATAAGAAACGAGCGATTCTGGACAAAATATTCAAGGGGAAGGTGAATGAATCAACCACCGCTATCTTTGACATTATTACCCGCAAAAACCGGGAAGCTATTTTACCTTCACTAGCGGAAGAGTTCATTCATCAGTACCGCAAGCACAAAAATATTGACGAGGTGACCGTTACCACTCCGGTTCCACTTACCCCGGAACTTCGGGAGAAGCTAATAAGCAATATTAAACAACGCACCGGGCATCAGGTGGATTTGACCGAACAGGTAGATCCCGACTTAATTGGCGGCTTTGTACTGCAAATTGGCGACCGAATGATGGATAACTCAGTAAAGTCAAAATTAAAGGCAATGAGTTACGAATTTATCGACGAAAGTTATACAAAAGGATTTTAATAAATATGGATGAAGGGTGAAAGGTGTAGGATAGGGTAAAGGGTAATCTAATATACAGCAGCCTCTGCCCTCTACCTTCCACCCTCAACCATTTACCTCTATAACATTTAACCATTTAAAAATATGGCAGAAGTAAGACCCGATGAGGTTTCCGCAATACTACGCGAACAGCTATCTAACTTTAAAACCGAGGCCGAATTAGAAGAAGTGGGTACCGTACTCCAGATTGGTGACGGTGTAGCTCGAATCTACGGCCTTACCAAAGCCCAATCAGGTGAGCTTTTGGAATTTGAAAACGGCCTGAGAGCCCTGGTGCTTAACCTGGAAGAAGACAATGTAGGAGCCGTACTATTAGGTGAGCAGGGAGATATTCGAGAAGGAGATTCAGTACGCCGTACCGGAAGTATCGCTTCCATTAAAGTAGGTGAAGGCTTAGTGGGACGGGTAGTAAACACGCTAGGACAACCTATTGATGGGAAAGGCCCAATAGAAGGTGATCTTATCGAATTGCCACTGGAACGAAGAGCCCCTGGGGTGATTTACCGACAGCCGGTAAGCGAACCCTTACAAACCGGTATCAAGTCTATTGACTCTATGATTCCGATTGGCCGAGGACAGCGAGAGCTGGTAATTGGTGACCGCCAAACCGGCAAAACAGCGGTGGTACTTGATACGATCATCAATCAGAGGGAATTTTACGAAAAAGGCGAGCCCGTATACTGTATTTACGTAGCCTGCGGACAGAAAGCTTCTACCGTAGCCGGAGTAGTCGCCGCATTAGAGAAAAACGGTGCGATGGACTACACCACCGTAGTAGCAGCAACCGCTTCTGACCCGGCTCCGATGCAGTTCTTTGCCCCCTTCACTGGAGCAGTAATCGGTGAATACTTCCGCGATACCGGACGTCCAGCACTAGTAGTGTACGATGATCTATCTAAGCAAGCGGTAGCTTATCGGGAGGTTTCATTACTACTTCGCCGCCCTCCCGGACGCGAGGCTTATCCGGGGGATGTATTTTACCTTCACTCGCGCTTATTGGAACGAGCTGCTAAACTTAATGACAATGACGAGATTGTAGCGCAAATGAACGATTTGCCCGACGTGATCAAACCCATGGTAAAAGGTGGTGGCTCATTAACCGCCCTTCCGCTTATTGAGACTCAGGCTGGTGACGTTTCCGCTTACATTCCCACCAACGTAATTTCCATTACCGACGGTCAGATCTTCCTGGAAACTAACTTGTTTAACGCAGGTATCCGTCCAGCCATTAACGTGGGGATCTCGGTATCGCGAGTAGGTGGCTCGGCACAGATTAAACCCATGAAGAAGGTAGCCGGTACGCTAAAGCTAGATCAAGCTCAGTTCCGAGAACTAGAGGCCTTTGCTAAGTTTGGTTCCGATCTGGATGCGGCCACTCAGTTGACCATTGACCGGGGACGGCGTAAGCAGTTAATTTTGATGCAGCGACAGTACGCTCCGTTATCCGTAGAAGAGCAGGTAGCTATTATCTACGCGTCTACCAGCGGACTGATGGATAAAGTTCCGATTGAGCGAGCTAAAGATTTTGAACATGAGTTCTTGGCATATATGAATGCTCACAACCGAGATACGTTAGATCAAATCCGCTCGGGCAAGTGGGGAGAAGAGCAGCAGGGTACTATCAAAAAAGTAGTTTCTGATCTAGCGAAAAACTACAAACAATGAGCAATTAGCAATGTACAGTGTGCAATTAACAGTGAATATGCACAGCAAACTACGTAATTGTTCATTGTTCATTGCACATTGTTAATTGAATAAGAATGGCAAATTTAAAAGAAGTTAAGAACCGAATTGCAACAGTAAAGTCTACGCAGCAGATTACCCGTGCCATGAAGATGGTGGCGGCTTCCAAGTTGAGGCGGGCCCAAGACCGTTTGTTGCAAATGCGACCTTACGCGCAAAAGCTATCGGGGCTACTAGCCAATATATCCTCTAATCTCAGTGAAGACAACGTGAGCGAATACGCTCAGTCGCGCGACGTAAAGAACGTGATGTTGGTGGTGTTTTCCTCCGACCGAGGACTATGTGGTGCATTTAATGCCAACCTCTTTCGCAATACCCGGCAGTTTATTTCTAAAGAATACGAATTTTATGAGCGTAACGAAAGGCTGTCAGTGATGACCGTGGGACAAAAAGCTTTTGATTACTACAAACGCCGAGGGTATGATTTACGTAGCGATTACAAAGATTTATTCTCTGATCCCTCCTTTGCTCATGTCCGCCAAGGAGCTGAATACGTAATGGAGCAGTTCCGGGAGGGAAAGGTAGATAAAGTAATCTTGGTATACAATCAGTTTAAAAACGTAGCTACGCAGATTCCTACTTTTGAGCAGCTTTTACCGGTAGAAGCTAACACTGAGGAAGAATCTGCGAACATCGACTACATCTACGAGCCATCGGAAGAATTTGTGGTAGAAGAACTCATTCCACAGTCACTGAAAGTACAGTTCTACAAGGCTTTTCTGGAATCAAATGCCGCTGAGCAAGGTGCCCGGATGACGGCTATGGATCAAGCTACTGAGAATGCTGGGGACTTGCTGAAAGACCTGAAGCTTACCTATAACCGCACTCGTCAGGCCGCCATTACCCGAGAAATTCTCGAGATCGTAGCCGGTGCCGACGCTCTTGGAGGTTGATCTAAGCCAACGTAAAACAATGCTACAGAAGTAGCTATCAAGAGAGGTTATCTATCAAGTTGTTTGACGGATAACCTCTTTTGCCTTTCTAATCATTTCCGTGGTCATCATTAATGCAGCCCTATGTGGAGTGGCAGTGGTTAGCCATGTGTGGTAGTCTCATTGGGATGCTGTGCATACCTAATACAGATCGCTTTCACTCAACACTTTCGGCCCATTCCAGAATTTTAGGATATAGATCAGCTACCGTTTCATCGGCGGCTTTGCTCTTGTATAGCTCAGCCAGTTTCTCGTTAAACTGGGCGAACTTGATATAGTGCCTACGCTCGGTCATCAGGTTTTCCCGAGCGTCGATTACGTATCCAACGGTTTCTTCGTCGTAGGTATCTTGCACGTACAGGCAGAATAACGCGTGGGTCATGTACTCATTGAATACTGCAGAGGGTGTGGTGTAGTTATCTGTGTCTCCGCCTGGTTTGGTCCATATCTCCCGGTCATCAAATATGCTGTTTACTTTATTTCGGTGCTTAGTAGTAGTGGGGTTTACGTAGTTATGATCTATTTCGGTAAAAACTACTCCGGACAGTAAGCCTTCCTTGCGCTGTTCGGAATACTCCGCTCGCTGGTCAACCGACTCGGGACCGTTCACAAACATGGCTACTTCGTAAAACTTACTATCCCGGTAAGAGCCATGATAGAACCTCTGAGTACTGTGCGATCCACCAATCAACGGAGAGAAGAATACTTTATATGACTGAATCTTAATAGGAAACTCGGCCTCCAGCCAATCCCACATTTGCCTAACGGGCATTAATTCCTCCTGACGTTGTTCTAGTGCCTGATAATAGGCGGCATTTTCCTGGTAGAACTCCCGGAATCTTGATTGGGTAGCAAAGTCTTGTACTAGATAGGCAAACTCCCGGAACAAACTTCCCTGAACACCTTGCCAATCTCCCATCACGTGGGTGTAAGGGTTGCCGTAGACCAACTTGTCTCCCTCAAAGGTGTAGCAGATGCTATTCTCCCGAAAGTTGTAATAAGGATGATACGGCCTTTCCTCACTACACTGCTGGTTTAGTAGTTGAACAATAGCATGATTCTTAAATGGAGCGAAGTGTTGCACCACTTTTTGAGAATACTCAGTATCCGGGTAGTTGCCGGTCTTTTCACTACAGTCAGATAGGTAAAGTATGATATTGGCTAACTCGTAGGTTTCCGGAATGCTAAAGGAAGCCTGGCCGGTATTGGCTTCTATATAATCGTCTGAGAACACCGAGCTTTGCAAATTAAACCGCAGTTTATAGATGATACTGCTATTGGGGGAGGCGATGGGTATATAGGCGTGCTGAATAAAGGGAGCGTTTACGTAGGGAATAGTTAAGGTATCGGTAGTAGTGTACACCCGGAAACTCATTCCTTCGTAACCATCGGTACCCAGGTCTACGGTATCACCCTGGGTGGTGGTGAAAGGAAATGGCCGTTCCATCGTGCTGCTTTTCACGTAAAAAGTATCGGTTTCCGACCACAGCGTGTCGGGGTAGTGCGACCGGAGCGGAGTGGTTTGAGCCTGTACAGTAAAGACAGCCAATAGCAAAATCGTAGAGGCGATTAGGGAGGTGATGAAAATTTTCATGGGTCAGATGAATAGGTTGTATATACTCAATAAAGTGTATGTGCGCCTTTTTTCCAACAGGCACCCCTGATTTGTTCCGTTTGCCTCCATGTTTACTGCTGATTATGATATTACGTAGCTTCCTTATAAACGGTATATCGGAACACTACCAATAGCATGATAGTGGTTAGGCCCGCTTAAACCAGTTTTCCATTTGAATACCATCAATCAGCTTAAAATCTTTAGCATTATCGGTTACTAGAGTAAGCTTGTTTTCTACTGCCGTGATACCAATCAACAGATCAAATTCATCATGCATAGGTTTTCCTATCTTTCTGAGTCGCACTTTTTCGCGAGCATAGCGTCATATACACCCATAAATAGGAATGATAGTCAGCCCTTTTAAAAAGTTATCTACTGCTTTATGCGATCTGGTGGGATCATCACTGTTTTCGGCTCCATAATGCAGTAATTTCGGACACAAAACAATTTTCCCGCCCTTTCTCTTTGATGATCTCATCTAAAGCCAGCTTTCCTCGGAGAAAAAATACACAGATACTCGTGTCTAGCAGATATTGCATTAGAGTTTAATCTCTTTTTTTCTGAATTTCCGGCTAGTTTTAATCTCTTCGGCAATTTCTTTGGCTGATTTATCTGAGACGAAGGCCCCAAAAGATTGATAAAAGTTTTTCTCTGTAGTCTTTTTCTTAGACTTCAACGACTTTGCTAGACTTTCAAGAAGCTCAATTTTACTCTCAGGACTTAGCCCTTCCATAAGCCCCGCGTAAGTCTCTACAATATGCTTCTCAGTGTACGACATACTCAAATATACGAATGTAATTGCATAAAGATTGTCTGAATAAATACCTACCGACACTAGAATATTCATTGTTCCGCGCTAATGGTAGTATTCCGCAGGATCACTGCGATTCTAATACGACATAAAGGAACTTTGTTCCGTGCAACTGAGTAGAGTGTAATATCATGGCGTATAGTCCATGACTACGCATCTCGGACTAAGTCCCTACTCTCATTAAGATTTGCAGTGTGCCTTCGGAACACTACAAATAGCGGGGCAGCATATGGCTCATTGTTTCAGTTGTTCATCGGCTACAAACGCTTAAATATGGAGCTGAATATATTAGCTTTCTTAATTTTGTAACCACGCATTATTTCTTCTTCAAACAATTCTTGGTTATAAGCATCTAATGAATCTCCCAGATATCTAGCTGATATACTAAAGATAAAATTTTCACCTACTTGATCTTCGGTAAAAGGTTCATTGGGAAAATCATCAAAATAAAATAGTCTTTGCCCTTTTGAATCTACTTTTGCCCTAGCAAGTAACTCTTTTTCTTCTTCTAAGGGGTCGCCATAGTCAATTATGAGAGGGTTATCTGCATCACCGCACTTGGCTCTTACTTTCATGCTGCAATCAATTAAGGCAAAAGCGTAATGGTTTACCACACTATGCAGTGAAAAGATAAATATTTCTGCATCAGTGTAAATGCTGGTCAACCCTTTCTCAAATTCAGTAAGTTGCTTGGGGATCGAGTAACATTCAGAAGGAATTCCTTCATAACAAATAATGTGAGTATTGTTATAAGTGCCAATATAAATATATCTGGGTTTGGGGTAAATACTATTGTCAAAGGTTTCAGTACCTATTGCATCAACTTTATCTATACCTAATGAGTGTAGAACTTTACTATCATCAGCAAATTCTGGACTCTTAACAAAAATGCAAGATGCTTTCCATCCCATTGATATGAATTTATGTTTGCTATCAAACAAATTAAGTGCATGTAGGCAGTATTTGCAATTTCTCTAGACTGTTAACCGTTATTTCTTCGTATTACTACCAACAACTTGATTATGCTTCTATGACGTGTAGGGTGGTGGTTAGGTATGGGATGCAAGATTTGGGGTGAGGGAGGAATAATTTTAGGGGTGTGGCTGGTAGTGTAGCGGTAAATTTAGACAATTTGTCATCTGATAAGCGTAGCGAAGGGGTTGTTTCGGTGGGGATAAGTATAAAGTGAGGTCGCTCAACGCTTATCCCGGCGGGGATAAGTATAAAGTGAGGTCGCTCAACGCTTATCCCGGCGGGGATGAGTATAAAGTGACGTCGCTCAACGCTTATCCCGGTGGGGATAAGTATAAAGTGACAGTGATCTACGAATATCCCCAGAAAAACAGACGTATTTACTTGCCACTTTACTGTAATATCAGCGGTTTTGCCAAATATTCTTCGGCCGACTATTTCCTTGTAAGGAATTAGTACAATATTATATTTATATTATTATAAATACACTTAGATTTGTACAATTAATGGTTGAGAATAAGAGAAAATAAGTATTACGTCACCGCGCCCAGCGTGGGGCGAGCGGTCGCCGTACGCGAAGTGAAGAGATGAAGCGGTCTCCTATATAGTACCACAGGTGTTGCTCAAAGGATACTACCGCGTGGCGACCACCACTCGTAGTGACGATAGGGATAGGGAAGTCTTGGCTAAAACAGGTGTATGAATAGCGGCTTCCCCTCTTTTCTTCTCCTAACCATTTAGGGTGTTATGTTTTACAATTAATGTTTACAGCGTTATGCGAAACAAAGGTATTAGTGATTCTATTCAGGACTGGCAGCTTACTATTGACGCTGCCCGGGCGGATGTTACCATTACTAAAGAACTCGCCAAGCAGGGCTACAATGCCGACCGAATGACCGAGGGGGTAGGGTTAGTGAGTGAATTTAAGGAGCAACAGCAGGCCTATCAGCAGGCCATTGGCGACCAATGTGGAGCCACCGATGCGTTGCAATTGGCTCAGGAAACAGCCAATGCCACCTATATATTCCACGTCAAAATTGCCCGCTTAGCCATTCCTAAAGACCGCGATCTGTGGCGTACCCTTCAACTTAATGGTATCCGCGAGAAATCGCTTAATGGTTGGCTGGAGCAGACGGAATCGTTCTATAACAACCTGCCCGAGGCGCTACCTCTTATGAAGAACCACGGCGTTACGGCGGCTAGCATTGAGCAGGCCAAAGAGCAAATTCAGGCCGTTCGCGATGCACGGGTAAGCCAGACCCACCGTAAGGGGGCTACCCAAATCAGCAAGCAACAGCGCGACGAAACCCTAGCCCGCTTAGAAGAGTGGATGGAAGACTTTATCCGCACCGCTAAGTTCGTCTACGCCAAAAACCCTCAGCAGCTAGAATCTCTCGGTATCACCGCAGGGTAATTAGCAGGGAGCGGGGCGCGAGGCGCAAGGAGTAAGATGTTATTGACAATGGATAGTTGGTGACTACTGGCCATCCATTGTTGCTTTCTGGGGTAGTGATTTTAGCAAACAAAGCCCCGTGATCCCCAACCATCCCCCAACCCGTCATCCCGGAAACGGCTGTAACGTAGTGAAAGGCGTTATCTGGCCGCTGTGGAACAGGATCTGGAGCGGTTGATTCTCGAGATCCCTGGTCGCGCTTCGCTTGCCAGGGATGACGTAGAGAGGATATTAGTGTTATAACTGTCGGCTTCTGGATATTGAAGGATATGCAGTGGTAAGCTGGTGAGTCCTTGGTCAATGGTGCTCTAAAATCTAATTCACCAACGAAAGCTGTCAATAGGACTCAGGCCAATACGCTGGCGAATCTCATTGCAGATTGGCAAAATCCTCGTTACTTTTACAGCTTACTCAAACACTTCCTAACACTACCGATGATGAATTCTGCCAACGCTCTAGAGCGACAATTTGAGAAGATACCTACCACCATTTACGAAGACGCGGGCACCGCATCTTTAGAGATCGCCAAAACCATTCGCCACCTGATTGAGGAGAAACAACAAGCAGGTGAAAACTGTGTGCTGGGACTAGCTACCGGTTCCTCTCCTACTCGAGTTTACGACGAACTGGTTCGCATGTACGAAGAAGAAGGATTGAGCTTTAAGAACGTTATCACCTTCAACCTGGATGAGTACTACCCCATGGAGCCCGATAAGCTGCAGAGCTACGTTCGCTTCATGAACGAATATTTGTTTGACCATGTGGATATTGACAAGAGCAATGTTCACGTGCCCGACGGCACCACTCCCATTGAAGAAATAGGAGAATACTGCGCTAAATACGAGCAGATGATTCAGGATGCTGGAGGCATTGACCTGCAATTGCTGGGGATTGGCCGCACCGGACACATTGGATTTAACGAACCGGGTTCGCGAGAAGCTTCTCGTACCCGCCTGATCAACCTGGATAAAACCACCCGTGTTGCCGCCGCTAGCGATTTCTTCGGCGAAGAGTTCGTACCCCGCCGCGCCATCACTATGGGGGTGAAATCAATTATGGAAGCCCGGCGGGTTATCCTAATGGCTTGGGGCGAAGGCAAGGCGGGCGTAATTCAGAAAGCGGTAGAAGGCCCTATTACCGATCAGGTACCCGCTACGTTCCTGCAAAACCACCCTCAGTCGGATATTATTATTGACGAAGGATCCGCAGCCGAACTAACCCGCGTAAAAACTCCCTGGCTGGTAGGCCCCTGCGACTGGACACTACCACTTACACGCAAAGCAGTGGTCTGGTTATGCGGTAAAGTAGACAAACCTATTCTCAAACTCACCCCCGAAGATTATAACGAAAATGGGATGAGCGATCTGATTGCTGATCATGGCCCAGCCTACGACATCAATATTCGGGTATTTAATGAATTACAACACACCATCACTGGTTGGCCGGGTGGTAAACCTAATGCTGACGACAGCCAGCGCCCCGAACGCGCTCAACCTCACCCTAAACGGGTAGTGATATTCAGTCCTCATCCCGACGATGATGTAATCTCAATGGGTGGAACATTACTGCGATTGGTAGATCAGGGACACGAAGTATACGTAGCCTATCAGACTTCGGGCAATATCGCCGTGTTTGATGACGATGCCCTTCGTTTTGCTGATTTCGCTAAGGATTTTAAAGAAGCTTTTAACTTACAGAACGAACGCATTGATACGCTCTTTGAAGAGGTGTTTGAGGCTATGGAAAGTAAAGAACCGGGGCAGTCTGATCCGCGTCCGGTACAGTTGATCAAGGGACTTATCCGTAGAGGCGAAGCTAAGGCAGCCTGTCGTTACTGCGGTATCCCCGATGAAAATGCGCACTTCATGGATATGCCTTTCTACGAAACCGGTAAAGTTCGGAAGAAGCCCTTGGGTGAAGAGGATATTCAGTTAACCTATGATCTGCTACAGAAGATCAAGCCTCATCAGATTTACGCAGCCGGCGATCTGTCTGATCCCCACGGTACTCACCGGGTTTGCTTAAACGCCATCTTTGCCGCTTTAGACCGACTGAAGGGTGAAGCCTGGTTAGATGACTGCTACGTATGGCTCTACCGCGGTGCCTGGCAAGAATGGGATATTCATCAGATTGAAATGGCTGTACCTATTAGCCCGATAGAACTGATGCGGAAGCGGCGAGCCATCTTCAAGCACCAGTCGCAGAAAGATCGTCCGCTCTTCCCCGGCTCCGACCCACGGGAGTTCTGGCAACGCGCTGAAGACCGTAATCAGGCAACTGCCCGCGCCTACGATGATCTGGGACTAGCTGAATACGAAGCCATTGAAGGCTTTGTTCGGCATATTTTCTAGCATCGTAAACCTGATGGACAAAGTGCTAATTGAGGTTTTGAGTAAAAGCTAAAAAACCTTTACCTCAGAAATCACCGGGCAAGCCTGGGCCTCCTCAATATTGACTCGGATTTTGCTGGTTCTTACTGAATCAATGGGAAGAATGCGTTTGTAGCCGATAGTAGTAGCTTGAGCAATGGTCTGCCATTCGTCATTTTGCCAGGCTTCTACCGAGAACTTGCTGACCCGTTGACCTAGCGGAATATACTCCTGAAGCATTACGTACTGAACGGTCTGTTCTTGGCCTAAATCCATTTCAATGTTACCGCTAGTGACGCCATCATCGGTAGCCCAGTAAGTTTCAAAGTCATTGTCGGTAACATTCGTAGCCGTAAATTCAGCATTTTCTCCTCGATGGCTATCGGCTGTTGCAGTTACTCCTTTTGCCAAATTATTGGCAAAGGCTTCATCGAGTAGTTTTCGCCAACCCCGCAAGGATGCCACATCGTTTTCCTGTAGCAAGCCTCGTCGGTCGGGGGGAATATTAAGCAACAATGTAGAGCCTCGCCCTACGGAAGAAAGGTAAATATCAAACAGTTGCTCCGGAGTTTTCACCAGTGAATCTTCATCGGCATGATAAAACCAACCCGGACGAATTGAGACATCCACTTCAGCCGGTATCCAGGAAGTGCCATCGGGTGAACCAGTAGCCAGCAGATCGTTAATTCCGCTTTTTCCCGCAAAAAGCGTGTCGGCCGTAATAGTATTCCAGTTAGTTTCACCGGCAATGCCTCGCTCGTTACCTACCCAGCGGACTCCCGGTCCGGCATCGCTAAAGAAAAGTACTTCCGGTTCAGGCTGTAGTTCGCGAACCAAGTCTAGAGTAGCAGGCCAGTCGTAGTAAGTCTGCCGATCAATCTGCCGAGTTTCTCGAGCTCCGCCGTAGTAACCATCCCCTCCGTTGGCCCCGTCGAACCACATTTCGAACACCGGACCGTAGTTCGTAAACAATTCTTCTAATTGATTGCGGTAGTACGTGATGTACGAAGGCTGTCCGTAATCCTCTCGGTTACGGTCCCAGGGCGAAAGATATACTCCAAACTCGAGACCGTGCTTCCGACAGGCTTCTTCCAAAGCACCCACTACATCGCCTTCCCCGTTGCGCCAAGGGCTTTGCTCTACCGAATGATCGGTATATTCGCTGGGCCAAAGGCAAAAGCCATCGTGGTGCTTACAAGTGAGAATTACTCCCTGGAAGCCAACTTCTTTGAGTATGCTCACCCACTGCTCGGCATCAAAATCAGTAGGATTGAATATCTCCGGGCTTTCATCACCGTAGCCCCACTCTTTATCGGTGAAGTTATTGGTTGTAAAGTGAATGATAGCATTCAGTTCCATCTGATGCCAATCCACTTGAGCTTGAGATGGTACCGGCTCCAAGGGGGCTATCATTAGGTTTTGCTGATCGGTAGATGATTCGGAAGTACAAGCTGTAAAATAGAGTATTGTACTGACCGCAAAGCAGGAAAGGTAGTATTTCATAGAGTTTGATAGGTATCAGTAATGCTGGAAGTTAACCTCCCTTAGCTTATCGCCAAAGATTTTATACTGATTTGAGCCTACTATAGATTTGTGTGCAACCTTCAATCATTCATTCTCAGGCTGATTCATCTTCCAATCCGTTTCAATTTGTAGTTCTAACTGCTCAGGAAATTGGGGAAAACCAAACAGTGTGCTCGTACTCTCTTCCATTAGCAACGTCATTTCGGTTTCTTCAAACGATAAGACAGATAATGTCAGCCTCTCTTGCGCCTCCGATATTAGCTCCAACTGCATGCTATCTTGATTGAGTTGCCAACTACCCGTTAGCGGCTCAGCATCAGTCTGTTGAAAATCAAACGAATGCTCAGTGTGAAGATTTAATACTGGCTCACGCGCTAGCAATTCCTGAGTAATTCGGCCTTCCAATAAAAGTAAACCGATAGCTACTTCTTCTGGTACAAGTCCAAAAGACTCAGCGAATTGAGCTAGAAAGATCGTGTAATCCTCGCCATCTACCTGAATGGTAGCATCTAGAGAACATAGTTGCCACTCAACCGAAAGCTGTTGCTCTAATGTAGGTGCAACCTCATCTTCTTCTGGTTGACAACCAAGAAGAGCCACCACTCCGAAGAGAAAGACGATGGACAGGGTATAAATTGAAAAGCGAAACATAAGTGATTGCAGAAAACCGACTAGAAGTTAGAAAATTTAGCCTATTTATAACTCAAAATCCCGAGAAATTACAGCATTGTATCCATAATGACTTTTTAGCGTTAGTAAACTTACTGCATCAAGGAAACCATTCACTGCAATACGTCCTTGTACTACTTACTTTTTCATACTTTCGCACCGCATCAAAGTGTATACATGAAGCTACTTTTTTTCTTTTGCCTTACTATTCTGATACTTTCCGGCTGTTCTTCCCCTACTCCCCAGCGTCTGTTTGGCACCTGGCAGATTGAGCAGTTTTTGGTAGATGGAATGGATCGTACGCGTAAGGCAACTTTGCGGTATGAACCCATACAATGGGGGTCAGCTATTCGGTTCACTGAAACAGGACTATTTTCAACCAATCAGCATGAAGAAGGCGCATGGCGCCTTAGTCCCAATGGAAATCTGTTTCTAATTCCGGCTGCTGAGAATGATACGCTACGCTGGAAGGTAACTTTTGGTACCGACTTGTTAATTCTGGAAAATCGAACCAAACGGATTACCCTCACGCGTACTGAGGAGATGCCTAAAATTAAGAAGAAAGCTCCTAATCTAACTACTAACTTACCCGGCACCTGGTACTTTTTCCGGTGGACTAACCAGCATGACACCATTTTTTATCCGGCCAACAAAAAAGAGGCAGTTTGGCTCACGTTTGAGTACGGTGGCGATTACCAGAGCGGCGAAGGAAAATTTCAGACATTTGCGGGACATTGGCAACTGGATCAAAACCGGGTGCAACTAAGCGAACTGGATCGCAGATTAAAGCAAAACTGGCAGGTGCATTTAGTAAGCGATACGCTATTTGTTGAACCAGCTTCAGATACTACCGAATGGTTTCAAGCTCAGCTCATTCGCCGCGACTGATAGGTTAGGGCTTAACCTGACTAAAAAAGTAATACAACAGTCCCATAATTTCACTCTGGCTGATCATCTTCTTGGCGTCAGGGTACTTTTCATTAAACTTCGTAAGCAAACGTTCGTAATCGGACTGGGAAAGTTGAAATTGCTCTTTGAGTTGGCTCACCGTTTTGGGGTCGTTGATTAACGTTCTGAAGACCGACTCTTCGTAGGCTTCCTTTACGGTTTCCGCGTATTTACGCCGCTCTTTTCCGTCTTTAGAAAACCTATCGTATAGGTAAGTGAATACTCCGGATAAGCTAGCGCTTACCTCAATTATGGGCACCACTTCATCTGATTGACCAGGAGTACCCATATTAAATCGGATAGTTCCTTTCTGAACAATGTCCTCTTTGCCACGCACTCCGGTCACGGTCATTGACTCTCGCTTCGGTAATTTGATGATAGGCTCAGGCGAACGTTCAAAAATGGTAATACCCGGCAAAAGAATGGAGTCTTCAACTAGCAATACCCTGAGTTTCTGCTCAAAATGGTAAGGTTCGAGCAGGATACGATAGCTCTGATATCCGATCAATGAAAAATCTAGGGTGTCATTGAAGGCGGCTTCAATCATGAACTGTCCGTTAATATCGGTGACGGCTACTGTATGCTGGCTGGTGTTGACCACATGTACAAAGGGCAGTTCTTCTCCCGAGCTAGATTCTACCTGACCACTCACTGAGAGTTGAGCAAAAGCGGAAGTTCCCCAGAACAGAAGTACTAATAACCCAGTGAATCTAACAATCAGCATACCTATCAAAAACGGGATATTAAATCGGTGTGTGTAGTATTCTCAATATTTCTCAACCAAACAGCTCCACTTCCTGCAACACTTCAGTAGATCACTGCAATAAAAATGCTAGGATCAGCAAAGGAAGCTACCTTCCGGAAAATCTAACAATACTAATTTTATGAAATCCTTCTTATTGTCAATGCTAGTTATATTCATCGGCATCTTAACTGTTCAGGCTCAAACTGTAATCTCCTTACCCAATGTAGCTCCTCCCAGCGAGGCAGATCCCATTACTGATTTAGCAGTTTTTACTGATAATGCCGTAGATGCCCACGTGATTTGGGCGGCTCCGGGATTTAAGAAAAACCGAATTGGGGCTCCGGTACATGAGCAGATTTTTGTGCTGGAAGGTAAGCTGCGTTTTACCCTGGATGGAAAAACACAAGAACTAACTCCTGGACACTGGGTAATTTTACCGGCTAATATTCCCCACACGCTGGAAGTCATGGGCGACGTGACAGTAAAGCTGCTAGCAGTTCAGGATAAACCTGCATCCTAACCGGCGTAATTGTACGCTTACTTGTTTAATCAGTATCGGGAAGATATATTGAGATCGGTTGCCTTAATTAACTGATCTCAATATCATGAAAATACGCTTTCGGGCTGCACAGTGCTACTGCCGAATCAACATTTTTTCGTCAATAGCGATAATCTTCTTACTGTTTACTCTTAGCTGCTCGATCAGTAGCATTGCTACTATTCGTCAAGACTCCTCCTTAACTACTGTATCACAGGACGAGAAACCACGTCTTTTGGTGCTAACCGATATTGGTGGCGATCCAGACGATCAGCAATCTCTGATCCGGTTGATGCTCTACGCTAATGAATTTGATATTGAAGGAATTATTGCTACCGCATCCGGTACTCCTGGCGAACTCAAGGAGGCAGTCGTAAAACCCGAATTAATCAGAGAAATTATTCAGGCCTACGGGCAAGTGCAACCCAACCTTTTAAAGCATCATCCCGACTACCCTTTGGCCCAGCATCTACTCGGTTTGGTAAAAATTGGTAACCCTCAGCGGGGCTTGTCTCATATTGGGGAAGGCCACGATACCGAAGGTTCGGATTGGATTATTGAGGCAACTGACCGAGAGGACAGCAGACCATTGAACATCGTAATTTGGGGTGGTCAGTCCGACTTGGCGCAGGCACTTTGGAAAGTAAAAAATACCCGAAGGCCCAAACAGTACCAGGAATTCGTAGCCCGCCTGCGTATTTACGACATCATGGATCAGGATGGTATCTATTCCTGGATTGCCGAGCAATTCCCTGACTTATTCTATATCCTTAACCGGGCACCGGAGGGTCAGGATAAACGAAACGCGGTGTTCCGGGGTATGTATCTGGGTGGTGATGAATCCCTGACTTCCCAGGCTTGGATCACTACCCATATCAAAGAAGATCACGGTCCGCTAGGGGCACTTTATCCGATAAAAACCTGGACCGCCCCCAATCCTCACGGTGTGTTGAAGGAAGGAGATACCCCCTCCTGGTTTTATTTTCTGCCTACCGGGCTTTCCAATCCGGAAGAGCCGGGCTACGGCAGTTGGGGAGGCCGATTTGCTAGCGGTGATACGCATTTTGTGGACGCAGTTGATCAAGTAGAGGATAAAAAGTCGGCTCGGGCTACTGTCTGGCGCTGGCGCCCTCATTACCAAAATGATTTTAGTGCCCGTATGGACTGGTGCGTGCAATCGTACGCTCAGGCAAATCATCCGCCAAAAGTACTGTTTAATAGTGATACTACTTCAAGTGTTGTACATCTTGAAGCTAGCCCAGGTGACAAGCTACCCTTGAGTGCCGTCGGTTCAATTGATCCCGACCAAGATGATCTGACTTACCAATGGACCGTTTATCCGGAAGCCGGGACCTACACTGGACGTTTATCTATTGAGAATGATACTTTTCCTAATGCCTACTTTATAGTCCCTGAGGCTGACGAATCAGCTACCATTCATGTCGTTCTGACCGCAACCGATGAGGGTAGCCCCAAATTATCCCGTTATCGGAGAATAGTAGTCACAGTAAACAATTAAGCCTATTTAGCAGTGCGGTTTCTCAGGTTTGAGAATCTCAAAAGCGTTATTGGATCGCCACCCCGACGGAATGCCGTCCAATTGACTCACACGGCCTAACGGCCACAAGATTTTCACAAAAAAAGCCCACTACAACTAGTGAGCTTTAGATGTACCAGGAGCGGGACTTGAACCCGCACGGCCTAACGGCCACAAGATTTTAAGTCTTGCGTGTCTACCAATTCCACCATCCCGGCAGTTAACAAATAAAGCGACCAGAGTAAGCCGCTTTTATTTAATGTGAGCGAAAGACGGGGTTCGAACCCGCGACCTCAACCTTGGCAAGGTTGCGCTCTACCAGCTGAGCTACTTTCGCGTTTCCAAAATTGGACTACAAAGTTAATCAACCCTTTCGAATAGTCAATATCCATTTAAGAAATTTTTATCCCAATCAATTGGTTCCTCCTCCCGTATTTTTTTCAGTACCTTTGATGGTGAAGGGCACGGAGGTTAGTGTGGGGAGTAAAATACAAGCGAAAGGATAATTGATCACCACCGTAATGCCAAGAACTATAACACGCTAACACCTAAACACAGTAACACACCATCCATGATCCTATCCGGAAAATCAATACAAGAACAACAAGGAAAGAATATCATCATTGAGCCTTTTCGGGAAGAGCAACTTAATCCGAACAGCTATAATCTGCGGCTGCACCATGAGTTGCTGGTTTACGACCAGGAGGAACTGGATATGAAAAGCGAGAACACCGCCCAGAAAATTATTATTCCTAAAGAGGGGCTTCTACTGGAGCGGCATAAGCTGTATCTAGGCCGTACGCTAGAGTTTACTGAGACTAAAGACTATGTACCCATGCTGGAAGGTCGTTCGTCCATCGGGCGGTTAGGCCTGTTTGTACACATCACCGCTGGGTTTGGCGACGTGGGCTTTGCCGGTTATTGGACCCTGGAGATGTTTTGTGTACAGCCGATCCGCATTTACGCTGGAGTGGAAATCTGTCAGATATTCTACCATTCTATTGAGGGCGATTACGAAGCCTACCAAAAGGGTAAAGGAAATAGCGGTGGTAAGTACCAGAACAACCGTGGCATTCAACCCAGTTTACTCTATAAAGACTTTCAATAATTTAACCTTACTAGTGTATGGCAACCGATGTGTTATCTAACAACATTCTGTTTGTTGACATTGAAACTGTTTCCGTCGAGGAGAATTATGATGATCTTTCTCCAGTTATCCAGCGAGCCTGGGGTCGTAAGGCTGAATTCTTCCGCGAGGCTGATACCAAATCTGCAGCCCAGCTATTTAGCGAGCGAGCGGCACTCTACGCCGAATTCGGAAAGATTGTGAGCATTGCCATTGGTTACTTCCATACCCTAGCTGATGATTGTAACGAACTACGGATAAAGTGCATCACCTACCCCGACGAAGCGGCTGTGTTACACGAATTTACCGAAACAGTGCAGCGCTTCGACCAGAACCAACTCCGCCTCTGCGCTCACAATGGTCGCGATTTTGATTATCCCTACCTCTGCTGCCCAAGTCGCTGCAACAGATGAACAAAAAGGCCTGGGAAGTACCTCACCTCGATACGATGGAAATGTGGAAATTCGGCGAGTACAAAAAGTTTGTTCCGTTGGATTTACTAGCGGCCCTCTTTTCGGTGGAAGTTGACTCCGACAAACTACTGGATGCTTCCGATATTCAGCAATTGTATTACCAGGATGAAAATTTGGATAAGCTCGTGCAGTCGGGATACCAGAATATTCGTTTACTCGCTCAAGTCTATCTGGCCATGCTTTCCCAGCCCCTTTTGCCCGATGAACTAATTACTGAGGTTTAATCACTTGTTTCGTATATTAGAATAAGCAAATTATTACTACGGGTAATACGTGTCTGCGAAAAATGAAAAATATGGAACCGCTCTACATGCGGTATTCACATCTAAAAGGAGTATCAGAGTCAGTAATAGACTTCATCAGAACAGAGTTCTGGTGGGATAAAGACTCTACACTAAAAAGCAATATTGAAAAAGATTTTGGTATCTCAGGTGATGATGCAGGAGATCTAATGACCAAGTTTGCTGAAAAATATCAAGTAGATTTAAGTGAGTTCGATTTCGAGAGATATTTTACTTCTGAGGGCAGTATTGGAAGCTTTTTATATACCCCAATGATTATTCTTTTGCTGGCTTTGTTTTTAATAAAGACAGTCATTTCAGGGGTTGTATATCTTTTTAATAAGAAACAAAGTAAGAGAATATTCAATTTTAGTTTCACCGAGGTGCTCAATGAATTTTATGATAAAATATATCCAAATCAACATGAAAGTCTAACTGTCGAGGATTTAGTTACTTCAGTAGTAAAAGGAAAGTTCACTAAGAGAGCTACAGTGGAATTTAAGATTGTAAAGTGAAGAAAATTGGCTAATAAAGAACAAATATTGAGATTTTTACAAGAGAAGAAAGGTGAGTTATTCTCTGATTATCAGTTGATTAAGCTAGGGTTATTCGGCTCATTTGCTAGAGGTGAAGAAACTGAAGAAAGTGATATTGATCTGATAGTAGAATTTGAGCCGAATACCGACAATCTGTCCGAAAAGAAACACTACATTAAATCTTTGGTAGAAAAGCGATTTAATCGTGATGTAGACATTTGTCGAGAAAAATATATCAAACCTTATTTTAAATCTCATATCTTAGCATCTACCATCTATGTCTGAAAAAGACAAAGGTAACCTACTAGCTATTCTTGATAGCTGTACAAAAATTCAAAGCTTTGTTGATAAACTAGAAAGTGCTAATTCGCTATACAATGATGTGAAGACATTTGATGCTGTTTTGATGAACTTCTTAATCATTGGAGAGTCAGTTGCCAAGTTGAGCGAAGAGCTAAAAAATCAATACGGTCAGGTACCGTGGACAAAAATCAAAGACTTCCGCAATATTGTAGCTCACAATTACTTTGGAGTTGATGCAGAAGAAGTTTGGCAAATTATTAAGAACCATCTTCCTGTTTTAGAAAGGGACATCAACAAAATATTAGGAAAAAGTGAACTTTAATTCCTTAATATTGTACTCCTTTCAAGAATAACAAGCTTCACTTCTCCCTCCTCCCTCGCCCCATCATTTAATTTTTACAACTAACCTAAGTAAACCATTTATGGCCAAACGAAACAAAAAACAGAAAACCCGTTCGCGGGCTAAGAATAAACAATCTAGCAGTTCTTTTAGTGAGCTATTACCCTTAGTAACCAACCTGCTTAATGCCAACGTTACTCGAGCCTTTACCGCCCGGCAGATTATGAAACAACTGTCGTTAGAGAATAGAGCTTCCAAGGTGGCAATTCACGAGATACTGGATACACTAGTAGAAAAAGAAGAGGTACGCACCCTACCCAAAGGCAAGTATCAATCCACCAAAGAACCGGAATATATTCTGGGCGAAGTAGATTACGTAAATCCTCGCTTCGCCTTTATCATCAGCGACGAATTGGAAGAGGACATTAAGGTAGATTCAGATTATCTTATGAATGCCTGGGACGGCGATACTGTGAAGGTACTTTCCTACGGCCCGGGCTACAGTGGTGGGCGAGGTTTGGCCCGTCGCCCGGAAGGGGAAGTGATTGAAATAGTAGAGCGGGTCCGAGATGAATTTGTCGGACGCGTAGAAATGTCGGCTCGTTACGCTTTTGTGGTGCCCGACTTCCGCAAACTGCACGAGGACATCTACGTACGCCGCGAAGATTTAAACGGAGCCAAGCACGGTGATAAGGTAATCGTCAAAGTTAACGAATGGCCTTTTCAGGATCGTAACGCCGTGGGCGTAATTACCCAGGTACTCGGCAAAGCCGGAGAACATCAGGCTGAGATGCATTCTATCATCGCCGAGTTCGGACTGCCGTTTGATTTTCCGAAGCACGTGAATCAGGAAGCCGATAAGATTCGGGGAGATATTACCAAGAAAGAAATTGCGAAACGGCGTGACTTCCGTAAGATCACCACCTTCACCATTGATCCGGTAGATGCCAAGGATTTTGACGATGCGCTCTCCATTCAGAAACTAGACAATGGGCTGTGGGAAATTGGAGTACACATTGCCGACGTAACTCATTACTTGCAACCAGATACGGCACTAGAAGATGAAGCTCAGGATCGAGCTACTTCGGTGTACCTCGTTGATCGAGTAATCCCGATGCTGCCCGAAAAGCTCTCGAATGAACTCTGCTCGCTGCGCCCGAAGGAAGAAAAACTAACTTTTTCCGCGGTGTTTGAGATAGATGATCAAGGGCAGATCAAAAAAGAGTGGTTCGGGCGAACGGTGATTTATTCCGATCGTCGGTTTGCCTACGAGGAAGCTCAAGAACGCATTGATACGCAGCAGGGTGACTTTGCCGAAGAGATCACGCAGCTAAACAAGTTGGCTAAGAAGATACGCGATGAGCGGTTTGGGCAGGGTGCTATCAGCTTTGAAACCACCGAAGTACGCTTCCGACTGGATGAAGACGGTACTCCTGTAGAGGTTATTCCGAAGGTGCGGGTAGATGCCCATAAGCTAATTGAGGAATTCATGCTGCTGGCAAATAGGAAAGTGGCGGAGTTTGTCTACAATTATCAGAACAAAAAGGAGAAAAACACCTTTGTGTACCGGGTACACGACTACCCTAATGTAGAGAAAATCGCTGATTTTGCCCAGTTTGCTCAGCGTTTTGGCTATAAACTGCATACTTCGGATGATAAAATTTCTCACTCCTTTAATGAGCTGATGCAGGCTGTGGAAGGCAAGCCCGAGCAAGATATTCTCCAGTCTATTGCAATTCGTGCGATGGCGAAAGCGATTTATACCACCGAAGCCAAAGGACATTTTGGTTTAGCCTTCAAGCACTATTCCCACTTCACTTCCCCTATCCGTCGTTATCCCGATGTGATGACGCATCGTTTGCTGGCTCATTATCTGAGCTGCGGAAAATCACCGGAAGCTGAAGGCTACGAGAAGCTTTGTGAACATTCATCGGAACGAGAGAAACGCGCGGCTGATGCCGAACGGGCTTCGGTGAAGTACAAGCAGGTGGAATACATGGCGAAGCGAAGAGATCAGGAATTTAAAGGCATTGTATCCGGCGTGACGGAGTGGGGAGTGTACGTAGAGATGGTAGACAACAAATGCGAAGGTATGGTCAGAATGGCGGACATGAATGATGACTACTACGAGTTTGATGCCCAGAACTTCCGAGTGATTGGCAGGCGTCGAAAACGTATTATTGCCCTTGGCGACAAAGTCAACGTCAGAGTAATCAGCACCGACCTCGACCGCCGAACGATTGACCTGGAATTCGTGAGGTAATGAATGAATATTAGAATGAGAGAATGAGTGAATAAATACTGACCTATTCACTCATTCTCTCACTCAATCATTTGTTATTTCAACAGTGCGCTTCGGTATACTTTGCCATCAGCGGTTACTCGCAGATAGTAGGCTCCGGGAGCTAAACTACCGGAAGGTATGTTTACTTGCTGGCGATGATCTGATTTTAACCTTTGTAGCACATTCCCGCTAAAATCGAGAATTTCTACGGCTACGGTGGCTTTCTCAGTCTCAAAGCTAACGGTAAGCTGCTCTTGGAGTGGAACTGGGTAGGCAGCCATCTCATCAATTTGGATCACTTCTTCGCGAGCAATAGCGGTGTTACTTCCACTTCCCTGACTTTTCAGTAGCACTACCCAATCCTGGCTACTGCTATTCGGGGGATTCCCTACCGATACACTACCCGTAGCTGTGAGCGTTGCCTTTGATCCGGTTTGTAGATTACCCCCGCTGCGCGGATTATACCAGCGGACATCGTATTTGGTTCCGTTACTTCCTAGACTAATATTGGTGGAACCACCACTTTCTAAGTAGACGGCATACACCTCTCCGGATTTAGCCAAGCACCATCCGTTATTCACTAGGTTATTGTTGGGAGTCATCTCCCAGAAGGGTAAGTGCTGATTAAAGAACTGCAACGCATAGCGGGTAAAGTCCCACATCTTGTCCCTGCTGCGGTAATCTTGTAGTGTCAAGTCTGACTGAGGTAAACGATAGCCGTAGTAGTATTCTACCCCCGCGCCGCCGGCCATCAGGTTGCCCCACAGGGTTTTCTTCCGAATATCAGCCTGACTGACACTAACTGTTTTGCCATCATTATCTTTTCCCTGATACGTCTTTCCGGTACTGGGATCTTTGTAGCCCAAATCAGGTGGCACGCCAATATTGGCACTTCCTTGCTCGTCATTCGCTACTACCCAGGGTTTTCCGGCGGCTTTGGAAGCCTCTACCCACTTCTTGGTATCGCGGTATACATTAGAAAAGCCAGTCTGCACAGAAGCCCCCGTTAAACGTGATTTATTTCCTATTAGTGGATTATACACATTATTTTGTTGCCCTGGATAGCTATGGATGACAATATGATGATCGTAAGGATCAATATCTTGAATGTACTGAGCGTAGCTTTTAATCCGGTTATTACCAGGGTCATTCAATTCTTGCCAAATGTCATTTTCTTCTCCCAAGTTCCAGTTCAGAGCTAGATGATGACCGAAGCGAGCGATGAGCATTCGGTAGTAAAGCTTTCGGTTTGTTCCTAAATCTCCACCATCCAGTAGCTGATCGTTTTCAGTTTCCTGGGTTTTAAAGTGTAGGTACAAGCCTAGCTCCTGAGCGTGTTCAAATACAATCTCCCACTGGTCAAGCTTAGAGACATCAAAGTGTTTGAAATCGCTGTTGCTGACGTAGGGGTACACATTCCTATCATCGCCATTGATATTCATCGTCAGAAAGGAGAAGACATTGACTTCTTCGGACGCTAAATAGTTCAGTGCCCCTATCATCTCTCTACCTTTATTTCCTTTCCAGTCAGGATCGCCATTATTCCAGTCTGAAGCGTGGGGCGACCAAGATTTTCTTCTTCCTCCTACGTTAGGAGTATTATCAAAGTCGTCGTAAGCAAGGAAATTTTCAGGAGCGTCGGAGCCACCCTTCACGAAGTAATCTCCGGTTTCGGCAAATTGCAAATAGTGCTTACCTACGTATTCCAGCCGACCCTTCGCCCGAAAATCTCGCCCAGATTTATTAGAGTTCTGAATTTGTAGTGATCCGCTTATTCCGTTAATGGTACTGTTAGCCGTTCCGGCTGATGCACTAGTGCTAATCGCTACCTGATTACCCTGCCGGAAGGAAGCAGAGTAGTTCCAGGTTCCGGTTTCGTCGGGGCGAAAGTGGACGCGCCACTGATTCCCCGATGAGGCACTGCTTTCCGCGGCGTTACCATCAGTAGCAAAGTAACCGGGCACGGTGTACGATTTTCCGGAGCCGCTATGCGAGAACGTCACGTTTAAACGGTAGTCTAAGAAAGGATTAGGGTTATTATCGGTTTCGGAGTGGTTAGGACCATCAAAGCTAAGGGTTACTTTGTGCCACTTACGCAGTTCGCCACTGACAGTAGCTGTGCCCAGTCCGGGGTCTGTGTCACCTTCACCACTCACCAGCAGTCCTGCTAGTTTAGCATTATTTACATCTGCCGAAAACGCCAGCGTAAGACTTCCGTCGGTCACACTCACTGTTTTAGTAATCTGGTAAGCCGCGTTCTTACCAACGGTCGCGTATAAGTCCAGATTACTTACTTCTTCCTTGCCTTCCATCTTCACATCAAACACCCGTTTGTTAGGAGCATTGAAGTAAATCTCGGCAAGTAGCAGCGTCACCTCGTAGGTGCCGTTGCTCACGGGGAGATTATAGGTAAAGTTGCCGAAGCGTTCACTTTGGTAGACAACATCATCGGTAGTGCTTGAGATGCCTGCATTACTTTTGTAGGTTTTTCCGCCGCTCACTAGCCGATCAGCGGTAAATTTGGTGCCATCAGCAGCGGTAAAGGCTGCGCCTCCGGAGTTGATCGCGTATAATACTTTGCTGGGTTCAGGAATAGACTGAGTGGTAGCCGAAGCCACTGCACTGTAAGGCGATGCTACACTATTGTAAAAAACTTTCACCCGAAAGTAGTAAGTAGTGTTGGGTTCCAACACGCTACTAGTGTGCTGATTGTCACCGTAATAGCTGGCGTCTACCTGAACGAATCCTGAAGTAGGCGAAAGCGAACGTTCAATGGCATAGTCGTTGCCGAGAGCGGGTTCGTCCCAGGTGAGATAGATTTCGGTGTCGGACAAAGCCGTAGCGACCAAGTTCGTAGGTGGGTCGGGAAGAGGGGTAGTCGCTTCATTAATCACGGTGAACGTGACGGTAAGCGCAGTTCCGGCAGTACCACTAGCTTTAGAGCCCGAATAAGGTGTCGCTTTTAAAGTATAATCACCTGGGTTTGGCGTCCAATTTTGGTAGTTACCATTAATGTCTCCTTTGAGGGCATAGGGCACTACATTCTCCGTTTGGAAATTACTGTTTCCGTTAAGAGCAAAGCGTACTGAACCTACCGTAGCGGGATTAGTATTGGCTCGAACATTGAGGTTGGTGGTTGGTAAAGTGGCTAGGTTAAGGGTTTGACCATTTTGCAGCAGACCGATATCGGCATCAGTATCGGCATTAATTAGCGTGAAGCTGGTGACAGATTGCGCCTGTACCACGCCCCAGCTAGTGAGGCAAAGTAAAAATAGTACTAGTTGTCGTCTCATAGGGTATAATATATAATAGTAAAAAGATACCATTTGAGCAGAACTCACCCTATCGGCACATGCATGATGTGCTTACTCAAAAAAAAATGCGACAATACTAGAAGATAAGCGATATAGCGACGGAGAGGAGAGATTTTGATATAATCTACGGTATAGATAGAAGAATTCGGAATATTTTACAAGTAGTTTCTTATAAAATCTTCACCAAAAAAATACGATGATTAACTTTAAAAAGTATTTGTTAAACAAAAGCTTTTTAAACACAAAAAAAACTAAAATAGAACCTACGTTCTACAACTCATCTCGCGGAGTAATTTTCAGCACCTTATCCGGATTGTTTAATAACACATACAATGCTCCATCGGGCCCGAAGGCAATATCCCGCACGCGGCCCACTCCTTTCAGGATCATCTCCTGCTGCACTACCTGATCACCGTCAACCACTAGGCGGCGTAGTTCCTCGTAAGCGAGTGCTCCCACCAGTAGATTATTTTCCCAGGCGAGAAATAGAGGACTATCTACAAACTCTACCGGGCAAACAGCAATGGATGGGGTCCAATACGTAATAGGTTGCTCCATACCTTCCTGCTCGGTTTTGGTAGAGACAATCTCTCCGCTGTAGTCTACTCCATAAGTAATCACCGGCCAGCCGTAGTTAGCCCCTTGCTTCAGAATATTGAGTTCATCACCGCCCATGGGGCCGTGATCTGTCATCCAAATTTCGCCGGTTTCAGGATGTTGGGCTAATCCCTGCACATTGCGGTTGCCCAGCGAATACACTGCTCCCAAAGCCCCTGGCTCATTCACAAACGGATTATCCTTAGGGATACTTCCGTCCGGATTAATCCGAAAAACTTTACCGGTTGCCTTGGTTGGATCTTGGGAATCCATGGCCTGTGCCATATCGCCAATAGTGAAATACAAGTACCCGGCATCATCAAACAGAAAGCGACAGCCCCAACGGTTGCCTTCCACCACCATCAGCGAGTCGGGCACTTCAAACAGAGTTTGCTGATTGATCCACTGATTATCCTCAATCTTCCCTCGTACTATCTTCGTTAAAGCCGGGGCTTCGGGGTCAGTTATATCCTGGTTGGTATGACTGTAGGCCAGATACACCCAGCCGTTCTCTTCGTAGGCCGGATCAAGAATAATGTCCATATACCCTCCCGTGGTACTTTCGGTATGGGTGGACGGTAAGCCCTGAATAGGTTGGGAGACTAGTTGGCCGTTGACTAGCCAGCGCAGGTTTCCATCTCGTTCGGAAATGAGGACTCTTTGCTCGTTCACGAAGGCAATGCCCCAGGGGGTATTCAGTCCTTCCGAAACTAGTTCTTCCACTTCTAGCGAGTATTTTTCGGTAGTCAGTTCAGTTGGAATAGGTCGCTGGGCGTTGGGTGGCACACTCTGGGCTTCTACTACGTAATCGGCTACCGCCCGAATCTGCTCATCGCTCAGCACATTACCCCAAGCTGCCATCTCAGTACCCGGAATGCCAAAGCGGATATTGCGGATCATGGCTCCTTTACCTCGACCGTAGGTCCAATCAGTTTTGATTAATGTACCTCCCGAGCCGCCCTGTAGTTGGGCTCCGTGGCAACCCGCACAGTAGGTTCGATACACTTCAGCACCATCCTGGGCTACTAATTGATTAGGTGTGGCTACAAACGCAGTACTAATCAGCCAGAAGAACCAAAACAGCACTGAGTAGAAGTTGGGTGAAGGGGGAAGCATAGAGTTGCGGTAGAAATTAATTAGAAACGATTGATGAAACAATATCGCAGAAATAACGGTGACGGTCAATTCAGGTTTAAATTCTACTGCCGTTCTAAACAAATAGTATGTTAGAATGGTAGTAATGCTATCACTACAAAACCTACAGTAACTATGAACACTTCTGCCCCCGAGACCATAAATTACCCTGACGAAATGACTCAAAAGCCGTTTTTTGACCTAACGGTAGAGATGCTGGAATGCGTACGGGATCATAACTTTGCGCGACTAGCCCAAATCTGCGACGATGACTACGGTATTGTAGATATTAATACCGAAGGCGGATCAGAGATTATTCGCGACCGGGCCGGTTGGGAGCGCTGGTTTACCGGGCTGTTTGAACAGCTAGAACGCATGCAGGCCCAAACCTGGTCGGAGATTACTAACTATGAAGCAATGGAATCCGCTGAGATGGGCTATAGTGTGGTAGACTTTGACCAGATGTTTATTGCTGGCAACCAACGCATGCGTTTTTCGGTGTTGGCTACTATTATCTGGAAGAAAACTGAGCACGGCTGGCAAGAGGCCCGCTACCATAGCTCCCTAACCGGTGTGAAAGAAATTAAAGACTAGTTTAGAAACTGTTCATTCACTCTTAAAAGTCAGATTTCCGGATAAAGGTCTCTCAAATCCGGATTCAACTTTTTGATCAGCTCTTCCTTCCACGCTCGCTTCCATTTCTTAAGCCGTTTCTCTCGGGCAATGGCTTCGTCTATGCGCAGAAATGATTCATAGTAGATGAGGTCAGTACAATTGTATTTCTTGGTGAACGCTGAACCCTCGCCGGACTTATGCTCCCGTATTCTGCGCATCAGATCAGCCGTAACTCCGATGTAGTAAACCGTTCTTCTCTTGTTTGATACAATGTATACACAACCGCCTCTTTGCATAGCCTCACTGCTACAATGGGTGTGCCTTTTCCGATACGAGATGGTATAACAATCGCTATAAACATACCTACCACACAATTACCTCTCCCCTTAACGTCATCCCTGGCGAAGTGAAACGCAGACCAGGGATCTCGAGTACCTATGTCCGAGATCCCTGATCTACGTTCCGTTGCACTTCACTTCGTCAGGGATGACGGGTACGGAGGTTGCACAGGCAACAGAGAGCACCCTTGCTCAGCGACCTACCCCAGTAGTATGGCGCTGGAGGACGAGGATGTAGTCCGTCTGCGAGGGTGGAATGGCGGAAAGCTGTCCGGTAGCGGTAGTTAGCTCAGCCGAAGTACTTGTGTTATCCGAGGGGTTGAACCAACTGGCTTCGTATTCGGCATGGTCAGGATTATAGAGCTTGAGGGTACTGGCTTTGGGAATATAGGCCATCAGGGTTTGACGATCTAGTGATTGTACTACGGAGATAAAGTGGTTGTACTGCTCATTGGTATCGCCAGGTTGTTCCACTAATAACTCGTTAGCCGGACGCAGGTTCCACCATTCGTATTGGTTCAGAAACTCAGCCAGGTAGCCAACCTGGAGACTGCCGGGAAAATCGATGCTCTCGCGCCAGGTGCTGAGCTTTTCAGGGGTACCGTGGTTCAGGATACTTTCACCTTCCCGAATCCAGGGCCAGATGGCGTTGGCCCCGTAGGTAATGCCCGACATAGGCGTGGCAAACAAACTCCAGTAAGAGGCGTTGCGGACGTCCTCCGCATCAATAGTTGGTCGAATCTCCTCGTAGTTGGGTTCCAGATTAATGACCGGACGAGCGGGTACGTGGGGCCAACGGGTAGCAATCTCTCCCTTGTTGATCCAATCAACCGTTGGCTGCCGGTCAGAGTGGCTCGACTGATAGCCGACAATATCCAGCCAGTCTTCGGCGGCGTGATTGTCACCAATCCACAACCGACCGTGGGGGTGCTGGGCTACCAGACCGGGAGGGTCATCGGCAAACACCCGACGGCCAATCTCTAACCAGCGCTGTTCGTACTCCCAGGCGTAGCGACCATCGCCGCCCAGCATCCAAACCACCTGGTTGCCGCCGTAGCGAGCTACCTGATACTTAGCCAGCATCACCGCTTCTTCTAACGGTAAGCTATAGCCAGGACTAAGGTAGCGTCCTGTAACCGCTGGTAACGCCCACAGCAGCACGGGAGCAGCAATTAGTCCGTACTCATTCACCCGGTCAATCTTAGCATCCATATGCTGGTAAAACTCAGGGTTTATCCGTAGTTGGTTGGAGTACTCGTAGGCGATTTGCCCTTCGCTGTTCTGATCGCCCCCGCGCCACTGGGTGGTGACGAGTTGAATGACGTTGTAGTTATGATCCTTGCGGTGTTGGAGGTAGGTATCCCACTCCTCTTCGGTAGATTTCAGTCCGCCGTTCCAGGCGGTGCAGCCTATCCACAGAAAGGGGGTACCATCGTGGTAAGCCAGGTGGTAGGTGCCTTTAGGTTGAATGAGCGTACCCCGCTGGTAGAGGGTAAGCTCGCTATCGTTAGTCTCACAAGTGAAACTACCTGATTGATTATGCAGGCCAGCATTATCTGTATCGGAGCAGACGGTTTGGTATTGCCACTCCCCTACCTCATCGGGAGCGAATCGAACTTTGAAAGTAGTGCCACCATCCCAAAAACCGTTGATCTTCATGGTCCGTCCGCTAGGCGCGGTGAATACGGCGTGGAAGTCTTTCAGATCGTAAATTGGGTTGTCGTAGGTTTGGGAGCTGGTGAAGCTCTGCTCAAATTTTTCCCAGCGAAGCGTCGCACGAGTGGGAATTTGACTGTAGGCAGTGATCGTGGATGTCAGTAGGCAGATGAGTAGCCAGCAGGTTTTCATAGGTGGTTGTGTTGGTGATTGATGGGTAATGATAGTGAATTATGACAAAATTACGTAGGAACACGATTAATCGTGCTCCCACCCAAACAGCCAAAACGAAGATAATTGTCCTACAAAATGCGGGTTTGTTTAAGTGCTCAGAGAAAGTCTTTGTCCGCTAGCAGCCCCGTTCTTCTGCTTCAGCATGGATGTTGGCAGATGAAAAGTTTTAAAAAACAGCTAGCAACGACTTTTCGCCGCCGAAGTGTGACAGAAAGCAGATCGAACCTTACATTCCGGCTGGGAAAAATGACTTTAAGCACTTTTTTGTCATTGTTTCGATCTGAAAAATGACTCCCAGCACTCTTTTAGTGATTTTTCTGGCGGGAAATGCGATAAAAAAGTGTTTTTTGAGACTTTCCTGACTGGAAAAATGACTTTGAGTAGGGCGAATTAAATTTTTCTAGTTCGAAATATCACTCAAAAGTGCTAGGAGTGACTTTTCCAGTTGGAAATTTCACTCTAGAGTACCGAAATAAGATTTTTCTCATCGAGAATCCTTCTCTAAACGGATGAATGATAGGGGTTAATTACCGGAAAACAGCCACTTTTATGCTGATTGTTAGTAATTGTTGGTTGAAATGGGGGTTTTTGTACAGTTTGGTGGTAAATCTTGCATTGGCCTCCTCACACCGTCATTCACGCACCGCATTGTCTGACGAAGTGGAGGCTACGCGCCCTGACGTAGATCCACCCTTCTCGTCATTCCTATCGAGTGAGCGAGACCACATCTTACACGTCATTCCTGACGAAGTGAAACGTAGATCAGGAATCTCAGACATTGATGCTGCTGATTGTGCTCTACTTGTAATTGCTCAAAAGTGCTACCTATAAGCTCGTAAGTTAGTGGTATGTTCATTTCTTTTGTCTTGAAACAAAAGAAACAGAACCAAAGAAAAATTCAAGAAAGCTCAAAGCTTCCCCGCGATGAGCTAGCGCACACCCCGCTGAACTTTCAGGCCTACGCACCGAAGTCGTAGATACTAAAAAAACTAGATGGTTTCTTTTAGTTATATTTGTCAATCACCTTAAATACTATCCTGAAGATCTTATTTGCCTGGGTATATTAAGTTATAATATGCTATTATGGCATTTAGAGGTTGAATATTGATGACCTTATATGGAAGAAAATCATAACTACATAGCTCTTAATTTTTCTCCTTTAAAAAATCAACATTTCAGTTTTATAGTCTATCGTAAAAAAAAGGAACCTGGGAGTCGCAAAGAGAACTTTGATAATTCTGTATCGGAAAGAAGTTTAAAGTTTAGTAATAATGTATATTCGAAGTACTGGGTTAGTTATGACAGTATAGAGGGATTTCTGGAATATCAGGTTACGATTGATGAAAACCGATACTTAACTCACGACTATATTTACAATCAATTACTCGCTAGCTGCAAATCAAAGCTCAACAGTGGTGATTTTTTTGAATATGGAAAAGGAAAATATAGAAGAATAGCTTTCGTAAATGATCAATATCGGGAAGGAAAGCAGATTGTCTGGGTTGAGCCGTATTTTTTAGATGTCTCCCAGGAATTTGGATTTTTAATTGATTTTGGCTTCTTAGGAGCTGACCATCAACCTTCTAATAGAGTTGTACAAAAGCTCAGTTTGAGTCTAAATGAAAAAGGAAGAGCGAATACAAACTTCTATGCTGATCGTTATGCTCAAATCAGAAAATTTGCAAAAAAATATTATGAACGTGTATTTTTAGAAACAGATCTTGACTTTGAGTCAAACAAACTGCTGCCTGTTGATTATTTAGAGAAGAAGACTTACATAGTTGGGGATGATACTGAGACAACATCACAGTATAGTATTAAAACATATGGGCCTTATGAAAGCTTTTCAGAACATGCATATATATATTTTCTCTACAGAAAAGAAGAAGTTAATCTCATTAAAGATTTTTATCCACGTCTTGAGGAAAAATTAAATGAAGATTACAAATTTGATTTTCAATTTAAGTCTTATCGAGCTGATACTATTGATGACGGTACTATCAGTTCCATAACTGAAGAATTGAACCAATTACCTCTAAATTCCAGAAAAATCGTAATTTTTCTTTTAAGAAAGAAAGGAGATAATGATGATTTGTACTATAAGATAAAGCACAAGTTTACCTCAAATCAAATAGCCACTCAATTTCTAAGCTATGAAATACTTAGAAATAAATATTCTATGGGTAATACTGCCCTTCAAATTTTTGCCAAGCTAGGTGGAAAGCCATGGAAGGTTAAACCAAGAAATGAAAAATGTTTAATAATAGGATTAAGTCAATCAATGTCTCAGGATGAGAGATACTTTGCATATTCTATTTTGATAGACTCTTCAGGTCTTTACAAAGCACTTAAAGTTATTAGTGAAGATTCAGAACAAGAAACATACCTGACAAAACTAGGAGATACTTTAAAAAACATTATAAGTGAATACTCCAGCGAATACGACAAGATTGCTATTCATACCCCTTTCAAAGTTAAACGCGAAGAGTTAGAAAAGATAAAGAGTATTCTAGAGGAATATTCGTCTGGCAAACTCGAATTCTTGGTGCTTAGAATTAATACCGATAACAAGTTTTTTGGCTATCAGAAAGCAATGAATAGTCTTACGCCTTACGAAAGTTCTTGCGTCAAAATTTCTAACACTGAGTTTTTAGTTTGGTTTGAAGGACTTCAGTATCACGATACAAAACCCCAAAAAAGGTATTCAGGCCCTACATACATCAAACTTCATTACAGTAACAATCAGTTAGATGAGACAATATTGAAAAATTACATTCAAGACATTATCAATTTATCTGGTGCAAACTGGAGAGGGTTTAACGCTAAATCACTACCCGTTTCAATTTACTATTGTCGTTTAGTGTCAGATTTTATTCGTGAATTTAAAAATCGTGACATGAAGGATATTGAAATAGAAAATTCTGAACCCTGGTTCCTATAGTGCAATGGCGTATCAACTTCAAAAAAACGATATAATCATATTATTAGGTGCAGGAGCTAGTCAGGAAGCAGGTATATTAATAACATCTGAGATGATAGAAAAGATTGAGGAGGAACTAAGTGGTTCTTGGAAGGAATATTATGGGTTATACTTCTTCATTAAAGAGCAAATTGAAAAGACACATGAACAAACGCTCAATATAGAGGATTTAGTAAACATTCTTGATGAATTACTTCAGTTATTAGAGAAAAAACATCCACTAACACCTTTTCAACTAAGTTGGATAGAGTTTACCGAAAAAGTTGGGTACACTGCTGGATTCGTTAGAGATTTTAGGGATAAGATTATTAGCAAATTGAGAGAGTGGGTTGATTTAAAAAACCAAGTAGATGCCCATTACTATCGTAATTTAGCGTTACTTCAGAAGAGTTATAACAACCCTATAAATGTCTTTACTCTGAACTATGACCTTTGTATAGAGCAAGTATGTCGTAATTTCGAGAATAAGGGAAACCACATACAATGTTTGATAGAGAGAGGGTTTGGTGACGAAAGTGAGCATAACCACTCTTGGGATTGGCAGCGATTTAGTACCTCTAGTGAAAAAAAAGAACCGGATATATACCTCTACAAGATGCATGGTTCAATTGACTGGGAACGAAACGAAGAACAAAAACTGATACACAGTTCAATAATGGGAATTAGGAAACATGAAATTATCTTCGGCACTCGTCAAAAAGTTAGGCATTATGACCCTTTCTTATTCTTTATTTATGAATTTAGGCAACATATACTAGATGCAAAACTAATAATCGTATGTGGCTATGGCTTTTGGGATGCCCATATAAATGATATAATTAAATTTGGTCTAGAGACAGATGATAATAAAAAGTTATTAGTAAACAGATATTCTGGAGACGATGAAGATGAAGTTACATTCATAAAAGATAAGATAGATATTGCAAGTGGAAGTAATATTGAAGTATCAATAGGTCCGGCAAGTGATTTCTTCAACGAATTCTTTGATATAGCTCGTTTAAATCAGCTTTTCCCTGATGATGAAAGTTTACCGTTCTAATTTTTCAGTCCGGTGCGTAGGCCCGAAAGTTCAGCGGGGTGTGCGTCAGCTCTTAGGGGGGAAGCTTTGAGCTTTCTTGAATTTTTCTTTGGTTCCGTTTCTTTTGTTTCAAGACAAAAGAAATGAACATACCACTAACGTTCTAGTATAGAGGTGGTACATGTGAGTATCAGAGATGCCATGTTCGAGATTCCGGGTCTTACACTTCGCCCGGAATGACGGGGAGGGGCGATCTACGCTCTGCTTCGTCAGGAATGACGGGAAGGGAAGATCTTCATTCTGCTTGGTTAGCCTACGCGGCCCGGGAATGACGGTGAGGAGTGAGAGTAGTGGTGAATATGTGAAGAAGAGAAAGAAAACGCGTGGAACATTACCTCCGTAAGAAAGGCCCTCACTCAACACAGTTAAAGAGATACCCCCCACCCTATCTTTAGGGTTAAAAACAAACCATGAAGAAAAATACCATTGAGGTACGGGTGCTGGCCGGTCGCTTAGCCCTGGAAAATGCCCGAAAGAACGCTCAGATTAAAGCCGCCCTGGCCCAGTTTGGCTACAACGACGCTCGCATTCTGGAAGGAGAAGATAAACTGAATGCTGCCGAGGAATGGCAGCAAACCCAGAAGGATTTGTACACCGATAAAAGCGAGCTTAGCCGTCAGCTAGCTGAAGACGAGCAGGAACTGCTAGCGATTTATACCAATCATTTAACCATTGCCCGCTTTGCCTTCCGCAACGATGAAGTATGGCAAAAAACACTGGAGTTGAATGGCCCTCGCGCTACCGTACGGGCCGGAAAGCTGGATCAAATCCGTACCTTCTACCGTCGCCTTACCACCCCGGCCATTAATACACTCAAGAAATTCGGAGTGGTGACTGAAGAGATTACGCAGGCACAGGCCATGGCCGATACATTGGTTGATGTGCTCGGTAACCGGCAGAACAAACAGGCCGAAGCCCAGCAGGCTACCCAATACCGTAATCAGGCACTGGAAGCCTGGGAAACCTGGTTTGACCGATTCAGCCGCGTAGCCGAAGTGGCCCTGATGGACCAGCCGCAGTTACTGGAAGCGCTAGGCATTGAAGTACGCTCGTAAAAGACTAATTAACCCCAAACCCAAACCGGAAGTGAGCACCCGCTGGCTACCGGTTTTTTATTCGAGCACTGACAAGCTACTGAGTACTCACTTGCATTTGTGCAGGTGAAGTGCTACTTTCTCAACCTACCGTCCGCCTACACAACCTATGCCGTCCAACACCATACAACACCGGGTTTACGAATTTCTGAAGGAACACCCTCCCTTTTCTTACTGCTCCGCCGAGTTTGTGCATCAGCTAGCGGCTATGAGCCTGGTTCAGTACTACCCACCCGACGAAATCATTTTTAAGGAGGGCGATCCTCCGGCTACGCACTTTTTTATTGTGCAACAGGGAGCCGTTTGCCTGCGCAAGCAAGATGAATTAATTGATATTTGCGGCGAAGGTGACGTCTTTGGGGTACGCTCCCTAATTACGCAGCAGAACTACGTTTTAACCGCGCAGGCGCAGGAAGAAACGTTGGTGTACGCCGTTAGTGTTCAGCAGTTTCGGCCCGCTCTTAAAGATAACTCACAGGTAGCCTTATTCTTTGCTTCTGGGCTGGCTCGCCAAGCCAAAACCACTGTAGAGGAAGCAGCCCCCTGGTCGTTTCCGCAGGAAACTTCGCTATTCACTACTCCCCTGCAACAGGCACTGCCCCCGGCTACCTTTGATAATTTACTGTACTGCGCTTCCGACACCAGTCTGCAACAAGCTGCTCAGCAAATGTCGGACTGGCGCGTCGGGTCTATTATCATCACCAGTGCTGCCCATCACCCACTAGGTATTGTAACCGATACTGACCTGCGCGACTGGGTAGCCACTGGTAAATTGCCACTGAATACTCCGGTATCTAAAGTCATGAGTCAGCCAGTGATTACGGCGGGGCTGCATCAGACCATTGCCGAGGTACTTATTCGGATGATGCAGCACAACGTGCACCACATTTGCATGACCAAAGACGGTAGTCCCAACAGCGAAGCCCTGGGTATGGTCAGCAATCGCGATCTGCTGTTGCTTCAGGAGAATAATCCAGCTATTCTGCTGCGGGAGATCTATAAAGCTAAGGTGGTTAGTCAATTAGCCGAACTGCGCGACCGGGCCGAAACCATGATTCAGCAGTATATCCATCAGGGAATTGCCATCCGGACTATCTCATCCCTCATCACGGTGATTAATGATGCGCTGATTGCTAAAAGCGTGACCTGGGCTCAGGAAGATTTGAAGAAACAAGGCTACGCTACTCCCTCCTCAGACTTCTGCTGGCTCTCACTAGGCAGTGAAGGGCGAGAAGAACAACTGCTCCGTACCGATCTGGATAATGCGCTGGTCTACCACGATCCTCCGACGGAGGAAGCTGAGGTTACGAAAGAATACTATCTGGCTTTATCCGAAAGAGTGGTTGATACCTTAGTAGAATGTGGCTTTGCTCGCTGCCCAGCCGAGGTAATGGCTAGTAACCCCAAATGGTGTACATCGCTAAGCGATTGGCAACAGCAATTTAAGCACTGGATTCAGGTGCCCGACACGCAGTCCTTACTGCACGCTGCCATCTTCTTCGATTTCCGGACTACCGTAGGCGATGTGGCTATGGCCGAAACCATACGAGCCTATATTTTTGATCAGTTGGAGTCTGAATCGCTGTTTATGAATCATCTGGCGAATAACGCTTTACTCAACCCGCCCCCACTGAGTTTCTTTCGGAAGTTTGTGCTGGAGAAAAGTGGGGAGCACGAAGACAGTTTTGATATTAAGCGCCGCGCCATGATGCCCCTGACCGATGCCGCCCGGGTACTGGCCTACGAAGCCCATCTCCCCGAGGTCACCAACACCCAGCGCCGCTTTCAGGAGGTTGCCAAGTCCGATCCGGCCCACGCTTCCCTCTATCAGGAAGCCGCCGATGCTTACGACAAACTAATTGAGATCAGAACCCGCGAGGGACTTAACCAAGGCGACTCCGGGAGATATATTAACCCTGAGGCACTTAGCCATTTGGAGCGCGAAATGCTTCGTTCTATTTTTGGAGTGATCCGGGATGTGCAGCAGGTTTTGCGCCACCGTTTCCAGCTTGATTTCTTTCGCCGATGAAGTGGTTCCGCCGTACTTCTCCCCCAACCGAGCCTCCTCCCGACTTCATTGTGCGGTACCAACAGGCAGCTCGTACCAAACCCGCGGCTTCCCTACCTCTCCAGCAAATTCGCTTTGTGGTGTACGATACCGAGACTACCGGACTGAACCCAAAGAAAGATCATTGGTTGTCGCTGGGAGCGGTGGTAGTACAAGATCGGTCTATCCGAGTTGAACAGAGCCTAGAGTTCACTCTCCTTCAAACTGATGTAGATATTGCAGAGCAGGTTGGCGTACACGGAATCACCCAGCAATCCCTCACCGAAGGTACTTCCGAATCAGAGGTCTTACCAGAGTGGTTGTCGTTTATTGAAGGAGCCGTACTAGTGGCCCATCACGCCGCCTTTGATGAGCAGATCATCAATCAGGCCCTGCACCGGCATTACACTGATTACAAAGTGCGCTTACGAAACCCCACTCTAGATACGGCCCAGCTCGCGAAGCGTCTAGATCGGTTCAATACCATGCCCGGCGCACAAAACCCCGCCCACTACAGTCTGGATGCCCTATGCCAACGCTACCATCTTACCCCCAACGACCGCCACACCGCCGCCGGAGATGCTTTCCTCACGGCTCATCTGCTGCTTAAACTCCTAGCCCAAGCCGAAAAAAGAGGCATACGTACCTATCGCCAGTTGATGGGGTAAGAAGTAGAGAGTGAAAGGTGAAGGGCAGAGAATGGGAAGTACAAGGTCAAGGGTAAACGGTCAACCTACCTGATCGTCGCTGGTTAATACTTCAATGGCTTCGTCTACGAACGGACGAAATTCTTCTTTCAACCACTTTCTATCTGCATTTTTTTTCTCGCGGGGGAACCGGATAATTTATCAGATTCCTCTTTTTTTCTTTTCAGGATTGTAAGTATATTTGACCGGCAAATAACGCTAGATTATTTGCTATGATGAATCACGCCGACAAGTTCCTGTACGAAGCGCTCACCTACGATGACGTTCTGCTCGTACCACATTATTCCGAAATACTTCCCCGCGAAACCAAGACTTCTACCTTTCTGACCAAACGGATAAAATTAAATATTCCACTGGTTTCAGCCGCTATGGATACCGTTACCGAAAGCAAGTTGGCGATTGCCATGGCACTATCCGGAGGGCTAGGATTTATCCACAAGAATATGTCGATTGAAGCTCAGGCTCAGCAGGTTCGCAAAGTAAAGCGGTCCCAAAGCGGCATGATTCTGGACCCCATCACTCTGGATGCCGATGCTACCGTAGCCGATGCACTAACTATCATGCGAGAAAATAAAATCGGCGGAATTCCGGTGGTAGACAGTGAGCAGAAACTAATCGGGATTATTACTAACCGCGACCTGCGTTTTCTAAAAGATGCTAGCCAACCCGTGACAGAGGTAATGACCAAAGACCGGTTGATTACCGCTAAAAGCGGAGTAGGGCTGGAAGAGGCCGAAGACATTCTTCAGGAACATAAAATTGAGAAACTACCCATTGTAGATGGGAACGGAAAGCTTACTGGCTTAATCACCTACAAAGATATTCTGAAAAACATAGACCGGCCCAATGCCTGCAAGGATGAATTCGGACGCCTACGGGTAGGAGCTGCCGTAGGAGTTACCCCTGACATTACCGAGCGGGTAGCTATGCTCAAAAACGCTGGGGTAGATATTATTAGCGTAGATACCGCCCACGGCCATTCCAAAGGGGTGATTGATGCCTGCATTTCGATAAAGCGTGAATTTCCCGATCTGGACGTGGTAGTAGGAAACGTGGCTACTGCCGAAGCTACCAAAGCCCTTATCAATGCCGGAGCCGATGCAGTAAAAGTAGGTGTGGGGCCGGGTAGCATTTGTACCACACGAGTTATTGCCGGAGTAGGTGTCCCTCAACTATCAGCAGTGTATGAAGCCGCTCCAGCAGCCAAAGGTTCTGGCATACCGGTTATTGCCGATGGGGGTATTCGCTTTTCGGGCGACATTGTGAAGGCGATTGTTGCCGGAGCTAACTGCGTCATGATCGGCTCGCTACTGGCCGGTACTGATGAGGCCCCCGGTGAAGTAATACTGTACGAAGGACGTAAGTTTAAATCGTACCGGGGTATGGGTTCTATTGAGGCGATGGAAGAGGGCTCCAAAGACCGCTACTTCCAGGATGCTGAAGATGACATCAAAAAGCTGGTGCCCGAAGGTATTGTGGGGCGAGTACCGTACAAAGGACTGGTAGAAGAAGTGTTGTACCAAATGGAGGGCGGGCTACGTTCGGGCATGGGCTACTGCGGAGCAGCCGATATTCCTAGCTTGCAGCAGGCTAAATTTGTAAAGATTACAGCGGCGGGGGTTCGAGAAAGCCATCCGCACGACGTGACTATCACTCGAGGAGCACCTAATTACAGTCTCTGATCTATCAACCGCTTGTCTCATCGTTTTACCCAAACTTCCTCTGACTCTCGGTTACAAAATTTATGTTAGTTTTGCAACGGCAGGTGTTGGCCAAATCATTCTATTAAACTAATCCAAGCCAGCGCCTCTTCTGTATGGTCAGATTGGGCTTTCATAGAAATGTAATTCGGCTCTCGCTACTGCTGGGTATTATCGGCTGGGTGGGCTTGGTGACTATCAACCTGCTGATACAGTTTGCCCGTACCCATGATTTACCCTCCGGATTTAAACCGGAACTCGCCCTGGTTTTTTTGTGTCTGTATTTGTTGTCGGTATCGGTATACTACCGTTTTATAACGGGTCGGGCCGAGCGGGTCAATTTCATCGATTTGCTGTGGAGGGTGTTTGCCACCGGCCTGTTGGCTACTATTGTTTCGCTAGCCATCTATCTGTTTTATCTGCTGCTGGGCAATAGTCCACTGGCCAGTAAGGTGCTGCTACTGAGTTTCTTCTTTCACGTTCGCTTTGGTCTGTTCGCAGCTTTCATCATATCCACCTTTATGGTCTGGAAGCAGTTGATTCTCTACCAAAAATCGAAGCGACTGATTCTGCTTTGGCAGATATTCGAGTATTCTCTGCTAGCTAGCATTGCGTTTGTCTTTCTTCCCGACCGGCAAGGCGTTGATGCCATTCTTCTGACTATTCTCATCCCACTGTTTGTTTTAGGAATAATTCTTTCAGTGAACCTAAAGTGGGTGGCCTATCTGGATTTCCGGCAGAAATGGAAAAGCATTTCTATTATGCTGGCAATTGCCGTCTTTATTATTTACTATACTCTAGAGCTATACAATGAAGTTGTAGCCCTGGAGGATTTACCTGAACTCGCCGTTCTGGTAGTTAATCCCTTCATCTTTGCTACATTAGGCTTCACGCTGGTATATAGTATTTTTTCGCTGCTGGTTATTATTTTCAATCTGCCAACTTCTTCGGTATTTGAGCAAAAGCTGGAAGAAATTATCAACTTTCAGCGACTAAGCCAATCTTCACAATCGGGTTACGACATTTCTCAGGTATACGATATTTTACTGGAGAGTGCCGCGAAAGCAGTATCGGCTGACGCGGGCTGGATTGAAGCGACCACCAATGGCACTCCTCAACTGCTTACTAAAAGTATGACGAAAGAGCGAGTTGAGATTTTCAAGAAACGCTTACAGGCTAACACCGAACAACCAGAGATCATCAACCCGCTACCCCGTCCACGCCTCCAGCGGCAGGATTACGAACAGCGACAGCGTCGCCACCGAATTCTAAAGCTACCAGAGTACCGTTCCGTACTATGGATTCCGCTAGTAGTAAAAAATAACATCAACGGAACTTTGGTTCTGTTGAAGGAAGTGAGCGATGGTTTCAATAAAGAAATGGTTAGCATCATCACTACGTTTGCCAGTCAGGCTTCCATCTCGGTGGAGAACTTTCAGCTGATGAATGAGACACTGGTAAACGAGCGTTACCAGGAAGAATTGAAGATTGCCAACCGGGTGCACCGCAGCCTGCTACCCAACAAACCAATTACCAACGAAGCATTTGATATTGCCGCCTTCTCCGAAGCCGCCGATCAGGTAGGAGGCGATTACTACGATCAGTATCAAATCAACGAACAAAAGTTTATTATTATCATCGGAGACGTTTCGGGCAAGGGGACCTCGGCCGCTTTTAATATGTCGCAGATGAAAGGCGTATTCCACAGTCTGGCTCCGCTAGACTTGGCTCCCGATACATTTCTGGCTTACGCTAATAGCGCCTTAGGTCGCTGTATGGAAAAAACCTCCTTCATTACCGCTTCCTTTTTTGTGGTGAATACCCAAAAGAAAACTATCAGCTTTGCCCGGGCTGGTCATACTCCCACGCTATACTACAGTCGCCGCAAGCAACAGGCCTGTTATCTGGAAATTCGGGGATTAGGATTGGGGATTATCCGCAACGAGAAATTTAACCAGTATATTGAAGTAAGCGAGCAGCAGTACGAATCGGGAGATATTATCGTGCTCTACACCGACGGTATCACCGAAGCTACGAACCAACAGGGTGAAGAATTTGGTTTTGATCGCCTTCGAGAAGTAGTTATCAACCACGCTCAAGAGTCTTCTAAAATACTCCAGAAAAAATTAATCGAAGAACTTTACGAATTTTGTAACCATGAGCCACTAAACGACGATTATACAGCATTGATTATCAAGTTTACATGACAAAAAGAACCTTAACTAAGACTAAGCGTATACTAAACTAGCTATGGTGGATGTACGAACTGATTTTGAGGGCGATAGCTGCCTAATTACAATAAACGGTGAGGTAGACGCCAGTTCTTCCATATACCTAGATGAAGCACTGGAGAAGGCTGTAAATGCCGATGTCACCAAAATTCTTGTAGATTGTCAGAACCTAAACTATATTTCTTCCGCCGGATTAGGAGTGTTTATGTCCTACATCCAAGAACTGGAAGCCAAAAATAAGAAAATGGTACTGTACCATATGAGTGCTAAGGTATACAAAGTGTTTGAAATCCTGGGACTACATCAATTGTTAACCATAGTAGAAACTGAGGAACAAGCCAAGACTGGGGCCGATGAAATATAATTATAAAGTACCCTGTTGCAAAGATCAGCTACAGAGTGTACGAGATTTTGTACGAACTACTTTAGGAAACTATACCATCTCTGATGTAGAGATGCACCAGCTAGTATTAGCGGTTGATGAGGTCTGCTCTAACCTGATGATCCACTCTCACCAGTGTAACCCTAAGCACAGCTTAGAGCTTCGGATTGAGATAGATGATAATAAGGGTATTACCTTCGAGATTTACGACTTTGGTAAGGGGTTTAATTTTAAAAAGTACGAAGAACCCTGCATCAAACAGATTATCAAAGATCGGCGAAAAGGTGGAGTAGGTTTGCTATTGGTTCGAAGAATCATGGACCAAATTGACTACGATTTTCACAAAAAATCGCAGCGCAATATTTACCGGCTTCACAAGAAGCTTGCTATTCAACCGGCTATCCGGTCTTAGTGAGGCTGTATCCATTCTGATACGGCCTTTTTATTTCGATACATTTTTAAATCAACTGTACCAGCTCACTACACAGCGATTCAGGTTCAACCCGCTCTTCAATGACCTGGCAGTCCAGTAGTGCTGTCATAACTTGAGTTAGCGTTTCGGACGAAACACTAAAATCGGTTTTCCAGACCGTACCCGCAAACCAGGCCTGAGCGTCGGCTTCGGATAGTCCGTAACGTTGTGCAACCATTGTAGCAGCATCAATCCGTTGCATAAAATCCTGAGCATATTGCTGTACTATCTTTAGCACTGTTCGCACTTTATTCAAATGCTTTTCTAGGATCTCATTCCGGACAATTACCACAAAACAAGGCCAGGGCGTATCAAACTCTCCGATTCGACGGAACTCGCCTCGCTCCACTACCGGCTGAGTCATAAATTTTTCCCACATGAAGGCATCGGCTTCGCCCTGGGGTAACGCCTGACGGGCACCGTCCATACCGCCCACTATCTGTAGTTTGATTTGATCCGTAGACCAACCGTATTGTTTGGCCATCACAAAGGCCATCAGGTGCGAACCCGACCCCATCCGACTTACGGCAAAGGTTTTTCCCTCTAGTTCGGCCACCGATTGATAGGATGAATTAGCCGCCACATGAACGCCCCAAGTGAGTGGGCTTTCTACGTAAATCTGGGCAATTTTTCCGGCAGCGTGCTGAATAATGCTGGCTACTACTCCCTCGGTCAGGGCAATTGCAATGTCTAGCTGACCCGAGCGTAGATCGGTCATCATGGCCCCGGTCCCTCCGGGGTAATCTTGCCAGTCAACAGCGAGGTTTTGTGCTCGAAACGCAGCATTTTCAATGGCCAAATGCCAGGGCAACATAAAGTGCTCAGGTACGCTACCTACTCGAAACTGATCCATAGGCAATAGCTACTTAGTGATGATACATCAAACCTGGAGCTAAAGTACGTTTTTTGTAAGTGAAAGTGCTATCTTCGTTTTTTTGCTTACTACTAAATTGACGTATGGCGCGTATTGTTCTCCTTTTCTTACTTCTGATAAGCAGTGTTAACTTAGTTAGGGCTCAGGATGAGAATTTGAATATTGCCATCGCTGCCAATCTGCTTCCGGCTATGAGTCAGATTGAAGCTTTGTACGAAGAAAAATTTCAAAGCAGCCTTACCTTGATCGTTGCCTCCTCGGGCAAACTAACCGCCCAAATTATCAACGGTGCTCCCTACGACGTATTCATTTCGGCTGACATGAAGTATCCGGCGAAAGTCTACAGCGCAGGAAACGGCCAACAGACACCGGATGTGCTTATTCAGGGAAAACTTGCTTTTTGGACGAAAGAACCTAGTGTACATTCAATTGAGGAAGGTTTGCAGCAGGCGAAAACCATTGCTATCGCCCAGCCCGAGCTAGCACCTTACGGTTACCAAACCCAGCAATGGCTACAGGCGCAAGGTTGGTGGGAACAAGTTCAGAGCAAACTGGTATACGCCGAAAATGTAAGCCAGGTAAACCAGTACATTGCTACTGGAGCAGTAGATGCGGCCTTCACCGCCAACTCAGCCCAATATACCGAAGCCGTAGGTAGAAAAGGAAAATGGAAAACAGTACCTGAAGCTACGCTATTGCCGCACGGCATGGTGCTACTCCAAAACTCCGAAGCTCCAGAGTACACCGTTAATCAGTTTCTGGAGTTTATCATTTCACCAGTTGCGCAAAAGGTCTTTCAGGATTTTGGTTACGCACTACCGTAAAACGCATGAACTGGTCTCCCTTTTGGTTAAGCTTTAAACTGGCATCGGTTACTACGGTACTGCTATTTTTGCTGGGTATTCCACTGGTATACTTCATCTACTTTTACGGAAGAAGCAGCAAACCACTTCTTAAAGCAGTTATTAGCTTACCGCTGGTACTACCCCCTACGGTGTTAGGGTATTATCTGTTGCTGCTGTTACGACCCGAAGGCTGGCTGGGCCAGTTAAGTCAGCAATGGCTGGACATCCGGCTGGTATTTAGTTTTCCAGGCTTGGTGATCGGATCTATTATTTTCAGTTTACCATTTATGGTTAACCCTATCCTTTCGGCCTTAGAGAATCTACCAGATACCTACCGGGAAGCAGCCTACACTTTAGGAAAATCTCGTTGGAACACTCTAATTCACGTGCTGCTGCCAAACATAAAGGCTTCGCTTTGGGTAGGTGGCGTAATGACTTTCGCCCACACTATTGGGGAGTTTGGAGTGGTACTCATGATTGGGGGAAGTATTCCAGAGCAAACCCGGGTAGCTTCTATCGCAATCTATAATGAAGTAGAGATGCTCAATTACGCCGATGCCAATGTATACGCAGCTATTTTGCTGCTATTCTCGTTTATCGTACTTATTTTAGTTTACTTGTATCAGCATCAGCGGACGCAAGGTATTATTTAATGAAAGTCAGCTTACAGAAACAGCTTAGAGGCGGAAAGAATTTTTTTCAGTTAGATGTGCCGTTTGAGATACCGAGTGGCGAAATGCTGGCTGTCATGGGGCCTTCCGGAGCGGGTAAAACCACCTTGCTAAAAATGATTGCCGGACTGGTAGCTCCTGATCGGGGATCGATAGAAATTAACGGGCAACTCTGGTACCAAAGCCAGAAGCGAATTAATCTGCGCACCCAGGATCGCTCTATTGGCTACGTATTTCAAGATTATGCTTTGTTCCCCAATATGAGCGTGCGGAAAAATTTGGAGTACGCGCTGGCAGCGGGGCAATCACGCGAGATTATTGATGAAGTACTGGATCTTATTCATATTCAGAATCTGGCTAATCAAAAGCCTACTGCCCTATCGGGAGGGCAACAGCAGCGGGTAGCGTTAGCTCGAGCCATTATTCGCCGCCCCAAGGTGCTGTTGCTAGATGAACCCTTTGCGGCACTCGATGAGATCATGCGATCTAAACTCCAGGATGATCTGATGGAACTGCACCAGCGCTACCGAACTACCACTTTGCTGGTTAGTCATAATCCGACCGAAGTAGCCCGTATGGCTAGCCAGGTATTGATGCTTCGTGATGGTCAGATAGTGCATCAGGGTCGCCCGGCTTCAGTGTTGGCCAGCAGCGGCGATGTACTATTGAAAGGAGAAGTACTGGCTATTGACCAGGACCGGGTAACCGTGGTGATCAAAAACTCGCTCAGTACTCTGGTAATTAGTAATGCTACTAGTCGTTATAAAGTAGGCGATACCCTCAGTATAAACTCGGAAGACTACCAGATTGAGAGTAAGAAAGTTGAAAGAAACACCGATAATAGCTACTAACGCATTAACTGCTTAGCAGAGTGGCAATTCATTATTTTTTTGCCTATCTATCATTCGTACTAACCCTATCTCTCGCTTTTATAAAATTACTGCTGAATTCATGAAAACAGCAAATCACATTCTGACCCGAAAGTAAGTAGACCTCCTGTTCTATTAAATCAGCCCTGTATGCAAGACGCAACCATCCTGATTGTTGAAGACGATGCCATTGCCCAACTCACCTTTTTACAATACTTGCGAGATTTGGGCTACGAAAACGTCGTAACTGTAAATAATGGGTCAGATGCCCTGAAGACCATTGAGTCGTCTTCCATTGACCTGATATTCCTGGATATTCGTATTCGGGGAGAGATGGACGGAGTAGATACTGCTAAGCAAATCCAGAAAAAAACCAGTGATCTTCCCCTAATTTTCCTGACCGCCAGCACCGACCGGCAGACTATACAGCGCGCAATGGACTGCCAGCCCTACAGTATTATCTATAAACCCTACGATCTGGCAATCCTGCAGAAGTCTATCTCGGGAGCGCTGAATTATAAGACCTACCACGATAAGGTAAATCAGTTGAACAGCCGACACATGCTGGACCAGATTTTAGATGCGGCCGACGTAGGTATCTGCGTCACTAATGATCAGGGACGGTTTGTAAGGGTAAATAAGGCCTATTGTGCCATATACGGATATTCCGAACAGGAACTGATCGGGCAACCATTTACGATAGTACTACCCGAAAATATTCATAAGTATGCGGAAACCCTCCATCGTGAGTATTTGGCAGGAGAAACCGAAGAAAGCAATGGAGAATGGCAGGTGCTCGATAAACAGGGAAACCAGAAGGACGTGTACGTTACCGCTGGTCGGCTAACCACCGAAGATGGACAACAATACAAGATTACTACAGTAACGGATGTTACTGAGCGAAAACAGGATGTCCGGAAATTAACTCAAGCTCTAGATGAAAAAGACTCTTACGCCCGGGAAATTCACCATCGGGTAAAGAACAATATTAATATTATCTCGGGTCTGCTGTATCTCCAGGCCGAAAAAGTGAAAGACCGCCCTTTTGTTTACGATCTTTTTCACGAGAGCATTAGTCGGATAAAATCGCTCTCTCTTATTCATGAGCAGCTTTACCGTAACGATAATTATACCTCAATTAATCTCAAAGAATACGTTCACTCCTTGGTGGGTAACGTAGAGTCTACGTTTCGGGACAAGGCTCAGCAAATTAGCATCATCCAGGAAATATCGGCTATACCTCTGGATGTAGACAAAGCCATTGCCTGTGGTTTGGTTATTAACGAAGTACTGCCCAACAGTTATAAATACGCCTTTACCGTCGATAAAAACCATAGCTCAGCTCAAATCCGTATTCAGGCCTACGCCGAAGACGAAGCCATGCATATCATCATCAACGATAATGGAGTAGGTCTCCCCGCCGAGTTTGACTTAGAAAAAAGTAACTCACTTGGATTTCAACTTATTGCTAACCTCACCCGACAACTCAACGGAAAACTGGAACTCAGCAGTCGAGAAGGAACTAAGATGCACCTACAGTTTCCAGAATAAAAAAACCTCATCCGACTATCGAATGAGATTCTCAATATTCTTGGATAGCACCTATCTACTGTACATCCTTATTGGGAAGAACATTAGTAATCAATTTCACCCGCTCCTGAGCATTTACTGCGTTAGAAACTACTGTAATCACTTTGTTTTGGCGTCCCTTCTTACCAGTACTGTTAAAAGATACGTCAATAGAAGCAGTTTCGCCCGGTGCGATAGGCTCGCGAGGCCAGGAAGTAGCGGTGCAGCCGCAAGTAGTAAGCACGTTCGATAAAATCAACGGCTCAGTACCAGTGTTCTCAAATTCAAAGGTGTGGCTTACCTTATCGCCCTGAACAATATCCCCAAAGTCTTTAGTGTCTTCAGCAAAAGTAATTTGAGGTCCGTCTGGGGCTTCTTCGGCAGCGTTTTGCGCTACTGCTGCCTGAATCATAAAGATGCTTAGCAAGGATACAAAGATGTACTTCATGTTATGTAAAGTTTTTGATTGGTTGGCTAAATCACCAACAAAAAGTAGTCCTGAAATAATTTCCCTACTGCCATCTTTTTTCTGCCAGCGTATGATTTCTCTCTGATTTTGTAGAAAGTTCGAGTTTTTCCAACGCTTTACGCTTATTCTGGGTCAATGAAGCAACAACCTAATTTTCCCAGTAATGAAATCAGTATTTACCAATTTTCTATTTTCTCTTTTAGTGGCCTGTCCACTGCTAGGGTGTATGGATCAGGAAGAATCCGCCTTTGAGCAGCAAGTACGGGAAGAAGATCAACTTATTAACAACTATCTCACCGATAACAGCATACAGGCCGAGCGCCTCAACAGTGGTATCTATACCGAAATGCTGACTTCAAACGATGCCGGAGCAGCGGTAGAGGATGAATCAATTGTAGCTATTCGCTATTCGTTAAGTACTTTAAACGGTAAACTTATTGGCAATCTACCCGATTCGGTGGCACCCATCCGGTTTTTTCACGCCCAGCGCAACCCTAATGCTCTGTTCCCCCGAGGAATTAATATCGCAATTGAACGTATGCGAGTGGGAGAACGCTATCGGCTCTACCTACCTTCCTACCATGCTTTTGACTCCTACTCTTTCGGTCAGCTAATCCCCCGAAAAACTATTGTGATAGCGGAGGTTGAAGTAGTAAAATTAGAACACGAAGACTCTATTAAAGTCAACAATCATCAGACTATGGAAGCATTTATCCTTCAGGAGAACTTTGTGAGCATAGAAGAGCTGGCAGCTGGAGTATTTCTGGAGATACTAGAAGAGGGTACTGGAGATTTACCTAAAACCGGAAGTCTGGTGAAAGTTAATTATAAAGGCTATTATCTAGACGGTGAGGTATTTGATGAATCGGAGGAAAATAAGCCTATTGAGTTTTTTATAGGAAAAGAAACAGTAATTCCTGGGTTTGAAGCGGGAGTAAGCGCCTTAAAAAAGGGTAGTAAAGGCCGAGTGATGATTCCCTCTCACCTAGGCTTTGCCGAAGGCATTCAAGTCATTCCCCCGGCTATCCGCAAGGATTTTCTGAAGGAGTATAACATCCGCGACTGGCGACCCTACGAGCCAATCATTTTTGATTTAGAGCTAGTTGATATCCAGTAGCCAAGATATAGTACTTGGTGTTATGGTGTTACACGATGATTTCTTCGCCTTGTTATCTGCCCCTATGCCTTACTCCTAGTCCGCTGCTCTTATCCAGAAAAAAATTCTTCGCGGAAATTCATGAGAAATAGCTGCTGTTTAGCGCGAGTAACGGCCGTATATAGCCAGCGGATGTATTCCATTGTAAGCCGTTCATCGGGCAGATAGCCTTGGTCTACAAATACCGCATCCCACTGCCCGCCCTGCGATTTATGACAGGTGAGTGCGTAAGCGTACTTTACCTGCAAAGCATTCAGGTACAAATCGTTACGTACTGCTTCCTGCTGTTGCTTGCGGGTTTCCTGATCTTCGTACTCTTCCAGCACCTGCTGAAACAACTCCCGATATTTATCTTCCTCCAGTGCCACCGAAGGAGAGTGCAATACATCCAGTATGATTTTAGCATCAAAGGCGGGCTGGTCGGGATAGTCCAGCAAGCGTAATTCCAGGTCGGCAAAGCGTAATCCGTGCTTCTCCTCCAGATTAAACACTTTGATGATCTCCACAAAATCGCCATTGGCTAGAAAGGAAATGGCGGAATTTTCTTCGGTGAAGAAATAATTATTCTTTACGATCATGAGGTAATCGCCTACTTCCAATTCATTGTCGTAGAAAAATATTTGATGCCGGATGAAGCGATTGTACTGTACCGCTGCCCGGTTCGAGCGGCAGATTACCGCTGTATTATCTTTTCCAAATTTATCATAAGCATAGCGCAGGCCATCCTCCAGCTTACGGCCTTCCATCCGGTATACATCCGAGAAACCCCTCGTTTGTAGCTGAATACCAAATTCTTCCTGACTAAGTTGCTGCCGCAGTTGAGTGGCATTCCGCAGAATACCCGAATTCTGCTCTTGCCGCATTACCTCAGTTAGTTCGGTTTCAAAGATATCGAGTCCGTACAAGTGTTCCAGATGTTCTGCATTCAACCCCTGGCTTAGCGTTTGCCCCACCGGGGGCAGTTGGGCAGCATCGCCAATGAGCATCAGTCGGTTGGTCGGTTGCTCAAACACATAATCGATTAAATCCGATAGCAATCCGTTACGCCCACTTCCCCCATCGTTGGAGAGCATAGAAGCTTCATCTACCACATATAGTGTATTTTTCTGGTAGTTTCGGCGACGGGAGAACTGCAATCTACCCGAGATCGGATCAGCGGTACGCTGGTAGATAATCTTATGAATAGTAAACGCACTGCGCTCGGAGTAGCTGGCCATTACCTTAGCCGCCCGCCCAGTGGGGGCCAGCAGCATTAGCTTTAGCTTGAATTCCGGCAGGGCTTTTACTAGTGCACTTACCACCGAAGTTTTTCCTGTGCCGGCGTATCCTTTAAGCAACAAGGCGGTTTTGCGGTCGGCCTTTTGGGCCAGAAAAAGATCAAATAGGGTAAATAGCTTCTGCTGACCTTCGGTGGGCTGATGAGGAAAATAAGCCGCAATTACTTCCGAAGGCTTAGACATAGTTGGGTGTTATAGTGCGATTGTATAGAGTGTTATGGTGGTCGGGTTGCTAAGGAACAGTGTTCTGTGTTCTGAGTTCAGTGTTTGGAGTTCAGAGCTAGAACTGACTCAACTTCAAACACTAAACTCTATAACACAATAACACTTAAACACAATAACACTCAATATTTAGAATTCAGCATTTTTGGGAGTGCGGGGAAAAGGAATCACATCGCGGATGTTTTGCATACCGGTAACGAACATCATTAGCCGCTCAAAGCCAATACCAAAGCCGCTGTGAGGAACCGTACCAAACTTGCGGGTTTCTAGGTACCACCACATCTCTTTTTCTGGAATCCCCATCTCAGCCATCCTCCGTTGCAGATTGCTTAACCGCTCCTCTCGCTGCGAGCCACCGATGATCTCGCCAATCCCCGGAAAGAGCACATCCATTGCCGCCACAGTTTTATCATCCTCGTTTTGCCGCATGTAAAAGGCCTTAATCTCTTTGGGGTAGTTATACAGAATGACTGGCTTCTTGAAGTGCTTCTCTACTAAAAAACGCTCGTGCTCCGATTGCAAATCAGCACCCCATTGGTCGATAAGAAACTGGAATTTCTTTTTCTTATTCGGCTTAGAATTACGCAAAATGTTAATGGCCTCAGTATAGGTAATGCGCTCAAACTCACTATCTACCACAAACTGCAACCGTTCCAACAACGTCATATCGCTGCGCTCTTCTTTCTTTTTATTCTTCTCTTCGTCCAGTTGGCGTTGGTTCAGGAAATCCAGATCGTCGGCATAGTTGTCCAGGGCAAACTGCACCAGGTACTTCACAAAATCTTCCGCCAGATCCATGTTATCGTCCAGATCGTAAAAAGCCATCTCCGGCTCAATCATCCAGAACTCGGCCAGATGGCGGGAAGTATTGGAGTTTTCGGCCCGGAAGGTAGGGCCAAAGGTGTATACATCCGACAGTGCCAGCGCGCCCAGTTCGGCCTCTAGTTGGCCCGATACGGTCAGGTTGGCTTCCTTGCCGAAAAAATCTTCCTGAAAATCCACCTCACCTTCTTCAGTCAAAGGCGGATTCTTAGGATCGAGGGTGGTTACTCGAAACATCTCTCCCGCACCCTCCGCATCCGAGCCGGTTATAATAGGCGAATGCAAACAATAGAAGCCTCGATCGTGAAAGTACTTGTGGATGGCAAAGGTCATGGCATGCCGTAAGCGAAACACTGCACTAAAGGTAGAGGTACGAGGACGCAAATGGGCTTTCTCCCGCAAAAACTCGTAAGAATGCTTTTTAGGTTGTAATGGATATGTCTCAGGGTCAGCCTCTCCCAGTACTTCAATCGTTTCAGCCTGTAGTTCAAAACGTTGTCCTTGCCCCTGAGATTCTACTAATGTCCCAGTTACCGACAGTGCCGCCCCGGTATGAATACGATCCAGCACCGCTTCTGAAACTTGCTCAGGGTCAGCCACTATTTGCAGATTATAGATGGTAGAGCCATCATTCAAGGCAATAAAATTCACATTCTTGCTGCCTCGTTTAGTGCGCACCCACCCTTTCACTACCACCGGTTGGCTAGTGGCCTCCTGAGGTAAGTTATCTCCTAATAACTGCTTGATTTTCCACCGCGATTTTTGCATACTATTATCTTGAGAAATGTGCTTTTTAAAAGGGTTAGAACCACCCTGCTTGAAAGTTAGTTAATACCTTACGGATGTAGTAAAACTGGCCGTAAAACAACGATAATTTGGTCTTTTTAACAAAGATTTGTGATAATATCATAAATTTGCGCCTCAGTGGGGGCACACATTTTTATCATGAAGAAATAGCATGCAAAAGCTTGGTTTAAACCAAACACTTAGTCAACGATTATCGCCGCAGCAGATACAATTTATCAAGCTGTTGCAGATACCTACGGCTGAGTTGGAAGCCCGTATTGAACAGGAATTGGAAGTAAATCCTGCCTTGGAAGAAGGCCGGGATAACGAAGAGGAAGTGCCCGTAACGGCCGAAGATGATTTTGGCGATAATGATCAGGAGGACTACTCGGAAGAGATCAGTGTAGAGGATTATCTGGCGGAGGATGAATTCAGCGGTTATAAAATGCAAGGCGACGGATCGTACCAAGACGAGGACGATAAAGATTTACCGATGCCTACTTCGGTTTCGCTAGTAGAGCAACTACTCACTCAACTCAATTTTCTTCAATTAGATGACCGACGCCAGCAAATCGGATTACAACTTATTGGTAGCATTGAAAGCGACGGATACATTCGCCGCGACCTGGAAGCCATCGTAAACGACTTGGCGTTTTCCCTGAATATTGATACGGATGTAGAAGAACTAGAAGAACTGCTGTCCAAGATTCATAATTTTGATCCTCCTGGCATTGGAGCGCGCAACTTACAGGAGTGCCTGCTACTGCAACTCGAGAGAAAACCGGAACAGGATCGTTATACTCGGGTGGCTATTGATATTATTGAGAACAACTTTAAGGAGTTCACTAAAAAACACTTTGACAAGATTTGCCGCAAACTGGGGGTAGACGAAAACACCCTGCGGGAGGCAATTAATATCATTACCAAACTGAATCCGAAACCAGGTGGAGTAGATACTGGCCTAGCTTCCCGAACTCAATACGTAGTACCAGACTACATCCTGACGAACGATAATGGCAAATTAGAACTTTCCTTGAACTCAAAGAATGCCCCCGAGCTTAGGGTCAGCCGCTCGTATTCCGATTTGATGCAATCTTACGATAAGAGTGACAAAAAAGACAAAAGGCTGAAGGAACAGGTCTCGTTTGTAAAGCAGAAGTTAGATTCAGCCAAGTGGTTTATTGATGCTATTAAGCAGCGGCAAAACACCTTGCTCAATACCATGGAAACCATCGTGAAGTACCAGTACGATTTCTTCCTTACGGGAGATGAAAGCAAGTTACGCCCCATGATTCTGAAGGATATCGCCACCGAAATTGGAATGGATATCTCTACCGTGTCGCGGGTAGCTAACAGCAAGTCGGTACAAACCGAGTACGGCACGTATCCGCTTAAATACTTCTTCTCGGAAGGTATTGCTACCGATTCGGGTGAAGATGTAAGTAGCCGCGAGGTGAAAAACTATCTGAAAGAACTGGTTGATAACGAAGATAAGCGCAAACCGCTTTCAGACGATAAGCTAGAAAAACTACTAAAGGATAAAGGTTATAATATTGCCCGTAGAACGGTAGCGAAGTATCGGGAGCAGCTACAGATTCCGGTGGCTCGGCTAAGAAAGGAACTTTAATGATACGAAAACTGGCGGTTGTGTGCTCGGTGCTGATGCACCCTCTGCTGATGCCTACCTACTTATTTGCACTGCTATTTTACTACGCTCCTATTGTTGTCCGTCCAGGTGTAGGAAACGCAGATTATTTACTGTTGGCTATCTTCTTAACCACTTTCCTCATCCCGATAGTCTACGTAACAGTTTCCCGCTTTCTGGTAATCCGGGCTAACTATCTAGCTATTATATCCATGCCTACCCGGCAGGAACGGATACTCCCCTTCTTCTTCATCAGCATTTTTTACCTGATTGTCACATTTCTGTTTGTTTATAAGTTTGAGGCCAGCCCGGTGCTAAGTGTAATTTTGGCCGCCACCACAGCTATCATCGTAGCAGTGACTATCGCCAATCTATTTTTGAAAGTAAGTGCTTACAGTGCTAGCAGTTTTGGGTTGGTAGGATTCATAATTGGATTAGGTACCAAGTATCCTCAAGCCTTTCTGGTACTTCCACTAGTAGGCTTTCTGCTCCTGAGTGGACTGGTAATGTCGGCGAGACTTTACTTGGGCTCCCATAAACCCATGGATGTACTGGTTGGCTGCATCATCGGTATAACCATCAGCCTATCCTCCGTTTTGATATTTGTTCCCTAGTATATAAGAATGTCCTTACTCCTTTAGCTACTTACTTTGTCCTGTATTTTTCGTACGCTTTCTTTCGGCCAATAAATTGTACCCACTGAATGAAATTAAACTCCAGGTGGTCAAACATCATTTTCTCACCCTCTATTTCTAAGTGTAAATCAGGAATCCAACGCAGATTGGTGCGGAGAAGGCTTGTTCCGGTTTTCGTCACACGAATATCCCAACCGAATATCAACCCCAACGCTGGCTTGGTTTCTTGATACTCCGTTCCATTTACGTTAGCTCTCAGATTCTCTACAGATCCAGTAACTCCAGCAAAAGGCACAAACCCCAACCAATTAAACAAGTTCTTGTACGACTCTAGCATAAAAGAATACCTTCGTAATCTAATTTCAGTATCAAACCCGGTTAGGCGGTCACCCAAAGTTCGAAATGATACCCCCACATTCATGTCAGGTTTGTTAAAAAATCGCCCGAAAGTAATATCCGGCATAAAGCCTCCAAAGTAATCATCGTACAAATAGGGAAAGTTACGCTCCAGATAACCCGATCTGGAAATCTGTAGCCCCGCCGATGGTCCTAATCCCCAATACCAAGTACTCAAACGGTTTTCTTTCACGAGAACATGATGCTGCTCATTAAGATTGCGAACCACCTTCGGATTTCTCATAAACCCATCGGTATCCCAATACCGTAGAAGACTGACATTGAACGAAAACGGCTCAAATGTTGTGGTACCAGTTTGAGTGGGGGAAATATAATAATCAATCTCGTCTTGAAACTGATAATAGGCCGAAGCGGAGATTAAGTATTTATCGGTAGTATAAGTAGCACCGAATTGTAGGGGGGCGATCATGCGCCGGTAACGCGCTCCTCCTTCAGTATACTCACCTTCCTCGAGCGTGTGTTGGTACGATAAGCTGCGGAAACTTAACCCTACAAACGGGCTAACCCGGTCTGGCTGTAGTTTTATAGGGTAGATCCGCATGCCAGTTTCTATTCCCTGGGAGTAGGAAAGCTCTTCAAAAACAGTAGGAGTATTTTGCCACGATAAAAGAGACAGAGGAAAAGTAACGTAGAAGTCAGCATATCCCCAGAAGTGTATCCCGCCTAGCGTTATTCGAGGAATAAAAGTATTGCTAAATGAGGTATTTCGTAGGGTACCATCTTGCAAAAAATCAGTATCTCCTCCCGATAGCATCAGTATATCACCTCCCAGAGTAAACCAGGCAAACTTCGTACTTCTTTCAATATACTCTTGCGAGTATACAGTAGTATCGACTTGAGCCTGAGCGTAGGAGAGTAGGTAAAAACAAAAAGGCAAAAAATAGGCTTTCTTCATTTCTATTCGCTTTACAGCTATAAAACAGGAAAGCTAGCTCGAGGTTTGATAAGATCGTTTAGAAAAATTTTCTGATTAAGTACCTACTCATACGTAATGCACCTAAATTCTTAGGAAAACCCAAATAACTACTTACTAAACAGCGAATCGACAAATTCCATTTTGTTGAAGACTTGTAGATCTTCCATCTTCTCGCCTACTCCAATATATTTCACCGGAATTTTAAATTGATCAGAGATACCGATAACCACTCCGCCCTTGGCTGAGCCATCTAGTTTGGTAATAGCCAGCGCGCTTACTTCAGTAGCTTTGGTAAACTCCCGAGCCTGAATGAAGGCATTCTGACCAGTGCTACCATCCAACACCAACAGCACCTCGTGGGGAGCTTCGGGCACAAATTTCTGAATGACGCGCTTAATCTTAGAAAGCTCATTCATCAGATTGACCTTATTATGTAGACGACCGGCGGTATCCACAATCACTAGATCAGCCTTCTGATCCACCCCCTGCTTCACCGCATCGTAGGCCACCGACGCCGGATCGGTATTCATGCCGTGCGAGACCACGGGTACTCCT